>Ga0126373_10004023_pt1 | contig 11152 bp, 9 predicted proteins | sample PanSoiMetPlot_11_FD_92545 | JGI IMG/M metagenome (GOLD analysis project Ga0126373, IMG submission 92545) | Tropical forest soil microbial communities from Panama - MetaG Plot_11 | ecosystem: Environmental > Terrestrial > Soil > Tropical forest > Bulk soil | place: Panama | collected 2016-02-17
CGCAGCACGATCGCCGAGCGCTGCACCCAGGGGCAGGTCTTGAAGCTGACCAGCATGTATTTCGCCATCGCGACCTCCGTAAATTGATGGGAGCCCGTCATCATTGCACGGCCAAAGGGTTGTGTTAACAGGCGCCGGCCTGCGCCAGTTTGCCTCCACCCGCGTCCGCGTCACAACTCCGCATAGGTGCCGTTCTTCCAGATGTAGAAGACATATTTCGGGTCGGTGACGTCGCCCTTCTTGTCCCAGGTCAACGGGCCGACGACGGTCTGCGCGGTCATCGAATGCAGCGCCTTCGACAGGTCGTCGACTTTGACCGATTTGGCCTTGTCCGCCGCCTGCGCGAAGGCCTGGATCGCGGCGTAGGTGTAGAGCGTGTAGCCCTCGGGGTTGTAGCCTTCCGCCGTGAACTCGTCGACGACCGCTTTGGCGGCCGGCACTTTGCGCGGGTCGGGCGGAAAGGTCATCAACGCGCCTTCGCCGGCCGGTCCCGTGATCTTCCAGAATTCCTCGGTGACAAGCGCATCGGCGCCGATGAATTGCGCCTTCAGACCCTGGTCCCGCGCCTGGCGCACGATCAGTCCGCCCTCGGTCTGGTAGCCGCCGAAATAGATCACGTCGATGTTTTCCTGCTTCATTTTGGTGATAAGCGCGGTGAAGTCCTTCTCTCCTTGGCTGATAGCCTCGTACATCGTCTCCTTGAGGCCAGCCTTGTTCATCGCCTTCATCGTCTCGTCGGCGATGCCTTTGCCGTAGGCGGTCTTATCATGCACGATCGCGACCCGTTTTCCCTTGTAGTGGTCGGCGAGGTACTTGCCGGCGACGGCGCCTTGCGCATCGTCGCGGCCGCACGCGCGGAACACATTGTTCCAGCCCTTCTTCGCCGCGTCGTCGGTCAGGGCAGGGTTGGTCGAGGCCGGCGTCATCTGCAAGACGCCCGCTTCGTTGTAGACCGCCGACGCCGGGATCGAGGACGACGAGCAGTAGTGCCCGGCAACGAACACGACCTTTTTGCCGACCATGTCGTTGGCTGCCGCGACCGCCTGCTTAGGGTCGCACGCGTCGTCGGCGACGATCAGATCGAGCTTCTTGCCGAGCACGCCGCCCTTGGCATTGATGTCTTTGACCGCCATCTCGGCGCCGCGCTTCAGCTGCTCGCCGACCACCGCGTTCGAGCCGGTGATAGGCCCGACGACCGCGATCGGGATGTTCTGCGCGCTGGCGGAGCTGGCCGTCAATGCGACGGCCCCGGCCAAGACGGCCGATCGAAGCAAATATTTCATGTGTCCTCCCCAGGTACAGCTTTCGGATTAGTTTTAGCACGTAGTCGGCTCAGTGCCGACCTCCTTCCAGGTAGGCCGCGCGCACCTCGGCATTGGCGAGCAATTCCCTCCCGGTGCCGCTTAAGATGATCCGCCCAGTCTGCATCACGTAGCCGCGATGAGCGAGCCGCAGCGCATGATGGGCATTCTGCTCGACGAGGAACACAGTCATCTTCTGCTGTTCGTTGATCTCGCGAATCACCTCGAAGATCTGCTTGACGACGAGCGGCGCCAGCCCCAATGACGGCTCGTCCAGCAATAGGAGCCGAGGCCGGCTCATCAAGGCTCGCGCGATCGCCAGCATCTGCTGCTCGCCGCCCGACAACGTGCCGCCGCGCTGCGCCTGCCGTTCGCGCAGGATCGGGAACAAGTCGAAGGCGCGGGCAAGATCCTCCTCGAAATGGCCGGGATCGCCGGCCGTTGCTCCGATCTGGAGGTTTTCCAGCACGGTCATTCGCGAGAAGATGCGCCGCCCCTCCGGCACCTGCGCGATGCCGAGCCGGATGATCTCGAACGTCTCGATGCGGGTGACGTCGCGCCCCTCGAATAGGATGCGGCCGCGCGCCGCCCGCGGCCGTCCGCAGACGGTCATCAGCAGTGTCGATTTGCCGGCGCCGTTGGCGCCAATCAACGCAACGATCTCGCCCTCGCCGACTTCGAGATCGACCCCTCGCAACGCTTCGATGTTGCCGTAGAAGGCGTGGACGCCGGAGACAGCGAGCATCGGGTTCAGACGTCGTTCCCGCGGAAGCGGGAACCCAGGGCCGTAAGGTCCTGTCGTTGGCTCTGGGCCCCCGCTTGCGCGGGGGCGACGATAATCGGCTCGGTGGTGCCGTCGACTTCCTCCTCCCCCAAATAGGCCTTGATGACCTCTGGGTCGGCGCGGATTTCGGCCGGAGTGCCGTCGGCAATCTTGCGGCCGTAGTCGAGCACGATGACGTGGTCCGAAATGCCCATGACGACGGTCATGTCGTGCTCGATCAGCAGGATGCCGATCCGCTCCTCGTCGCGCACGCGGAGCAGCAGATCATTGAGCTCTCCGGATTCGCGGGGGTTGAGGCCGGCGGCAGGCTCGTCAAGGCACAGCAGCGCCGGGGCGGTGCACAAGGCTCTGGCGATCTCGAGCCGGCGCTGCGCGCCATAGGGCAGCGCCGAGGCCAGCCAATCGGCGCGCTCGGCGAGGCCGATCCGCTCGAGCCAGTGCCGCGCGCGCTCGATTGCGGCCAGCTCGGCCTTGCGGTAGCGCGCCAGCCCGAGGAGGCCGGCGAGCGAAAAGACGCTCGCCTTCATCAACGGATTGTGCTGAGCAACGACGAGGTTTTCGAGAACGGTCATGCCGGCGAAGAGCCGGATGTTCTGAAATGTGCGCGCGATCCCGGCGCGCGCGATGCGGAACCCTTCGACCCGCTCGAGCCGCAACAGCTGTCCGGAAGCTTTGCGCATCGCTAGACGGCCGGCACTCGGCCGATAAAAGCCGGTCAGACAGTTAAAGACGGTAGTCTTGCCGGCGCCGTTCGGACCGATAATCGCGGTGATCTCGTCGCGGTAGGCGGTAAACGATACATCGTCGACCGCAACCAGCCCGCCAAACCGCATCGTCAGGCGCTCGACCTCGAGCAGCGGAACCCGGCCGCTGCCGTCGCTCATCGAGCCGCGAGGTACGGATCGAGGCGTATCGTCGGCTCGCGGTGCGCGATCAGGCCGCGCGGCCGCCACACCATGACACCGACCATCGCCGCCCCGAAAATCAGCATGCGAAACTCGGCGAAGGCGCGGCCGAATTCCGGCAGGCTCACCAGCAGGATCGCAGCCAGCACGACTCCGAGTTGGCTCCCCATCCCGCCGAGCACGACGATCGCAAGGATTGTCGCAGATTCGATGAAGGTGAAGCTCTCGGGGCTGATAAAACCTTGGCGTGCAGCGAAAAAGCAGCCGGCGAGCCCGCCGAACATCGCGCCGATCGCAAAGGCGGACAGCTTGACGGTCGTCGGATTGATGCCGAGCGCGCGGCATGCCACCTCGTCCTCGCGCAACGCCTCCCAGGCGCGGCCGACAGGCAATCTGCGGATGCGCAATGTAAAGGCGTTGGTCACCAGCGCCATCGCCAGGATCACGAAATAAAGGAAGACGACGCGGTGCTCGGGCGAGAATTCGATGCCGAGGAATTGATGAAATGTCGCGACCCCTTCCGGCGCCGAGCGCGCAAAAGGCAGTCCAAAGAACGATGGGCGAGGAATTTCCGAGATGCCGTTCGGCCCGCCAGTGACCGAGGCCCAATTCAGCAGCACGATGCGGATGATCTCGCCAAAGCCGAGCGTGACGATCGCCAGGTAATCGCCGCGCAGCCGCAAGACCGGAAATCCCAGGGCGATCCCGAAGCTGGCGGCGACCGCCCCTGAAAACGGCAGCGCCTCCCAGAATGTGAACCCCAGGTCGCGCGCCAACAGCGCAGAGGTGTAGGCGCCAACCGCATAGAACGCGACGTAGCCAAGATCGAGCAAGCCCGCCAGCCCGACAACGATATTCAGACCCCAGCCGAGCATTACGTAAATGAGCACGGTCGTGCCGAGGTCGATCAAATAGCGCGAGGAGAACGGCAAAAGCGGCAGCGCGACTGCAAAGCCGATCCCAACGAGCGCGATCGGCAATGTCTGCCGATTGCCCCAAGCGGCGAGCCGGGCGAGGCTGGGCCCGGCCCGTCTGTCGCGGCCGCCCCAGAGGTGGTGCAGCAGGCGCAAGCCCAACCGACCGGCGAAAACGACAGCGCCGGCCACCCCGACCCAGTCGAAATGCGTGCGGATGCCGAGCGCGCCGCCGCCGATGTCATAAGTCTGCAAGCCAACCAGCGGCAACGAGAGCAGCACTGCAACCAAAGCAGCGAGCGCGGCGTCCTTGACGAGCGGGGCCCAGAAAACAGGCGGCTTGGGGAGTTTGTCGACGGCGAGCCCGGAGGCAGCCGCCATCAAACCTTCTCCACCTCCGGCCGGCCGAGCAGGCCGGTCGGACAAAAGACCAGCACCAGCACGAGCACGACAAAAACCGAGACGTCTTTGTATTCGACCGAAAAATATCCCGACCAGAAGGCCTCGATGAGCCCGATCAGCAGGCCTCCCAGCATCGCCCCGGGGAGCGAGCCGATGCCGCCGAGGACGGCGGCGGTGAACGCCTTCACGCCGGCGAGGAAGCCGATGAAGAAATCGACGACCCCGTAATAGAGCGTCACCATCAGCCCGGCGACCGCGGCGAGCGCCGCGCCCATGACAAAAGTCAGCGAGATCACACGGTCGACATCGACCCCGAGCAGCGCGGCCATCCGCATGTCCTGCTCGCATGCACGTTGCGCGCGGCCGAGAGGCGTCGAGGCGATCAATGCCGTAAAGCCGGCCATCAACCCAACGGTCAACACAATGATGAAGAGCTGCAGATAACTGAGCCGGACCGTAAAGCCGCCGCTTTCGATAACCGTGAAGCCGCCCTGGACGATCGGCGGCATCGGCTTGACCCGGGCGCCTTGAAAGATCTGGACATAGTTTTGCAGGAAGATTGACATGCCGATAGCCGAAATCAGCGGCGCCAGACGGAACGAGCCGCGCAGCGGACGGTAGGCGATGCGCTCGACCGCCCAGCCGTAAACCGATGTGAAGAACATCGTCGTTAGAAGGACGACAGCCAGAGCCAAGGGAACGTAAGTGACGCCGGCCAGCCCCAGCACTAAAAACGTAATAATCGAAATAAAAGCGCCGATCATATAAATTTCGCCATGCGCAAAATTGATCATGCCGATGATGCCGTACACCATCGTATAGCCGATAGCGATCAACGCGTAGATCGACCCCAACGTCAGACCGTTGATGAGTTGCTGCAGAAAATATGCCATCGGAGAGCCCGACGCTTTGCCTTCTTCTCGCCCCTGCAGCGAATTATGCGCAAGCCTTCGCCGGTCGCAAGTCGGCACGGATCTGGGTCGTTTTCGTAACCGCAACATTTCGGCACATGTTGTTCCACTCAGCCCGGGCATAATCGGATGCTAACTGCGATCAGTGCTCGGCACCGCAGAGGCGTCCCCGACAGCTCGCGCTTGCGTCGAGGCGCGAAAGGCGTTTGGGCTGCGATGCCGTACTTTTTGGCCGCCGGCGCTGTGGCCTACCTCTATCTCGGTCTGGGAATCGGCCAAGTCTTCAACGAAGACTATGCCGTTTATCTGCAGCAGGCGTGGAATATCGCGCATCACCTCCCGATGAACCAAATGGGAGTGATTCAATATTTCGATCCGGATTTGCCGCTTCTGCTTCAATCCCCGCTCACCTATCCGCCACTATTGCCGATCATTTATGCCATTCCGGTGCGATTGGTCGGGTTCGAGCTCCAGACCTTCAAAGTCATCCAGCTCGGCATGCTGGGCGTCGGTCTTTTGCTGTTCTGCTACGGGATGCGCAGATGGCGGTTCGACAGCTTGGAAATCTCGGCCTCGATTGTGATATTTGCGTTTTCGTCGGAACTCCGCCGGTCCGTAAACAGCATTGGTGCGGATCTTCCGTTTATCTTTTTCTTAATGATTGCGCTGCTGGCGATGGATGGGCTGGTGGGGTCGACGAATCGGGGGCGGCCCTGGTGGGGACTTTTCTTGGGAATCGCAATTTTTGTTGCGATCGATCTTCGAACTGTCGCGGTAGCTCTGCTTCCGACCGTTTTCCTCTCGGACCTGATCGCGCATCGGCGGGTCAGACTTCTGGCCTTGTCGATTCCAGTCGCGACATTGGCGGCGCTGTGGATCTTTCAGTGGCTTATGAGCTGGTCCGGCGTTAGCTATGAGTTCATACTCCATTATCGATTTTTTACGCCGATTGAGAACATCCAGCAGTTTTACTGGGCACTCACTCAGCCTGCACCTGGCTTGTGCTTTGCTCACTTGAGGGGAGCCATTCTGCTGCTGCTGTCCGCTTTGGCGGTGCTGGCGTTGCTGTACGAGGCGGCGCGAGGCACGGCAATCGCGCTTTATATCGTCAGCTACACGGCGCTGCTGCTCGTTCTTCCCAATTTCAGTGCGGGGGCTCGGTATCTCGTGCCGCAACTGCTCGTGTTGGGTGCGTTTGCGGTGAGAGGGGCGGCTCTCATCGCGCGGTTGATCGGGAGCGGCAACCGAGCGCGGGGCCTTGTTGCCTCCGGCACGGGAGCGCTGGGGGTGCTCGGCGGGTTGCTGACGCCGGCACCGCTGCCGCCGGGCCGCTGGGATTTCGGCGTGACGTCGGCGCCGGCCCACGAACTCTTCGCCTTCATTCGAAACGAGACGCCCGATGATGCCCTCATCGCGACGTCGAAATACCGCAGCTTCCATCTGTTCACTCAGCGCACGACCATTCGTCTGCCGTCGTTTGGCAACGCCGCAGATATGCTTGAGTGGCTACACGCAAATCGTGTGAGCGATGTCGCGATCAGATTTTCCGGACCGCGATCGTACTACGATTCGACAGACTGTCCGGGCCAGCCGCTGTGCCGCTGGTCGGGTTCCGAGCTCAAAGAAGTGTTTCGTAATTCCGATTTCGCGTTGTTTCAAGTGGGGTCCGGAAGCGAGCGGGCTCGGTGACGACAGGTCGCGGTCTGTGCTCTTCGGGGATCGGCCGCACTTCAGAAAATATTTGATCAAATCGCCAATCCGTCAGCCTGGCAGTAAATCGCTATTCGTTGTTCGTTTCCGTGGTCGACCACCCTCCGAAACGCGCGTTCGGCACTTTCTTTTTGCGGGGCCCGCGCGCCCATGGCCATGGCGGCGAATATCGCCATGATCGACAGGGCGGCATAATGATGGCGCTCTCCTGCTTCGAACAGGCTATGAGCGACGATCGGGTAGAGCAGGAACATCCACAGTAAGAGCAGAACCGGGGACGCGTCTTTCCGATAGTTTCTTCGCATCGCGAAGATTGTTATCAAGATAATGATTACCAGATAAAATCCACCCGAAATCCAATAAGCGAGCGCGTATCCCTCGTCTGTTCCGGCTTCTCCCCGTTCGAAAACAAAGTAGCTGTTTTTCACGTCTTGGCCAAAGATGTATAGCGGCTTGCGCACTACAGTCGACAAGAAATAGGCAGGATGGTCGACAATCTCTGCTACGCCCAAAATAAAGCCGCGCCTGTTGCGTTCGAGCTCATCGGAGGTGAGCCGTTCCAGCGCTTCGGGGATCTCGTAATTGGCGCTCCAGCGGCCGTCAGAGCTGCGTTGGGCGACCATGTAAAAGTTTACGCCACCTTCGGTGGCGATCGGCACGAATGCTTCGAACACCAGATAGTTGCGAATAAGCCAAGGTGTCACTACGGCGCCTGCTCCCAACGCCGCAAACAGCACACAAATCGCCGTTCGCCGACGCCATCCGACAGTCAACAAGCTGTAGATCGCGAAGCATCCTCCCAACAAAGCGCAGGAAGGCTGTGTCAATGCGGCGTAGCCGATAGCGCCGCCGGCCAGGATGGCGAACCAGCAGGCCCTGGTCTCCGAAACGGCGCCGCTCGCGCACAGGTAGAAATATATCGCCGCCGGCCACAACAGCGCCAACAGGCACTCCTTCAACAAAATCGGCGCTGCGAAAACAAAATTCGGCCAGATGGCGATCAGGAAGGCGGCCATCAACCCACCGCGCCTATCGGCCAATTTCGTACCGAGGACAAAGGTAATAACGGCCGTCCCGGCAAAGGTAATCAGATCGTACCACAAAACGGCGGCCGACCCGAACACAGCCACTAGCGGCGCCAAGGCGATCGGCAACCCGGGCGGGTAGAACGCGCGTCCCGTCGGGTCGGCATAGTCGGCGCCGACGGCAAGCTTATTCGCCAGGTCGAAGTAATGCCGAGAATCCGAAACCAAGTTGGCAGGAAGCGCGGCCGATATCAAAACCCGCAACGCAATCCCTAACAATATTATCCACAACAGCCATGCCAACCCCGGCGATTGCGGCATGAAGCGCAGGCTCCTCGCGATCAGCTCTCGCGCCGCGTCGCCCTTGCGCCAGGCAAGGATTAGCGCGATGGCCGTTGTCGCCGCGGGTAGCGGAAGCAGCCACGCCGGGCATAAAATATTCATCCATTGCACGGCAAATAGCGCAGTGCCGGCAAAGATCCCACCCAGTATTTGCGATAACACTATTGGTCGGCTGAGCATAAGCGTCTCGCAACGTCGGTACAGCATTATGACAAAGTAGCCGGAGGCTATCGAGCGCCCGATAATCTGCGGGCTCAGCGCCGTCGAGGAGCCGTAGGTCGACGAGCCGCAGCGCAACCCGAAGCTTACGCTGACAGGGGATAGCCGCGTGCTATATCTTGCACGCAACGGCTCAACGCTGCCGAGGTCCGAAACATGATTGCCGGTGCGACCCCTATGAATCCTCCGCCCAGGGTCGCCGAGACCTCGTTCGACTGGGCCGACCCCCTCCTGTTGAACGAAGCGCTGAGCGAGGAAGAGCGGATGGTGCGCGACAGCGCGCACGCCTATTGCCAGGAAAAGCTGTTCCCGCGGGTGCTCGAGGCCAACCGGCACGAGCGCTTCGACCGCGAGATCATGAACGAGATGGGGGCGCTCGGCTTTCTCGGCTCGACAATCGAGGGTTATGGCTGCGCCGGCGTTAACTATGTCTCCTATGGGCTGATCGCCCGCGAAGTCGAGCGGGTCGACAGCGGTTACCGTTCGGCGATGAGCGTGCAATCCAGTCTGGTGATGCATCCGATCCACCGGTTCGGTACCGAGCAGCAGCGGCAGAGATACCTGCCGAAACTCGCCTCGGGCGAATGGGTCGGCTGCTTCGGCTTGACCGAGCCCGATCACGGTTCCGACCCGGCCGGCATGACGACGCGGGCGACCGCCGCACCGGGCGGCTGGCGGCTGCGCGGCGCGAAGATGTGGATTACAAACTCCCCGATCGCCGATATTTTCGTCGTTTGGGCGAAGACCGAGGACGACGTGATCCGCGGCTTTGTCTTGGAAAAGGGCATGACCGGGCTGAGCGCGCCGAAGATCGAAGGCAAGTTCAGCCTGCGCGCCTCGGCGACCGGCGAGATCGTCATGGACGATGTGTTCGTCCCGGAAGCGAATCTGCTGCCGGGGGTGACGGGATTGCGCGGGCCGTTTTCTTGCCTCAACAGCGCCAGGTTCGGGATCGCCTGGGGCTCGCTCGGCGCGGCCGAGTTCTGTTGGCATGCCGCCCGTAATTACGCGCTCGAGCGTCATCAGTTCGGACGCCCGCTCGCCGCCAACCAGCTGGTCCAAAAAAAGCTGGTCGACATGCAGACCGAGATCACGCTCGGTCTCCATGCGTGCCTGAGGCTCGGCCGGCTCAAGGACATGGGTCAGGACGCGCCCGAAATGGTCTCGATGCTCAAACGCAACAATTGCGGCAAGGCGCTCGACATCGCGCGCGCCGCGCGCGACATCCATGGCGGCAACGGCATCGCCGACGAGTACCACGTGATCCGCCATGTGATGAACCTCGAGGCGGTCAACACCTACGAGGGCACCCACGACATCCACGCGCTGATCCTGGGACGCGCACAGACCGGCATTGCTGCGTTTGCCGGTTGAGGCACCGTTATTCCCGGCCGTATGTAATCCCGCCTGGCGAGCCGCAATAGTTGCTGGGTGTCCGGCCGAGAACTCGGCGAAACATGGCAGTGAAGGCGCTGACGCTTTCATAGCCAACCGCCCGCGCAACTGACGCCACATCGCGCCCCTCCGCGAGCCCGACCAGTGCCCTGGCAAGCCGCGCCTGCTGGCGCCAGTCGACAAAGCGCATGCCGGTCTCACGTTCAAACAATCGCGCCAATGTGCGGCTGCTGGCGCCGGCTATAACCCCCCATTGCTCCAACGTGTCGCCCCGGCCGGGATCGCCCAGCAACTTCTCGCATACTCGGCGCAGCCGCGGGTCGCGCGGCGTTGGTATGTGCAGCGGCTGCGCGTCCGACACGCTGATCTCGTCGATGAAAAGGGCGACAACATGGCCCATCCGCCCCTTCTCGTCATAGTCGAGAGGCGCGGCGACGATCTCCAACATCAGCGCGCGCAACAGCGACGAAACGAGGATGACTTTACATTCTGCCGCAACCACACGCGCAACCTCGCGATCGACATAGATCGCGCGCATCGCTACGGGGCCCGCCATCCGGATTTCGTGCTCGGTTTGGGCCGGAATCCACAAGGCGCGGTTTGGCGGAACAACCCAAGTCCCGCGAGCAGCGGTGACCGTCATCACGCCGGAGACCGCCCAGGTAAGCTGCGCGCGCGGATGGCGATGCGGCTCGATCCGGGAACCAGCGGCGAAGTCCTTCGCCATTCCGGCGAGCGGACGAGCGGTGTCCTGATAATCCGCCCGATCCGTGCTCTTTGTCCTTTTCGCGATGATCATTGGCAGTACAGCTTATAGCGGACGGTCTAAATGTAACGCACTTCAGCAGCAAGTCGATCGGAGGCGCCCATGACCCGATCCTCGCGTGTCATCGGCTTTATCAATATCGGACACATGATCGACCACATGATAATGCTGATCTTCCCGACCGCCTTGCTCGGAATGCAGGCCGACTTCGCGCGGCCCTATAGCGAAATGATTGCGCTCTCACTGGGCGGATTTATCGCGTTTGGCGTGGGGTCGCTGCCGGCCGGTTGGCTCGGCGACTGCTGGAGCCGGCGCAACATGATGGCCGTATTCTTCGTCGGCATCGGTATCGCGACAATCGCAACCGGGTTTGCTGTGACTCCGTGGGAGCTCGCCGTCGGTCTTGCGGTAATGGGCCTTTTCGCCGCCATCTATCATCCGGTCGGAACCGCGATGCTCGTGAGCCACGCCGAGCGCG
>Ga0126373_10004024_pt1 | contig 11152 bp, 9 predicted proteins | sample PanSoiMetPlot_11_FD_92545 | JGI IMG/M metagenome (GOLD analysis project Ga0126373, IMG submission 92545) | Tropical forest soil microbial communities from Panama - MetaG Plot_11 | ecosystem: Environmental > Terrestrial > Soil > Tropical forest > Bulk soil | place: Panama | collected 2016-02-17
GGTGCGGTAGTGGCCTGCTCCAGCGAGTCCAGAAACGTCGTGAGCGTCTCGCCGGGCGAATACGTCACGGTGACGACAGTGATCACTCCTGTCGAATCTCCTTCCCAGCCGGGAGGGCGGGTCGCCGGTTCGCGCGCGCCTGGAGCGCGCGCGGCTGATTTGCTCCCCAAGTGTCGCTCATCGGTTCGCCGCCTTCTCGTACGCGGCGATATGCGCCGCGGCGCAAGCATCCCAGGTGAAGCCGGCGGCGCGCTCGACGGCCGCGGCGGCGAGCGCCTTGCGCCGATCAGCGTCGTCGAGCAGCTCCCCCAGCGCTGTGCCGATCGACGTGGCGTCCGGCTCGCTGTAGGCGACGGCGTCGCCGCCAACCTCCGGCAGGGCTAGCCGCCGCGTCGTCAGCACTGCCACACCGCACGCCATCGCCTCCAGCACCGGCAGGCCGAAGCCCTCGCCCAGACTCGGGTACGCGACGACTTCGGCGCCACCGAGCAGCCCGGCGAGATCATCAACCGGGAGATAACCGGGACGCACCACGGTCAGCTCGGCGGGTACCTCGGCCAGCGCAGCGTCGAGCCCGGTGTCCCAACCCGCGCCGCCGGCCAGCACGAGGGCCGGCGCGTCGGGCCGGTCGCGGGACGCGGCCGCCCAGCCACGCACCAGCGCCGGGACGTTCTTGCGAGGTTCCAGCGTCCCGAGAAACGCCACGTAGGGCTGCTCGGGGCGCAGTCCCAATCGGCTGCGCATCGCGGCGATCGTGGCGGCCGACGGCGGCGCGAACACGGCGGTGTCGACGCCCAGGTATGCCACCGCAAGGCGCGCTGGATCCGCTCCCGCGACGCGAACCAGCTCAGCGGCGGTGGCTTGGGACGGGACCACGCAGCACGCCGCCCGGCGCAGGGCGAGCCGTGTCGCGGCGCGGAAGAACGGCCCCTTCGTGCGGGTGTGCACGGTCGGGTCGGTGAAGAACGTGGCGTCGTGCAACGTCACGACGAGCGGCACCCGGCTGAGCAGCGGGTGCGTGTAGTGCGGGCTGTGCAAGACGTCCGGTGCGACCCGCCGCAGCACTGCGGGGAAGCCGAGCTGCTCCCAGGCCAGCCGTGCCGGCCGCCCGCCGGCGGCCCGCGTGATCGCGATCGGCTCGGCGGAGCTGAGCCGCCCGTAGTGCGCCGTGTCGTGTGGCTGGCACGCGACGCGCACGCCGACACCCGCCCGCACCAGCGCCGGAATCAGGTTGTCGACATACCTGCCGACACCGCGCCGATCAGCCGGCACCGCCGTTGCATCGATCAGCACGCGGACCAAGGCAGCTCCTGAATCAGTGGACGAGAAAGACTACAGCGCGGAACGCCGCTCCCGGCTGAACATGGCCCGCACGGCGCCTGGCCCCGCCGCGAGGGTGGCCAGCAGCAGGTCGGCCATAATCAGCAACGCCCGCGACCCAAGCACCACGACCAGGGCCTGGCCGTTGGTCATGATCGAGCGCAACACGAGGAGGAGCACGACTTCGCGCAGCCCCGCACCGGCCGGTACCGGAATCAGCAGGACACCTGCGGAGATCGCAAGCGCGGTACCACCGACGCAGAGCGCGAACGCCGAGAACCCCGCGTGGCCGAGCGCGGCGCACAGCACGTACACGTGCGTACCCAGCAGCAGCCAGCTCAGCACCGACCATGCCGCGGCGCGGATCGTCGAGCGCAGTGGCAGCTGCTCGTGGAGCGGCTCGCGTCCCACGAGCGCAAACGCCCGATCGAGCAGCGCGGGCAATGCCCGGGGATGCAGCAGCGCGAACAGGAACGGGAGCGCTAGCAACACCCACCAGTAGTGCGCGAGAGCGTGCGCGCTCCAGACCGGCAGCGCCACACATGCGACCAGCAGGCCGACGCAGCAGCTGAGCACGATCGTCAGCAGGTTGCCGGCAATCATCGTGCGCCGGCTCGCCCCGCGAGCGCGGCCGGCCTCCATCTGCATGACGAGTGGCCACATCGAGCCGGGTAGGTACTTGCCCAGCTGGCTGGTGAAGAAGACCCGCGCACCCGCGCCCCACGGCAGCCGCACCCCCAGCCCGCCCAGCACTTCGCGCCAGAGCGGGAAAGTGACCGCGGTACCGGCCGCACCGACGACGAGGCTGAGCACCATCGGCCACACACCGACGCGATGGAGCGCGTCACCGAACGGGTGCCGCTCCCGGTAGATTGCGTACGCCGCGCCCACCACGACGGCCACGACGGCGGCGACCGCCACCGCCTTCCGCCGGGCACCGCCGTGCGGCTCCGCCTGGCGCGTACCAGCGTCCACCGCGCTGCGGCGCACCTGGACTCCTTCCACCGAGGAGGAATCGTAACGTGACGAGCAGGAGACCGTTGCGCGTCCTTGGCTTCGGCACGTACGACACGGCTCGGCACCCGCGCGTGGGTGTCCTTCTCGAGGGCCTGCGGGCACGCGGCGCAGAGGTCGTAGAGGCGAATGCGCCGCTGCGCTTGAGCACCGCCGAGCGGGTGGCGATGCTGAACAGTCCGTGGCAGGCGCATCGGCTGGTACGGCAGGTCCTGTCGCGCTGGTGGACGATCGCCCGCCGTGGCCGGCGCGCCGCTCGGGACGGCCGGCTGGACGCGGTCGTGGTCGGCTATCTCGGTCAATTCGACGTGATCTTCGCGAGGCTGCTGTTCCCGCGTCGCACCGTGGTCCTCGACATGCTGATCTTCGGCGCCGACACGGCGCGCGACCGTCGTATGTCGACCGGTGTCCGGCTGTGGCTGCTGGGCCGGTTGGACGCCACCGCGGCGGCGTGCGCGGACATCGTCCTGGTCGACACCGCGGAACACGCAGCCCTGCTGCCGACCCGGCAGCAGCACAAAGCGATGGTCGTGCCGGTCGGCGCCCCTGATGCGTGGTTCGCGGCGCGCAGCGGTGATACCGGAGCAGCGCTTCAGGTCATCTTCTTCGGCCTTTTCACACCTCTGCAGGGCACGACTGTGATCGGCGAGGCGCTGGCCAAGCTCGCCAGACGCGCCGACATCCGCGTCACGATGATCGGCACCGGCCAGGACAGTGACGCCGCACGCGCCGCAGCGGCCGCCAACCAGCACATCACCTGGCTCGACTGGGTCGCTGCGGATCGGCTACCGCAGCTTGTGGCCGAACACGACGTCTGCCTGGGCATCTTCGGCACCGGCCCCAAAGCGCAACGGGTCGTGCCCAACAAGGTGTATCAGGGCGCCGCCGCCGGTTGCGCCATCGTCACCTCGGACACTCCGCCGCAACGACGCGCTCTCGGCGACGCGGCGGTCTTCGTCCCAGCCGGAGACGCCGCCGCACTTGCCGACGCGCTGCGCGAGCTGGCCGACGATCGGGCGCGACTCGCCGCGCTGCGCGAGGCGTCGGTCGGCCAGGCGACGCGTGAGTTCGCCCCGAAGGCGGTCGCCGGCACGCTGTACCGACGCCTTTCGGCAGGATGAGCGTTCGTGACACTACGAAGGAGGTTCGAACCGTGACCCAGCGGCCCCCGTTGACCCCGATGGGCACCTTGCGGTGGTCAGTCGTCCAGCGGCTGATCGACGAGATCCGCCCCGCCACCGTGCTGGAGGTCGGCTGCGGCCAGGGGGGCTTCGGCGCCCGCCTCGCAGAGCGCGCCGAGTACGTCGGCTGCGAGCCGGATGCCGAATCTTTCGCCGTCGCCCAGCGGCGCATCGAACCGTTCGGTGGCGTCGTGCTTTGCGGCACGTCCGATCTCGTCGGCGACCGCACGTTCGACCTGGTGTGCGCGTTCGAGGTCCTCGAGCACCTCGAAGACGATGCCAGCGCGCTCGATTCCTGGGCCCGCCACCTCAGCCCGGGCGGCGCCTTGCTCGTGTCAGTGCCGGCCTGGCCGGACCGCTTCGGCGCCATGGACGGGCTCGTGGGGCACTACCGGCGGTACACGCCGGAGCAGCTGGACGGCCTGCTCCTGAAGGCCGGCTGCGCAGACGTCCGGCACGCGCTCTACGGCTGGCCGCTCGGATTCGCCCTGGAGGCGGCGCGAAACCGGATCGCCAGCCGGCGTGGCGACGCGCGTGAGAGCAGCATGGCGGCACGCTCCGCCGGCAGCGGACGGCTGTTCCAACCGAAGCACCTCGCGGGTGGGGCCGTACGAGTCGGTACGGCGCCGTTCACCGTCGCCCAGCGGCTGCGGCCCACCGTTGGCACCGGGCTGGTCGCCGTCGGCAGACGAGTCTGAGTTCAGCGGCTACAGGCTGCGGTATAGGGCCCAGGCCCGTTCGGCGACCCGGTCCCAGTCGAACGCGACCGCCCGGGAGCGGCCGGCCAGGGCCATGCGGTCGCGCTCAGCGGGGTCGTCGAGCAGCTTCGCGATCGTCGCGGCGAGCGTCCCGGCGTCACCGCGAGGCACGACCGCGGCCGCGCCGCCGGCGACCTCGACCAGGGCGGGCGCGTCCGAGCAGACGACCGGCGTGCCCACGGCCATCGCCTCGGCGACAGGCAACCCGAAGCCCTCCGCCCGGCTCGGCGCGACGAGCAAGGTGGCCCGCCGGAGCACCACGCCGAGTTCCGGGTCACCGAGCCGGCCCAGCACCCGCAGCCGCCCGGGCGGAAGGCCCGCTCGACTCGCGGCGGCCGCCGGGTCCACACCGCCCCAGCCGGACTGCCCGACGAGGAGAAGCTGCGGCGCTGCGGCACCGATCGTCGCCAGGGCGTCGATCAAGACGTCGAGGCCCTTGCGTGGCTCGAGAGTTGCGAGGGAGAGCACGTACCGATCCGGCAGGGCCAGCGACCCAGCGACACGGTCGGCGTACTCCACGTCGGGTTCGCGCACGACAGCCCGGGCCACCCCGGCGCCGAGCACATGGACCGGGACGCCCCGCACGGCGGGAAACACGGCGGCCAGCGCGTCGGCGACCGCCTGGGTGGGCACGCCGATCGCCGCGGCGGTCCGGGCCGCGCGCTCGGCCATTGCCCGGTGCCAGCGAGCTCCGCGCGGCGTCAGCGTCTCCGGATGCGTCCACGGCACCGCGTCGTGGATCGTGACGACAAGCGGATACCGCCTGCGGGGCGGCACGAGCAGCGTCGGCGCATGCAGAACGTCGACACCACGAGGCGCCGGTCCCACGCCGTAACGCCATGCTTCGGCAAGTGCGCGCCGGGTCACCGGGAGCCGGCGCGGCCCGGTGACGCCGGCCACGACGGCAGGCGTCGTGTCGCGATGCCATGCCGTCCAAGACCTGACCGAATCGCCCTGGTTTGCGGTACGTGCCAGGGCCGCGGCAAGCTCGACCGAGTACCTGCCGGTGCCCCCGGGCACGGGCGCGAGCGCCTGCTCGAGGAAGATTGCCGCCTGCACGTCGCTTAGGCTATTCGGACGCTCCGCCAGCCCGTGCCCGACATCCCCGACAGACGAGGACGAGTATGACCGCGACGTACGAGCTGTCTCATCTCGACAAGCTCGAAGCGGAGGCTGTGCACATCTTTCGCGAGGTCGCCGCCACGATCGAACGTCCGGCGCTGCTCTTCTCGGGGGGCAAGGACTCGGTCGTGATGCTGCACGTGGCGGCGAAGGCGTTCTGGCCGGCGCCGATCCCGTTCCCGGTCATGCACGTCGACACCGGGCACAACTTCGACGAAGTCATCGAGTTTCGTGACCGCACCGTCGAGCAACTCGGAGTGCGGCTGATCGTCGCCTATGTGCAGGACGACATCGACGCGGGTCGGGTCGTCGAGGACACCGGCCCGGGCGCGAGCCGCAACCGGCTCCAGACGACGACGCTGCTGCGGGCCATCGCCGAGAACCGGTTCGGCGCCGTGTTCGGTGGTGCCCGGCGCGACGAGGAAAAGGCGCGCGCGAAGGAACGGGTGTTCAGCTTCCGCGACGAGTTCGGCCAGTGGGATCCGCGCAACCAGCGCCCGGAGCTGTGGAACCTCTACAACGGCCGGCACCGCAAGGGCGAGAACATCCGCGTGTTCCCGCTGTCGAACTGGACGGAGCTCGACATCTGGTCCTACATCCGCGACAACGACATCGAACTGCCGTTCCTGTACTACGCGCACAAGCGGCAGGTGATCGAGCGGGACGGGATGCTGCTCGCTGACACGCGATTCCTGCACCGGGTCGACGGCGAGGCCCCGTTCGAGGCGGTGGTGCGTTTCCGCACCATCGGCGATGCCACATGCACCGGATGCGTCGAGTCGATCGCCGGCACGCCCGACGCCGTCGTCGCCGAGGTGGCGGCAGCGCGGCTCACCGAGCGGGGCGCCACTCGCGCCGACGACCGGATCTCCGAGGCAGGCATGGAAGACCGCAAGAAGGAGGGCTACTTCTGATGTCGCAGCTGCTGCGCATCGCTACTGCGGGCAGTGTGGACGACGGGAAGTCGACCCTCATCGGGCGGCTGCTCTACGACTCCAAGGCCATCTTCGAAGATCAGCTCTCGGCAGTGGAGCGGACGAGCCAGGAACGCGGACACGACGGCCCCGACCTCGCACTACTCACCGACGGGCTTCGAGCCGAGCGCGAACAGGGCATCACGATCGACGTCGCGTACCGCTACTTCGCGACTCCCAAGCGCAAGTTCATCATCGCCGACACCCCGGGCCACATTCAGTACACGCGCAACATGGTCACCGGTGCGTCCACCGCCGACCTGGCGATGATCCTGATCGACGCGCGCAACGGGGTGCTGGAGCAATCGCGCCGCCACGCGTTCCTCGCCAGCCTGCTGGGCATCCCGCACCTGGTGGTCTGCGTCAACAAGATGGACCTGGTCGACTTCTCCCAGCAGCGCTACCAGGAGATTCGCGAGGAGTTCCGCCGCTTCGCGATGAAGCTCGAGATCACCGACATGTCGTTCATCCCGATGTCGGCGCTCGGTGGCGACAACGTGGTGCAGCGAAGCGATGCGATGCCGTGGTACGAGGGCATGTCGCTGTTGCACCATCTCGAAGACGTGCACGTCTCTTCCGACCGCAACCTGATCGACCCACGGTTCCCGGTGCAATACGTGATTCGCCCGCAGCAGTCGGACTTTCGCGGTTACGCCGGCACCGTTGCCGGCGGCACATTCAAGCCGGGTGACGAAGTCACCGTCATGCCGTCCGGCTTCTCGACAACCGTCGAGGCGGTGTGGGGGCCCGGCGGAACGCCGATCGACGAAGCGTTCGCGGGGCAGGCCGTGACCCTGGAATTGGCCGACCACATCGATGTCGGCCGCGGTGACCTGATCTGCCGGCCGGCGAACCGGCCGCACGCGAGTCAGGACCTCGACGCGCTGGTCTGCTGGCTGACACCCGAGGCCACGCTCACTGTCGGCACCAAGTACACGCTCCATCACACGACGCGCTCGACTCGCGCCACTGTGCAGCAGCTGGACTACCGGCTGGACATCAACACGTTGCACCGCGACACCGTGGCCGAGTTGCTGTCGTTGAACGAGATCGGCCGCATCCGGGTCCGCACTCAGCACCCGCTGCACTTCGACCCGTACCGCCGCAACCGCGACACCGGCAGTTTCATCCTGATCGACGAGACGACGAATAACACCGTCGCCGCGGGCATGATCACCGGACCGAGCCAGCACGAGTCACACGTCTCGTGGCACAAGGCGACCGTCAGCCGCGACGACCGTGCCACCCAGGGACGGACGGTGTGGCTGACCGGGCTGTCCGGATCAGGCAAGTCCACGGTGGCCGCGGAGCTGGAGCGGCGCCTGGTCGCGTCAGGGCGTCCCGCATACATGCTCGACGGCGACAACCTGCGCCACGGGCTGAACGCTGACCTGGGGTTCGGCGCCACCGACCGGGCTGAGAACGTCCGGCGCGTCGGCGAGGTGGCCAAGCTGCTCTCCGACGCCGGGGTGATCGCGATCGTGTCGCTGGTCAGCCCGTACCGCGCCGACCGCGACCTGGTTCGCACGTCGCACGCTGATGCGGGCATCGCGTTCACCGAGGTCTTCGTCGACACACCGCTCGCGATGTGCGAAGAACGTGACCCGAAGGGCTTGTACGCGAAGGCTCGGGCCGGCGAGATCGCGCACTTCACCGGCGTCGACGACCCGTACGAGGCGCCGCTCTCGCCGGATCTGCTGCTGCGTCCGGAGCATGGCGACCCGTCCGCCCAGGCAGAGCTGATCTTGCGATTCCTCGAGTCGTGACCGACGCCCGCCTCGCGGCGCGGCTGGCGGTCGGTGCCGGGGAGCTACTGCTCGAGCTACGCGCGACGCCCGGGCTGACCGGAAAGGAGCTCGGCGCGCGTGGCGACGCCGAATCGAACGCGTACCTGCTGCGTGAGCTGGCCGCGGCCCGACCGGATGACGCGGTGCTCTCCGAGGAGTCGGCGGACAGTCCCGCCCGACTGGCAAGCCGGCGAGTCTGGATCGTGGACCCCCTGGACGGCACCCGGGAGTTCGCGATGGCCGGCCGCTCCGACTGGGCGGTACATGTGGCGCTCTGGGAGGCGGGCCGCGGCATCGCTGCCGCCGCAGTAGCCCAGCCCGCCCTGCGGGCGGTGTACGCCAGCGACGACGTGCGCGCGGTGCGCGTTGCACGCGAGCGTCCGGTGATCGTCGTCAGTGACAGCCGGCCACCCGGGTTCGCGCCCGCGGTCGCTGCGACGATCGGGGCCGACCTTGTGCCCATGGGCTCCGCGGGCGCCAAGGCGATGGCTGTGGTGCGCGGCGAGGCCGACGCATACCTGCACGCCGGCGGCCAATGGGAATGGGACTCGGCGGCGCCCGTCGGCGTAGCCGCCGCAGCGGGCCTACACGCGTCCCGCTTATCCGGCAGTCCGCTCGAGTACAACCAGCCACGCCCCTATCTGCCCGACCTGCTGATCTGCCGCCCCGAGCTCGCGCACCGGCTCATTCAGGCCGTCATCGGCTGGCGCCCGCGGCAATAGACGACAGTGTGATCGCGAGCATCCAAGGTCACGACTGCGGGCACCCCACGTTGGCCTGACATACTGTCCGGCGGCTGACCGCGGCTTTCGCGCCGCCTGGCCGGGCCTCGGGTTCTGGCGCAGCCGGCCGTGGTGGCAGCCGCGCTCGATTCGTGGCAGAGAGTTGCGGAGAGGATGTGAAGGTGGCGCACAGCTCGCCGAAGTTGGAGGGCGCCGACGTGCAGCGTTCCATCGCCGGAACGGCGACTCCCGCGGACGAGGCGACCAGACCGTCGGACGAGACTGCGTCGGCAGCTGCCACGGCACAGTCGCCGCCCACGTCGCGCCGCCGGCGTCTTCTCGTGGGTGCCATGTGGCCGGCCGCGGTGTTCGCGGTGGCTTTGGCGCTGTCGTTCTGGTACTACCACGAGGTTTGGGTACATCCCGGGGCAAGCTGGGTCGGTGGGCCGGGCGACTCGGAACAGCAGATGTGGTTCCTGCGCTGGCCCCTGTACGCGATCAGCCATGGCAATAACCCTTTACTGACCAACTTCCTCCTGTACCCCTCGGGCACCAACCTGATGTGGAACACCTCAGACATCGTGCCGGGGCTGGTGATGTTCCCGGTGACGCTGGTCTGGGGTCCGGTGGTGACCTACAACGCCCTGATGCTCCTGGGGCCCCCCACCACGGCGCTGACTGCCTATGCCGCGTTTCGCCGCTGGGCGTCACGGCTCGGGGCAGCGCTCGGCGGTCTCCTCCTGGCCTTCAGCCCGTTCGTGACCACGCACTCGCCGGGCCACCTGCATCTGATCCTGATTGCGCTATTGCCACTCACACTGTTGCTGCTCGACGAGGTCTTGGTTCGCCAGTCGTGGCGATGGTGGATTTCCGGCGCAGTGCTGGGCATCGTCGTCGCCGCACAGTTGTTGACCGCCGAGGAAGTACTGTCGTTCGAGGTGATCTTCGCCGCAGTCGGCGTCGTGGTCCTCACGGTGCTCCATCGGAAACGGATAAAGGAAAAGCTCCCGTACGCGACACGAGCCGTGCTTACGGCCTTAGCTGTCTTCGCGGTCATCGCGAGTTACCCGCTGCACGTTCAGTTCGCCACGTCCAACAAGGTGTCGGAGCCGATCCACAACAACAACATCTTCGTGACGGACCTGCTGAACACAGTGCTTCCGTTCAATCAGAGGCTCCGTCCCGAGTGGGTGGTCAAGTACGTAGCGAAGTTCACCGGCAACGGTGCGGAGTGGACCGGCTATATCGGGCTCCCGCTGCTCCTCATTCTGATCACGCTCGTGATCTTGCGCTGGCGGCGGCCGGTGGTGCTGTTCACGGCGGTGATGGGCACCGTTGCGCTTCTGTTCTCGTTCGGGCCGTCGCTGCACATCGACGGTCACGATTACCACGTGCCGATGCCATGGGCGCCGTTCAGCAACCTGCCGCTTCTGCATCAGATCATCCCGGGGCGGATCAGCTTGATTGTCACGCTGTTCGTTGCGCTCGGCCTCGCGCTGGCGGTGACCGAGGTCCAGCGCGCTAACCGGATGTGGCTTTCGGCCCTCGGCGTCGCCGGAATCGTGTTGGTCATCTGGGTATGGATTCCGCGCCCGCTGCCGACTGTGGACGTGGGTACCCCCACCTACTTCACGTCCAGCGCGGTGGACCGGATTCCGCAGGGCTCAGTCGCGCTCGTCTTGCCCTATGTGGGCGACTCGCAGCAGGACGAGGCGATGTTGTGGCAAGCCCAGGCCGGAATGCGTTTCCGCATGCCCGAAGGCTGGGCAATCGTCCCCGGGGACCACTTCGGTCCGCAATCGCAAACGCGCACTACGTTCGGTTTGCTCACACCGGGCACGACACACGTCTCCGACGCTGCTGCGAGTGCGATGCGCGCGGACCTCAAGCGCTGGCACGTGCAGACCGTGATCATCGGACCGTACCACCGCGTCAATCCCGGCATGCGGGAAAGCACAGTCAAGGTAATGGAGCAAGTCCTCGGCCGAGCACCGATTGAGCAGGGCGGCGTTCAGGTCTGGTACGACGTCCTCAGTTGACGGCTATCACCGTCAGTCCGGGCGGCCCCAGCGGGGCGGCGAGCAGGCGCTGCGCCTGAAAGGCGGCCCGCCAGGCCGCCGCCTCGCCGCTGTTGACGTTCGTGCGGATCAACCAGATCCGGCCGGCACCTAATCGCCGCGCCCGAATGGCCGCGGTCGTAAGCGCAGCCCGGACACCGGCGGCGTCCCGCTTCGCAGCGACGACGATCCGCGGCTGATCAGGGAATGCGACCAC
>Ga0126373_10004025_pt1 | contig 11152 bp, 13 predicted proteins | sample PanSoiMetPlot_11_FD_92545 | JGI IMG/M metagenome (GOLD analysis project Ga0126373, IMG submission 92545) | Tropical forest soil microbial communities from Panama - MetaG Plot_11 | ecosystem: Environmental > Terrestrial > Soil > Tropical forest > Bulk soil | place: Panama | collected 2016-02-17
CAAACGCAAACAGCGGCATCCGCCCCTGATGCTATGGAGCCCCGCCGCCCGGCTCTGGCAGGGTAGGTCGTATGACGACTGGGTCTGTGCACCGCAACGTGACCGTCCGGCGCATCGCGAACGGCCAGTTCACCATCACCAACGCCCGAGGTGGCCAGATAGCCTTCGGCAACGGCGAGACCGACTTCACCCCCACGGAGTTGCTGCTCGGCGCGATCGGCGGCTGCACCGCCATCGATGTGGACATCGTGACCTCGCGCCGGGCCGAACCGGACTCGTTCGAGGTGCTCGTCGACGCGGAGAAGGTGCGCGACGAGGCTGGCAACCACCTCACCGATATCGAGGTCACGTTCCGGATCGCGTTCCCTCGTGGCACGCAGGGAGATGAGGCCCGGGCAGTGCTGCCGGACATCGTGCAGAGGTCGCATGACCGGCTTTGCACGGTTGGCCGCACCGTCGAGATCGCCACCCCCATCGCGACCCGCATCGAGTGAGAAGGCCCGTACTCTCGCCGCATGACCCGGCCCCTTTGCCCCTCCGGCCCCGGGTCCGCGGCCAAAATCGTTTTGCCGGAACCCGGGTCTAACCAGGTGACGGACAACAGAAGGGAACCGTTACATGCGTAAGGTTCAGGCCGGCACCGAGGCGGTCGCCCGCGAGGTACAGAAGCCGGACGAGCAGTGGCGCCAGGAGCTGACTCCGTTGCAGTACAGCGTGCTGCGCGAGGCGCACACCGAGCGGCCGTTCACCGGCGAGTACGTCCACAACCACGCGGACGGCTACTACCGGTGTGCCGGCTGCGGCAGCAAGCTGTTCAGCTCGGACGCCAAGTTCGACTCGGGCACCGGGTGGCCCAGCTTCGATGAGCCCCTGGTCGCCGAGGCCGTCGAGCTGAGGCCGGACAACAGCCTGTTCATGCGCCGCACCGAGGTCGTCTGCCGTCGCTGCGGTGGGCACCTGGGCCACGTCTTCAACGACGGGCCTACCAAGACCAGGAAGCGCTACTGCATGAACTCCTGCTCGCTGTCTTTCGAGCCCGCGACGGCGAGCCAGGATGCGGCGGCGGCCCAGGAGCCGGGCGACGGCGAGATCGCGCAGTCCGGCCCGGCCAGCAGCTGACCCTCACCGGCCCGCGGCTGACCGCGCGGCCGGCCGGCCCGGCCACGGCGACCTTGCAGGGCCCGTGGCCGGCCGCCACGGTCCGGCTCAGGGGTGGTCCACTACCGTGACTACGGCAGTCCCGGCCTGAGCCGTGAAGGGGAGAGGTGATGGGCATGCCCGGCCGTCCCGGCGATCACCAGTGGTCGCAGCAGCACCTGTCGCACTACGTCGAGGGAGAGTTGCGCCCGCGAGCCCGCCGCCGCCTTGACCGCCACGCGCGCAACTGCGTGGATTGCGGCCGCGGCATCCGTGCGATGCGAGCCCTGGTCTACGCGCTCCAGGGCCTTGACGGGCTGGCGGGTGTTCGCGCGCCCGCCACGATCTTCGACCGGGTCCGGCTGGCCGGGGCCGGCGGCGCGCCCTCGCACCACGCGTGATGCCGCCGCTGGCTGGCCAGCGTCCCCACGATCCCGCGGAAACCGAAGCGAGCCTGCTCGCCCGCGCTCAGGCCGGGGACATCGCCGCCTTCGAGCGGCTATCTGGCGCATACGCCGATCGCATCTTCATGCTGCTGCTCCGGCTGCTGGGCGACCGCAGCGAAGCCGAGGACGTGGCCCAGGAGGTCATGCTCCGCGCCTGGCAGGGCATCTCCCGTTTCCGTGGCCAGTCCAGCTACTTCACCTGGCTTTACCGGATCGCTGTCAACGAGGCCAACCGTGCCCTGGACAAACGGGCCCGCCGGCCTGCCGGGGTGCCGATCGGGGCGGACGAGTTGCAGCTACCCGATTCCCCGCTGCGTGACCCGTCCCGGCAGGCCGAGAACAACGAACTGCGCCAGGCGCTGGCGCGGGCCCTGGCCGAACTGCCGCCCCCGTTGCGGACCGCGATCGTGCTCCGCGATGTCGAGGGGTTCTCCACCCAGGAGGCCGCGGAGATCGCTGGCATCAGCCAAGCCGCGTTCAAAAGCCGGCTGCACCAGGCACGGCTGCGCGTCCGGGCCGCCGTCGGCGACCAGACCCTAGTCTCCGTCGGCGGATGACGCCCCGCCGCCGGCCAGCGCCGCCGCCTAACTGATCAGCGTTTGCTTCGGGCGGATCACGCAGAACTCGTTGCCCTCCGGGTCGGCCAGGACCGTCCAGGACTCCTTGCCGGTCTGGCCGATGTCGGCTCGTTGCGCGCCGAGCCCAAGAAGGCGGTCGATCTCCTGGTCGCGGTCCTGAGCTTCGGTGGTGATGTCGAGGTGCACGCGGTTCTTGACGATCTTCTGATCGGTGACGGGCATGAAACAGATCCCGACGGGGGCGTTCTCGTCGGTGCCGATGACGATCTCGCGCTCACGCTCGGAAAGAACCTTCCAGCCAAGTGCCTGGGTCCAGAACCGGGCCAGCTTCGGCAGGTCGTGAGCGTCGATGACGATGTGATGAAGGCGAACTGGCATGCCGCCAGTATTGCGGCAGCAGCGTGGGCGCGTCGCGGCGTAACTAGCGCGGGAGAAGATGCCCCGACCGGCCTCCGTCCACCATCTGGGACGCCGCTCGCGACTTATCCTCGTTTCCGCATGCCCATACCGGGACAATCCGGGCGTGAAACCGTGCGTTTGTGAGGATAAGTCATGATGATCATGGTGGGTGGGCGGCGGTCGGCGCCTGCGGGCGGTTCGGCGGGCGGTGGTGGCTGAGGCGGGACCGGGTTTGCGGGTTGGGGTGGGCCGAGTCGGTTGCTAGGGGAGGCTGAGGTGCTGGACGGCGCGGTCTAGGTGGGTGAGCAACCGGGCAATCGCCGGAGGACGGCTGCGCCGGGCGGCGGTCGCCGCGAAGATCTGCCGCACGGGTGCGTCGTCGGAGTGCAGTCGCAGCAGCGTGACGCCGGCGGGCGCCGCCCGCGCCGCCAGCGCCGGGATGAGCGCGACGCCGAGGCCGGCGGCGACGCAGCCGAGCTTGGCGGTCCAGTCGGCCGTGACGATGCCGATACGCGGGCTGAAACCGGGCGGAAGGCTGACCCGCATCAATGTGTCCTCGGCCGTGGCCGAGCCGGCGATGAACGGGTCCTCGGTGAGGTCGGCCAGCCGTACGGTGCGCTGGCGGCTCAGCCGGTGACCGGCCGGAACGGCGACCATCAGGTGCTCATCGAGCAGGTGATGCAGGCTGAACCGGGTCGCGTCGATGGGCTGGCCGGGCGGCGCGCTGACCACCGCGACGTCGGCGTCACCGGCGCGGAGCCGCTCAAGCAGCGCGGGCGTGCGCCCCTCGACCAGGGACAGCGTGACCTCGGGGTGCGCTTGCCCGAACGCGGCCAGGGCCCACGGGACGAGCGCGGCCAGCGCGGTCGGGAACGCGCCGACCCGCAACTGCCCGCCACCCAGGCCGCGCAGCGCGTCCAGGTCGCGGCGGGCGGTGGCCAGCCGGTCCAGGATGGCCTCGGCGTGCGGCAGCAGGCAGCGTCCCTCGTCGGTGAGCGCCACCCCGCGGGCCTGCCGGTCGAACAGCCGCGTGCTCGTCTGCGCTTCGAGCATGGCTATCTGCCGGGACACGGCCGACTGGGTGTATCCCAGCGTCCGCGCGGCAGCGGTGATCGAACCGTACCTGGCGACCGTGCGAAACACGTCGAGGGATTCAACCTGCATGGCAAGCCATGCTAACTACGCATATTAGATATGCAAGAAATTCGATTGTGGCATCTCTTGGCGGCACCGTAGCGTGGCAGCCCGCAGACCCAGGCTCAGTGAGGAGCAACGTCCATGCAGCTGACACTCGACAACCCCGCGGCCGTCTCCGCGCCGTACGGTGACCGCTTCGCCCACGTCGCCCGTCTGGACCTCGGCGACGGCGCGCTGCTCGTGCTGTCCGGGCAGGTGGCCGTCGATGACGACGGTGACGTCGTCGGGCCCGGCGACGTCACCGCGCAATCCGAGCGCATCTTCGAGCTGATCGGCGGGATGCTCGCCGCCCACGGCGCGAGCTTCGCTGATGTGCTGCACGTCCGCACGTTCATGACCGATCTTGGCGACCTGCCGGGATACGGTCAGGTGCGCCGCCGGTACTTTCCCAGTACGCCACCGGCGAGCACGACGGTGGAGGTCAGCGGGCTCTTCCTCCCCGGCGCGGTCCTGGAGGTGGAGGTCACCGCGGCCTGCGGGCGCTGACTTTGAACGGCCAGCGGGCCGCCAGGAGGAACAGGATGATGAGCCCGGCCGCGGCGAGGAAAAGCCCGGCGCCGACGGGGAACCCCGGCGGAACGTAACTCCAGGTCACAACGCCCCGGCCGGGCGGAACGTCGACGGCCTGGACAAGGCCGGCCCGGTCAACGGTGAGTGCCGCCGGCCGGCCGGCCCGGGGGTGCCAGGTGGCGCTCCAGCCCGGAATCGCCGCCACCGCGCGGATGACGCGGACACCGTGCGGTGAGAACACCGCGGCCGCGGTCGGCCCGGCCGCCGGGCCCGCCAGCCGCCGCACCGTGGCGCCCGACGCCGGCCGGCCAGGGAGTGCCGCGAGGCTGAGCGGGCGCCGGGCGAAGTGGTCGGCGAAGATCGCGAACGAGCCATCGTGACCAGCGAATCCCCAGCGCGGCGGCACCAGGGCGTTCTGCAACTGGCCGTTGGCGATGAACACCCTGCCGTCCGGCTCGGCGAAGGCCGGTGGCCCGAGACGGACCGGCCTGCCGCCAGCCCGGGCGCTCATGGCAACGCTGGCCACCGGATGCGGGAGGCTGATCGCCAGCAACGACGCACGTGCCGCCTTTGCCCGGAACCAGCGCGCCTGGCCGCCCGGCGTGATGAGCCCGATCTGAGTTCCGGCCGCCGCGTCCTGCCTGGCTTCGACGTCGGGCACCTCGAGCCGCGACACCTCCAGCGTGGTTCCGAAGTACCAGGTGCCCTGGTGGCCAGCGGCGACGTTGCGCTGGCCGGTTCCCGCCGGTCCGGGGGCGGGCCAGGCCCCCGTGGCCCGGGTGATCAGGTATCCGGGGACGGTGAGCAGGCTCGTGGCGCCGAGCTGGTCGAGAACCCCGGCGCCGACGGCCCGGGGGCTGAGCACATCCTGCCCGTCACCCGTGGGCAAGTGGGATCCGGTCACCGACGCGTAGCGGCCATCGACCAGCGACGTGTAGCCCTGAACCGATGGCGCGCCGCTGACGACGTTCAGGTCCGGTGCCCCGAGTACCGGCAGCTCGCCAGGACCTAGCTCGTCGGGATCGTAGATCGCGAAACGTCCCGGGTATCCCAGCGCCGCGACGGGGCGCGCGGGTGACGTTTGTGACGCAGCCCGGTCCCCGGAACGAGTGGCCGAGGCTTGGACGCCGGTCCGGCCCCCGGAACGAGCGGCCGCCGCGGTACCGCGTCCGGCCGCAGTGGTGCCGTGACCGACCGCCGCGGTGCCGTGACCAGCCGCCGTCGTGGCGCCGCCCACCAGACCGGGCCGGACCGCGACCACGCCAAGGAGCGTGAAGATCACCAGGTCGACGGCGATGAAGCCGCCAAGCCAGCGCGACCGCAGCCGCGGCTGAAGGCGCCGTCCGAAGATCACGAATGCGATCGCGCCGGCGCCGATCAGCGCGTACGGGACAAGCCACGGCTTGAGACGGCCGTCGATGGCCGCGACACCCTGGCTCATCCCCAGCCAGCGCAGCAGCCCCGCGCCCCAGGCCAGGCCGAGAAGCACAACGGCGACCATGGCCAGCGCGGGCAGCACGCCGAGGACCGTCTCCGCCGGTACCCGGCGGCCGCGGGGCAGCCGGAGCCACCGGCCGTCTTCCCCGGCCGGCCGGTCGGCCCAGTAGGCGAGCAGGACGGCGAGCGCCAGGTCCGCCACGAGGATGTTGCGGCTCTGCAGCCGCTGGTTGCCGAACAGGGGGAGGTGCACGAGCAGCTGCCCGGCAGGAGTGTTGCCGCCCAGCGCGAGAATCAGCCCGACGAGCGCGATGACGTGCCAGATGATCCACTCGGGCGGCCGCGGCCGCAGCCGGAAGCGGCCGAGCAGGACGAACGCCGCGACCAGCGGGAGGACGCCGACGTAGCCCGTCACTTCGGCCAGGTTGTAGTGGGCAAAGTAGGCAGGCTGGCCGAACGAGCCCGAGCCGCCCAGAAGGTCGGGCACCAGCATCAGCAGAACCCACTTGTGCGGCAGCGAGCCGGAGTCGAACAGGGCCGCCGAGCTGACCGCGCGCTGGGACGTGCCGAGCGCGGCCAGGCCGGGCAGCCACTGAACCGCACCGAGGCAGATGCCGAGGGCCACGCCGCCCGCCACCGAGATGAGCGCCGGGCCGTAGCGGCGCCCGAGGCGCGCGATCTGCCAGGCCGCGTACATGAAGACGATCACACCGGCGTCGTCGATCGCGCGCGGCTCGCCCGCCAGGATCGTCAGGCCAAACGTCCCGCCAAGGACCGCGGTCCAGCCAAGCCTGGACGGGATGCTCCGGGTCTCACAAAGCCGCAGCACGGCGAGCAATTCCACCGGCACCCAGCTCATGCCGGCCACCAGCCCAAAGTGGCCCACCTGGGCCGACATCGCGCCGGCGAAAGCGAACGAGAGCGCCCCGAGGACGCTCGGCAAGCTGCCCAGGCGCAGCGCCCGCAGGAAGAAGAACAGGCCAAGCCCGGCTACCGCCCAGGTGACGATCATGTTGAGCGTCCACGCCGCGGTGGCCGGCACGATCGCGAACAGGAACGTGAGCGGGTAGGCGGCGCCGGCGTTCCAGCCGGCCAGCAGCGGTGCGCCGCTCCAGATGTACGGGTCATACAGCGGCAGCTGGCCGTTGCGGATCTGCTGGCCAGCCAGCACCCGGAGCGGGAAGTTCTGGGTCAGGTCATCACCTGGGTAGACCGGGTGACCGAGCAGCGCGGGCACCCCGAAGACGAGGGCGGGCAACGCGACGAGAACGGCAACGGCGACGACATCGCCCAGCCCGCGCCGCGACACCGGCGCCCCGGATGCCCGCGGTGCGCGAGGTCCCGGCGCCGGCTCAGCCCTTACCGGCGCTCCGGGCCCAACCGCACCGGTTTCAGACCGCAAGGACCCACTCGTCGTCGCGGATGATCTCTACGGTGCCCTTCGGGCCGGTGCCGGTGACCGTCATCCCTTCGCCGCCGATCACGACATCGGTGTGCACGGTCGAGCGGTTGAGCCCTATCTCGAACCGCTCGTCGTCGGTGAGTTGCAGGCCGCCCGCCACCGCGAACGGGAAGCTCTGCCCCCACGCCACGTGGCAGGCCGCGTTCTCGTCGAACAGGGTGTTGTGGAACAGGATGCCGGCCTTGGCGATCCGCGAGTCCCGGTCGACGAGGGAGACCTCGCCCAGGCTCCGGGCGCCCTCGTCGGTGTCGAGCTCGGCCAGCACCGCCTCGGCCCCGGATGCGGCGGTGACGTCGGTGATGCGGCCGCCGGAGAACGTGACCCGCAGCCCACCGACCACCTGGCCGTTGACGATCACCGGCTTCGTGAGGCTGATCGTGCCGTCGGCGAGGCGCCGGTCCGGGCTGGTGAAGACCTCCTCGGTCGGGATGTTCGGCATGTACCAGATGCCGTCCGGGTCGTTGTCGCCGCCGCCGTTCCACCGGGAGTCCGGCACCAGCCCGACCGTGAGGTCAGTCCCGGCGCTGCGATAGTGCACCTCGGTCAGGTTCAGCGCGTCCAGGGCGCGCCCGCGTGCGGCCAGCTCCGCGGCACGGTCGCGCCAGCAGGCGACCGGGTCGGCCTCGTCCAGGCGCATCGCCGTGGCGACCGCGTCCCACAGGCGCTCCATATCGGGTTCGCCGAACACCTCACGGGCCCAGCCCGGGTTCGGCGCCGCGACCACGGTCCAGCGCAGCTGCTGCCCGAGCAAGGCCTCCTGGTAAGCCATTGACTCATCCAGCCGCCGCGCCGCCGCTTTCGCCGGATCGACGTCGTCGAACAGGTGCGGGTCCGGATCACCGACGAGCGAGATGACGACGCCCCGCTCGGCCGCCCATTCCTTGATCCGCTCGATCGCCCACGGCCGCGACCTGGTCAGCGACTCGATGCTCGCGTGGGTGAGCCGCGAGTGCCGGATCGGGCCGTCCGACCACTCGACCTCGACCCACTCGGCCCCGGCGACGTAGGCACGCTCCACCACGGCCCGCGCGATCTCCAGGTGTGCGGTATCGGCGGTCACCAGGACACCCGAGCCCGGCTGGACGTTGACGCCGACCCGGACGACCAGATCGGCGAAGCGGTTGAGGCGATCGTTGTTGGTCACGTTGGCAGAGTAGGCCATGGCCCCCGGTACGCGTTCAGTCCGGCAGAAGCTGGTCGCCGAGGTCGTCGAACAGCGGGCACTCGTTGAGGTTCGGGCACTCGCACCTGGCGGCGCACTCGAGCCAGCCGCGCACGAGCTCACTGCGCTCGATCAGGGCCACGATCTCGGGGAGCTTCCGGTCGGCCACCTCGCGGAGCCGGCCGATCGCCGCCGGGTCATCCGGCGACACCGAAAGCAGCACCCTGATCTCATCGAGGGCCAGGCCGGCCCGCTGCCCGGTCTCGATCACCGCGAGCGTCCGCACGACGCCCGCGTCATACCTGCGCCGCCCGTTCACGCGCACCGGCTCAGGCAACAGCCCGATCTGCTCGTAGTAGCGGATCGCGGACGGGCTCTTGCACGCCAGCGCGGACACCTCGCCGATGGTCAGCGGGGAATCGTCTGGGCCCGGCTGGGGAGTTGACATCAAGCCGACTTTAACAACGACCATGAACCCAGTCCCACACAGGAGGCAGGCATGGCCAAGCATGAGATCACCACGGCACCCGGCAGCACCGGCGCGGACACCGGCACGGCGCCGGTTGCCTGCGCGCTCACCCCGGCGGGCCTGGCCGCGCAGGCCGGCCGCTGGGCACGGCTCGCCGCCCGGGCGATGACCGACCGCACCGAGACCGAGCACGGCCTTCGCATCCGGTTCCGCCCCGAACCCGGTACCGAGAAAGAGCTGCGCACCCTTGTCGCCGTGGAAAACGAGTGCTGCTCCTGGGCCACCTGGACGGTGGAGGCCAGTCCCGCCCACATCGTGCTCGACGTCCGCGCCGCGGGCACGGGCGTCGCCGTTCTGCACAGCTTGTTCCCCGGCCCGTGAGATCGCGCCGGCGCCAGACCCACACCGCCCCCGCTCCGGGATTTTCTACGCAGAACGGCTGGCGCGCCGGACTCTGGTCGCCACGCGCCAGCCGTTCTGCACAGTAGAGATCGTCTTTAACCGGGGTGCGGCGGCGCCAGTTTGGCCGCCGGGCTGCCGCCGGGGTGGAACACGCCGAGGACCCGTAGCGTCGCCTGGCCGGTGTTCTCCAGGCAGTGCGGCCGCCCGGGCGGCAGGTGCACGCAGCTACCCGGGGCGAGTGGCTGGTCGGCCGGGCCGGAGTGCAGCACGCCCTCGCCGTCCAGGATCAGCACCACCTCGTCGTAGGGGTGGCTGTGTTCCGGGGCCCGGCCCGGCGGGATCTCGCCCACGAACTGGGTGGCCGCGTCGCAGCCGTTGCCCGGGCCGAACAGGACCCGGAACCGGCGGTCGCCGGTCATCTCCACCGGGCAGTCAGCCAGTTCGGACAGCCGGGGCACCGTGGCATCGGCGTCCTGGCCGGCGGGCCCGGCGGGCAGGCAGACGCTGTCCAGCCGGAGCGCGCCCGGGCCGTCGGCCGACAGGCGGTACCGGCCGCCGGGCGGCAGCCAGACCCCGGTGTCGTTCCTGACCGGCATCGGCGGCGCGGCACCGGAGGTGAGCCGCCCCCGCCCGGCGATCACGAACCACAGTTCGCCGCCTGGAGCCGCCGTTCCCTCGAACCGCGCCCCCTCGGGCACCTCCACGGCCCGCCGGATCAGCCCTCCGTGGGTGTCGAGGACGGTCCTGACCGCTGCGCCGCTGGCCTCTGCCGTCATGTGCTGCCTCCTCGCCGGCCTTACCGGGCCTCATCGGCCCAGGTACGCGCGCTTGAGATCCTCGCTGCGCAACAACTCGGCCGCCAGTCCCTCCAAGACGATTACCCCGGTGGACAGGACGTAGCCGCGGTCGGCGATCGATAGGGCCATCGCGGCGTTCTGCTCGACCATGAGCACCGCGACACCGGAGGCATGGATGTCCTTGATGATCTGGAAGTTCTGCTGCACGAGCGCGGGAGACAGGCCCATCGACGGCTCGTCCATCAGCAGCAGCCGCGGGCGGGACATCAGGGCCCGGCCCATCGCGACCATCTGCTGCTCGCCGCCGGACAGCGTGCCCGCGAGCTGGTCGCGGCGCTCGAACAAGCGCGGGAACAGTGTGTGCACCCGCTCGAAGTCGTCATCCAGTTTCTCGCGGCCGCGAAGCACCGCGCCAAGCTCGAGGTTCTCCCGGACCGTCATCTGCCCGAAGAGCCGCCGGTTCTCCGGCACGATCGCGATCCCGCGGGCGATCCGCTGTGGCACCGGCCAGCGCGTCACGTCCGTGCCGTCGATCAGCACCCGTCCCGCACGCGGCCGGACGATGCCCAGGATCGTCTTTAGCGTGGTCGACTTGCCGGAGGCGTTGCCGCCGAGCAGGCAGACCAGTTCCCCCTCGCCGACGCGCAGCGAGATTCCCTCGAGGATCCGTATCTCCGCGTAGTACGTGGAGACGTTGTCCAGGTTCAGCAGCGCGGTGGGCGACTGCTGGCCGTCGGGCTGTGTGCCGCTCATCCGGTGTCCGCCAGCGCCTCGGGGTCCCGGCCCAGGTAGGCCTCGACGACCGCCGGATGGCTGGCGACCTGGTCGAATCCACCCTCGGCGATCTTGACGCCGTGGTCGAGCGCGATCACCCGGTCCGAGCAGCCCGAGACCACGTGCATGTCGTGCTCGATCACAAGGATCGAGACGCCGCGCTCGTCGCGCAGCCGGCTGATCAGCTCGGTGATCTCACGCGTCTCGGCCGGGTTCATTCCCGCGGCGGGCTCGTCGAGCAGCAGCAGCCGGGGCCTGGTGGCCAGCGCGCGGGCGATCTCCAGCCGCCGCCGGTTCGCATAGGACAGCGCGTACGCGGGCTGATCCCAGCGGTACCCGGCCAGCCGCTGGCCGAAGAACGACAGCACGTCCTGCGCCAGCG
>Ga0126373_10004026_pt1 | contig 11151 bp, 9 predicted proteins | sample PanSoiMetPlot_11_FD_92545 | JGI IMG/M metagenome (GOLD analysis project Ga0126373, IMG submission 92545) | Tropical forest soil microbial communities from Panama - MetaG Plot_11 | ecosystem: Environmental > Terrestrial > Soil > Tropical forest > Bulk soil | place: Panama | collected 2016-02-17
ACATTCACGGGGCTCATGCCGCCAGTCTTGCACCGTGGTGCTTGCAGTTGCAAACACTCCGCGCATTCGTGACAAAGTGGACGACTCACTCGTGACGTCTGTCACAAATCCGCGGGCCGCAATATGCCCGCGGCGACGTCGCTGACCAGCCACGGCGGCCATCAGACCGGTAGGAATCAGACATTCCGTCGCTCTGAAGCCAGCTGCCGGGCTGGAATCGTGCCCGGCGACCGTGGCGTTTGCGGTGATGAGGCGGCGCACGGACGGCGGTGTCGCCGCTCTAAAGCCATAACTGGCTACGTCCTGGGTAGCGCCGCAATGGTGCGTCTGCGTACCAAGCACTAGTTTGCGGCGCTTCGTGCGACATCACGATCTGGAACGGAGACTGCTATGCCTTCGCTACCGTCGCGTGGTCCTCAGCGGCTGCGCAGCGCGCGACCGCTAGGCATCGTCGCCAGCCTGGTCGCGGTCCTCGTGATCTCGCTGCTCAGCGCGGCGTTCGCCGGAGTATTCAGCAGCACGACGGCGGCCGCGGCCGGCCGGTCGGCCGGGTCGCATCGCACGACAGCGGCCGCGGTCGGCCGGTCGGCGAGGTCGCATCGCCCGGCGGCGGTACGCACCGGGACCCGGGCCGTGGCTCGACCGCTAGCGGCACCGGCCGGGCCGACTCGGACCTCCTGCACCTCCGTGGCCCATATCGGCGACTCGACCTCGGTCGGCATGGTCTCGCCAATATGGCTGCCCAATCCGGCGCAGCAGCTGGCCGCGCAATACCGCGACGTCGGAGTCCGGAACGTCCAGATTGACGCGTCTGGCGGTCGCTCGATCGTCGAGCAGATGCCCGGGCAGATCAACGGTTACGGCGTTGCGAGTTCCTGGTATCAGGCTGGCTTCCACGGATGCTGGGTGTTCGCGCTCGGCACGAATGACACCGCCAACGTCGCGGCGGGATCGAACGTCGGCCTGCTCGCCCGGATCCAGGAGATGATGGCCGCCGCTCATGGTGCGCCCGTCTTGTGGGTCAACACGCAGACCGACCTGACCAGCGGACCCTGGTCTGAGGCCAACATGCAGCTGTGGAACCAGGCCCTGCTGCAGGCCGCCAGCCAGTACCCGAACATGCGCATCTTCAATTGGGCCGGCATGGTTCAGCCGAGCTGGCACCTGAGTGACGGAATCCATTACACATCTGCCGGGTACGCCATTCGTGCCGCCGCGATTGCCGGCGCGCTAGCGCGCGCATTCCCGGCTCTCGGCCACAGCACCAGCGTGCTGGTCAACTAGGCCGTTCCAGGGGCCCGGGCAGTGGCACCCCGAAGTGCCGCTGGCCGACCTTATCCATTTCCATCTTTTGTCAACCACCATACGTAGGCGAGAGACTACTACGGGTAGTTCCCCTCCCGGCACACGCGGGGGTCAAGCCAGGGGGGATCATGCCGAAGCCAGTTGGCTCGGATCAGCGGTATATGCCAGGGCTCGACGGGCTCCGTGCCGTCGCGGTGCTAGCGGTCATCGCATTCCATGAACAGTTCAGCTGGGCGCCTGGCGGCATTCTCGGCGTCGCGGTGTTCTTCACGCTGAGCGGCTACCTGATCACTGACTTGCTGCTGAACCGCTGGCTCCTGACCGGGCGCCTGGCTCTGGCAAAGTTCTGGCTCGCGCGCGCCCGCCGCCTGCTGCCTGCGCTGTTCGTCATGCTGGCTATCGTCACGGCCTGGGTCACCCTGCTAGATCGCGCCCGCCTGGACAGCCTGCGCGGCGCCGTTGCGGCTGCGGCGACGTACTCCAGCAACTGGTACGCGATCGTCCAGGGCCAGTCCTATTTCTCCCGCTTCGCGCCACCACAACCACTTGACCATCTCTGGTCGCTCGCTGTCGAGGAGCAGTTCTACCTGATCTGGCCTTGGCTGCTACTGCTAGGCGTGATCTGCCTTCGCCACCGCAACACCTCGGCGATCCGATGGCTGGCGCTGCCCACGCTGGCGCTCGCGACCGCTTCCGCTATCGCGATGTACGCGCTTTACCAGCCAGCGGTGGACGCAACCCGGGTGTACGAGGGCACCGACACAAGGGCCGCGGGGCTGCTGATCGGCGCCGCACTGGCCATGGTGTGGCCGAGCATCGTCGCGGCGCACGCCAGCAAGGCCTGGAAACGGGCGCTCGACGTGCCCTCTATCGCCGGGCTTGCCGCCATCGGGGTGATGGTGTGGCGGGTTGGCCAGTACTCACCGTTCCTGTATCGCGGCGGGATCGTCGTGCTCAGCATCGCGACCGCGGCGGTGGTGGCTGCCTGCGCCTGCCCCGGAAGTATCACGGGCGCTGCACTCGGCTGGCGGCCCCTTCGCTGGATCGGCGTGCGCTCGTACGGCATATACCTCTGGCACTATCCCGTCATCGTGCTGACGTCACCAGCAAACGGCCAGGTGGCTCTGCCGCGAGCACTGGCTCAGATCGCAGCCAGCATCGGTATCGCCGCGTTGTCGTGGAAGTATGTGGAAGAGCCCGTCCGCCACGGCGCAATCGCTCGCGCCTGGCGCCGGATCCGGACACGGCGCCTTGCGAACCTGGGCCTGCCGAGGCTGACAGCGGCGATCGGTGCGGCGGGAATCCTGGTGGTGGCCTGCGCGGGCTTGGCAGGCGTTGGCTCCGTGCCGCCCGCTTCGGGTGCGACGTCCGGTGCTACTGCCCTGGGCGGCACGGGCTCCTTGTCAGCCTCGACCCGCTCGGTCAGCCATGCTCGCAGGATGCACGCGAGGCACAGGAAGAGCCGATCGCCTGCCCCGGAATCCGGCCCGATCCTCCAAAGCGACCTGCGGACATCGTGCACTTCCGTCGTGCACATCGGCGACTCGACCTCGGACGGCCTGGTCTCTCCTGACTACCTGCCGGACAAGAGCGACCGAATCCAGGCGCGTTACGAAGACGTCGGCGCTCAGACGGTCTATACGGACATCACAGGCGCGCGCTCGGTGGTCGAGGTGCTGCCCGGCACTACCAACGCGTATGACGCGGCCAAGCATCTCATCAGTCACGGCTTTGCGGGCTGCTGGGTGCTGGCACTCGGCACCAACGACACCGCCGATGTCGCGGTTGGCTCCAACGTCGGCCTGACCGCCAGGATCGCCGAGATGATGCGCGTCACCCGGGGTGAGCCGGTCTTGTGGGTGAACGTGATCTCGCTCCTGCACTCCGGCCCGTACGCCGAAGCCAACATGAAGAAGTGGGACACAGCGCTGATGCAGGCGTGCGCGCGCTACCCGAACATGCGCGTGTTTGACTGGTCGGCCTTGGCCAAGCCCCCCTGGTTCATCAACGACGGGATTCACTACACCTCGGCTGGCTACGAGAAACGAGCGCTCTTCATCGCCGACGGGCTGGCCATGGCGTTTCCGGCTGGTGGTCCCGCCTCCAGCTGCCTGGTGAGCTTGCCGACATCGCTGACATCGCCATCGCCGAGCCCATCACCCAGCAGTCCGTCCCCCGGCAGCTCGGCCCCCGGGAGCCCAGTGCCCAGCGGCGCGCCTTCAAGCGGCCCGGGGCCGACCGGCTCGGCGTCTAGCTCGTCGCCAGTTGCTCGCCCAGCAGCACACTCGTCGTCCTGACCTCGCCGACAAGCTCGCTGCCGCCGTAGACCGGGCCGATGGCAAGCGCAGCCAGCGCGCCGGGATCCGCACCCGGCTCGGTCTCGGCGCCGAGCCTGCGTAGCAGGCTAACCGTGATCGGTACGCGCCCGCGGCCAGCCCCATCTTCGACCTTGACCGCGCCGGCCCGGCCGTCGTCGAGCGCGAATCCCTCGACGCCCTCAGCACCGGACTTCAGCAGCAAACCAGGCACCGCCTCCATCAGCGCACGCTCGGGTCGGGTCGTCCCCGATGTCCACTGGGGGTGCGCGCGCATCGAATCGGCGACAGCCCGCTCGGGGGAACCAGGGTCTGCCAGCACCATGGCGCGAAAAGCACGCGCGAGCCCGGCAAGTGAAATCGCCATCAGCGGAGCACCACAGCCATCGACGCCAACGGCGCCGACCGGCTCGCCCGCCAGCTTCGCGATGGTGTCCCTGATGCACACCTGGAGCGGATGGCCCGGATCACGATAGCTCTTCGTCGGCCAGCCAGCGGCCACGCACGTCGCCAGCATCGCCGCGTGCTTACCGCTGCAATTCATGTGGACGCGGTCGCGAGCCGCCCCGGCCGCGATCATGGCGTGCATGGCCTTGTCGTCCAGCGGATAGTCCGGCGGACACTGCAGGTCGTCCTCGGTCAGACCGGCGGATGCGAGGATCGCACGGACGCCGGAGACGTGGAAGTCCTCACCGGAGTGGCTGGCCGCGGCGAGCGCGAGCAGCTCACCGTCGAGCTGCAGTCCGCAGCGCAGCATCGCCGCGGCCTGGAACGGCTTATTCGAAGACCGCGGGAACATCGGCACCGCGGTCGGACCCGCAGTCAGGAGCGCCCTGCCGTCGGCGGCGAGGGCAACGACTGCGCCGCGGTGCCTGGACTCAACAAGGTCCGAGCGGACAACCTCGGCCAGCACGGGGTTGTCAACCGCGCCGTCGACGGCGCTGGTGCTGATACCGTCCGCGCTTGCTGAGGTCGTCACGTCAGCGATGATCGGGCACCCCGAGCATCACTCGCGCGTCAGCCGGACTCATCGCCGGCCGTTGCGCTAGGTCAGCGGCGGCGGCGGCCCGCCCCACGAGTTCGGCGTTGCTCGCCACCGGCCGGCCGCGGGCGAAGGTGACCGTGTCCTCCATGCCAACCCGCAGGTGGCCACCCGCGGCCAGAGCGGCGAACAGGACGGGAACGCTGCTTCTTCCGATCCCAGTCGCCGACCAGGTCGCGCCCGCTGGCAGCGCCGAAACCGCCTGGACCAGTGTCGCGGCGTTACCGGGCATGCCGCCCGGGACGCCCATCACCAGATCACAGTGCACGTGGCCGCCGGCAGGTTCGCCTAGCTCAGCCAGCAGCCGGTGCAGCGCGGCGATGTGCCCGAAATCGAACAGCTCGAACTCGGGGACCACGCCGAGCGCCTGCGTCTTGGCGTAGAGGTCTGTCATGAAGCCCCACGGGTTCATGAACACGTCGGCGCCGAAGTTGACAGTTCCGCAGGTCAGCGAGCAAGCGTCCGGGCCCGCGTCGAGAACGGCCAGCCGGCGCTCGAAGCTGTCAGTGACGGCGCCACCGGTCGAGAGCTGGACGATCAGATCGGTGACCTCTCGGAGCGCGTGCACCGTGTCCTTGAGTCGGCCGAGATCGAGCGTGGGCTTAGCCGCCGCGTCCCGAATGTGCACGTGGATCACCGCCGCACCTGCATCGCGGCAGTCCTTGGCAGTCGCGACTAGCTCATCCAGTGTTACCGGGAGTGCCGGGACTGCCGACTTTTCTGACTCCGCGCCTGTCGGAGCGACCGTGATCAGAGTGGCCTGCCCAGATCCGCTCTTCGTGCCAGCCTGTACCGTCATCCCGCTCGCGCCTCTCCTGCCCGCACCCTTGCGAGCTACCGAAGTCTACGCCGCCCCGTACCGCCGGAAGATCCAGGTCATATCTGTCAGCGGGGCGGGTATGGCGGGCGTTGTCGCGTGCAAGAATGCGAACTCGTGCGAGCCGTGGTGCAGCGTGCCAGCCGGGCCAGCGTGACCGTGGACGGCGCGGCAACCGGCCGGCTCGGCGCGCCCGGCCTGGTAGTCCTGGTCGGGGTCACGCACTCCGACACCGCCGAGACCGCAGCGTCGCTCGCCAGGAAGGTCTATTACCTACGGATTCTGGAGGGCGAGAAGTCATGCGCCGAGACCGGCGCGCCGCTGCTCGTGATCAGCCAGTTCACGCTGTACGCCGATACTGCCAAAGGCAGGCGCCCGAGCTGGAGCGCGGCCGCGCCAGGGCCGGTCGCTGAGCCGATAGTTGCCGCATTCGCGTCGGCGCTGCGCGCGCTCGGAGCCAACGTCGAGACGGGCGTGTTCGGGGCGCAGATGCAGGTCGAGCTCGTCAACGACGGTCCGGTGACCTTGATACTCGAGGTCTAGACGGGACGACCTGCGGCAGCCGGGTTCGCCTTCAGGTGCCGCCGAGCGAAGTCGAGTGACTCGGCCAGATCGGCCTGCCGGTCCGCGAGCGTCGGGGCTCGGTGTGTGCTGACCTCGAGCACCACGTGGCCCTGATAGCCGCCGTCGCTGAGCCAACGGAGCAACTCCGCGCACGGCTGGGTGCCACGACCTGGCACCAGGTGCTCGTCCGGCAGGCCCGGCTTCGTCCCATCGCCCAGGTGCACGTGCGCAAGCCGGTCGCCGAGCGCTTCGGCCATAGCCAGCACGTCTGAACCCGACACGGCCGCGTGGGAAACATCCAGCGTCGCGGCGGCGGCATCCATTTCGATCGGGTTCCAGTGCGGAGCGTAAGCGGCAATCTCCGTCTCGCCCCGAAGCAGTGGATACAGGTTCTCGACCGCGAATGCCACATTGCCGTCTGCCGACATCTCGGCGATTCCGAGCTGGAAGTCCCTCGCGTAGTCCCGCTGCCACCTGAATGGCGGATGAACGACGACAACGCGGGCGCCGAGCGACTCGGCGAGCTCGCGAGATTTCACCAGCTTCGTCCACGGGTCGCGCCCCCACACCCGCTGCGTGATCAGCAGGTTTGGCGCGTGCACCGCGACCACCGGGATGTCGTAGTAGTCCGACAGCTTCCGCAGTACGGCGGCGTCCTGGCTGACCGGGTCGGCGGTCACCATGACCTCGAGCCCGTCGTAGCCAAGCCTGGACGCCGTCTCGAAAGCGTCGGGCGTGCGTTCCGGGAATACCGAGGCCGTCGACAACGCGATCTTGATGGCTGTCACGCGGGTGACCTGCGCAATCGACTCTCCTTTGCCCGCCCTGACTGTCCCGGGGGGTTCACGGGGGCTGAGCCCTCCGTGTGCATCCAGCTTATGCGGCTCGACGAGCGGCGCCGCCGTTCCGACGCACTGTCAGCACAACGCTGTACGTTCCCACCATGCCGAGATCTGCAACCGCCGCAGCGTTTGAGTGTTCGGCGTGCGGATGGCGCACGACCAAATGGGCAGGCCGGTGCGGCGATTGCAATTCCTGGGGCACTGTTGCGGAGGGACGCGCCGAGGACCTGGGCCGCGCGACGGCTCGCGTCCAGCTTCGGCCAGCCCAGCCGGCGACGGCGGCGGTGCCCATCGGCCGGGTCGATGCTGCCGCGGCCAGAGCTGTGCCGACGGGCCTGTCCGAACTCGACCGGGTACTTGGCGGCGGCCTGGTACCCGGCGCGGTCGTACTGCTCGCTGGAGAGCCGGGCGTTGGAAAGTCGACGCTGCTGCTGGAGGCTGGCGCGCTCGCGGCGGCGTCCGGCCGCGTGCTGTACGTGACCGGTGAGGAATCCGCCGCGCAGGTGCGACTGCGCGCCGACAGAATCGGCGCCGTCAGTGATTCGCTCTATCTTGCCGCGGAAACCGACTTTGGCGCTCTGCTCGGGCACGTCCAGCAGGTCGATCCCACGCTGCTCATCGTGGACTCGGTGCAGACCATCAGCGCTGCCGGCGTGGACGGCGTGCAAGGCGGTGTCACTCAGGTGCGGGAGATCACCGCGGCGCTCACGGCGCTGGCCAAGCAGCGCACGCTCACTACCGTCCTGGTCGGCCACGTGACAAAGGACGGCTTAGTCGCCGGGCCGCGGACTCTTGAGCATCTGGTTGACGTCGTGCTGCACTTCGACGGCGACGCGCGCGGGCAGCTGCGAATGGTTCGCGCGCTAAAGAACCGGTTCGGTCCGACGGACGAGTTCGGTTGTTTCGAGCTGGGCGAGCACGGCCTCACTGGACTGGCTGATCCGAGTGGGCTGTTCTTGTCCGAGCGGTACGATCCCGTCCCCGGCACGTGCGTGACAGTGACGCTGGAAGGCAGGCGGCCGCTGCTGGCTGAGGTACAGACGCTGGTCTGTGATGCGGCCGGCGACCTGCCACCCCGCCGCGTGGTCTCCGGCCTTGACTCGGCCCGAGTCGGCATGATGCTCGCCGTCCTCCAGCGGCGGGCCGGACTCGCAATCGGCAGGCGAGACGTATTCGCCGCCACTGTCGGCGGAGTCCGGCTGACCGAGCCGTCTGTAGACCTTGCGGTCGGGCTCGCGGTAGCGAGCGCGGTTGCTGACCTGAGCGTGCCACCGGATCTCGTGGCGATCGGCGAGGTCGGCCTGGCCGGCGAGATCAGGCGCGTCACCGGCATCCAGCGGCGGATCATCGAGGCTGAGCGGATGGGCTTCCGGCGCGCGATCATCCCGGCCGGCTCCGCGCTGCCGGATGACGGCAGCCGATCGCGGCCGACCCGCTGGAGCCGCGGAGCGCTGGACGGGCGATCCGGCCAGCATGCCCACTTGCACCTGGCCGGATCGCCGCGGCCGACCAGTTCATCCCTGCCCGGATCGCAACTGGCCGTGACGGAAGTCGCCGACATGCAGTCGGCGATTGCTGCCTCGCTCGGACGGCAGTAGCTGGCGCTGACCGGGGGATGGGCGATTAGGCCGCACCGACGCGGGCAGCTGACGACTTCACTGCGCGGAGACGAAGGCGGCCGCATGCCCGTGGTTAGACTGCCAGACACGATCGAGTCCTTAAGGCAGGTGCTTGCGATGAGCATCGGGCGAGACGAGCGCCGTCGCGCCGCGCTCGCGATGGTCGCGCCCGGTACTGCGCTCCGAGACGGCCTCGAACGGATCGTCCGGGGGAACACCGGGGCTCTCATCGTGGTCGGGTTCGATCCAGTCGTCAGCGATATATGCTCCGGCGGTTTCGAGCTCGATACAGAGTTCTCGGCCACGCGGCTGCGCGAGCTCGCCAAGATGGACGGCGCCGTCGTGCTCGACAAGCACGGCCATCGCATTGTGCGCGCCGCCGTGCAGTTGGTGCCTGATCCGCGGCTGCCGACGCAAGAGTCGGGCACGCGCCACCGGACTGCCGAGCGCGTTGCAAGGCAGACGGGTTATCCGGTTATCACTGTCAGCAAGTCGATGCGGACGATCGCCGTCTTTACTGCGAGTGACCGGTACATGCTCGAGGACTCCGCGGCGCTGCTAACCCGCGCGCATCAGGCAATCGCGACGCTCGAACGCTACAAGCGCCGCCTCGACGAGGCTGCCAGCGCGTTGTCTGCGCTGGAAATCGAGGACAGGGCGACGATTGGTGACATCGCCGTCGTTGCCCAGCGGCTAGAGATGGTCAGCCGTGTCACCGACGAAATCAAGGGGTACCTGGTCGAGCTCGGCACTGACGGCGGCCTGCTTGGCCTGCAGCTCGAGGAACTGACAGCCGGCACGGCTCGAGAGCGCGAGCTGCTCCTCCGTGATTACGGCCCGGATCCCGGTGCGTCCAGAGGCGACATGCTGACTTCCCTCAGCTCCGACGAGCTACTTGACCTGGGTGCGGTGGCCGCGGCGATCGGCCTCGGCGCTCCTCGCGGCCTGGGTCAGCACGTCACCTCACGGGGCTACCGCCTTCTTGGTCAGATCCCCCGGCTCCCGCAACCGATCGCCGATGGTCTCATCGACTACTTCGGCGGTCTGCAGCAGCTGTTGTCCGCCAGCGTCCTGGACTTGCGCCGGGTGGCCGGCATGGATCCGGCGCTGGCCACGAGCGTACGTGAAGGACTGTCCCGACTGGCCGAGTCGGCGCTGATGGAGCGCTACGCGTAACCGGGATGACGACGCCTTTCACAGCTCCCGTCTTGCGCTGGTACGCGCAGAACGCGCGAGATCTCCCGTGGCGCCAGCCAGATGCGACTCCCTGGTCGATCCTGGTCAGCGAGATCATGCTCCAGCAGACGCCGGTCAGCCGCGTGTTGCCAGCTCACGGCGCCTGGGTCAGACGCTGGCCGGAGGCCGCGGCGCTAGCGGCGGCGACCCCGGCAGACGCTGTTCGGCAATGGGACAGGCTCGGGTATCCACGGCGCGCCGTTCGCCTGCACGCCAGCGCAGCGCTGATCACGACCCGCTACGCCGGCCAGGTGCCGGCGTCGGCCGACGAGTTGCGCAGCTTGCCTGGAGTTGGTTCGTACACCGCCGCCGCGGTAGCAAGCTTCGCGTTCGCCCAGCGGCACGTCGTTCTCGACACGAATGTGCGCAGGGTCCTGGCCCGGCTTGTCACCGGCGACTTCTTGCCGTCTGCCGGGCAGACGGCCGCGGAAGTCCGACTCGCCGAGTCGCTGCTGCCGGCCGATGCCTGCCTCGCCGCCCGATGGTCGGTGGGCCTGATGGAACTCGGGGCTCTGGTGTGCACGTCCGCCCGGCCGCTCTGCGACGACTGCCCGGTACGCGACCAGTGCGCCTGGCTCCGCCGGGGCCGGCCAGCGGCGACGTCTCGGCGGCCACCGGCTCGCTACGAGGGCAGTGCCCGCCAGAGCCGCGGACGGCTCCTTGCCGTGCTGAGATCCGCTAACGGCCCGGTGTCGCCCGACGCCCTAGACGCGGCCTGGCTCGACTCAGGACAGCGAGCACGTGCGCTCGCGACCCTCATCGACGACGGGCTGGTCATCCGCTGCGCCGATGGCTGCCTGGCGCTGCCAGGCGAGGCGACATGGCCGGCTCCGGACGACGCCCGCGAGCGAATCGCCACGTCTCGCCCGCGGTGATGCGGCGGCCACCGCGATATCCGCCGATCTGCTCGACTTCTGGGCGTGGCAATCGGGTGCGCGCCCCTGTAGCCCCGTGGTCGGCATCAGGTCACTATGGCGGTGGTCAACGTGACGACGATCGGCCTGGTGACCTGATTGTCGAACTGTTGCCGGACAAAATCCTCCATGTCGTCGAGCAGTCCCTGCCTGGCTGGCGGCGTCATCATCTGCGTGCTCGAGTAGGAGAGCATCAGGTTGCGATAGTCGGCCGCGCTGTAGGTCTGGTTCCAGTCGTAGGTACGGACCTCGACGTTCAAGAACCGCGGGTCGCCACGTAGCACTCGGTGAATCGGTGGGTCTACTGCGTTGCGTTCAGGCGCCCGCGGGCCGGCATGTCCCTCGCCGTATCGCTCGTAGATGGGCTGTGCCGCAGCGAAGAACCCCTTGTCGTCGGGTGAGCTGACTTGGTTCAGGTCGACGATCGCAACCACACCGCCGGGCTTCAGGACACTCACAGGTCTGTCGACCTGCGCTTTCGGGGAGATCCAGTGGTA
>Ga0126373_10004027_pt1 | contig 11150 bp, 14 predicted proteins | sample PanSoiMetPlot_11_FD_92545 | JGI IMG/M metagenome (GOLD analysis project Ga0126373, IMG submission 92545) | Tropical forest soil microbial communities from Panama - MetaG Plot_11 | ecosystem: Environmental > Terrestrial > Soil > Tropical forest > Bulk soil | place: Panama | collected 2016-02-17
CGCGATGGATACGGTGATCATCAGCTCCACCAGCGTGAAGCCGCGGGCACGGCGCGGGGACTGCCGGATTGTGATTGACACGCTCATGGCTCTACGTAAAGGGTGTATGTGGGTGTTTCGAAGAACCCGCCGGCCTGGCCGTTCTCCTGCGCGTTCATCGCCACCGCGTTCTCGCTCCAGCCGATCTGGATCGTGCAGGCCATCGGCCCGGGGTTACCCGCCGGGGGCTGCGCGCAGCTAATGGTGGCGCTCGGATTCGGCAGCATCGGAGCCAGCCCATTGACCCACCACCTGGCAAGATCGAAGGCGGCCAGCCGGGCTGCCAGCTGGGAGGTGCCGTTGGGGCACGCCGCGGTGGCGCCGACAGCCGTGGCGATGCAGTCATTGATGTTGGGGGCAGTCGCGATGTCCGCGATGACTTGCGCCTGCAGCACCGCGTCGTTGGGGACGCTGACCCCGGGGGGCGTGCCCGCGGTGATCGTGACAGCGTAGTTGTTGCCGGGCACGTTGCTCCAGTACTCGCGATTCGAGTGCATGGCGGAGGCCAGGCCCGCCGCCTGCAGTGCGGCGAGCGCGCGCAGGCGCGAGGTGTTGGTGTTGGAGAGGGCGAGCGACTGCATCTTGGCGATGCCGAGGAGGCCAACGCAGATGATGATCACCGCGATCATGACCTCGAGAAGGCTGAAGCCGCGGGCGCCCGACTTATGACTGCGGCCGCGCATCAGCAGACCCCCGGGCTCACGCTGTGCTGCGCAGTGGTTACCACCCCGACCGGATTCACGATCAGGCATCGCGTCCAGGCGCCGTTGGCCGTCGAGTCCTGCAGCGTGAAGGTGCTGGTGACGAAGCCGGCACTAGAGCTGGCAAAGCCCTCACGGTTGAAGCTGATCTGGTTCACTCCGGTGTTGGGCGAGAAGGTGTCGGGCGTCGAGCCGGTGAAGGCCGCCTGAATGTGCAGGACCTTCTCACCGTTATCGACCTGGCCGTTATTGTTCAGGTCCTGAAAGACGATCCAGCCGCTTTGCCAGCTGTTGCTGCCGGAGCAGCTGGTGCCGGTGCTCGAGGTACATACCACGACCGGCTGACCCTCCTTGATGGCCTCGGCGCGCGCGTACTGCATGTCGCCCAGGAGCGAGTTCACCTCCGCGGACATGCGGTAGGAGTTGGTGACGTAGCGAAAGGACGGCACCCCGATCGACAGCAGGATGGCCACAATCGCTACAACCACCATGAGCTCGGTGATGGTCGTCCCCGAATGCCGGTGTATGCGCTTCATGGCCGGGCAATCTACTAAAGCGGAGCCGAGGCAAAAGCGGTATTGCGTCACACTCGGCCGGGCACCCGACGGACGGCTCGCGGTGGGCTACCAGCGGTAGGTTCGGCTGCACATAAGGCGGGCGTGCTGCCGGGTGTCGCCTGCGTAACACGGGCCGGCGCATCGGGCACGGACGGACCTTCTACTTCGCTCGCGCCCGGCCTAGGCTCCTACACCGTGGTCCTGGAGCTCAGCGCCGACAGTCCGGCTGTGGTCCGCGCAGCAGCGGCGCTGGTTCTCGCCCTGCACATCACCGGAGCGGCCGTGGGGCTCGCGTCCGGAGCTCTGGCACTGATCTACCGTAAGGGCTCGGCACTGCATCGGCGCGCCGGAGACTGGTTCGTCGTCTCCATGCTCGTCATGGCCGGTGTCGGCGCCGCGGTGGCGCCTTTTCTGCCTCAGCGCGGCTCAGCCGTCGCGGGCGCCTTCACTTTATATCTGGTGGTCACCGGCTGGATGACGATGCGGCGCAAGCCCGGCGCCATCGGGCCCTTTGAGACTTTCGCGCTGCTTTATGCAGCCAGCGTCGTCGCGGCGGATTTGTACTTCGGCTGGCAGGCGGTCAGCAGCCCGAGCGGGGAGCTGGACGGACTTCCCGCCGCGCCGCACTTCATCTTCGCGGCGCTCGCAGCGCTTGCGGGCTTTGGCGATCTGAGGGTCATCCGCCGCCGCGGCATCACCGGCGTGCCACGCCTCGCGCGACACCTCTGGCGCATGTGTGTCGCGCTCTTCATCGCCACCGGCTCTTTCTTTCTTGGCCAGCAGCAGGTATTTCCGCAGCGGCTGCGAAACTCGCCGCTCCTGTTCATACCCGAGTTTGCGCTGCTCGCAGTACTCGTCTACTGGCTGATCCGGATCCGGGTGGGCAGCCGTTTCCGCAGCAGCGCCACGGCCGCCTGAAAGCTCCGCAGACAGGCGCCGCTTTAGTGCGCTGAGCCGCTAATCGACGCAGGTGTAGACCGTGTGCCCTTCCACGCGGTCCGCCTGGGCGTGCTGGCCCTGACTCGCGCAGCCGCTCTCGGTCTGCTCCAGCTTCTGTGTTTCGGCCACGTCGATCGCACCCGGCGCGCCGATGGCAGCGTCCGAGGGATTCTCAACCACCGGTGCGTATGTGCACGCCGTCATCACCGCGGCGCAGACTGGAATTATCCATTTCATTGTTGGCACCTCCGTCGCGAGTCCTTCCCGAGGCTTCCGTCAAGGGCCTGCGGATGTGACCGCCCGCTGCAGGTCACTTTACAGCAAGCGAGAAGGTGCGGGCGCGGGAACCGGCCGCCTGAGGCCGTCAGTCCCCTCGGGCTGCCGGTAGGCAGCGCCTTACATCGTGCCTAGCTAACGCGCCGGATCGGTGGCGGATTCCAGCGTCCGTCTATGGCCTGGGGTTTCGGCGCGTACAACCGCAAGGTCAATCCGAGCGCGCCGCTTTTCGGCGCCGGTAGCCAGTTCGACTCCTTTTCAGAACCGGGATTTGTATTCTGGATGTAGAGATCGAGCGAGCCATCGCCGTTGTACTTGAGTGCATCGCGATCCCCGATGGCAAAGCGGTCGATCGGATTGGCCACCTGGAACCCTTCGGCGTCGTACATGGTGAGTGACCAGAACGCGCCGGCCGGGGGAATTTCTTCGCGGTTGAAATGCAGCACATATTTGTTTTCCGCCGTCACCGCTTTGCCTTCGGCGTCTCTGACGTTGAGCGGGTAAATCGCGTCCTCCGGCTGGTTGGCGCCCAGGCCCGCCATGGCGACGATCGCGCGCTTGAGGTAGAAGTCACCGTACACGCCCATCGTGTCGGTATTCATCTGCCAGCCATTGGTGACGCGGGCAAGCGTCGGCATTTTCTCCCGCATGAGCTTCAGGCCGGCGACCGCGCCACGCGTCAGGACATCGGCGGCGACCCTGCCATCGTCGAAGCTCGTGCCGGGCTCGAGTCCGATGCGCTTCATGCGCGCGTTGATCGACCAGTCGGAATCGTGCGGCGGATGAACCTTCATCAGCTCCGAGCCGTACTTGAAAAAGGCGAGGGCCGGCATGTCGTTGACCTGCCTCAAGGGCTCCGTCCTGGTGTCGACAGTCGGGTCAATCTTCTGTTCGATCTTCCGTGGGGTCTTACCCCAGTCGGCGAGGTAAGTGATCCTGTAGCCGTCCTGAACCTTGTGGACTGCGTCGTAGTCCTGTACGCCGTTGGTTTGCGTGCGCCCGATGATCCAAACATTCGGGGTCGGCGCGTGTATCGCCTCCACGCCCTGCGGCAGTTGTCCCGTCCAGCCCCGCGGAAGCAGGGCGAAATTGGCCGCGCCCGTTCCGTTGGTGCGCTTGCCCGGTACCGCAAAGACATCGGTCCACATGTCCAGCATCGGCAGCAGGAAGTAGCGCCCGCCGGTGTCCGCGGTGGATACGACTAGCGGACCGCCACTCAGGTCGAGCCAGGCGCTCGAATAGAGGGTGTCGAAATTAGGGCGAACTACCACGCGGATGTCTGCCGGTGGGAACGCACGTATGTGGGTGAAGGCGTTGGCTGGACCGCCGGCCGGATTGACCTTCGGATCGGCATTGATCATTTGCTTGCGCGTCAGATCCATGAGGATCAGGGGGTACAGATAGACGTAAGCCTCCTGCGCGATGGCCAATGCCTCGTCAGCGGCCGATTGCTGTGTTGCGGTCGTCGCCATAGCTCACTCCCCAAGGTTCCGCTAATAGTCGACTAGAGGCCGCCAGGCAGGCGCCGGCAATGCAACCTTGGTCCCATAGCTTTTGGAGCTTCGCTGTTCGCGTACTGGCCCGCACGTGTCCGCTCGCGTACCAGGTCCGCCCTAAGTCCAATTCCAGCTGCAGACTCCCGGGAACACAATCGAACCAAAGGTGCCTCTCAAGCCCTGAAGGCCATTGCTAGTGCCGACATCGGCGGCCGTCCCGACGTAGGGAGTTCACCCATGAAGCGTAGTCGCACGATTGACCTGTTGAGATTGCTAGCCCAGTTGAGCTTTTGCCTGTTACTCGCCGGCGGGTTGGGCCTCGCGGCTGCGGACGAGCCGCCGCAGGTCACCAAGGATGGCCTGCAACTGAAGGTGCACACGGCCAGCCGGGTTATATATCTCAAACCGGGCGCGACGTTCGGCAAGTACGACCGGGTGATGATTCTCGACTGCTTCGTCCAATTCCAGAAGGACTGGCAGCGGAACTACAACAACAATGTAAGCGATCTGACGAATCGGGTTACAGACGAGCAGGCCTCACAGATGAAGCAAGCCCTGGCCACCGAGTTCAAAAGGGTATTCACCAAAGAGTTGCAGAAGGGCGGCTACCAGGTAGTGACGAGTCCGGCCCCGGACGTGCTGCTGCTTCGGCCCGCGATCATCGACCTGGTCGTTACAGCCCCCGACACCATGTCCGCCGGCATGGACGTCAACTGGGTCAGCTCCGCGGGCTCGGGCACCTTGTATCTCGAGCTCTGGGATTCGGCCAATAGCACCATCCTGGCGCGTGTAATGGATGCCCAGGCCGACCAGGAGGGCATAGCACGGCAAGCTAACCGGGTCACGAACACAGAAGCAGCCGATATCATTCTCAGCGGGTGGGCCGACTCGCTGGTCAAGCACCTCAACGCCGCACGCGCCGCGAGCACGGCGAGCGCTAGCAAGTGAGAGCACTAATCAGTCACCCACTTGCCGGCTCAGGATGAGCACCGAAGCGAGAGTCTTCGGTCCCCGCATTCGTTGGGACGGGGTGGCTCAAGGTTCTTCCCCCGCGACCGCCTCGGCTTCTTCAACCTCGGATCCCAGCGCCTTGAACTCAGGCTGAAACCACCGTTGGGCAATGAGTGTCGGGACCACAGCGCTGCCGATAACCGCGGTTACCAGGATGGTGTATTGGCCCTGGTCGATGATCTTGTTTGTCAGCCCAAAGAGCGCCGAGATGGACCCGAATGTGAGTCCAGTGGACATCAGCAGCGTTGTGTACATTCCCTCGCGCCTATCGAATCGGTGATAGACCGTCAGTGGCAGGATGCCGACGAACTTGGTCGCCATCTTTATGCCGAGGAATACGGCAATCAGTCCGAGTGCTGCCGCCACGGCGTGGGCCTCGACCAGCGCTCCCGCCTTCAGAAAGTAGAACGGCGTAAGAATTGAGAAAGCAATGATGCGCATGCGGTGAGGCAATTCAGGCTCGGCCAGGAAAGTTGGCGCGAGCGCCATCCCCACCAAATACGCCGGTAGCACCGCCTCGCTGCCCGCGACGCTGGCAAGGCCGCCGAGCCCGAGCAGAATCAGCGCAACGAACTTGGTCTGCGGCTCGCTTACACGCGCTCCCAGCCTCTTGAACATCCAAGGCGCATAACGCGCCAGGATGATCAGCACAACCGCCGTGATACCGCCGAACAGCAATAGCCGGAGGTCGTAGTGGGCGAACACCACTCCCAGAGCCAATACCGTCCCGAGGTCATTGATGAAGCAGGCGGCCAGAATGATCTTGCCGATCTCCGTCCGGTTGAAGCCCGTCTCGATCATCACCGCGTAGACGACCGCGACAGACGTAGTTGAAAGAGCGATGCCAGCTATCTGTGCCTGCGGCCAGTCCCAACCGATGCCGTAGCGAGCGTAAGCCAGCACTCCAAGGTACGGGGCAACAAACCCCATGACGCCGATAGTCATGCTCGACCAGAAGTGCTTTCGCACGATACGCGGGTCGATCTCAGTCCCGGCGAGGAAGGTCAGCAGGATCGCCCCGAAGCCCGCGAGAAAGTTGACCCAGTCCGTTATTTGCAGACCGACGAGGTTGCCGGCAATGGCTCCCACCACGATCTCGATGAGTGCAACCGATATCGCAACTCGAATTGAAATGAGGGACGCGAGGAGGGCCAGACCCAGCCAGAGGGCTGAATGGAGCCAAACATTAGCCATTTTCCGCCTCCGACAACGACGACGAGCGCGTCGTCAGCTCATGACGCCTACTGCAGCTCGAAGCTGCACCCGTAGGGGTCATCAGCCGTCTGGCTTTTCAGCCAGCGGGCGGTTCGAGGGGAACCCCATCCCCTGGTCGAGTCGACAACCTACGAAACTGGGTGGGGGCGGTCAACCCACGGGGTCTAAGGCTCTTTGGGAGGCGTCGTGGACGCGACGTAGTCGTCGGGGGGAGGATCCTCGAGCGCGAGGGCGGTGAGCTCGGCATCAGTCGGCGGGGGCTCCGCCAGCACGCGCGCAGCGGCCTCGAGTGATTCGGGTGGCACCAGAATCGACCATTCACCCAGCACACCGAACAGCGGGCCTCCAGGCTCTCGCGCAATCAGCCGGGTCTGCACCCCCTCTATGGACAGCCGGCCTGCTACCACTTGCGCAGATTCCACGTCCGGGTATGCGCCAACACTGACCCATTCGTTGCTAGCCATGCGGGTGTCCTCCGATGCTTTGAATCTGACTGAGCATTAGTGCGTCGCCGCTTATCCGCCGCGCGGGCTCCCGGCGGCACAGCGATTTTCTTTCTTGTTGCAGGCAACAAGGTAGGTGGTCTGTTTCCCGCATCCTGCGACAGTTATCGTGTATAGCGCGCGGTGCGGGGCCTCATACCAACCGGTTGTCTGCGCCTCCTCAATGGTTTCCTTACGGTTCACTTTCGCTGCGGCAGCCGGGCAATCGAGCTCCTTGGTGCCGCGCTCCTGCGCTGCCTGGACGGCGCCGGGCTGTAACTCATCCGCCAACTGTGCAGGCTGCGAACCCGCCTGGCTCGGCTGCGACCCTGCCGTCGCGCAGCCTTTCTTTCCCTTCTCACACTCAACGAGGTAGGCCGCCTGCTTCCCGCAGCCCTTCACCGTCACTGCGTATACAGCGCGGTGTGGCGCTTCCGCCCCCCATCCAGTGGTCTGCGCTTCTTCGATGGTTTCCTGGCGCATCACTTTGGCCGTCGGGGCCGCACATCCGAGATCCTTCGCGCCGCGTTGCTGCGCTGAGTTCACCGCATCGGGCTGAAGCTCGTCTGCCAACTGTCGCGGCGCGGCAGCGCCAGTCGAGGTTGGAACGGGCCCAGCCTTACAGGCGCTCTTAAATTTGTTGCAGGCGACCAGATACGTCGTTCGCTTGCCACACCCCGACACTGCGATTGTGTATTCGGCACGCTTCGGAAATTCGTACCAACCGGTCGTCTGGGGCTCCTCGATGGCGTGCTTGCTGAGGACTTCCGTGGTTGCCGCCGGACACGCTAGCTCGGATGCACCGCGTTGCTGCGCAACGTTGACAGCGCTGGGCTGTAACGCATCCTCAAGCGGCTGCGATGCGTGCAGAATCGCGGGAATTGTAAGCGTGCCCAAAACGAGCAGTGTCTTCATCGGGGTGCTTCGCCCGTTACCCCACGCATGCTAGGTGCTAAGCGGGACTCCTGCCATACGGCAAAGGTCTGATGTGTAGCGCAACGGCGCAGGCAAACTGCCGAGTCCTCGCTCAAGCGATATCGGTGCTGAATGCCCCGCATCCTGACGACGCGGCCTGATGAGTGCGACAGGCCGGCGCGATCTGAGTCCGCGATCTCAGCGCGCTGGAATGGCGCGCGGCGGGTCGTCGGTGACGGTGAGAAGGGCGATGTAGCGGGTGTCGTCCAGAGTGAAGCTCAAGGAAAACTTCGGCGGATTGCTCGTCCGCAGCAGCATCTCCGCGCAGTGGACGTCGTGCGCGGAGGCAGCGGCGAACTCAGTCCGCGGGAGGCCAGGACGGCACAGGTGATTGGCGGCGGCAAGGATGTGCTCGGCACGGGCGTAATGGTCGGGATTACTCTGGCGCAGCCACTGCAGATCGTGGTCGCCATACAAATAGACCGTCTGTCTGGGGAGCGGCGTGATCGCAGGCGGCTCGGCGAGCGCGTACGAGGCACCCACGAGAGCCAAGGCGAAGAGGGCAGTGCGCATGGCGAGGCACTCCTGCTGTTGCAATCCCATAGAGCCCCGGTCCTGGCCGCGAGTTCCCGGGCGTCGCCCTTCTCCCCCAATGGCCGCCATTAGCAGTTACACATTCCCGGCGAGTGGGCTCGAAAGCGGGGTAGGGGTTATGCCTACCGCTTGGCAGTACGACACCCGCGTTAGTCCCGATCCGGAGCGCCAAGCGGGAAGAATTGACGGAAAGGCCGCGCTTCGTCCACCACCCGCGCCACCGAAGGACGGGCGATCAATCGGGAGCGGTAGCCTCGGAGCTGAGGGAATCTCTCTGCGATCGGGTGCGCCCAGTCGGCATAGAAGAGCGATGGGGCGGCTGAACAATCGGCCAACGTGAAGCTCTCCCCAATGGCCCATGTGCTCCGTCCCACGATGCCATCGAGCCAGCGATACGCGGTGTCTAGTGTCGCCCGCGCCTCGTCAACCCCGTAAGGATCACGCTTGTCTTCTGGGCGAAGCTGGTTGGTCACGATCTTCTGCATGGGCGTCATGATGTAGTTGTCGAAGTAGCGGTCCAAGAAACGCACTTCGAGCGCCGCTTCCGAGTCCGCCGGGATCAGTCGTTCTGGCCCCGGATAGCGCAGCGTCAGATGCTCGATGATGACGCTCGATTCGAACACGGGCTGCCCCGCGTCCAGGAGAACCGGGAACTTCTTTAGTGGCCACAGCGCCTCCAGCTCGATCGCCGCTTGGGGGTCCTCCGCTCCCAATGATCGGTAGGTAAACGAGGTGTGATTCTCATAGAGCGCCACGAGGACTTTCCAGCAATAAGAGGCGAAAGGATGGGCGTAGAGTACGGGCTTCATGACCGCTCCTCGGGCTTCCAGCAATACTAACGAACGAGGCCGGTGAGAATCGACAGGCCCTGAACGAAGAACGAGACAATCCCTGCGTGGTCGCGGACGCTGGCGAGCGGCAGCAGCGGGTCCTGAGCAGACAGTCTGCCGGGGACGCGCACAGAAATCGGCACCGCGTCTGCACTGGCTAGACTGACGGGGCGGCTGGATCTCCGGTCTTCGGGCTCTTCCACACAAGAACGAAGTAAAGCGCCCACAGCGCGCCAACAAGCGCAGTCGCGTGAAGCGCAGAGAGGCTGTGAGTTCTAGCTGCACCGATAAAGCCCCAAGCGGCGATCAAAGTGGCCAGAGAACACAAAAGAACCGTCGGCTTGCGATAGGTCCGCCAGGCCAGATAGAAGAAGCCGCCCGCCATGAGGAGTTGAAGTGCGATCGCGGTCCCGAGTGCCGCCCCGTTGGGTGGGCCACCCATGCTTCCCGGAGCGTGGAGGGATGAAAGAGCGATAAACACAAGGCCCAACCCGGTAATTGCAAATGGCATGGCGCCGCCAGCCCTTCCGCCCCCGCGGGCGAACTTCGGAAGGTAACCGTCTGACTCCTTCGCATCAGGGGAGTCAGGAATTGCAAGCTCACCCCGCTCGATGGAGGACATGACCTCCTTCGCTCGCTCAACCTGATCACTCCTGACTTCCACTCGCGTGATGCCGCCCGTCACATCGGGCCACACAAACGCCGATAGACCTTCTGACTCCAGGCGCGCTTGCAGTACGATCCCCTTCGTCGGGTCCCAGAACTCCGCGACCGTAACGACATCGGCGTCTTCCGACGCATCAGCGGTCGTGTCGCTGGCCTGCACCGCACGTTGCGGTTCTATGCCCCTCGAGTGCAGCTCCGCCGTAGCGAGCTCGGTCGCCATTGGCGTGAGGGTTCCGCTTTGGACGTAGCGCAATAGCTCTTCGTCGCTGAATTTCCTGTATTGCTCAGTGAGTTCTTGTATTGAGACGTCCACTCTCAGTTCTCGTCGCTCTTTCGGACCACAATAGGCTAGACAGTGGACCTGACGCTACCGGGAAACACGAGGGCTCGCATAATGCATACAAGCGAAAGTGCGTTCATCCGGGTTTCCTGCGGGGAGGCAACAAGTAATATCGAGCGGAAAGTGCTTGATCCGCGTTCCCAAAGATAAAGGTAAGAAAGCACAGGGCGAGAACCAAATGGTCAGTGGACGCGCCGAAGTATTGCCAGAACGCGGCCCGGCCGCCCGGGTAGTCCGACGGCATCGGGTAATTAGCCGACAACAGCAAGGCGAGCATGTAAATGAATCCGCAGACACTCGCCGTCCGAACAGCAATTCCGGTCGTCAGCGCGATGCCAATGCCCAGCTCACCGTATGCCACAAGAAACGCGATCGCTGTGCCATGGGGCAATACGAATGAGCGTAGCACGGGGACCATAAAAGGATACGCGCCGTCCTCGAGAAATCGATTGATCCAAAACTGAAATCCACCGCCAAGGGTAAACTGCGTACCGAACACCTTGTACTGTGCAAAGATCAGAAAGAGCAGCCCCACGGCAACACGAAGCCCTGCGAGGGCCAGTTCACTCCGTTGTCTAACCAGCGCAACCATCAGCTATGTCTCTCCCGGAGTTGAATTCGCGTTGGAGGTCCACGTAGCGCGAAGCCACAGTAGATTCTAACTCTCGATGGCACTCATTCCCGGAAAAGTCCAACTCGGGTCGGAAGGTGCCATTGGCACTTACGCATCCCCGCGAGAAACCGAATAACCGCCCCGACCCTGGGTGCGTAACTTCGCAGAATGTATTGCAAGCGGAAACTCCGTCATTGAGCGGTCCGTCGGGTCCAAGCTCGCGAGCCCACCGGGTGTCCCTGTTCGCGTTACTTGATCAGGAGCTTTCGTTTCCACAGCTCCCAAGCGCGCTCATACGAGTTATCCGCCATAGCGCGCGCCGCCTCGGGATCGAGATAGGTAATTTCTCCACCGAGGGCGGTTGCTTCCGCCTGGATCTTGGCGCTCCTTTCAAGATAAACGCTGCGCCCGACGGCCATCGATAAGGATGTCCCCACCACAGCTCCTTTACGATCGAGGCCCTAGGCGCCTGTACG
>Ga0126373_10004028_pt1 | contig 11150 bp, 9 predicted proteins | sample PanSoiMetPlot_11_FD_92545 | JGI IMG/M metagenome (GOLD analysis project Ga0126373, IMG submission 92545) | Tropical forest soil microbial communities from Panama - MetaG Plot_11 | ecosystem: Environmental > Terrestrial > Soil > Tropical forest > Bulk soil | place: Panama | collected 2016-02-17
ATTACCTTCTCGGGCTCAGCGGCGTAGGCCCCTATGCCGCGGCGCATTGCCGGGTGCTGTTACACGATTTCAGCCGTATCCCGATCGATACTTCGGTGGTCGCTTATTTGCGCGCGAATTATGGCTGTGATCCGGCCGAGTTTGCCGTCACCCGGTCCCAGTGGGGCCCCTATCTCGTACTGGGCTACCGAATGGCCCGGCTTAGCGACAAGTTGGCACAAGCAGCTCGATCGTCGTCCGAATGAGACCTCGGGCGAAAGTTCGTCCGGCTGGATCCCAAACTGGGCGAGTGCCACTTAAAATGACTCGGGGTCTGGCGGTTTGGAGCGTGTGCCGGTCTGCTGTCGATGCGAAGAACTCAGCGGAAAGCGCGGGCACAAGCTCGGCTAGAAGGTCATTGCTTTAATCCCTTCTTAAAGCAGATGCACTGAGCCGAAGCCGGCGCGCGACCCACGCTTGAACGGTCAAAGGCGGGTCGGTGCCCTAGCGCGCTAAGAATCACCAATCGAAAAGCGTGGTGATGACCGAGGTGCACAAGATAATTACGAGCGGGGCGCGGTTTCGTTATCGATCCCGACGGCTATCGGATCCAGGCTTAAATAGTGGCCCAGCCGAGATCTGAGGGATAAGTTCCTCAAGTCAGCGTATTCGTGTCGACAATGCGCGTCACCGCATTAATTACGAAAATCAGGGTAGCTGGCCAGTGCTACGGTGCGCCCCGGTAGACGACCACTCCACCGTCGCCGATGTCGAAAGACATCAAGTCCTCACGAATCACCAATGGGCCCTTGTAGGTCTGCCGGTTTCCGCTACGACTTCGCGCCGATGGCCGCAATGTCCGGAAAACGCCGACTCGCTGGCGGAGCGGAGGGACTCGAACTGTCGATCCGGCACGCGACGACGATGCTTTGAGTGTCGTCCGGAACGGATCGAAGTTGCAGATTTTAAATCGATGCAATACCGAGCGCCAGTAACGAACTCAGGCAAGGTCGGCAAGACGCACTCTCGGAGATCATAGTCTCGGCGTGTTCACAATCGCCGAGATCGCGCTCAAAAACGCCAATGCGGTCTCGCCAACGTACCTCTTCTCCGAGGCGCCAAACACGGCTTACGTAGACTTGTGAAGGCATCGCCCGTCGGGCACGCAGTTGACTTGCTTTGCGCGGCTCGCCCGCAGGCAATCGTTGTCTACCGGACATCTCGCAAATTTCAGGACGCTAACGTCAAGTACCAATAGGGAGTAGTACAAATGCCTACCCGCGTGGCGGCGGCGTAACTCGACTGCCGATCTCATCGCGCGTCATCGCCTCAACCATTTCGTCGATCCACGCTCTGTCGCTGGTTATCGTTTCGAGTTCCGCACGCAGCTCGGTCTCGGTCATGCTGCAAGATCGGATGACTTGCAGATCCTCCTCGTCGCCGTCGAGGTCAGAGGTGATTTCCAGCCGGATGCCATTAGGATCGAAAAAATAGAAGGAATGAATCGTCGGGGGAATCACCAGGAGTGGACCCGCATTTATACTGACCCCATTGGCTTTGAGTCGCTCCAATATCTTGTGATACCGCCTGGGTCCGCATGCAAATGAAACGTGTTGCATTGCGCCTATCGCGTCGCGGTCAACCTTTGCAATTCCTCTCGGATATTCGAAGAAGGCGAGCAAACTGTCGCCGCCCATGTCGAGAAAATAAAGGGCAATGTTGGAGTGGGGCGGCGCACCGTTCCCGTGAGCGTGGCACGCGCCCGCCGGGCGCGACGGCGTTCGAAGCCCGTGTACGAGCGGCATGCCCAGCACACGTACATAGAAATCGAGCGTCATTCGCATGTCATCGGTGACCAAGGCGAGGCGATGGATTCCTCGCAGGATCGGCTTATCTGCGGCAACCGAGATCTGGCGTGACCGGGATCTAGAGGCAGCTATCGCGATGTCCATACCGTTCCTCCCTCGCAATCTCAACCAAGCTGGGGTACCACCTCGGCTTGATCATGGCAAACACGAGTTGCCGCAGCGCGGGCGGAAGTCGCGGGACGATGGTTGTCATCGGGACCGAGAGGCAAAGCGGGTAGCCAACGCGTCGTTAAGTTAAGGGGCGCGTCCGATCAGCGGCGTTCGGCGTCAAGTATGTGCTTCGGGCTACGTACGGTCCCCGATTGAACTTACGTGGCCAAAGCGCACCTATGTGTCGTTGCCCCGAACGCGATAAGCTTAGGTCCCGGTCGAGCGCCTGGGTCGCCGTCTTCTCGTCCACGCAGAACACCACCGCATGCGCCGGCTGTGCCGCCGTCCATTGATTGGGTTGAGCGAATTGCGGCTGAAGGGGGCGGTCGCGGGGCCGTCATTCCGCCGCCACCGAAACAACCCTCTGGTCGGCGATCCGCAACACCAGGAATGACGCCACTAGGCAAGCGAGGCCGCTCGCCAGGAAGGCAACGAGATAGTCACCTGCGACGGTGCGCACCGCGCCAGCGCCGAAGGCAGCCAGCGCGCCGCCGACCTGGTGACCGGCGAAAATCCAGGAGACAATGACCGGCGCGTCCCGCCAGCCGAACACCTCGTTGGTCAGTGCGAGGGTGGCGGGGCCGGTGGCAACCCAGTCGAGGCCATAGAAAATAGAGAAAATCGATAGGCGGCCACGTCGAAGGACGAAAAGGGCAGGACGGCGAGAGACGCGCCGCGCAGACTGTAATACCAAAAAAGAAGGATGCGCGGGTTGAAGCGGACAGCCAACCCGACGCCGCGGCTCCGACCAGGCTGAACGCTCCGAGCGTCGCCAAAATGCTGGCCCCGGTTACTTCGCCAATACCGTGATCGGCGCAAAAGGCGATCAGGTGCGTGTTGCTCAGCCCATTCGTCGAAAACCCGCAGATCCCGAAACTGAGGGTCAGAAGCCAGAAATCGAGCGATCGCGCAGCGCGGAACAATGTTGTCATCACGATTGCGATCGGATTGCCTGATGGTGCCGGTCGCCCTCGGTCGGCGGTTGCGCCGTAAGGCCCGAGCCCAATATCCGCCGGCGACTCGGGCAGCAAAATTGCGACCACCGGGACCATCGCAGCGATCGCGATGGTAACCGCAACCGCGACGCCCCTGCCAACCGTACTGCTCTGCGAGCAGCGCGAGCAGCGGCAGAAAGGCCAGCTGCCCGGCTGCGTTCGCGGCGCTGAGCAGCCCCATTGCCAGACCGCTCCTCGCCACAAACCAGCGATTTGCGATTACCGCCGCTATACCGACGGCGCCGCCACCGGCGCCGATCCCGACCATCAAGCCCCAAGTAATGAAGAGTTGCCGCGGCGCGGTCATAAAGAGCGACAGGCCCGTGCCGGCTGCCAATAGCCCCATACACGCCAGGATCGTGCGCTTCAGACCGATCACCTCGACCAGACCGGTCAGGAACGGCCCGGTAAATCCGAGCAGGATGATGTTGAGGCTGCTTCCGCCGAATGTTGCGGTGCACACCGGTTTAAGACGCGGAAGGTGCCGGAGCGGATACCCTTCCGACCGAGTCCTAATCCGGCGGGTCTGCCTTGCCGCGGGCCAGCCGCCGGGGCGTTCCTCGCGGCCGCTGGAGAGGCGGGGTTCTCGGTGGTCGATGACCTCAATGCCGACATCGCCGAAGGCTTTGGTCGGTTTGATACCAACATCGCCAACGGCCGCCGGGCGAGCACTGCAGTTGCTTACGTGGAACCGGCTCGGCGTCGCGGAAATCTCGAATTGCTGTCAGAGGCGATCGCCGCGCGGATCGTAATCGAGGGAAGTCGAGCGCGTGGGGTCGAGATCGTTGAGGATGGGGTCCGCGAGACGATCTGGGCGGAGCGCGAGATCATCCTGTGCGGGGGTACTGTCAACTCGCCCCAGCTTTTGATGCTTTCGGGTATCGGGCCAGTCGATCATCTCTCTCGCTTCGAGATTCCGATTGTGGTCGATGCGCCGGAGGTCGGCCGCAATCTTCAGAACCACCCCTCTTACGCGCTGCGCTTTGCGTGCTCGCAGCCAGTGACCGCCTACAAATATATGAACCCGCGGGCGGCGCTCGGAATCCGACTGCGGTATGCGCTATCGCGTGGCGGTTCCCTCGGCGAAAGCTATGTCGTTATTGACTTGAAATGAACCAGCTCCCACTCCCACGACCAATTTGCTGAACTTGACGCACACCACTCCTTCTTCCACCCGCGCGGGACATGCCGGATGGGCAGCGATCCGACGGCCGTAGTTGATCCGCGGCTATGTGTTATTGGGATAGAGGGACTGGGCGTTGCCGACGCTTCGATCATGCCGGCTGCGCTGAATGCCTGCACCCACGCACCAACGATTATGATCGGCGAGAAGGCCGCCGCCCTGATAGCCGAAGATGGGTGATGAGGTGGGCCTGACACACCCCAATCGGCATTGCAGTGACGGCTCCGCGCCGACTCCAGCTATTCGCTGGATCAGGACCCAAACGCGAACTTCGATCCCAAGCTATCGATACAGTTCAGCGCCGGTAGCAAATTATGGAAGCAAGCGCACTGAGCTGCACAGTTTGGCGATGGTCCACGTCCGAGAAAGGTCCGGCCGATATCGGGTAGGCGGGCCCGTAGTGCGTGCGCGCTGAAAGCGACCATATGCGCAACCGCGATCCGACTGCGAGGTCCGACCCAGGCTCTCTTGAGAAAGGCGTCTCCGTCTCTGGCCTGGCAGTGCGGTTCGTCAAGAGATGGTTACCCCACTGTCGACCGGCAGAACCTGGCCCGTGACCGAGCGAGACTCATCACTGGCGAGATAAAGCGCCGCGCTGGCGATGTCGCCGGGTTCGATCAGGCCGAGCAGATGAGAGTCGGCAAGCCGCGTCAGAGCGGCGTTTCCGGCAACCAGCTTTTTGACCCGCTCGGTCATGGTCGCGGACGGCGCAATAGCATTGACGCGAACTCTTTGCGGCGCGTAGGCGACAGCCAGCGAACGGGTAATTGCGGCGATCCCTCCTTTCGCCGCCGTGTAGCAATCGCGGCCGGCGATCCCCATCAGCGCAACATTCGAGCTCATGTTGATCACCGAACCGCCGCCGGCCTTGATCAGTTCGGGGATGCCGAACCGGCACCCAAGGAATGTGCCGTAAAGGTCAAGCTTTATCGCCCGCCAGAATTCATCGAGCGGCGCGTTGACTGCCGTATCGTCCCGCGCGGTAGAGCCGCCGGCATTGTTATGGAGCACGTCGAGACGGCCGAACTTGTCGACGGTCGCGCGGATCGCTGCTTGCAGGCTGTCGGGGTCGGTCACGTCGGTGCGGATCGCAATCGCCTCGTTTCCAGCAAGATGAGCGGTTTCCTCGCCGGCCTCGCTGTCGATCTCGGCGATGGCGACCTTGGCACCTTCGCCGGCGAACCGGATTGCGGTAGCGCGGCCGATGCCATTACCGGCGCCAGTGATGAAGGCCACCTTGCCTGCAAGCCTTGGCATCGACCTCTCCTTCTCGATCGCAAAGTTGAAAAAAGCTCGAGGTCCGGCGGTTCGCATGGATACCTTAACCGCTGCCGACGCCGTTGCTAGCGCACGACACCGCGCTGGCGCAATGCCATGATTTCCTCGGCCGAATAGCCGCAGCCGGCAAGAATCTCGTCGCTGTGCTGCCCAAAGGTCGGGGCCGGAGTTGGGGCTGGTCCTGGTGTCCCGCTGAATTTGATCGGCTCCTTCATCGCGCGGTACCGCCCGACCAGCGGATGATCGAGGGTTGCGACGAGATCCTCGGCGAGCACCTGCGGATGGGCGAACATGTCCTCGATTGGGCGCACCGCCGCGCAGGGCACACGCTCGGCGAAGAGCTGCTCCCATTCGAGCGCACTGCGCGCGGCGAGCGCGGAGCGCAACTCCGGGACCAGCTCAGCCGCATGGGCGGCTCGGCTCCGCATGGTCGCGCATCGCGGGTCGCTCGCCAGCTCCGGCCGGGCAATCAGCTCGCACAGAGCGGCAAAGAAATGGTTCGAGTGAACCGAGATGTAGAGCCAGTCGTTCTTGGTCGGATGGATCCCGGTGAGCCCACCGGCACCGGAATCTCGCACGACGTCGCGGTCCTCGTTCTCCGCCCAAACAAACCGCCCGGCTTGGTTTGTCAAGGCGCTGCGCAACAGCGACAGGCTGAGATATTGCCCTTGGCCGCAGCGCTCGCGATGGAAAAGCGCCGCGGCAACGCCATAAGCGAGCAGCGCCGACGTGAAATAATCGAGCACCGAGCCCAGCACCACTTGCGGCTTGCCTGTCGTGGCGCCCTGAAACACTGCGATGCCGGAAAGGCATTGCAGGACCTGGTCAAACCCTCCCTTTTCACTGAGCGGCCCACTATCGCCGTAACCGGTCAGCCCGCAATAGACAAGGCGCGGGTTGATGGCCTTGAGCCGCGGATAATCGATGCCGAGCCTGGCCGGCACGGACGGGCGAAAATTCTCGACCAGCACATCGGCCGTCTCCACCATGCGATGGAGGATAGCAAGTCCCTCGGGCTGCTTCAGATCGAGGGCGAGCGCCCGCTTGCCGCGATTGGTGCCGAGAAAAAACCGGCTTTCGCCAGTAAGGCTCGACGGAAACTGGCGCAGCATGTCGCCTTGCGGCGATTCGATCTTGATGACCGTGGCGCCAAGATCGGCGAGCAGCGTGCAGCCGTAAGGGCCGGCGAGATAGCTGCATAAGTCGAGGACGGTGACGCCGCCGAGTGGACCCGCTGCTGTTGTCATTGCTGTTCCTCCTTCGCGCGGATCACAGCAATCTTTTCCAAAACCCGTTGCGCCCGGTAGAGGATCGGGTAGTCGATGAATTTGCCGTGGAGCTCTATCGCCGCGCTGCCTGCCGCTTCAGCCTCGGCGAACGCTGCGACGACGCGCTCGGCGTGGGCGACCTCCGCCTCTTCCGGCGTAAAGACCCGGTTGACGGTCCCGATTTGCTTAGGGTGAATGCACATCTTTCCCTGAAAGCCAAAGCCCAGTGCAGTTCGGGCGGACATTTCGAGCCCCTCGTCGTCAGAGAGATCGAGCCAAACCGTGTCGAAGGGCGCTTCGATGCGGGCGGCGCGCGCCGCGGTGACGATTCGGGCGCGGGCAAAGGCCAGCTCTGCCTCGGTCCGGCTCCACGCCATGTTCACGTCGAGCGTAAAATCGCCGGCGCCGAAGGCGACATGCCTGACGCGCGTGCCGGCTGCGAGGATCGCGTCGAGGTTGCTGAGGCCACGCGCCGTCTCGATGATCGGCATCAGATCGATCGCCCGCGGCACCAAGCCTTGCTCGCGTTCCAATTGCGCCAGGAGCCAATCGACCGTGGCAAGCGCGACGGCGCTTTCGACCTTTGGCAGGACGATCCCGTCGAGGCCGGGGCGGATGACCGCGATCAAATCGCCGTAGCAGAACTCGGTGTCGGCGGCATTGACCCGAACATAGAGGAGCGGTCGGCGCGGCAGCGCCAGCGCGGCCGCCACGGCACCGCGTGTGGCGGGCTTCTCGACGGTCGCGACGGCGTCCTCGAGGTCGAGAATGACCGCGTCGGCATTGAGTGACAGAGCATTGGCCACGCGGCGGGCGTGGTTGCCCGGGGCAAACAGAAAACTGCGTAACGGCTTATTGGCTGGCCTCCTATTGATGGCGCCTGATGCGTGTAGCGCGATACCGAAATCGCAGAGCGTCTCATCTCGCAGACTGCCGGCGCGCAGCGCGCCAGTCGGCGGCCCGGGGTATCGCTAAACCCAGATTGTCTCGCAATGTCGCGCCGGCATAGTTCTTCTGGAATAAGCCGCGGCGCTGAAGTTCCGGTACCAACAGCCGCACCACGTCGTCATAGGCGCCCGGCATATGAGACGCTGCCAGCACAAACCCGTCGCAGGCCGGCGCGGCGAACCATTCCTCCATTTGATCGGCAACCTGCTGGGGGCTGCCGCAAAACATCGTGTGCTCCTTGATTGTGCCGCGGCCGGAGACCGTGATGAAATCGCGCACCGTCGGGTTCTTCTTGCCGGAGTGCCGGATCACCCGGTCGCGGAAACCTTGAAAGGATAATTCGGCCAGTTCCTCGTCACTGAACGGCTCATCGAGCGGCTTCTTTGCGAAGTCGTAGTTCAGCACTTCCGAGAGCAGGACGAGAGCATCCACATCCCGCGCCGTCGCCTCGATAACCGCGCGTTTTTCCTGCGCCACCGCCTCGGTTTCCCCGACACAGACATAACAGGCCGGCGCCACATGAACGCGGGCGGGATCGCGCCCCGCAGCCGCGACGGCCGCTTTGAACCCGGCATACTCCCCCTTGCCGTCCTCCAGCGAGTGATAGATCACGAACACGACCTCGGCCCATTTCGCGGCGAAGGCTTGGCCGCGACCGGACTGCCCGGCCTGGATCAGCACCGGATGACCCTGCGGCGAGCGTGGCACGCTGAACGGCCCGTGCGACCGGAAGTACTGCCCCACATGATCGAGCCGATGCACCTTGGCCGGATCGGCAAAGCGGTTACTCGACTTGTCGAGGATCAGCGCGTCGTTTTCCCAGGTGTTCCAGTGGCCGAGCACCACCTCCATGAACTCGTCTGCCCGATCGTAACGGGCGTCGTGTCCCATGTGCTCGTCGCGGCCGAAATTGGCGGCTTCCGCTCTGTTCAGCGACGTCACGATGTTCCAGGCAGCGCGACCCTTCAGCATGAGATCCATTGTCGCGAAGAGGCGCGCGACATGGAACGGCTCGTAATAGGTGGTGGAGTAGGTCACTCCCAGCCCGAGCCGCTGCGTGACCATCCCCATTGTCATCAGGATGGTCGAGGGGTCCATCTTCACCGCACGCACCCCTGCAGCGACCGCCTCGGCATGGTGACCCCGTGTAGAGATCGGGAAGCGCCAGGCGATCATCAAAAAATGCCATCTGGATCTTGCCCTCTTCCAGCGTACGCGCGATGCGCTGGTAGTATTCCGGCATCAGGAAATCCTGCATGGTTGATGGATGCCGCCAAGATCCCGGCAGGTTGGAGCAATTCTGCGCCTGCAGAAAGGCGATCAGCATCATCACGCGGTTTTGAAAAGGCATCGGCGCAGTCTCTAAATTGATGCCGAGGGTATGCGGAAGATGCACAACCAGCCAGCTGCGTGTCACTGTCTGGAGCGGCAGACGACCGGATTAGGGGCAATAGCGCGAGGTGGCCAGCCCCTCGTCAAACGGTCACGAGCAGAACGTTATCGCTATCATCAATCTGCTGCAAACCGCTGCTCTTCAATGCCGGCACCCAAACGAAAGCCCTCATAGCCCCTGACCGCGATTTCGTCGCACTTCTTCTTGTATGCGGCGACACCGCCGACATACGGCATGAATACACGGGGTTTCCCCGGAATGTTGGCGCCGACGTACCATGAGTTTGCCAACGGATAGAGTGTACGATCCGCGACCTCGTTGTTGTGCTGAACCCAAGCGTCCTCGGCATCCTCCCCCGCCTCGATGCGCGAGAACCCATGGTCCCGCAGGTACTGGACGCAATCCGCGATCCAATCGACGTGCTGCTCGCAAGCCAATATCATCTGACTCTTGACACCGGGACTCTGCGGGCCAGTGATCATAAATAGATTTGGGAACCCGGCGATCATGATCCCGAGGTAGGTACGCGGACCGTGCTCCCACTTCTCTCGAACCGACATTCCGGCATCCGTGTGAATGTCGATCTCCTTCATTGCCCCCGTCATGGCATCAAACCCAGTTGCAAAAACGATCGCATCGAGTGCGTAGTCGGCATCGACCGTACGCAACCCAGCGGGCGTAATTTTTTCGATCGGTTTGCTTCTGATATCTACCAAGGTGACGTTATCGCGATTGTACGTCTCATAATAGTCAGTATCGAGAATGAGCCGCTTAGTGCCGATTGGATGGTCATTGGGGCATAGCAGCGCCGCCGTCTTGGGGTCCTTGACGGTGGCGCATATCTTCCGGCGCACGAACTCTGATGCCGTTTCATTGGACTCTTTGTTAATCAGCAGATCGGTAAATGAATACAGGAAACTGATGCTTCCACCCTCGGCCCATTTCGCCTCGTAGGCGCGTAGAAGCTCCTCCTCTGTGGCATCGAGCGCAGACTTCACTGGCGGCGGGTACCCGGCAATTCCGAACGGCGTATCGAATGCGGCGCGGCGGCGCTCGGGGTAGTCTGCTTTGTGACAGCGCTCCTTCGCGGGATCCATTGGCGCATTGCGCGCCGGTAGGCTAAAATTGGCTGTTCTCTGGAACACGAAAAGATGCTTCGCCTGCTTTGCAATGATAGGTATCGACTGAACGCCCGAAGAGCCGGTTCCGATGACGCCTACTCGCAATCCGGTGAAGTCGACCCCTTCATGGGGCCATAACCCGGTATGATGCCACTTTCCCTTGAAACTATCCAAACCAGGGTAATTCGGCGTCCGAGGTGTCGAAAGATTGCCGGTCGCCATGATGCAAAAGCGCGCTGTCGCGGCGCTGCCTTTATCAGTCTTCACCGTCCATCTGTTTGTCCGGCTGTCGAAGGCTGCCTCGTTGACGCGGGTGTTGAACTCGATGTCGCGCCTGAGATCGAAGCGGTCCGCCACGTGATTGATGTAACGCAGGATCTCGGGTTGCGTGCCATAGCGCTCGGGCCAACGCCACTCCTGCTGCAGTTCGTCCGAGAAGGAATACGAGTACTCCATGCTTTCGACATCGCAGCGACAGCCCGGGTAGCGGTTCCAGTACCAGGTCCCGCCAACCCCGCCGCCGGCCTCGAAAGCATGCACTTTGAGGCCGAGTTTACGCAGACGATGGATCGCGTAGAGGCCGCCGACCCCGGCGCCGACGATGATCGCATCAAACCTCGCCGGTTCTGACGTGTGTGCCGACATCGCCGACCTCCTACCAACTGTTTGAAGTGTCACTGCTCACCGAAGCAGGTCTGCTGTCCTACCGTTTCGATCAGGCGCCTTGCGGTGCGGGAGACGATCGAAAAGGCGGGGCACTTCACTCGGCTGCCTCCGGGACCTTCGTCGAGAATTGCGACTTAAGCACCGGGAGAACCTCTTTGGCAAAGAGCCTCAGGCCTCGCTCGGCCACCTCATAGGGCGTGCCGCCGAAGCGGAAAGCGACATTGAGTTCGAAATCGCCGATGATCTTCCGTCGCGCTTCGAGCCCGCGGAGGATCTTGTCAGGCGTTCCCCAGCTTGCCGC
>Ga0126373_10004030_pt1 | contig 11148 bp, 9 predicted proteins | sample PanSoiMetPlot_11_FD_92545 | JGI IMG/M metagenome (GOLD analysis project Ga0126373, IMG submission 92545) | Tropical forest soil microbial communities from Panama - MetaG Plot_11 | ecosystem: Environmental > Terrestrial > Soil > Tropical forest > Bulk soil | place: Panama | collected 2016-02-17
TCCAGCCCAGCACCTCGCTATCGTCCATCAGGAGTTCCTGGCCGGGCCCGCCCGGCACGTGCAGGACATCCAGCGGGGGCGCTTCGATCAGGGTGGCGTCAGGCGTGAGCCGCAATCCCTTTACCTCGCGAACCGCTGCCGGGGTCTTGGCATAAATGCGATAGGTCGCGTTCGGGATTCGCGACAGCACCTCGAATGGTCCTGTCAGATCGATCTGGTCAATCCCTTCGTACAAGAGCGAGCCGATGTGCAGGTGGGTGTCATGCGGGATCATGTGTATTCCTCAATCGAGCGATGGACAAAGCGAAGCTACTCGGGCATGGTTTGGCGGAAATGCCAAAGTGCCCTCGATCCTCGCCAAGCGCGATGCGCACCATCGACGTGCTTACCTACCCGGCCGTGCAGTTGCTTGCCGTCACCGGGCCCGTGCAGGTGTTCGCGTCCGCCAACGATTTCGTCGTTCGCGCGGGAGGAGAGCGACCGTATCAACTCAGGGTCGTGGCGCAGGGCAGCGAAAATGTTACGGCCTCGGCCGGCGTCGCGCTGGTAGCAGGTCCGCTCACGCGAGGCGATCATGCGTTGGACACCCTGCTCGTCGCCGGCGGAGAGGGTGCTGAGTTGGCGGCTGAGAACCCGGTTTTGGTTGCCTGGGTGCGGGAGCGCGCCGGGCGTGCGCGTCGTGTCGCCTCCGTCTGCACCGGTGCATTCCTCCTCGCCGCGGCAGGGATGCTGGACGGGCGGCGGGCGGCAACACACTGGATGTATAGCGCCAAGCTTGCCCAGCGGTATCCTGCCGTGCAGGTCGACCCCGATCCGATTTTCGTCCGTGACGGTTCCGTTTGGACTTCGGCCGGGGTGACAGCCGGAATCGACCTGGCGCTCGCGCTAGTGGAAGAGGACCTCGGACCCTCAGTGGCGCTCGCCGTGGCCCGCTACCTGGTCGTCTTTTTCAAGCGGCCCGGCGGACAGGCGCAGTTCAGCGCCGCCCTGGCCCTGCAGGCAGCGGACGACAAATTTGGCGCGCTGCACGACTGGGTCAACCGCCATCTCGCGGACGATCTTTCCCTTTCGGTTCTCGCCGATCAGGCGGGTATGAGCGAGCGCAGTTTCAGTCGGCATTATGCAGAGGCGACCGGGCAAACACCGGCTCGTGCCATCGAGCGGCTGAGAGTGGAAGCGGCCCGGCGTCTGCTCTCGGAGTCACGCCTGCCCGTCAAACGGGTCGCCCAGCGTTGCGGATTTGGCTCGGACGAAACGATGCGCCGCAGCTTTCTTCGACTGCTGGAAGTCACGCCGCAGGATTACCGGCTCCGATTCACGGCTTGACAGCGGGCGCCGGTGCCACCGTGTAGCGGAATTGTGCCTCGCCGAAAGCGACCACATCGCCGTGGTCGAGCCGCGCGCAGCGGACGCGACGCTGGTTGACGAGCACGCCGTTCGTGCTGTGCAGATCCTGGACGAACGCGGTCCGGAAGGCAGGGATCAGCACAGCATGGTGGCGGCTGACCGACTTCATTGCAAGCGCAAGGTCGTTGTCATGATCGCGGCCGATCGTCGTGCGGCCGCGCAGCACCACACTGTGGTTCTGGCCGCCGTCGATGCGTGTCAGGATGCTGACCTGAGCCTGACTGGACAGTCCCTCGGATGCAGTGAGGCTACGGCCCAGCTCGTCGATGCTCGATTGCACCCGCCCGAGCGCGAAGGCGTTCATTGAGGCCATTTGCGAGGCCCGCTGGAGCTCCGCCTCGCGCTCCGCCAGCGACACGTTCAGGTGCTCCACCCTGGCGCGCAGCCCGGAGTTCATCGACTCCAGACGGGTAAGACGCGAGTTGCTCTCCGCCGCTTCCTTGGTCAGTGCGGCGACCCGCTCCTCCAGAGCGTGGCGCTCCGCTTCCGGCGTCACCAGTCGGGCGGTCAGTGCCTCTATCTCTCCCCGCAATATCGTAATCAGCGCGGCCTGCTCGGCGTGACTCGCGGCCATGGTGCCCGCCGCAGTCTCTCGTTCCTCGAGCAAACGGCCCTGGTCGGAGAACATGGCCTGGCTCCGTACCAGCGCCGCTGTCAGCTCTGTGAGCAATCCGCGGTTGCGCTCGATCTCGAGCCGCGCCTCGGTCAACTCAGTCTGGCGCGATGCCATCGCAGACTCGAGCTCGCGCAGTCGCTCCGCGGCGGTCCCGCTCGCGAGGGCATCTGCCTCGGCGCGGTGCTGCGCTTCTGTGAGCGTCGCCTCCATCGCAAGGAGATGCGCACGGGCATCGGCATCTTTGGCGGTCAAATCGGCGAGTTGCGATTCCAGCGCGCTGCGCGTTCGCTCGCCTTCGCCGCGGTCGGCGGCGTGCTGAGTGATTTCCGTGTCATGCAAATGACGCGCTTCGTCACGCTCCCGGATCGCATCCTGAAGCTGCTGATCGCGCGATTTGAGCTCGGCGCCGAGTCGATCGGCTCGTGCCTCCTGTTCCGCTGTGCGGAGGGTTGCAGAGGCGAGCTCGGCATCCAACTCCTGGAGGCTGCTCTCGTAGATCGCGCGGTATGACTCGCGACTGTGCAGGCTCTCGAGGCAGCTGGCGAGCTGCGCTTGCAGGACCTGGACTTCTGCGGCAAGACGCTCGCGCGCGCGAGTCTCGTGTTGCACGCGGTTGGTCAGTTCGGCGTGAGTGTGGTTCTGCGCCTCGATGGCGCGCTGTGTACTGCGCTCGCGAGCCTCGCTGTCGCGTAGGCGCGTCTCGAGCTCGGCAAGCGCGCCCCTGGCATGATGCCGGTCCGCGGTGAGAGCGTCGTGCGTACGCTGCAGCGCCTGAAGTTCCCCGGAACGTTGTTCGAGGAGTGCTGCGGAGGCTGTCAGCGCAGCGTTGTGCTGTGTCTCAGCGGTACGCGCGTCGGCCAGCTCGCGTGCGAGCCCGGCGGCCTCGCTCCGCGCCGCATCCAACTCGGCGGCGCGACGCTGTGCCGTCTCTCGTTCGCGGGTCAGTTCTTCCGCAAGCGCCAGCGCACGGCTGTCCAATGCCCCGAGACTCGACTTCGCCACTGCGAGCTCGCGGCTCAGCGCATCGGCGCGCGCCACAGCCGCCGTCTGTTCGCGTGTTGCAAGGCTCAACGCGTCGTGATGAGCGCGCAGCTCCTCGGTCTTTTGTACGATCCAGTGTTCGACGGCCGACATGACATCCGAGTCGCCCAAGTGGGACGCCGCGCTCGCCACGTGTTCATCGGGCGCAAGGGCGTCTGCTGCTGAGCGGTCGGACTCCGTGGCGGTGGTTCCACTATCGGTGGCGCCGCCATCGGTGGCTCCGCCAGCGGCCGGTCCGGCCGGCTCGCGGGAACGGAGCTCCGCCTCGTAGGCAACAGGATCCAGGACAGGAAGCTCGTCGGTTGCATCGAGGTCGACCGACGGTCGAGCTGTTGTGTTCGCGGATTTCATATTTTTTCTTCTGTGTGCCGCGGGCACTGGCGCGCGGCGGCGCTCATCGGCGTTCCAGCGCCACTGCAATCCCCTTTACTTATTCATTTAATCGCAATCTGAATCGAAACGCACGGACGCATTTCACAATGTTCCACCGCATGGTCAAGGTCGCGCTTGTGCTGGCGTGCCGGGGCCGTAAATGCGATTTCCTAGCGGAATCCGCGGCTTACTCGTCTTCGGCGGGCATTCATGCCCGGCCGACCGCGGCCGACTAGCTACCGCTGACGCGTCAGTTTGTAGCTCGCGAAGGTCGACCAGGCGCGGTCCTTCCCTTGCGACTCGATCAGCAGGGTCCAGGCGTCGCCGCTGATGTCTACAACGGACCCGCGTAGGTCCTCTACCGCAGGCCCCAGGTTCACCACGGCAGGCTGCTGTAGTAGGCCGCCAGGTCGCGTATATCCTGATCGCTGAGTTTCGCGACCGACGGCCACATCAACGCCGCATAGGCTTGATGGCGCTCCTTCGAGCGGAACTCCTTCATCGACAGCAGAAAATAGTCGTAAGTCTGTCCGGAAATGCGCGGGTAGATGCCGAAGCGCGTTCGGCCATCGCCATCATGGCAGGGGGCGCATTCGCCGGCGAGCTCCCGGCCGCGCACCGGGTCTCCGCTTCGGTAATTCTCCGGGGGTGCCGCCGTCGCCGACAGGGTGAGGGCGAGCAGCAATGTGACAGAGAGCGTGATTGATGGCACGCCCTTCATCGACGGTCCTGCGATTGCCGCAGTTGCGCGGCCAGGTGAATGGCGCTGCGGATGCGCGGGTAGGTCCCGCAGCGACAGAGGACGCCGGTCATCGCCAGATCAACGTCTTCATCGGTAGGCTGCGGACGATGTGCGAGCAGGGCATCCGCGGCCATGATCTGACCGGATTGACGGTAGCCGCATTGCGCGACGTTCTGCGTCAACCAGGCTTGCACCACCGGATGGGTCGAATCGGCGCCGAGGTGCTCGATGGTCACTACGCGCCGTCCGGCGGCGTTCTGAACAGGAACCATGCAGCTGCGCACCGCCTCGCCGTCGATATGCACAGTGCAGCAACCGCACAGGCCGCGCCCGCAGCCGTACTTGGTGCCCGTAAGACCGAGCTGGTCCCGCAGCACCCAAAGCAGCGGCATGTCCGGCTCGGTATCGACTGTGACGGCCTTGAGATTGACCTCGAAGTTGATGGCAGTCATGGATCTCTACTCATTGTAGGTGTGCGTAGTAATGCGCCAGGGCGCGGATATCGTCATTGGATAACTGCCGGATGCAATAGGTCATGGTGGCCGCGTTCACACCGGCGAGCCGACCGGCGCGGTATTGCTTCAGGATATACACGAGGTAGTCTTCGTTCTGACCGGCGATGCGGCCGTTGACCGGCAGTACGTCCGCGCGCCCGCTCGGGCCGTGGCAGCCTTCGCAGTAACGGACTTCGGCAGCGAGGTCGAGAGCGTGCGCCATCGAGTGAGCGGACAGAAGCAGCGCCACGGCGCAGCCGCCCAGGAAGGCCGCCGATTTCGAGCTGCCGGGCTGCCTCACGATTCGGACCCGCCGAGCGCCATCAGCGCGAATTCCTCGAACAGGATCTGCGCGGCGAGCTGTGCGGTGTTGGTCGTCGGATCGTACTGGGGCGCAACCTCCACCACGTCCGCGCCCACGATGTCGAGTCCGGCCAGCGAACGCAGCAGCGCCTGAACTTCCCGCGGCGTGAGTCCTCCCACCTCCGGCGTGCCCGTGCCCGGCGCGTATGCCGGATCGAAGCCATCGACATCGACACTGACATAGATCGGTCCCGCGCCCACGACCTCGCGGGTGAGGGCAGCCACCTCGGCCCAGCCCTTTTGCAGCCACTCCTCCATGTAAACGACCCGCATGCCCGACGCGTGGGAGAATTCCCAGAACATGTTGGATGAGCCGCGGATGCCGATTTGGATCGTGCGCTCCGGGTCGAGCACCCCATCGAGCACCGCCAGGCGGAACGGCCCGCCGTGGTGGAACTTTGAGCCGTCATAGGCACCCATGGTGTCGCAGTGGGCGTCGATGTGCACCAGGCCGACCGGACGCTCTTTGCCGAGTGCCTTGAGGATGGGGTAGGTAACGGAGTGATCGCCACCCACAGATAACGGCCGCACCTTCCCCGGGGCCAGAAGCGCGTAGTAGCTCTCGATGTCTTCGAGCGATTGCTCGAGGCTGTAGCGGCTGCGGAACGGCACATCGCCGACATCCGCCGCGCGCACGTGTGCTTGGGGGACACCACGGAGCGTCGGGTGATAGGGCCCTATACGCTCGATCGTGCGCACTGCGCGCGGGCCAAAGCGCGCACCCGGTCGGTTTGAAACGCCAAGATCCATCGGTACGCCGATGACGGCAACATCGAGGTCTTGGATGCCCGACGCGGCGGGCAGTCCCAGGAAGGTGGGTACCCCAGCGTACGGCAACGTCCGCCGTCCGTCCGGCCGCTGCACCTGTCGGATCGCCGTTCTCAGCACCGGATCGGTGGCATCGAAGGCCCCACCCTCGGCATAGCGCGTACGCAGTGCCTGCAACTTCAATGGATCCATGTTGTAACCCTCAGAGCGTAACCTGAGCTGCGACAGTCTGCGGCCGCCTCGAGAGCCGTGCGGCCGCGACGAAGCTCACATAGCAGAGCGTGCTCGCGACGACTCCGAACCACAGCAACAGCGGGTAGCCACCGCTCCCGATGAGCAGCGCGCCGACGTAGGGGCCGACAGCCAGCATCAGATGGGTGGCCGTCCCGTAGAATGCGACAAATCGTCCGGAGGCGTCTACGTCGTTGAAGATGATGATGAAGTACGGGATGACATAGCTCCAGAAGACCTGAAAGACGACGTTGACCCAGAAAAAGGTCGCCGGAGGGTTGGCATAGTGACCCAACCGAGTCAGGAGGAGCAGGGCGCTGATCTGGAACAGGGCGGTCACGATCAGGGGCAACACCCTGCCGAAGCGCACGCCGATCAGCGCCGCCCCCACCGAGCCGAGCAGGCTGATGACGAGCCCTGCGCTGAGCGCGCGACCGGTCTGCTCGAGCGTGAGTCCGGCCCCGCGCGCGACGCCCTCCAGGTAGCCCCAGACCCCCCCGATCATCAGGAAGTACAGGCCCGCGCCCAATAGCGCCGCAGCGCCGGGTCCGGCCATCTGATGCCACTGGAGCGCGCCGGATCGCGGCCGTTGGCCGGGATCTTCCGGAAAGGCCCACCATGAGACGGCCAGCGTAGGGAGGAGCCACGCCACGATATAGCCATATACGATGTCCAGCCTCCATTGCGGTGGCACGACATCGGTGACGTATAGGCCAATGGCAGAGAACACGACCTGCATGCAGAGCAGCAAACCGGCATTGCGGTCGGCGCGTCGCGTGTCGACGATGCCTGCCAGCGCAACGGCATAGGCCACCCCTGCAGTCAGCCCCGAGGCGAGCCTCAGCGCGATGAGCGGATAAAACCCCGTGACGAAGAAACAGACCGCGTTCAGCAGCAAAAACAGCGCCAGCGCCGCTCCAGCTGTCCGCCGCCACGACACCCGCCGCAGCCACCAGGCTCCCGTGGCCGTAGAGAGCGCGATGCCCGCGAGGTCTGCGGATCCCAGCAGGCCCGTGCGTACCGGCGACAGGTGCAGCAAGTCCCCGATCGCCCCGACAAAGCTCGGCAGGATGAGGAATATGGCCTCCGTGACCGAGCCCACGAGCAGCAGTGAAAGCAGCGCCGCGGGCCGATCGATCGCGCGGCCGCCGGCCGCGGCTGTCATCCCTTGCCCCTCCGCCGGTCGCGAAGTATCTCGCGGGCGGCGTTGCGCCCAACTACCGCGCCCACACCGCCGCCGGGATGAGCGGAGGAGCCGCATTGGTAAAGGCCCCTGATGGGCGTGCGGTAGTCGGCCCAATGAGGCGCGGGCCTTGCCCAGAACAATTGATCGAGCTGCAGTTCGCCGTGAAAGATATGACCGTGGGGACTGCCGATGATCGCTTCGATGTCGACTGGTGTCAGCACCTGCATGCCGATGATGCCATCCGAGAATCCGGGCGCAACCTCGTCAAGGACACCCAGCACGTTGCGCACGAGCTCGTCCTTGCGCGTGGTCCAGTCGCCATCGCGCAGATGATAGGGAGCGTGGCCGCCGAACAGGTTTACGACGTGCTTGCCACGTGGGGAGATAGTATCGTCCACAAACGTCGGCGTTACTGGAGTAACGAAAGGCCTGCGGGAGATGTCGCCGAACTTGGCGTCGTCATAGGCGCGCTCGAGGTACTCGATCGTGGGTCCGATGTGCACGTAGGTCGGGTACGGGATGCCACATTTTTGCGCGTCGAAAGTTTTATATTGAGGCAAGCGTTCGCAGGCGATATTGATCTTGAAGGCGCTCGAGAGGGTCCGGTACGTCTCGATGTCTCGGACGAATTCCGCCGGGAGCTGGCTCTTGTCGAGTAGCTTGAGGAATGTGATCTTCGCGGACGCGTTGCTGACGACAATACCGGCGTGATGTCGCGAGCCATCGGCCAGCATCACGCCCGTCACGCGTCCATTCGAAGTTTCGATAGCTGACACGTCCGCCTGGGTCTGGATCGTAACGCCTTTCTCCGTACCGGAACGAGCGATGGCCGTGCTGATCGCGCCCATGCCGCCGCGCACGAATCCCCATCCCCCTGCGCCAGCGTGCTCACCCATGACGTGATGCATGACGACGTAGGCTGACCCGGGACTCTTGGGACCGGCAAACGTGCCGATGCTCGAGTAGTAGGCGAGGAGTGCTCTGATCTCAGTGCGCTCGAACCACTCGGACAGATAATCATCGGCGCTCATCGTCAACAGGTCGACGAACCGGAACAACTTGCCGCAGATCCGGCGGTATCGCCACAGGAACTTCGCGGTCTCCTTGAACGAACGCCAGTCCCGGCATGATGGGTCGGGCGGGGTTTCGAGCAGCAGCCGACGCATGATCCGTACGGACTCCATGAGATAGCGATCGAACTCGGGATAGATCGCCGCATCTTTCCTGGAGAAGCGGGTGAAGCTGCGCTGGGTCCGCTCAATGTCGTCCGAGAAGGTGATGTAGTCGTCCGCGGGCAGGGGAGCAAACAGGTCGGTGGCCGGCAGAACCTGATAGCCGTAGCGGGCGAGCTCGAGCTCCTCGATGACCTTCGGGTGCAGGAGGCTCATGAGATAGCTGAACACCGAGAACTTGAATCCCGGAACGATCTCCTCGGTGACGGCGGCGCCGCCGACCACGTGCCTTCGCTCGAGGATCAAGACCTTCAGCCCGGCCTTGGCCAGATAAGCGCCGCAGGTCAGGCCGTTATGACCCGCACCGATGACGATTGCATCGTACTGCTTGGGCACGCCAGACCCCGAACTACGCTGCCGCCCCGGGTGGGGGCGGCAATCTACCCAGTGCGGCCTCGAGTGCCAGCCCGAGGGTGAGAAGGTTGCGGTCAGCGCCCGATGGTCCGTCGAGCTCGAGTGCCACCGGTAGGCCATCTCTGGTCAAGCCTGCCGGCAATACCAGCCCCGGCAGGCCTGCGGTGCTTCCCGGTGCGATGTTGCGACTGATGGCGTCATCGAACGGCATGCGCCTGCTGCCGACTGTGACGTGGAAATCTTCCTCTCGCGCCGAACCGGCGATCGGCGGCGCCGGCAGGATGGTCGCCGGAAAAATGATGGCTGCGACACCGGCGCGGCGGAAGTAGTCTCGGTACATCGTGTGCAGCATCGGCAGGTGCACGCTCGAGATCTTCCTGAAGTCCGAGTCCGGCACGAAGTCGCGCCCCCCCGGTGTGATTGCGGGCTCGATCATGCTCCGGATGTCGGGGCTCGTCTGCTCCATGAGCTCGTCAAAAGTGATACCCGCATGATAGTTCGCAAGGTATCGGGTCATGTACGGACGGAAGTCGTGGTTCTGCACCTGGTTGGTGATGATCTCAATCAACCGCGACAGGTCGGGGAGCTCACCTTCCACGAGCTCGACTCCCGCTCTGCGAAGGCGCTCGAGGGCAGCTTCGGTGACGCGCTCTACCTCGGGATCGAGACCGGTCCAGAAGTATGAGCGAATGACGCCGAGGCGCACGCCCCGCAAGGACGGTGGCGAAACATCAGTCGGACCTCCAGTCAGGACGGCATCGAACAACAGCAGGTCTGCGACCGCTCGGGCGTGTGGGCCGAGTTGATCGAAGAGCGGCGAGATTGGCGCCACCGCTGTCGTCGGATACCGGCCAGTCGTGGGACGGAACCCCGCAATCCCGCAGAGAGCAGCCGGCACTCGGATCGAGCCCTCGGTGTCCTCCGCCACCCCGAGCGGCGCCATGCGGTACGCGACGCTGGCCGCGGTCCCGCCGCTGCTGCCCCCGGGAATCCGAGTGGGGTCGTAGGGGTTATGTACGGTCCCGTAGGCGTAGTTGTTGCTCACCCAGCCCCAGGAGAGCTCATGGAGATTATTCTTGCCGAGGACGATTGCGCCGTGATCGCGCAGTGCACGCACCAACGGCGCGTCCTCGCGCGGCTGGAAATGGCGCAACGCCGGGGTTCCGGCGGTCGTCGGAAGGTCGCGCGTGTTCACGCTGTCCTTGATCGCAATCGGCAGCCCATGCAGACTGCCGAGCCGCGCACCCGAGCGGCGCCTGCGATCGCACTCGCGAGCCGCTTCGAGCACCAGCTCAGGCCGTAAGCTGATGAACGCATTGAGACTCGCACCGGCCTCGCAGCGACGCAGCAAGGCGCGCGCGTAATTTTCCGCCTGGATATCTCCATTCGCGAGCGCGCGTACAGCATCTGCGGCGGTGAGCGCGGTGAGATCCGTTCCCGCTTCGGGAGCGGGCGCCGCCGTCGCAGCGCCGCCCCCGGAGACTCCAGTCGCCCCGAGCGTGCAAAGCGACACGGCGGTGACCCCGGTCAGGAAGCGCCGGCGGCTGATGTCAGTGCTGATGTCAGTGCGGATCGGCATGAACACTCCAGTGGTGAGCGCGGGATCAGAAGCTGTACCCGAACTTCGCCCCGAGCACCCGCGGCCTGATCGGTGTCTGCGCCACGATGAAATTGTCCGTGCTGGTGAAGGTGACCGCATTCGAATTGCCGAGATTCTCGCCGTAGGCGGTGAAGGACCAGTTGTCCTTCGACAGTCCGACAGCGGCATCGTAAGTCGAGTAGGCTTGGTCCTCGAACCTGATCCTCGCCGTTCCAACTGTCACCCCGGGGACGAACGGCGGATTGGAGCCTGCCTGGGTGAAGGAATGCCCGGAGTGCACCGCTCCGAACTGCACGTAGGCGACGGCGCCGTCCACGAATGTGAAGGAGGAGGGAGCCGAGATCGGGAAGTCATACCGCAGGAGGAGAGAGTAGTGAATCGGCGGCGAGTCGGCCGCCGGAGCGCCGCGCACACCGAAGGGGTTGCCCACCGGGTTGCAACTCGCGGGTCCTGACGGGCAGACCTCGGTGATCGGCTGTCCGAGGTACTTGCTTGCGGGATTGTTGTCGATGAGCGCCGGGGAGTTGGTCTGCTCGCTGCTGTTCCAGGCAGCCGAGCCCTCGAGCTTGAGGCCGCTCCAGATCTGGGCGATGAACGAGGTTTCGGAGCCGTCGATGCGGAAATCCTGGCCGTTCGTGTTGAAAAAGATGGTGCCGGTCAGGCCCGGGTCGAAGAACTCGATCTGCACGTCGTTCCAGTTCTCGCGATAAAAGGCGGCATTCCACTGGACGGAGTGGCCGAA
>Ga0126373_10004032_pt1 | contig 11145 bp, 9 predicted proteins | sample PanSoiMetPlot_11_FD_92545 | JGI IMG/M metagenome (GOLD analysis project Ga0126373, IMG submission 92545) | Tropical forest soil microbial communities from Panama - MetaG Plot_11 | ecosystem: Environmental > Terrestrial > Soil > Tropical forest > Bulk soil | place: Panama | collected 2016-02-17
CGTCGGACAAACTCCGCCCGGAAAGTCTGTTGTTGTCGTCGCGAAGTCTGGCCTGCCAAACGTAGCCTCTCCGAGCCTCGGGCGAGGAGGCGGAGTTTGGAGCCTAGGGGATTCGAACCCCTGACCTCCTCAATGCCATTGAGGCGCTCTACCAACTGAGCTAAGACCCCGTTACTTGGAGAACGAAAATGGTAGCGCACTTTTCGCAGAAAAAAAGTCGATTTCTTTTCTGTTTCTTTGCGCCCGCTCAGCAGGCATTCTTGGAAGCTTGAGTACACCGCCGCTGCCACCCGTACCGCCTGCGCCGCCTTCACCACGCACTGGACGAGCCACCTGTCTGGGGTGCGCCATAGCTCTCTCGATCGGAGTGATTGTCGCCGTCATTCTTGTCGTAATCGCCGCCCAACAAATCTCGAACTCCGTGCATTCGGACGAAAGCCACAAATCGGTTATCGGCTCTTTTTACGTCGGCGACTGGCAGGACGTGAGTAACCCAAGCAGCGTCATTCAGATCCTGCCAAACGGCTCGGCCAGCTGCCATATCGTGCACGGGGCAACCAATTATACGATCACCGGGGGCCAAGCCACCTTCGATAAACAAACCAAGCGTCTGGCCATCAAATTTTTCTTCGTCGGTCCAAGCTGGCATGTCGATGAGCCGCCGCACCAGACCCCCGATGGTCTAGTTATGAAACTTGACGGCCAGATCTTTCGAAAATCTCGGAGCTATTCTTCACCGTCCGACAGCAAAACGCCCGGGGTTTCAATCTAGCGAAAGAAGGAGTTCAAGGAGACGAGTCAGGAGCAGACTCCTTGAACTCCTCGAACTCCTTGGACTCCTTGAACTCCTCCCGTACAATGACCAACTGTGCCCGAACGTTCTGGTATTCTCGCTGCCGGTAATTGGATTGTTGATCACTTGAAGGTCATTGACCTGTGGCCCAGCCAAGATGCGTTGGCCATCATCCAGAGTGAGACGAATGGTAACGGCGGGTCTCCTTTTAATGTCCTGATCGACCTGTCGAGGCTGGGCGCAGATTTCCCGTTACAAGGAGCTGGGATGATCGGCACCGATGCAGCCGGAGATTGGATTTTGGATGTTTGCCGCCAAAACCGGATCGACGTCTCTTCGATGCATCGGACGGAGGCAACTCCGACTTCTTATACCGATGTGATGTCGGTCGCCTCGACCGGACGCAGAACCTTTTTTCATCAACGGGGCGCTAACGCGCTCCTGAAAGGCGACGACATCCAACTCGAGTCCTCACCAGCCAAGCTATTCCATCTTGGTTACCTGCTGTTGCTGGATAGCTTAGATGCGGCCTGTCCGACCTTCGGAACCAAATCCGCTGAATTGTTGTATCGCGCATCGGAGCTTGGGTTTGTCACTTCGGCAGATGTCGTCAGCGAAGAGAGCGATCGGTATCGCCAGATCGTATTCCCTTCTCTACGCCATCTCGATCTGTTGTTCATGAACGAGTTCGAAGCTGGACGCATGGTCGATTCCAAGATTCGAGTTGGCGACACGATCGATCGAGATGCGTTGGTGTCCACGGCCGAAACGTTGGTGAAAGCCGGTATCCGCCAGTGGATCATTATCCATTTCCCCGAAGGCATCTTAGCCATGTCGTCCAGCGGCAAGCAGCTCTTTCAGCCCAGCCTGAAATTGCCGGCAGATAGAATCAAAGGCGCCACCGGCGCCGGCGATGCCGTTACTGCCGGCGTGCTCTTCGGTTACTTAGAGGGCCGCCCGATGGAGACCTGCCTGCTCTACGGAGTCTGCGCCGCCGCAGCCTGTATGCAGCACCCAAGCGCATCCGATGGAGTGCTTCCCTTGCCGAAGTGCCTAGAGTTCGTGACCGAACTATCGTTCCGGCCAAATCTGTTCTGAAATCCGAACGGATCTAGAACACTGAGTGCCGCAAATCCGGAACTCATATAGGTCCTATAAGTCCCATAGGTCCTATCCGCTGCATGCCCAGCGGCCACTAGCTACGCGTGATGCATTCCCGATATCGGGTCAGTCTGGCGGACGAGCAGGAGCTCGTCCCTACCGCCTCAATGCCCGAACAGCGCCTGGAAAAAGGACGGCTTGGTGCCACTGTTGCTGCTCGCGAAACGAGAGACGCTATTCTTGGTATAGAAAGGTCTGGCCGGTTCACCAGCATAGGTCGGCATCGTGTAACTGCCTATATCCACTACCATCTTTCCGCTAGCCGGCCTCAGCACGCGATGCTGCATGATGAACGTCGACGGATCCTCATAGTTAGCCAGGCTTCGCGAAGCCGCAGTATGAACCACGCCGATAGAAGTGTTGCGATGAATCTCAAAATGCAGATGCGGATGGTAGAGCCCGTGAGCGTTCCCAACCAAACCGATTTGCTGGCCTCGAGTAACCGGTTGCCCCTCGGCCACAAAGATTTTGTCCAGGTGCGCGTACAAAGAATCGGCGTACTTGAGTTGGCCGCCTTCGTAGAAGGCATGACGAATCACAATGACGTTGCCCCACGAACGTTTGAAATCTCTGGCCAAGCTAACTACACCGTTTCCGACCGCCGTAACCGGCGCTCGGTAGATCGCTCCAGGCCCGGCCGCGCTCACCCAATCTTCGCCCAGGTGACCGCGAACACTAAACCCGCGCGATTTCTGGTATCCGTCCGCGTTCGGAGCCCCAACAGGAAAGTCGAACCGATCCGCAATTGACGTAGAAACCATGGCGGGATCACCAAAGGCAAACGTCGAGAATGATAGTAGGGAGGAAGCAAGTCCGATAACGAGCACTAGCCGGGGCATGCGGCTTGGTTTTAGACGGGAAACAGCACGTTGGCAAGGCGAAAATACAGATTCTGGACAACTTATTCCTAGTTGAGGGCACCTCAATCACTGTCGACCGGCTCTGGTACTCGATTTGGCCTCTCGCCGATTTCTTCGGAAGACGAAATTATTTTTTGAACCGCAAATGATCACTTCGTATTTCCCGCTGCCGTTCGTTCCAACGCACCGCGACAGTATACAGTTCCGTAGCGCCGGGAAGCCCGAGCTTTTCGCGAATGTGACCGCAATGGACCTGTACCGTCTTGATACTGATACCGAGGGCGCTCGCGATTTGCCGAGTGGGATTTCCCTGGCCTAAACACTGGAAGATTTCAAGTTCGCGCTCACTAAGCAAGCTTAGGTCGACGTTCTCCTCCGGAGTTGCTGGTTCCGAGCGAAAAGCGATTTCTTTACTCACATAAATTCCCCCCTGAATGACCTCACGAATGGCCTGGCAAATTTGCTTTGTCGTCTCCCGCTTTACGACATAGCCACTGGCGCCGGCACGCAGCGCCGTGCGCGCATATTGTGGTGAGCTGTGCATCGAAAGGACGATGATCTCGACCTGGGGCACCCGCTGCTTGATTTCAGCAATCAGATCAAGACCAGAACCATCCCTGAGAGAAATGTCCACAATGGCGACGTGAGGTTTTTTCTTTTGGATAGCTTCGATACAGTTTTCTCGACCCTCTGATTCCCCGCAGACCGTTAAGTCCTCTTGCTGGTTGATAACGTTTGCCAACCACTCCCGTACTAGCGGGTGATCGTCCACAAGAAATACCCGTTGTCGAAGCTGTAGGGAGTGGCGTTCAGCCATTGCAGTCATTTGGAGAGATTCGGCGCGGACTCCGGAAAAGAACAGGTAACCGTCGCGCCGGAGCGTCCGCGACCGACCGTAAGGGTTCCGCCGATGATTGATGCGCGATATTTCATATTCCTCAAGCCCATCCCTTGTTGAATCGGCTTATTTGCTGGAATCCCGGACCCATCATCACTGATCACGAGCAGCAATTCCAGTCCGGTCCTGGCAAGCTCAATATCGATCTTAGTCGCGTGACCGTGGCGGATAGCATTGTTAACCGCCTCTTGGGCAATTCGGTAGAGATGGTTGGCCACAACTGTATCCTGAATGCGAACCGGTTCAGCCAAATGAAATCGACAAGCCACTTTGAACCGGCTCGAAAACTGAGCGGCTAGCTCCGAAAGAGCTGCCGGCAGCGCCTCGCCATCTGCTTCGAGAGGAAAAAGCCCTGAAGCTATGCCGTGCGCCATCGAGATGGCATCTTCGATTAGCCCGACGACACGGTTAGCGTCATTGACCTCGGGAGCATCCTTCGCCGCAAGTTTTTCTACTAGAAATTGTTCGGCCAGAGCAGTTCCGGTGAGGTGCTGGCACAGACTATCGTGGATATCGAGTCCGATTCGCCGTTGCTCTCTTTCCCCGATCGCCAGGATTTCATTTTCGAGTCGTCGACGTTCGGCTAGCTCCGAAGAAAGGCTAGCCGTGCGCTCCTTCACTCGCTGTTCCAACGTCTCTTGCGTTTGCCGAAGACGAGCAAGCAGCCATACCACAACGAAATAGAAGGATAAGACGATGGCAGCATTCCAGATCGGAGCGAAGCGATTGGAGTAGTGTTGTCCGGATAGGAGGCTGATGACGGTCGTAACCAAGGCGCTGATAATACTGACGATGCTGCCGAAAAAGGCGCCCACGTACCAAGTTGCTAGTCCTATCGCCACCAGGTAGAACACCGTACAGGAAATCTCGTAACCGGTTAGAAAATCGACTATGGCAACGCACGCAACAATCACAAACGTAAGTCCAACCAAGGCCGGTTTTGGCAGGTGATTGAGCTTAACGATAACATTCGCCACTATATTTCGGAGCCTTAGCACCTCGTGATTTGGAGTCATTACTAGCGTTCTGTCCGCGAAATAAGATCGCTTTCGACCGGCAACGGGCAACCGCCGGACCGACGGTCCGTTTCTTTTCCCAACGAAAGCGGTGCTATTTCGCGGACAGAACACCAAAAAGAACCTAACATCGCGGCTGGCCTTGACAATGCGAGGTGCTGCCGCACCCGACCGCTCGGACTGCCAAGTCAGAGCTCAACTGGAAAACCGATTTCAACGGTCCGATCGCTCGGCAGTTGGAAAAAGTCCGCAGCATTTTCAGCGTTCCGACTCATCAAACGAAATAGCGCTCGGCGCAATTTCGAAAGCCCTTTGCTTTTGGATGGAACCAGTGTTTCCCGCCCCAGAAAGAAAGTGGTTTTATCAGGACGTAAATCAAAATTTTGGCTCTTGGCCGCCGCGGCAATCGTCTCGATCGTTGGAATCTCCATGTATCCGAAGTGAGCAATGACTCGGAAAAAACGATCGCTAAAAGTTGTTATCTCCAGCCTCGGCTTTTCTTCCGGCAAATAGGGTACCCGGTCCGTGAGGAACGTTAGGAGGATATTCCGCTCATGGATAACGCGATTATGCTTCAGGTTATTCAACAGCGCGACTGGGGTTCCGACCGGCGAACTGGCTAGGAAAACGGCGGTGCCCCGAACCCGATGCGGGCTGAGTTCGTCCGCCAGCAAACCGGAAAGTTCGATCGATGCAACAAACTGATCGAACTGCATCGTCGATTGAAGTCGCTTCCGAATCTGTTCGCGCCCGATCTTCCAGGTGGTCATTCCGTAAAACAGAGCTCCACCGATCGCAATGGGAAGCCAGCCCCCGTGGGCAATTTTCAAAACGTTCGAAGCGAAGAACGAGACTTCCACAGCTCCCAAAATGATACAGAGAGAAACCGCAAACGCGACCGGCCAACGCCAGACCCGGCTTGCTATCCAGAAGAAAAGCGCCGTTGTCGTCAACATGGTCAAGGTTACTGCGATTCCGTAGGCAGAGGCCAAAGCTGAACTGGCGCCGAATGCCACCACCAGGGTAACGCATACGATCGCGAGGAGAATGTTGACCCGAGGAATGTAAATTTGTCCCGATTCCTTGTCAGACGTGTGCATGACCTGGATCCGCGGTAGATACCCCATTTGGACCGCCTGCAGGGTAAGAGAAAAAGCGCCCGAGATTAGCGCCTGCGAAGCAATGACGGTGGCGGCCGTTGCCAAGACCACAAAGAACCAAAGCGCCCACTCAGGAGCCAATCGAAAAAACGGGTTCGTTGCAGCACCCGGCGAAGAAAGGACCAGAGCCCCTTGACCGAGATAGTTCAAGGCCAGCGCTGGGAAGACGAAGAAATTCCAGGAGAGTTGGATCGGTCCTCTTCCGAAATGGCCCATGTCCGCATACAATGCCTCACCCCCGGTAACAGCCAGAAATACGCTCCCCAGAACAGCAATCGACTTTAGACCATGGGTGACCAGGTACGCTAAACCGACAAAGGGATTGAGCGCCGCCACGATAGTAGGATGCCGCAGAACTTGTACGAATCCGGTGGCCCCAATTAGGAGAAACCAAATCAACATGATTTTCCCAAACAACCCTCCTACCGCGGCCGTCCCAAATCGCTGAATAGAGAACAGTACCACCAAGATACAGATCGTAAGAGGCACCACGGCTTTTTCGAACAGCGGCGAAACCGTGTTAAGCCCTTCAACCGCCGAAAGGACCGAGATGGCCGGAGTGATAACTCCATCTCCGTAAAGTAGTGCGGCGCCGAAGACTCCAAGTGCGGTCATGATGGTGGCCGCATTTATTCCGACCTTTCGAGCTTTCTCGGGAAACGCCAACGCCAGTAGCGCTAGGATGCCTCCTTCGCCATTATTGTCCGCTCGGAGTACGATGCCGACATACTTAATCGAGACCAGGAGAATGAGACTCCAGAGAATTAGGGAAACAGTGCCATAAACGTCGGCGGGACTTGTGCCATGACGCAGGCATTCTTTAAACGCGTAAAGTGGGCTGGTGCCGATGTCACCAAAGACAACTCCCAACGCAACCAGAGATAGAGAGATGTCTCTCGCTCGTTTCGACGATGCTTTTGGCTTCGCGAACGCGAATCGCTTACGAGACGGAAAGGATTCGAGACGAGGGGGCATCACCCTGAGGTCACCTTCTTAGATGATGATGTTGTGCGATCAAAACGGTCCGGAGTGAGCAAGCCGAGCTTCACTCCGGAACCGTTCCCCTGCAAATATTAAGTACGACTAAGTACTAGACCTCTAGGCGCGGCCTGGGCCTCCACCTCTACGCGGTTGTAGGGTAAGCCGCAGCAGGCGGTTCGACGGAAACCGGAACAGTTCGGCCGCTATGGGCAGTGACCGCCTCCGGATACGCTTCGGCGCCATGTTCGTGAATGTCGAGACCCTCGAGCTCGCCTTCCTCCGAAACCCGCAACGTCCCGGTCGCTTTTACTGCATACATGAGAGCCATCGCCACAACGAAGACTCCGACACCAATGCAGGTATTGCCGATGAACTGGGCAACCAGTTGATCGATTCCGCCTCCATAGAAGAGTCCTCTGACTACTGAAGAAGTATCGGCGCCGGTCGGAGTCGATGCACCAAATTGGCCCGTGGCGAAAAGTCCAAGGCTGTAGGTTCCCCACATACCAGCCGCACCATGAACCGGCCAAGCGCCACAGGGGTCGTCAATGCGTAACCATTCAAGCAAGTCGGTCCCCCAGACCACTACCACGCCGGCCACAGAGCCGATCATGATCGCGCCGAACGGTGAAACCCAATAACAAGGACAAGTAATGGCGACCAACCCGGCGAGTAGTCCATTGAGGCACATACCGCAATCCCATTTTTTGGTTCGCGGATACATGTAAAATAGTGCGATCAGGCCTCCCGCGCATGCCGCTAGGGTGGTGTTGGTTGCTACCCGGGCAACACCGAGATAATCCATCGCGGAAAGTGTGCTACCAGGGTTAAATCCATACCATCCGAACCAAAGAATAATCGCTCCCACCGAGGCAATCAGCAGGTTGTGAGCAGGCATAGGTCCGCCGCCATCCCGCTTGAATGTACGGCCGAGACGCGGTCCGAGAACGATTGCCCCTGCCAGCGCAATCATACCTCCAATGGTGTGCACCACGGTCGACCCGGCAAAATCGTGGAAGGCGGTTTTCCAGAACGGGATCGCGTTTAGCCAACCATCCGGGCCCCAGGCCCAGTGTCCGAAAATCGGATAGATAATTCCGCTCACTCCGAGGCTATACCAAAGATCACCCCAGAATCCGGTACGACCTACCATAGCGCCGGAGGTGATGGTTGAACAGGTATCGGCGAAAGCGAACTGGAACAGAAAAATCGCGATCGTGGCGACGCCTGTCGATTCGTAAGTGTCCGGGAGGTTTTGCAAAAAGAACCAGGTATGCCCATTACCATCTCCCCAACCGATAAATCCGTTCCCGTGTCCGAACATAACGGCGAACCCCCAGGCGTAGAACAGAATGCCGCACAGACACGTATCAACGACCCCTTCCAGCATTACGTTGATCGCTTCGCGGGTTCTCGCAAAACCGGCTTCAAGGAACATGAACCCTGCCTGCATGAAGAACACCAGGAAGGCTGTCACCAACACCCACATCGTATTGACCGGATTGACGTAAGGCGGGTTTGGCGCCGGCATCGCTGCTGGAGCAGGTGAAGCCTCCGTAGTCGGAGATGGGCTCGCTGACGGTGAAGCCGTCGTCTGCACCGCAGATGGCGAAGCCGTCTGGGCGTGAACTTTAGATGCGGAACTAAAGTAAAACGACGCTAGGAATATAAACAGGAGACAAAGACCCAGTCCTAGGGTCTTACCGCCAAGGATTGCCGCGAAGAGCCTCTGCTCCCGGGGATCTTTCAGTTTTTCAAAGAATCGGTTGATCATATTTTGGTGCCAGGCTTCACCACTGGTTGGTTTGGTTTTTCGGAAATTCGAACCGGCCAATTCGTCTGCTTGAAACGCAATTGGCAGCACCCAACTCCCGAAAAGATACGGAGGCACCGCTAAGCAATCGGTATGCCGAAATGGCAGAACTCAGCAAAAAACATACGCCTATGTATTATAGGCATATAGTATAATGTACTATTATTGAAGAATCCCGTTTACTCGCCCTGAGCTCGCCGAATGGGCTGGCTCTGAGCTCGCCGAATGGGCCGGATTACCGAATATAGCGCTGCGCGAATTGCTGCTAACCCGGTCCAGAATTGGCGATTCTTGTACACACTCGCCAGTCTTCGTCTAGACGCCGCGATACAACTGATAGGAGAAAGTTGTATATCGCTTCGCGCGGCCCCGAAACGGGCTCGCCGTACGAATAGCGGATCGCGGGGACGCGATCGCTCCCAGCGCCAATCAGCGCAAAAACGGCCTATGCGTATGAGCTCTCGCCGTGAATTCCGAGCGCGATCCGTCGTTCCTTTCGGTCCTTCGCAATCCGTGCGGCATATCCGCTTTCGCGAAAGGCTCTTAGTGGATCCGGCGCTAGTCCACGATTTTTCCGCCATTCGACCAGTGCAGGCCGTACATCAGTGAAGAACGCCTCACGCAGGGATTCTTCGGCATCGATCTCGGAATTGTTTTCCTGGTGCTTGGCCAGCTCCGAATGCTGTACCAGAGCGGCTTTGGCGTATAACTCTTGGGCCGTGCAGACCGTCTGGATCGTCGCTTCGATCTTGGGTTTGTCGTTGTGGGATTGATCGATCATGTAAGCGATCTCTGGCGTACGGCCCGTTTCCCAACGGTAGAATAAGATCTCATTGAAGATGCGGAAGATCTGGTAAGGATCGATCGATCCCAAAGTCAGATCGTCATCTGCATAGCGACGATCATTGAAATGGAATCCGCCCAACATCTCTTCGTCCAAAAGCCAAGCCACAATCTGCTCTATATTCTGTGCTTGGTAATGGTGACCCGTGTCCACTAACACTTTGGCTTTCGGTCCTACGGCTTTCGACACCACGTAAGACATCCCCCAGTCCGCCAAATCTGTGTGATAGAACGTCGGTTCGAATGGCTTGTATTCGACCAGCATGACTTGGTCCGAATCCATGGCGGCAGCGACTTCTTGCAGCGATTCCGTGATGGCCTTTTTACGCCACCGAATATTCGCCTGTCCTGGATAGTTCGATCCATCCGCAAACCACAGAGACAAATAACGGCTGGAGATCTGTTTCGCGATCTTAACGCTGTCCAGGATATGGGTTAAGGCAGCTTTGCGAGCAGTCGCGTCCCGGTTGCAAAGAGAACCATATTTGTAGATCTGGTCCTGGAAGATATTCGGGTTAACCGCACCCAGCTTCAGACCGATCTTTTCCGCTGCCCGCTTTACGCTGAGCGGGTCTTGCGACTCTTTAAAATCCCAAAGCACATGCACCGCCATGCTGGGGCAGCAACCCGTCAATTGGTGCACTTGAGCCGCATCAGAAAGTTTGTCGTTAATATCAATCGCCGCACCGTCCTGCAGAAATTTTCCAAACCGCGTTCCGGTATCAGCAAATCCCCAGCTTGGGGTTTCAATCTGAAATTCATCCAGCGCGGCGAAGATCTTGTTAGTTTGTTCGTCGTTCATTTTCGTCGGGGTAATTCAGTTGGGTTCAGCAGGGACCACGGAGCTCATAAGTCCCTCTCTACATCGACTCTACTCTCACCAATCACCTTTCACTTTTCACTTGTCACCGTTCACTTTGCCGCCCCTTTCGCCGCCCACCAAAATAACGGTCAATTTCCTAGGCCCGTGAGCTCCTAACACCAACACTCTTTCGATATCTCCGGTTCGGCTCGGTCCCGTAATAAAAGTCGTGAAGCTCGGGAAGTTCGGCGCGTATTTCCTCTCCAGCAGCTCGAAAGCCGCTGGTAAATCCGGTACCAACTGTGAAGACGTCGCTACAACCACGTGATGAACGGGCAATACCGATAACGCTCGCCCGCCACCACTTCTCGCAGTCAAAAGCACGCTCCCGGTTTGGGCAATCAAGGCATCACAACCGGTGATCCCTGCCGATACTTTCTCGAGATCCGTTTTCACGGTTGATCGGCTCACTTCCAGTTTCGCTACCGAAAGATTGTCCAAGAAACCTTTGATTTCGCTATCGGCAGGAAAAGCAACCGACTCCCACCCTTCCCGATCCGATAAGAGCTTCAATTGCGTGCTCGCGGCCGCTCCATCCGCGCACGATAAGAATTCCGTCTTCAAGCTCTCGCTCCGCTCGGCAAACAGAGCGACCTGACCGGCGAAATCACCGGGCACTTGCGGCAAAAACCGTCGGACGTCGCTTGATCCTCCGGGGAGATGAGTTTCCTTTTCGGCCGGGTGCTCGTCCTTAGTAGCTTTAGCGAAGGAGGAACCAGAACTCCCGCCTCGTAAAGCCTCACGCACCCGAGCCAAAA
>Ga0126373_10004033_pt1 | contig 11144 bp, 8 predicted proteins | sample PanSoiMetPlot_11_FD_92545 | JGI IMG/M metagenome (GOLD analysis project Ga0126373, IMG submission 92545) | Tropical forest soil microbial communities from Panama - MetaG Plot_11 | ecosystem: Environmental > Terrestrial > Soil > Tropical forest > Bulk soil | place: Panama | collected 2016-02-17
AAGGCTGCAAGTAACACGAAGACTCTGGTGCGTTTCATGGATTCCTCCAGTGTTTGGCCAAGCAATCGCCGACGGCCAGGGACATGGCCCGCGTTAGGAGATATGAGCACGATCAGAAGCTCTGTCGCTGATAGAGTTTGTAGAGAGTTCGCTATACGGCGCATTAATTTCTATTAGAAAGATGCGCTCTATTTTTGATTCAGATCAAAGTATGAAGGAAAGCGCGAGACCGTTCGTCGATCGCTATCGCGTATCAGCTCCTTTGGTTTCATGCTTGAGGTTTTCGATGAGTTTGGCGAGATCGCGATCATTTGGTGTGACGCTTGCTAGTCGCTGTGCATAGTCCAGCGCAACGCCGGCATTTCCGGCATCGCGGTTGAGGCTGATAAGCGCCTGCAGCGTGTCGCGATCCCCGGGGTGCTTGAGCAGGTTGTTTTCGAGCACCATCAGGGCCTCACCGTCGCGGCCGCTCGAATGCAAGGCCACGGCATAGACATAGCCGTATCGTGCCCGGTCGGCCTCGAGCTCGACGGCGCGTTGGAACTCGCCAAGCGCCTCTTCGGATCGCTTCAGGCGGGTGAGGACGAGGCCCAACGCATAGTGTGCGCCGGCATCCCGTGGGGATGCGCCGATTGCTGCGCGCAGGACGTCACTGCCGTCGCTGTCCCGCCCGAGCTGCCGGTACAGATCGGCGAGGTTGATTGCAGCCGCTGCAAATTGCGGGCTGAGCCGCAGCGCCGCCTTGTACTCGGCTTCCGCTTCGGCGGTGCGACCACGTTGCACATAGAAGCTTGCGAGCGCCGAACGCGACTCGGGCCGGTCGGCATTGAGACGCTGAGCGGCGATGAACTCGGAGGCCGCGCGCTCAAATGGCTCGCGGTCGGCAGCCGGCTGGCTTGCGCTCGGCAGTGGTGCGAGCAGCGCGACCGCCTTGATGCGTACGCCGCGGCTTGAGTCTGAGAGGAGCGGCGAAACAAGCGGCCAGAGCTGGTTGGCCGGAACATTTTCAAGCATGTCGAGGGCACCAATCCGCACCAGGGGATCGTCATCGGACAGTCCCGCCCGAGCGAGTTTGATGGCCGACGGATCGAGGCGCGGCGCAAGCTCGCTCAACGCGCTCGTGCGCGCAAAGGCTGGAGCGTTGGGATCCGCCGCGACCCCGGCCAGCAACTTCGCCGCAACCGTCTGGTCCGTCCAGGCGGCGTGAAACGCCTCCGCGTAGTGCTGAAAGCCTTTCCGATTCGGCCCGTGCCAGCGCTCGACAGCGGACGCCGCCCATTCGGTCGACTTGTCGGTATGGCAGTCGTTGCAGGCGTTGGACGTGCCGACCTTTTCAGACAGATCGGGGCGCGGGATGCGCAGGCTATGATCGTGCCGTCGATCAACCACCATGTAGGTTCTGGAGGGCATATGGCACGATGCGCAGGAAAGCGCAGGCGTGATTGCCTCGTGATGATGATGTGTGGCAGCGGCATACCGTTCGCCTGAATGACATTGCAGGCAGACGCCGTCGCCCGGCAGGCGCAGCTTCGCGGCATGGGGCTCATGGCAATCGCTGCAAGTGACGCCGGCTGCGAACATCCTGCTCTGCTTGAACGAGCCGTAATTATACACCTCATCAAGCATCTGTCCGTCAGCCTGATAGAGTCCGTCGGCGAGCAACGCGACCGCGTGCGTGTCGGAAAGCGGCCGGCCCGGAACCCAGTCCTCGGAAAACTCGGCGCGCCGCGCATGGCACAGGCCGCAGGTCTCGACTTCCTTACGAACGAGCGCGGGCCGGAAGTTGCGAGCCGGGCTGCCGGTGGCGGGATTGATTGACCAACGGGTATCCTGCCGCTCATCGAAGCGAACCAGAAGGCCCTCAGTCGGATCTTCGCGCCTGCCGAACGGCCACCAGCTTTGCCGCGCGCGCCCCCAGGCCACATGACGGGACCCCTGGCCGTGGCAACCCTCGCAGCCTACGCTGATCTCCGACCAGGAGGTCGCAAAGCGATCACTCGTCGCGTCATAGTTCTTGCGCACGCCGGTCGAATGACACTCGGCGCACATGAAATTCCAGTTCTGATTGAGCCCGGTCCAATGCAGGATGTCGTCGTGCCTGATCTCTTCGTTCCGGTAGAGGTGAAACCAGCGCTGCCCGCCCTGCTCCTTCGGCCGACTGTCCCAGGCAAGCGACAATGCCTGGATTCGACCGTCGGGAAATTCCACCAGGTATTGCTGAAGCGGATCGATGCCGAACGTGTACTTCACCTCGAAGGTGGCGAGCTTGCCGTCGGGACCGTCGGTCTCGACCAGGTATCTTCCGTCCTGACGGAAGAAGCGGGAATGCACCCCAAAATAGTTGAAGCTTGCGTCGTTGAAATCTCCCAGGACCGACTTGTCGGTGGCGTGATCCATGGCGAGCTTGTGATGTGAAGACCGCCACAATCGGGCCTCGGACTGATGACACCCGGCACATGTATCGCTGCCGACGAACGTGGCGACAGCGGCAGAGTCAACGCCCAGCAGACCATCGCGCAGGGTTGGGTTCAATGATTGCAGGCCAACGACTGATGCCACTACCAACGCGCCCGCCAGCCCGACGGTCAAAGCTTTCCAGCGCGACGATTGTCCCACGGCAGCATCGACCCTACCGGGACCCGTCGCTCGCCTGGCCTGCGTTGGTACGGCGGACCGTTCCGGCGATTTACGCTTGTTCCCTGAACCCCTATTGGAGCGCGCCACCGACGTTGCCTCCCAAGAGCTGTTCGGTCATTGCAGATTGTGCATTCGCTCGGCGTCGAGGACGCGCGCTCATACAGCCGGCGCGATTGCCTTGCGCGTCAAGCCTTTTGGACCGGGTCAACGCCGCCTCGTACTTGGCTTGCGCCCGCTGCTCCGCCCGCCGCACCGATGCCCTATAATCAGTAAAAGATGCGCCGCTACCCGCGTGTGGGATTGAAGCGCGCTAGAGCGATTCAACTCTTCCGAAGTCCCTGGGTAGCTTGCGCTGAGGAGCGCGGAGATGCTGGCACCGCCTATCACACTCCGCGAGCTGCTTCGCTTGCCACCAAATAAATATCAGTATCGGCGACACAGTCTTCGCGACACGCGCCAATTACCGTTTGGCGTTTGGACAAAGCCGTATGACCGCGCGACTGCGGGATCGCCGAATATCCCTGGATGATCCGCCGGGTTGATTCCACTTAAGCTGCACCGTCTCACGCTTCCACCCTGATAGCCGCCCTGCGCCCAGCTCGTGGAAGCGGAAGCGAGAACCTCCAGCAGGGCAACGGCAGCGAGGAAGACGAAAACTCTGGTTCCATTCATGGGTTGGTCTCTCTGATGTATGAAGCAGTCGACAGCCGGCCCAAACGGAACGGCTCGACATCTGCTCCGGTAACGTGAGTACGGCACGTTGACGATGTTTTTGATCTACATCAACATTGTCGCGTGAAGCCCGAAGGCCCCTGCCACATCTCGAGCTCGATGACCGAAAAATGACGAATCACGAGCGTTTATGATTTACGCTGACAAGGACACGGCTGCTCAAGTGAAGCGCCAGCGTACGTCGCAAGTGGCAAAGCAGTAAAAGGTGGCTCCGTTGGGCAAACCCTTCCGCGCAACTAACGACCGATGCTGATAGCGGTCATTTAGCTGATAGCGGTCATGTAAGCGAGCACCAGAGCCGGTGCTGCCTTTATTTGTGCTGCAGGAGCTGTCAACTCAGCCGGCGATTTCGATTTACAACTTTGATGTAGATCAACCTGCAGAAAGCTTTCTGCCCTGAAAAGTTCTTCCAGAGGGGGCGGGCTCGATCGCCCCGCTCATGCTTGAAGTCGAACGTGATCCCTAACGGCCGCCACACGAGAAGCCGTATGTCCGAGAGGGCTGCATCACAGCCGGAAGGCGTCCGTTCGCCGTCGCGGGGGCCAAGCCCGATTCAAGGCGCTGCTCAAGAGCGGCGCGCAGCTGGGGGCGCCGAAACAACTGCCGTCGCCATCGCTTGGCCTCGCCCCACACACCCCTCGAAACTCCACCAGCCATATCGGATTCCGCTGTGTCCCTTCCGGAAAGGAAACCCTCATGAGTAAAGACTCCAAGAGAAGGACGAAAGACGGCGCGCTTGACCGGCGCAGCATCCTGCTCGCCGGCAGCACGCTCGCGGCGGCAACAGCGGCCGCCGGGCTTGGCGTGGGGTCGCAGGTCAAGGTTGCCCAGGCGCAGCAGCAAGCCGCACCCTCGGGCAGGCCGAACATTCTCGTCATCATGGGTGACGACATCGGCTGGTTCAATATCGGCGCCTATCATCGGGGCATCATGTCCGGCAAGACCCCGAATCTCGACAAGCTGGCCGCCGAGGGGATGATTTTCACCGACTACTACGCCGAGGCGAGCTGCACCGCGGGCCGCGCCAACTTTATCACCGGGCAAATTCCATTGCGTACGGGCCTGACCACCGTCGGCCAGGCGGGTGCCGATGTCGGCCTCCCGGACCAGGCGGTGACGCTTGCCACCGTGCTCAAATCGCAAGGCTACGCAACCGGGCAGTTCGGCAAGAACCACCTCGGCGACCTCAACAAGTACCTCCCGACGCTGCACGGCTTCGATGAATTTTTTGGCTACCTGTATCACCTCGATGCGATGTCCGATCCCTACTGGTTCGACTACCCGCAGGATTGGATCGACAAATACGGCCCGCGTAACCTGGTGCACTCCTTTGCCACCGAAGCGGATGACCCGACCGTCATGCCGCGCTGGGGTCGAGTAGGCAAGCAACGCATCGTCGACGAAGGGCCACTGGCGCCGTTCCGCAACATGAGCGCAGATCATCAGATGTGGCAAAAGGGCCGCCCCGCCAAGTACGACATGGAGACCTTCGACGAGGTCCTGGTCGAGAACAGCAAACGCTTCATGGATGAGGCGAAACAGGCCGGCAAACCGTTCTTCATCTGGCACAACACCACGCGCATGCACGTCTTCACCTACCTTTCGCAAAAGTACCAAGCGCGGATGAACCCGCAGAACAATTTCGGCCTGGAAGAAGCCGGAATGGCGCAGCTCGACGACAACATCGGCGACTTGCTCCAGCACCTGGAGGATATCGGCGCCGCCAACAACACCATCGTCATCTTCACCACCGACAACGGCGCGGAAGTCTTCACCTGGCCCGATGGCGGTATGACGCCGTTCCGCGCCACCAAGGGAACCGTCTATGAGGGCGGCTTCCGTGTACCGTGCATCGCCCGTTGGCCGGGCAAGATCAAGCCCGGCTCGGTGGAGAATGGCATCTTCTCCGGCCTCGACTGGCTGCCGACGCTCGCGGCTGCGGCAGGCAACCCGAACATCACCCAGCAACTGCTGCAAGGCGTCCGTCTGGGCGAGCGCACCTACAAGAACCACCTCGACGGCTATGATCAGACGGACCTCCTGACCGGCAAGGGACCGTCGGCGCGTCAAGAAGTGTTCTATTTCGCCGAAGCGAACCTGGGCGCCATCCGCATCGGTGACTTCAAGTTCCTGTTCATGCAGCAGCCCTATGGCTGGCCCGGGGAAAAGGTGACGACCGACATCCCCATGCTCGTCAATCTGCGTCAGGACCCGTTCGAGCGGACGCCGTCGATCCGCGCGGAAACGCTGAACAACGCGGCTGGCGGCTACATGAATGAGTTTATGGCGCGCGAGTTCTGGCGGCTGGTAATGGTCCAGCAGAGAGTGGCGGATTTGGCACAAACCGCCATCAACTATCCGCCGATGCAGTCGCCGGCATCTTTCAACCTCGAGGCCGTCAAGGAAAAAATCGAGGCAACGATGAGGTCTCACGAAGGGCAGTAGCAGTGAATGGCGATCCGCCATCGCCGCGAAAGGCTCGGTCCGGGGCGGGCCTCTATTGGCCGATCGCACGTCCCGCCTCTGCGAGCGCTTCCTCGCACTTGTTCTTGTCGCCAGCACTGTCCGCAGCTCGCGCGCGTGCCATGGCTTGTGCAACGGCGTCCGAGGTCTTTGCCGACGCCTCGCCGAGCTTCTGTTCGGCGGCAGCAATGGACCCTGGCGTGGGCTGGCGATGCATAAGGGCCCCAGGACTCTCCTTTTCGCTCGCGCCCTTCTCGGCTCTCGCGTTGAGCTTCGCGTCGATGCTGGCCTGCATTCGCTCGATCTCGCCCGAACAAGGGCCCGCGTAGCTGCTCGATGACAGAGCAACAACTATCACTGCGCTCAGTGCCGATAATCGCTGAATGGCCATGCTTTGGTCTCCCGAGCAACCTCAATTCAAAGCTGTCCTTGCGTGCGCACGCGCCCGTCGTGTCGGGTGGATGCCAACCGGCCCATAGTGAAGGCCAAGCGCACACGATTTGATCTAGGTCAATAGAGTGGCGGGTCAATAGGGTGCCGGGGCAATTGGCTGCCGGCAGCGGCCGGAACGCCGCAGCCGCCCAAATGACGGTTGATCGCGGCCCGCAACGTTACAGCGTATCCGGTTCGAATGAACCGGATACGCTCCACCTCTCTTGCGCATGGTCTTATCGAAAATCGGTGACCGCCTTTGCGAAACATGCGCTTGGCAGCCTGTGGCTTTTTCAAATCACGAGATTTGCGACCGGTTCATTCCAGGCCAGAAAAATCCTTCAGCACTTGCGCCGGCACCGACGCGACATTGGGACTTCCCCAGGCCGTCGAGATACGTATGGCACGGGACATGAACTGCAGGGTCGACGCAAACACGTTGCTGACGACCGCTACGATGCGGCCCTTGCAATCGAAGACAGGCGCTCCCGATGCGCCGTGGTCGAGCACGAGGCGGTCGTCCCCATCATACATTTCAAGCAGCGCCATGCCGGCGGACCTTTCGTCCTCTCCATATTGTACGAAGCGTCCGCCAGCGATCCGCAGATGCTCGCCCGGATAAGCAAGGCTCATGAGCTCTTCGTCAGGAACTAGAGGCTCCGTCCGCAGCGCAAGCCTTTGCGCGCCGGAGAACGCGGCCTCCAATTCGAGCACGGCGATCTTTTCCGCGTGCGAGCCGAGAAGTTGCCGAATGCGGACCGCGCTCGACTCCTTGTCCCCCCCGGCCCGAATCTCGATTTGCTTCCATCCCTTGTCCGAAAGGTTCATGGCGGAGGCGACATGCTCGACGGTTACCATCAACGTGGGGGAAAGAAACCACCCCGTGCCCCGCACGCCCAACAGATCGGGCTGCGCCTTTCGCTCTTCGTCGTCGAAGTAGCGCGCGATGCTGACCGTAGAGCGATTGAGCGAAGCCGGATCGGTGCATCCCGCCTCGACCCGGCAAGATGCGACGACCAGCGTGACGATGGACAGCAGCCCCCGCCGCATATGACCCCCACCCCGTTGCGCCAAGCTTACTCATTTGCAGCCGGACAGCAAAGTTCGTCGTCGCGGCGGCCGTCGATGCCGCTTTGTCTCCGATTGCCAAGGATTTGCTCTTGCTTGCCGTTCGCCCCGGACCCACCCTGCAATTCTGCATAGCTCCGCCGCGCCCAGGCGCAGAGTTCCCCCTTTCCGCCTCTGTATTTTCAGACCGGCATGCGCCGGAGCCATGCATTCGCGCTTGGTCACGCGAAACACCCGCGCATCCGCGGCGAGACGTTGGCGCAAGTTTCGGGTCTGAGCCCCACAGCTGGAGCGCACGTTGAGGGTCTTCAGCCCGACAGTCGGAAAGAAGAAACTAAGGGCGGCCTTGATGCGTACGTCATGTGCGAGTGCGTCAACCAGGGCCTCGCCGCTCCGAAGCCCCTCACACGCCCGAAAGTTCGACCCTTCGCAACCGGGAAGGCCTTCTCGCCTTTTCGGATGATTTGTGGCTGCTACCGCACTACCAACACCGGCACGCTTCCGTCCGCTAGGACCTCCGATGTTTGACCCCCCAACAATAGCTTCCTGAGGCCGCGACGCCCATGCGAAGCCATGACGATTAAGTCGCAGCCTCTGGATTTTGCTGTTTCGATAATCGCGGTGGCTGGGTGCGCATTCGGGACATGCAAGAGCTCTGCAGATATCCCGATTTGCTCAGCCATAGCTCGAGCTTCATCGAGCACCTTGCCCGCACGTTCCTTGCAGGCTGCGTCAAAGCGATCAAACTCTTCCGGCGAGGGAATCCATCCCGAGGCGTCTCCGCTCCCGTAGTCGAAGTGCAGCGATTCCGTTACGGTGATGACTGTCGCTTTAGCGTTCAAGGCCTTTGCTAAGGCAATCCCATCCTTAACGCCCTTTCTCGCGACATCCGATCCATCCGTGCTCATGAGAATATTGGCGTACATTCGGGGGCTCCCTTGCTCGTCGAACATTTTCCCTAAAAACGTGATCCTTACTTATTTGGTCCCATCGTCCTTATATGGTCCGATCGTCGCCGTCCGTCTACGGCCGATCTCGAAGGCTATTCGTGGGCCAGCGAGCGTCCGGTGATGGCCGATATTGTTGCAAGATTTTGCCCATCTGACCGCGCAAGACTGATTCAAGCTCGGCACGGATGCGAAACATTGATTCAAATATTCTGCCGCTCTGATTCGATTGTTGCCGATTTTTATTTCACAGAACCTTTGCGGCGACTTTTGCAACAATATCGGCCCATCCCGGACCAGCCGGAATGTCCTCGTTATGTCGGCTCCGGGGACCAGCCGGCGAAACCGCGCGACATCCACGCGGCCGGCGTCCGAAAGCCGCCAAGGAACGAACCCGCGGGGGCGGGCCGGACAACGCTCGCTCAGTCGATCAACGATGAGGTGCTGTTCTGACATGATTGCTGTCCAAATTGCTGTCCAAGCCGATCCGCGTGGTCGGCTTGCGCGGCAGTCACGAACGGTAGGGAAGCCTGACATGCTGGCGCGCTTTCTCAGCGGTGGCGTGACACTGGGAGCGCGACAAAGAACCGCCGGATTCGATGGGGATGTGTGAATGCACCTGCATCTAGGAACTGAAAGGAGTACGACATGAAGCAGTTTGTGCTGGATGGGATGTCGATCAGTGCAGGTGTACCCGCTAACTATCCCGGTCCTCTAGAGTTCTTCACCATTCAGACTGAGGAAGAGATAGTAGAGTTGCTTCCGGAATTTACCGGAATGCCGATTGTCGAAGCCTTAAGACATGTCGAGGGAAAGAAGCACCTAATCGCTTTGTCTGCGGATAGACGCTGGATCGCCATGGTAAACGAAAAAGCCCCAGACTATTGGTCGGTGGAAGTTGTGGAGCGGCAGACGACCTAGCGACCGCCACCATCGCGCCCTCAAGGCATGGCGGCCTCTAACCTGCACCTTTGCGCCGACGCCGGTATCGTGGTCGTAGCATACAGACGACGACGCCTCCGGCGGGCAGCCGCAGATGCTGATTCTTGTCGACAAAGCGCAGGCGCCGCGAGACCGATCAGCTGTCGCTGCCCGAAATCGCTGCTGAGGCCGCCTCCAGTGCCCGGGCAACATCCGCGCGCTCCGGGCTCGGCCAAGTTCGCGCCGCCCAACGTGCGTGATCTAACGGCGTCCCGCGGTGCACGGGGTCACGGATGGTCAGAGACGCTCCTCGGCTGAGCAACTCGTCCACTACCAGCCGTCGGCCATTGCCAGCGGCTGCGTGCAGCGCAGTCAGCCCCTTGGCGTCGGTCGCGTCCAGCGGCGCGCCGAGGACATCCAAGCACAGGCGGACCGCCCGCAGGTTGCCCTGCTGGGCGGCCACGACCAGCGTCGCCTCGTCGTCGCGTTCCTCCAGCGTCGCGATCGCCAAACGCCGGACCTGCTCCTCGTCGCCGCGTAGGCACGCAAGCCGCAGCTCTTCGCCAGCAGACAGCGACGGCGCGGCCGCGTCATGATCGACGAGCATCTTCGCAACAAGATCGTGACCCAACAACATAGCGTTCTCGAGGTGTGTCCGCTTGTTGTAGGGATCGCAGCCATTCGACGAGGCGCCGTGAGCGAGGAGCAAGGCCACACGCCCTGCGAAGCCTTGCTTCACCGCGGCACCCAATAGATAGTCAAGGTGCGCCTGCCGCCGAAGTCCCCGCGCGAGCAGTAGCTCGAGCCATCCCTCGTCGCGCAGGAAGTGCATGTTGTAGATTGCCTGCTCGTCATTTGGATCGGCGCCGGCATTGAGCAGAAGTTCCACGAGTGCGCGAGCCTGCGGATGTGGCGGCGCCGCAACCGGCCCCGCTTCGCCAACACCGATCGCACCCGTGATGGCGGTGTACGGCATCTGGTCAATGAGAGCATGCGTCCTCGAATCCGCGCCCCGGTCGAGCAAGAGGCGCGCGCATGCGAGGGAATCCCAGGACGCGCGGGGCGTGACGCGCGCATTGCAGAGATAAAGCAACGCATCCCAGCCGCGCGGTCCGCCCCGCCGCCTGGCCGCGTCCGCATCGCAGTCGAGGTGTTCCCGCAGTGCCCTGACGTCGCCAACGGCCGCTGCCACGTAAGCGTCGTCCCGCGCGAGCCACGGTGACGCCGCCAAGATCGCCTCTGCCTGTTCTCGCCGTCCGACGGCGTCGTTCCGCGAGTGCGTAAGGCAGGCGAGATCAAGGAATTGGGCTGCCGTTGTTGACTGCATGGCGTCACCCTACTGCGCTCGCACCAGCGAGCGAGGCTAAAAACGCAAACAATTCCTGACACGGCTGGAAGCGGACCGAAGACCGGCGCCAGCTATGTCGCCGCATGCTCCCTTGCGTCATGAATGCCAGATATGTGCGGCAGGAAAGCGGGCTTGGCGCCATATTTGGTCTATCCAATGCCCCGCGATGTCGCCTTGTGGCCCTTCGCAACGTACCGCCGTGTCCACTCGATGTCGGCTATCACCGGCCAGGAGCAATCCGCTTCATCTATTGCGCCCCACCGGCGGCGGGGAGCCTGGGTCCAATTGTTGACGGCCAGCGCCCGATAGCACCCTTTGGTTCGCAAGCAATACCGACGCAGTTCGATCCCGACGAGCCGGGTTGACGACCTAAGGGGTTGTTGGCTCCGACAGCAAATTGCTGGTTGTGCACTGGAATAATTTCCATTCAACAACAATCAACACTTTTAGGTGTCGCCAGAGATCCCTAACGGCCGGGTCGAGCAGATCACCGCCCTGACGATGCCTCATGCAACGCCGGCGATAATTGCGAACCGGCAGTTCGTGGTGGTAGGCAGCGTCGTACGGACACGGTCCAGTCGGGCTGGCATCAAACC
>Ga0126373_10004034_pt1 | contig 11143 bp, 5 predicted proteins | sample PanSoiMetPlot_11_FD_92545 | JGI IMG/M metagenome (GOLD analysis project Ga0126373, IMG submission 92545) | Tropical forest soil microbial communities from Panama - MetaG Plot_11 | ecosystem: Environmental > Terrestrial > Soil > Tropical forest > Bulk soil | place: Panama | collected 2016-02-17
CAGACGAAAAAGGTGTCAGGCGCGTCCTCGGCGGCAATCCCGAAACCGGTCCGTTCTATATCGAGACCGCCGAGCCGGGCGACACTCTCGTCGTTCATCTGAACCGCGTTCGCCTCAATCGAGATTGGGCCATCAGCGACGACGATCTTGTTCCGCGTGCCGTGGATACAGAGTGGTCCGTGAAAATGAAGGATGCGGGCAAGTCCATCCGCTGGCATCTCGATATCGCGCGCGGTGTGGCCGTTGTCGAAAAACCCGGAGAGCATTTGAAGGAGTATTCCGTCCCGCTTCGCCCCATGCTCGGCTGCATCGCAACAGCTCCGCCGCCCGCCGCCGCAGCTCCCGGAACCGGCGACTCCGGCCACTACGGCGGCAACATGGACTTCAACGAAAACATCGAAGGCGCAACTATCTATCTGCCAGTCAGCACACCCGGCGCGTTCCTTTACCTCGGCGATGGCCACGCCGCGCAGGGGGACGGCGAACTGAACGGCAACGCTCTCGAAACTTCCATGGACGTCGAATTCACCGTTGACATCATCCCTAGCAAACGCGTCCCCGGCCCGCGCGTAGAATCTGCCACGCACATCATGGCCATGGGCCTCGACGGTTCGATCGACGACGCCTTCCGCGAAGCCACCGTGAACATGGCCGGCTGGCTCACCGAAAAGTACGGCTTGACTCCGACCGAGGTCGCGGAAGTGTTAGGCTCCTCCGCCGAATACAAGGTCAGCGAGGTCGCTGATCGCAACGCCGGTGTCGTCCTAAAGATTAATAAGGAGCGCCTGCAATCTCTGCCGGTCAGCCCGGCAAAATAATTCCCGATCTACAAAGGGGAATGTGAACAAGAATATTTCTCCGCAGATGGCAAACTCGACGAAAGATGTTGTAACAATGTCACAAGCGCCGGACACGTCGACTGATGAGAAACGCCGGGCCGGAATTCCACGCAACGAGTTATGTCCGAGGTTAAGCGAGAATCGATGACAAACAAATTGCTCTGCGTCGTGGCGATTGCAATCGCTCCCAGCCTCGCGGCCGTGGCACAAGTCCAGACCGAACTTCCTACTGTAGTCCCCGGGGCGAAACCGGTCACTGTGGAACACATCAAGATCCATGGGAAAGCGCTGGAAGCCAATCTGGAGGGCGACGCTGTCGATCGAGACGTGCTCGTTTTCTTACCACCCAGTTACGCGAAGGCGAAATCGCGCCGTTACCCGGTTGTCTACGCTTTGCACGGTTATTCCATCGGGGCTGAGCAATGGGCTCATGAAATTCATGTGCCACAGACCATCGAAGGTGCCTTCGCGCAAGGCGCGAAAGAGATGATCGTGGTGCTACCCGATTCGAAGACGCTGCACAACGGTTCCATGTACTCCAGTTCAGTGACCACGGGAGACTTCGAGCAGTTTATTGCGCATGATGTAGTCGCCTACATCGATACCCACTATCGGACAATTCCAGATCGACAGAGCCGTGGACTGGTAGGCCACTCCATGGGAGGTTACGGCGCTACCCGCATCGGAATGAAGCATGCCGAAGTATTCGGCAGCTTGTACATCATGAGTCCCTGCTGCCTCTCTCCGCGGCCTGCCGGCTCTCTAAACCCTGAGTTAGAGAAGGCTCTCGAGTCGGTGAAAACTCCGGAGGATTCCGCCAAGCTGTCCTTCTTTCCTCGTGCAATGCTTGCGAGTGCCGCGGCTTGGTCGCCCGATCCGAAAAACCCGCCGCTCTTCCTCGACCTACCGACGAAGGACGGCCAGCCTCAGCTCGACGTTCTCGCCAAATGGACGTCCAATGCCCCGCTCGCTTCTATAGATCAGTACATTGGAAACCTTCGGCAATATCGTGCGATCGCCATCGATGTTGGAGATCAAGACGGCTTGCGAGTGGATACGGGCAAGTTGCATGATGCGCTCGACAAGTACGGAATCGGCAACGCCTTTGAAGTATATTCGGGCACTCATACCAGCAGGGTCGCCGATCGCGTTCAGAATCACGTCATCCCATTTTTTAGCCAGAATCTATGTTTCAATGCGGCTTGCCGATAGCTGTCTGCGGGCATGCTGAGAGTCATTCCACGCCTTTGCCTGTATACATTTGTGATCCAAGAGAACAAACTTGCAACCATTGACGTTCAGTAGGTTCGGTGGACAAACCGAGTAAGAGGCGTCCTTCGTAGAGCTGATGCGTCCGGCGTTGGTCCCGATCTAAGGTAATCGCCGCAGGGAGTCTGGAAGGGGTGCGCAAAAAGGGGGCACTTAATCATGGCAAAGCAGAGAGAGGGGGCGCAAAGAGTAATCGGATATGCCATAGGGAGAATGCGCACACTCATTTTTCTGGCCTGCGTTGGGCTCACGATTGCAGTTCTCGCGCCGCCAACACGCGCAAACGATGCGCGATTCACGGTGTTCGATGGCCAAACTCTGGCGGCAATCACCTATGACCAACAGGCTGATGTGCCTGTCCAAAAGGCTGCGGCTCTGCTTTCTCACGACTTGGCGCAGTTGACCGGACACGCGCCCGTTGTCGGCGCGGATATCAAGAACAAAGGTAACGCGGTCTTCATTGGACTCGCATCATCCCCCAAAATTGCCGCGCTTCTCAAGAAGAACGGCATCAACACGACGAAAATCGACGGCAAATGGGAAACCTATGGACGCGCCGTTGTTCCAGCACCATGGAATCCCAACAGAGCTGTGCTGGTGATCTTTGGGTCGGACACCCGCGGGGTTGTTTGGGGGGCGGTTGATCTTACGCGCGAGATGGGCGTTTCGGCATGGGAGTGGTGGGCAGACGTAAAGATCCGCCGGGTTGACAACATAAAGGTAAACGCCGCGACGTACTACTCTAAGGAGCCTTCGGTGAAGTACCGCGGATTTTTTCTGAACACCGGCCCTCTGCAGATTTGGGCGGCGCATACCTTCGACCCAGAACACGGCGGTATTGGTCTCAGGACTTACGCTCGCGTTTTCGAACTCATGTGGCGGCTCAAAGCGAACATGCTGTGGCCTGCGATGAGCGGACGCGACAAGGTTTTCAACCAAATCCCCGGAGCCTACGAACTGGCTAGAGATTACGCAATTGTTCGAGGCAGCTCACATGTCGAGATGCTGCTTCGTAACAATTCGCACGAGTGGAATCCCAAGATAATGGGACCGTACAACTGGCTTACCAATCGAACCCGAATGATCCAGTACTGGAAAGAGGCGGTCGAACAATTCGGGCAATACGACAATCTCTACACGGTCGGCCTACGGGGCGCCGACGACTTCCCGATGGAAGGCGTCGACACACCTGAGAAGATGGCGGACGTAGTGAGCGATGTAATCGCAGAACAACGGAAGATCCTGAGCGAAGTTCTTCACAAGCCTGCCGACCAGATTCCCCAGGTCTTCACGCCGTACAAGGAGATCACAACCGCATACAACACTGGGCGACTCAAGCTGCCCGCGGACATCATTCTCAACTGGTCCGAGGACAATTTCGGCTACATCATGCAGCTCGACAACCCGGCCGAGCGCAATCGGCCTGGCGGTTCCGGCATCTACTACCACGCCACGTTTTGGGGCGCACCCGCAGCCTATCTATGGCTCGGCTCCACGGACCCGTCGCTGATGTGGGAGGAGATGACCAAGGCATACCACTTCAACGCTCGCAGCCTCTGGGTTCTGAATGTCGGTTCGATCAAGCCCGTGGAGTTTCTGAACGAGTTCTTTCTGGCGATGGCATTCGACATCGAGGCATTCAAGAATCCATCCAGCGTACAGGCGTATTTGCGCGAATGGGCCGGGCGCAACTTCGGCTCAGAACACCAGGACGAAATCGCCAGTATCATGTGGCGATACTATAAGCTCGCCCTCGACAGGAATCCGGAATTAGCCTCGTTCTCGACGACGTTTCCGGAATCATCGGTTCAGGAATCAAAATTCAACATCCTCGATTTTGGTGACGAGAATGCACGCCGCGCCGGCGCATACAAGTCCATCATCGACGAATCAGCCAAGCTCATGGCGGAGATGCCAGAAGACCGCAGGTCTGCTTTCTATGAACTCGTGCAATACACGGTCAATACCGGCGGCAACTTGAGCCTGCGCCAGTTGGCTCTGGACAAGTCTCTCCTTTACGGGCTCCAACACCGGGCAAGCGCCAATGCTTACACCGAAGAAACCAAGGAAGCGCAGGAGAAAATTGCCGCCGATACTCACCGGTTCAATGATGAGATCGAAAACGGCAAGTGGCGCGGCATGATAACGGACTATCCGCATGCCCTACCGAATTACGAAGAATCCTACATCCCAGAATGGAAAGCGCCAATAGAGGCACGCCATTGCGGCGTGCAAGTAGAGGGCGGTGGATACTTCGACGACGTGGGTTGGTGGACGCCAACGCTGCCCCCGTTCCATCGCGAATTGGGCGATCACAGTTACTATCTCGACGTCTTTACCGAAGCCCCGATCGACGAAGATTGGAGCGCACAGCCAAGCGCGCCGTGGATCAAGGTCGACAACGCATCGGGTCGCTTCTCGGCGTCGAGTAACTGTTTCGAGCAGCGCATTCGGGTATCACTCGACTGGGCTATCGCGCCTCAGGAAGGTGAAGGTACGCTGACGATCCAATGCAGCGCGGGCAAGCAGCCATTACCTGTCCATGTCCGTATTGCACGGCCACTCTCAGACAAAGCGGCGTCATCCATCGACTCGCAGGGTGTTTTGTCGATATATGCGAGTCGTGCCGATAGCCTAAGCGGAGCGTGGAAGGTACTGGACGGAGTCGGGCATGCAGGCGCCGCCCTGCAAGCAGATCTGGACCTGGCGCCAGTCGATGCGAGCGACGTTGCAGCGTTGGCCAATGCGCCGCACGCCGTTTATCGCTTTGCGACTGGCCCGCAAGACCACGATTACAGCTTTCCTAACTATGTGATTGACGAAATCGCTACGATCAAGGCAATCGCGCTTCCGACGTTCCCGATCACGAGGAACGATAAGCTGCGCATTGCGATTACGCTCGATAGCGGTGCCTCGCATGTGCTGGACTTCAGCATCGTGTATTACGGCGCCATATGGCGGGAGCACGTGCTGGACAACTCGGCGGTCGTGGCCCTTCACGACGTGCCGATCGCACCCGGGGGTCATACGTTGACGATCACCGCATTAGATCCCGGTATCACGCTGGATCGATTCGAAATCGATTTTGCCGGTTCGTCGCATTCCTATGGTTTGGTACCGGAAACGCGGATTCAAAAGTGAGTGCAAAACCCCATAGCGTCCAAAAAATCGACCGTTCTTTTTGGGGCGATCCTAGGGCGGTCTTCGCTTGGTCGAACACGCCAAGTCCCCCAAACCTACTATTGCCCTCTTTTCCAAGAGCTACGGCCGATTCCGTCAACTACGCAACTCGCTTGTGATTCGCTGTCCCCCTTCCCGAGACACCAATCCCCTGCGAACCCACTCCTTAAGGGAAAAAGTGTTACCTATGTGTCCGGTACGAAGTGTTACCTATGTCTCGGATCGCTCATCAATCAGTTGCAGCCTTCAGGCCAAGAAAACCGACTCACAAGCGACTCACCACTTTCGGGTTGGTTTCCCCACTCAGCGAGAAAATCGAATCACAAGCGACCTACAAGTTTTATGTTGGCCTCGAATCTTTGCTACGCACTTTCTCGTTGAGGCATGGTAGCAGCTGACCCACCATTTTAGCGTTTGCTGCTCGCTTCTCCTCGCTGACAGCCTGCGTATGGACCTGAAGCGTGGGCTGCACATTCGAGTGCATGGGGCGCTCGAAGTTGTCGCTGTTAGAGGGGCGAGGGGGACGCAGACACTGTTCTCACTCCACTGGCCCTATCACCTTCATCCGGCTTCCGACGTGGGTGTGCTCGAAGGCGCTGTTTTCCAACAACACGGACACTTGCCGGTGGATGACGAACGTGGCTCGAATCCGGAACTCGGTGCCAACGATGGCAGGAAACCATACTCCGTCGGGCTGTCGCTGGTAGACAACATTAAAACCAAGTCCCGGAACGTCGATTCCTAGCAAGGTACGGATCATAAACGGAATGCGCTCTGCCAGCTTGGTAAACACCTGCACTGGCTGGAATTCTGCAGCATCGATGTACGCCTCGCCCGCCCACGGGACCTCGGCGTTGTCCTTGGGCTGGAAACTTATGTGGTAAACGCTGCGACCCTGCTGTACCTCCTGCCCGAGGAGTTTGAAGGCATAATCTTTCTGCTCTTCGCTATTCAGTGGAAACCAGCGTCTGGCCAGACCGTCTTTGCCTCTGTCGTCCGACAAATCCTCACGTAGGTCGTTGATCAAATCGCCGTCGAAACTATCTTCCTGAGGCCTTGGCTCGCCGGTAAACTGCTCGTACCTTCCCTTATGCCAATAACGGCCGGTCAGCAGCATGAGCTTCTTTTTCGTTCCGTCCGGCGTTGGAACCACGTTGTAATCTGCGATCTCTTCCCGTATCAGTTTCCCCCCGGGTTTGTGCGTGATAATCCGGATATGTTGCTTATAGACATATTGTTTGCGCAGGGCCTCGCTGCGATCCTGATTCACTGCGACGCGGGCCATGATGACTTCAGCCGTTAACCCTGCTGGATTGGGTTGCGAATTTTGAGCGAACGAAGCAGTGGCGATCAGCAAGATCGCGCCACGACGAAATACCGACATAAAGCACAACCGCCCTGACACTACCTTCAGGATGATAACGGGTTCTGAATCCAGATTCATACGGTTTGTGGGGAACATGAGTGAGATCGGTATGTTGCAGCAATCATCCCCCTCGCAAGTCTGCGCCTTTTCTTCACCAGCAGAACGCAATAGCCTGTCAATTCGTAATGAAGCTTCCGCCCGAAGGCATAATGTCACGAAATCTCACCCCATTTTGGTTGGGCTCTCGGTACCATTGCTGGCTATTTGTGCGCCGAAATTATTGATACGGTTTAGGGACCGACTGCACTATCGGTCAGAATACTGCAAAATGTGCTGCCTGACCGGTCAGGCAGCCCGAGAGCGCCCAGCGCGGAGGTGCGCATATGAAGAAGACTAGCCGCAGAAAGTTTCTGGCTGTTTCGGGAAAGGCTGTCTCGGCAACTATTCTGGGATCGTTCCTACTTGACGCCGACCTGGCAAGGGGCGCAGTTCCCATTGTGAGGCGAAATGTTGCCGGTATGGATGCAAATGATCCCATACTGTTGTCATACCGGAAGGCGATCAGGGCGATGCAAGCCCTGCCCCAAGATAACCCGCTGAGCTGGACCTACCAGGCCGCGATCCACGGGACCACACTCGGTCCGCCGTTTCTCACGTCGTGGAACACATGTGAGCATGGGACGGAATTCTTTTGGTCTTGGCACCGAATGTACTTGTATTGGTTTGAACGCATCGTGCGCAAGTTTGCCGAAGAACCATGCTGGGCGCTCCCTTACTGGAATTGGGCGCCAGGGAGCGACTTTCAATTGCCGGTGCCGTTTCGCGATCCTACGAGCGAGCTGTACACGGTCAATCGCAATCCAGCGATCAACGATGGAACCGGGTCACTGAACCCGGCAGCAGTGAGTGTGTCGAACTCGTTCACCTTAACGGATTTCTTCGCCACCAACCTCAACATCCAGGGACCACACGGAAGTGTACACGTGGAAGTGGGCGGGTGGATGTCGGGCGTTCCGACGGCAGCTCAGGACCCAGTTTTCTACGTACACCATTCGAATGTGGACAGGCTATGGGATCTATGGCTCGCACAAGGCGGGGGGCGGAGCGACCCGATATTCGACGCAACCTGGACAGGCCAGCGGTACACGTTTTTCGATGAAAACGGCGCGACCGTGCAGATGACCGCATGCGAAATTCTGCGTGCTGCCCAGCAGCTCAACTATGTATACGAAGGCGAGCCACCGCAGATACTCGAAGCTTGTCGGCGGCGACCACCGTTCCCGTGGTGGCAATTTGAAACGGTGGTGCTATTTCAGCTGCCGGGGCCTCCGGTGGAATTGGAAGGCGCACCGGTCTCGATTCCCATTGACCTTAAAGACCTGCGCGAAAAGTTGGTGGCAGCCCTTGAGAGAAAAACTGACACTTTACTGTTGAAACTCGATGAGGTCGAAGCGGAGCAGCAGCCGGGAATGTCCTGGGCGGTGTACGCTGGACTGCCCCCAGGCACCGAAGGAACGGCAGAGAGTCCGTACTACCTCGGTACACTAGCTCTCTTTGGCAGTGGAGTGCGTGGCGAAAAGCACCACGCCTATAAGCCAGCCCAGTTTGTGTTTCCTCTAAATCGTGCGATTAGCGCTGCACTGAAGGGGAATCCGGAAAACATGTCAGTAACGTTTGTTCCGTTGGGCATCGTCGTCGACCACGCGAAGGCAACTCGGCTGGAGGTGAAATCCCCGGTGCGGATCGGCAAGATGAGTATCGCCGTCGAGAAGGCGACTCCGGGCAAGCAAGAATAAGGTTCACAATCGCATTCGAAGACAGCATGGATGTGTGTGCCCGTTGTCAGAGGAACGTAAACAGCATGTAACCAGACACCGCCCGTCTGTGGCGAAGATCACTCCGACCGCACATAACAAGGGGGCCGCTCGAAGCCTCCGCCTTAGGATTTGCAATCCGGAATGGGCACGGACCGTCCTTTTCTGCTTTGTAAAGGTTTCTAAGTCCGACGGTCGCGATCGACGGCGCGAAACTAGAATTCTGTGCCCGTTCTCTTGGCCGGTTTTCAAAACTGACCGGCAATGGTTGATCTTTCCAACGTTTCAAAGACTGCGCGGGTACGACAAGCTCTTCGGTACCCATTGGCTCCCATTCGTTGCCGAATTAGGCGGCCACAAGTCACTATCACCGGATCACCGGCAGTGCACGCCCTGTCGGCGAACCGATGCAGATCTATGCTAGATCGATTTGACACTAAGAGGTTGGTCAGCGAGCCATTATCAATACGTGATCGAACGGCAATCACTCGGATCGCAGCGCGCTGGACGGGTCTACTCTTGCACCACGCCATGCAGGGACCCAGCAAGCCAAAACGGCTACGCTCCCCAGGGTTGCCAGCATGCAGAACCATGAAACTGGGTCAAGGACCGACGTCCCAAAGAGCAATGACGATATTCCCCGAGTTGCGACAAGAGCTCCAAACAGCCCGATTCCCACGCCGAATGCAGTCAACCGCATTCCATCCCGAAGCGCCAAAATGAGAATGTCATTCCGTGTTGCTCCCAGGGCGATGCGAACTCCAATCTCGTGAATCCGCTCTGCAACACTCCCCGATAGGACGCCATAGAGACCGACGGCCGCAAGCAGCAAGGCGACAACCCCGAATGTTTCAAACAAAATCAAAATGAATCGCCGCTGTGCTTCAGTGATAGCCACGAGTCGGTCCATGGTTATGAGGCGCACTATGGGCTGGTCTCTGTCGACAGACCAGATGGCGGACTTTACCCTCGGAACCAGCGCAGCAGCGTTTCCGCGTGCACGAATTACGAATGAGAGAGCGTCGTCGGCGAACCAGGTCTGTCGGGTCGAAAGATAAACGGCATCTTCCCGGTCGATGGAGAGAGAAGTCTGTTTTACATCCCCGACGACGCCAACAACGGTATACCATGGGCGATCCGTTGGGCCCACATGCAGCCGACTGCCAACCGGGTTTCGGTTTCCGAAATGACGTCGTGCTAAAGATTCGCTGATCAGCGCAGCCTGCGGAGCCCCCTCAGAGTCTTGTTCGCCCAAAAATCGACCGCTGATCAGAGGAATCGCCATGGTCTGGCAATAACCGGGACTGACGGCATAACGAAAAACGTTATATCCGCTCTGCGAGTTCTGGTCCTCGAATTGTGCTCCGTATTGGCCCACGACGGGAGAATCATCGCTGAGTGGCAGCAGACTCGTAAAAGATGCACTCTCCACTCCTGGCACGTGCCGAACAGCGTCAAGAGCCTCGTCGAAAAACTGCCGGCGACGATCCGCACCACCAGGATTTGCTGGAACTTCGTCAAACTGATGGCCCGACGTGACCACCTGCATGGTGAGCAAGTGTGACGGAGTAAATCCCGGGTCCACGGCGAACAGTCTTTGCATGCTGCGCAGGAGCAAGCTCGCGCTCACCAGCAGGACAAACGCCAGGGAAATCTCCGCAACAACAAGAAGACGCCTCGTCCATAGGTGCGTACCAGCGATGCGGCGCGAAGCATTCTGGAGTCCGGATTGCAAATCATTACGGGCGATATGGAGAGCGGGCACAGTGCCGGCGACAAGGCCGATGACCGTGATAAGCAGAGAGGCGAACAGGAAAGCTTCCGGATCGAACGCAATCGCGTTGAGACGCGGCAATTCCGACGGACTCAGAACAACGATCAGGCGCACCGCGGCCACAGCCGTCATGATTCCGAGCGCGCCGCCGAGGAGTGTCAAAAGCATGCTCTCTGTCACCAGCTGGCGTACGATACGTCGCCTAGAAGCGCCCAAGGCACCGCGAACCGCGAATTCGCCAACACGCTGGGCGCTGCGAGCTAAGAGCAGATTAATGACATTGACCGAGGCGATGGCCAACACAATGATCACTGCCCCGAACACCGCCAAGAGTGCTGGTTTGACAGTGTGTGCGATGTCATCCTGCAAGGAATCCACGATCAGCCCACGTTCCAGGGAAGCCCATCGCGGCCGGGGAAATTCCGACCACGGGACCCGCGCAATGCCGGCCAATTCCTGACGAGCGTCAACCTGCGAAGCTCCTGGCCGGAGGCGGCCCACCATGCGAAGGTGGTTACCCCATTCCGAGCTATTAAATTCGCGGGTAATCTGGCTGGAATCGTATTCGTCGGGCGCCCAAAGTTCAGCGGAAGGAGAAAGGACATCATCAAAGCCCGGTGGCATGACACCGATGATCGTGTAGTTGTCGCCGTCCAGTTTTAGAGCTTGGCCGATAACTCCACGATCTCCACGAAAGCGCTGTCGCCAAAGTCGGTCGCTGAGAATAACTACCTTTGGTGCGCGCGGTCCCTCATCGGAACTGCGGAAATCCCGGCCAAGCAGGGGAGTCACGCCCAGCGCCTGGAAAAATCGGGCGCTCACGCTTTGACCTTCGAGACGCTGTGGTTCATCACGGCTCGTCATCGTCGGTTGCCACGGCTCAAAGATCGCCGTGGATTCG
>Ga0126373_10004037_pt1 | contig 11136 bp, 8 predicted proteins | sample PanSoiMetPlot_11_FD_92545 | JGI IMG/M metagenome (GOLD analysis project Ga0126373, IMG submission 92545) | Tropical forest soil microbial communities from Panama - MetaG Plot_11 | ecosystem: Environmental > Terrestrial > Soil > Tropical forest > Bulk soil | place: Panama | collected 2016-02-17
ATATGGCCTTGCGCTTCAGACACCGGTATGGAGCCGCGGCGTCCCTGAGCGGCTATTTCACCCCGTACAAGAACAAGCTGGCGAATCCGGCCAGGGCGGTGAGCCCGTTCGGGAACAACAGCAAGCTGCGGGCCGAGAACACGCCGGTCGACAAGGTTCGGGCGCTGCCGCCAGGCGCCGTGCTGCCACAGTTCTGGGTCGGCGCCGGCAAGGGCAACAACGTGGATGTCGCGAACGCCGACTTCTTCTGGCAAGAGCTCCAGTTGCACCAGGCCAGCGTGCCGCTCGTCCTTACGCCAGGTAGCGGGCACACCATGGCCACGTGGCATGCTGAGGTGCCGCCGATGCTTGCCTGGATGACCAGCACTCTGGTCACCGCGATCTCAAACCAGTCGCATGCGCGGCGTTCCGCTCTGGCCAGGCATCTCAGGCATGAGGCGGCCGCGAAGCGGCATCCGAAAGCTTAGGCACCAGAGCACTGCCGCAGAATCGACGACCAGCCGCGTCATCGCAACCCGCCCCGCGGAGAGCCGGGCGGCGACCCGGTCGACCCAGTCTCGCCGTTTAAGTCCGGGCTGTCACGGTAGATCCCGGCAGGCGATCATGGCGATCGCTAGGATGACCGGAGGCACCAATGAAGATCGTCGGGGTATTGCTGGTGGTCTGGCTAGTGATCGGCGTATTGGCCGGATTGCAGCGGCACTATTACACCGGCGGCGAAGCTACCTGCACGAGGGCAGGTACCGTGGCAGCCACCATCGCCGCAGGCCCGCTCAACTATGTCGGCGCGAATCCGCAGGTGCACTGCAAGATTCCGCAGCCGAGCAAGTAGCCGGGACTCGCTGGTCCTCAGCGCGAGCAAGGACAGATGCGAGAGCATGGCTCGATGGGGTTGCGCCCTGGTGACCGGTCTTACAACGCGCAGAATCGTGCCATCTGTGTAGATTTGCCAGCAAGATTCGCTTCCCGCTGGCTATGGTGCTCTGTCAAGACCTGGCACAGTTCTGGCAGCTGCCAGCGCGCCGGAGAACCTTGGCGGCGCCTAGCTCGTTGCACAAGCAAGGCTGCGCCGCCGAAATGAGAGGAACCCGGTGTACATAGCGGTCACCCTTGTGGCGGCCATGCTGGTCGGATTCGCCTTCGTGCTACAGCAGCACGCGGCCGAGCAAGTGCGCAGCAGCCAGTTCCTCCGGCTTGGACTCATTGCCCGGCTGATCCGTAATCGCAGGTGGCTGGCAGGGATCGGGGTACTGATCGTCGGCGACCTCCTGTGGGCGTGGACGCTCGGCCATCTTGATCTGTCCGTTAGCGAGCCCTTGCTCACCACCAACCTGATCTTCGCGTTGATCCTCGCTGTCCCGCTGTCCGGACAGGCGCTCCGCAGGACCGAGGTATTCGGCGCCATCCTGCTGTGCGCCGGCGTCGCCGCACTCTCGCTGACTCGCTCGGCACACGCACCCGCTGAGTCGTTTGGCTCCTTCTCGCACTGGCCGGCGGCCGGTCTCATCGCCGTGATCGCCGTGGCGCTGGTCCAGCTCGGCCGCCGGCGATCGGGCACCGTGCGCGCTACGCTGACCGGCACTGCAGCCGGCTTGTTCATCGGTATCGCGGATGCCTTCACCCGGGTAAGCGTCCAGGAGATCGACGGCAGCCACCCCCTCAGCCTGCTTGTCCACTGGCCTGGGTATGCGACGATCCTGGCCAGCATCATCGGCGTGTGGCTCATGCAGAATGCATTCAACGCCGCGCACCTGCACGCCTCGCTCCCGGCCGTGACAGCTGCCGAGCCGGCCGCCGGCATCGTGCTTGGCGTCGTAGTGTTCGGCGACGTCGTGCACGTAACCCCCCTGCTGCTGGCGCTCCAGCTCGCTGGCATCGCGGCGATGGTCGGAGGCGTGGTCCTTGTGGCCAGGGCGCCGGTATTCCGCGACTTGCATGTGGCGCAACTGCCGCACGCAGCCCTCGAACGGCTGCACCACGCGGCAGCGGCCAGTCCGCGGAATGACGAGAGCGACGGGCTCGACCTGGACCCGGATGCGCCTGACCCGGACGGTCGCGTCGACGGGGCGGGAGCGAGCGACGACGGTAGCGGCGACAAACCGACGCAGCGGCACGGCGAGGTCGGCCAGGGCATTGTGGCTGCTGAGCCGTGACTGATCAGCCGGTCGTGTCGCTAGCTGACCCGCCCGCCCACCGTGAACCGCGCCGTGCATCCCGACTGCCTGCCTCGACATACCGGTTGCAGCTGACGCCTGATTTCGGCTTCACGGAGGCAGCCGACCTGGCCGGGTACCTGTCGGAACTGGGAATCACGCATGCCTACCTCTCACCGATCCTGCAGGCAGCTCCTGGCTCGCTGCACGGCTACGACGTCGTGGACCACTCCAGCATCTCCGCCGAGCTCGGCGGCGAGGAAGCCTTCCGCTACCTTGCCTCCAGGTTCGCGCGCAGCGGCATCGGCCTGGTCGTTGACGTGGTGCCGAACCACATGGGTATACCGGCACCGGAATACCTGAACCGCCCGTTCTGGTCCGTGCTGTCCGGCGGCCGGGACTCTGCACACGCGCACTGGTTCGACGTCGACTGGGATGCTCAGGGCAGCCGGATGCTGCTGCCGATCCTCGCCAGACCGCTGCGGCAATCCATCGATGAGATACGGCTGTCCCGGCTCGCCGAAGTACCTGGCCACGGCGAAGGCGCTGCTGACAGTGACCGTGCTGGCGGGGACGGAGGAGCCGACGGCGACCTGCCGGTGCTGCGTTATCAGGGGCACGTGCTGCCGGTGCGGCCTGGCACTGAGCGGCTGCCGCTGCCGGAACTACTGGAGGCGCAGTACTACCGTCTCGACAGCTGGCGAGCCGCCTCGACTGAGCTGAACTGGCGGCGGTTCTTCGACATCAACTCTCTGATCGCAATCAGAGTCGAGGAACCCGACGTGTTCGCCGCAACGCATGGCCTACTGCTCGGGCTGGTTGCCGAGGGTCTGATCGACGGTCTGCGGATCGACCATCCTGACGGGCTCGCAGATCCGCGTGACTATCTCATGCAGCTAGCCACCGCGGCGAGCGGCAGCTGGATCGTGGCCGAGAAGATCCTCGCGGCGGGCGAAGAACTGCCCGCCGACTGGCTGTGCGCGGGAACGACGGGCTACGACGCGCTCGCGGCCGTGGGCCAGCTGTTCACCGACGGCACTGGCGCGCAGCCACTCGCCGCCCAGTACGCACAGTTCGCCGACGGCCCTGCCGATTTCGCGTCAGCAGCCCAGGCTGCCCGCCGCGAGACCGCAGGTCACCAGCTGAGCGCGGAAGTCAGCCGGCTGGTCCGGCTGCTCGGCAGGCTGGGCGAGCCTGCCCTTGCTCGCGCGCCTGCCGACGACGTGGCGAGCATCGTGGCGGAACTACTGGCCGCCTTCGATGTTTACCGCGCGTACGTGGTGCCCGGCGAGCCCCCGCAGCGCGCAAGTCTCGAACGGGTAGCTGCAGCAGTGGCAGCGGCGAAGCGCCGGTTGCCCGTCCGGCTGGGCGCGACCACCGATCTGATCGCCGCCCTGCTGATCGGCCGCGGCGTGCCCGCGGCAGCCAGGGCAACCAGAGACGAGCTGATCGTGCGGTTCCAGCAAACCTGCGCCGCAGTCCAGGCGAAGGGGGTCGAGGACACCGCTGCGTACCGGTGGACTCGGCTAGTGAGCGCAAACGAAGTCGGCGCGGACCCAGATAAACCGAGCGGCAGCGTGGCTGACTTCCACGACTTCGCGAGGCGGCTCAGCGAGGACTGGCCCGCGACCATGACCACATTGTCGACGCACGACACCAAGCGCCAAGAGGACGTGCGCGCCCGGCTGGCGGTTCTGGCCGAGTCCCCTAGTGCATGGTCGGCGGAGGTGACTGCGTGGCATGCCCGCGCCGCCGGCCTCCCTGACGCCAGGCCGCCCGACCCGCCCACCGAGTACCTGCTGTGGCAGACCCTCGTCGGCGCGTGGCCCATCGATGACGACCGGCTGACTGCCTACCTGCGCAAGGCGATGCGCGAGGCGAAGCTCACAACTTCGTGGACGGACCCGGATTCCGACTATGAGTCGGCTGTTGTCAGCTTTGCCAGGCGCGCCATCGCCGACCGCGAGATCGCCGGACGCGTCGCCGCGTTCGTCACGTGGATCGCGCGGGACGCCGCAGTGAACACCCTTGGCGCCAAGCTGGTGCAGCTCACTATGCCCGGTGTGCCGGACGTGTACCAAGGCTGCGAGCTCACCGGGCTGGCTCTGGTGGACCCGGACAACCGCAGACCAGTCGACTTCGAGCTCCGGCGGTCGATGCTGTCGGGGCTCGGGCATACATGCCAGGACCGCCCGGCCGGATCGGCTGGCCCTGCCCGATCGGCCGTCCCCGCCGTACCGGCCGGCCCAGCTAATGCTGACGACCCGGCCGACCAGGAGTTCCTGGATGCTGCAAAGCTCCTGGTGACGTCTCGGGCGCTGCGGCTGCGCCGGGAGCATCCCGGCTGGTTCACCGGTGACTACCGGCCACTCGCCGTCAGCGGCGCTGCGGCCGCGCATGTGGTGGCATTCTGCCGTGGCGGGCAAGCTATCACCGTGGCGACCAGGCTTCCCGCGCGCTTGCGCCGATCCGGCGGCTGGCGGGACACCGCGCTCGCCGTGCCGACTGGCCGCTGGCGCGACGTGCTCACCGGCACCGAATACGTCGTTACGGGCTCGCAGCCCGCCGAAGGCACAACTCTCCGCGCGGCCAGCCCAGCTGGAGCGAACACGGTGGTGGCCGGTACCCGGCTCATGCTCGGCGACCTGATGCGCCGCCTGCCCGTAGCCCTGCTGGTTCGCGCCGAGGCCGAGGAGGACGCTGGCCAGGCGCAGGGAAGCCCAGCACAGGGAGGCCTAGCACAGGCGAGCCAGCCACGATCGGTTCGGGCATGACCGAGTTCCGCGTCTGGGCTCCGGCCGCGCACCAGGTGACTGTTCGGGTAGCAGGCAGGTCGCTTGCAATGTCGGCAGATCAGCAGTCGGGCCCGGCCAGCGGCTGGTGGAGCGCAACGGTACCGGATGCGGGACCCGATGCCCGGTACGCGTTCCAGCTGGATGGCGGAGACTTGCTCGCCGACCCGCGTTCGCCCCGGCAGCCCGATGGTCCGGCCGGCCTGAGCCAGTGTTACGACCAGGCGGCATTCGACTGGACCGACGCGGGCTGGCGCGGCGTCCCGCTGACCGGCGCTGTGCTCTACGAGATGCATGTCGGTACTTTCACTTCCGAGGGCACGTTCGATGCTGCGATCAAGCGCCTCGATCACCTGGTTGCGCTCGGCGTCGACACGATAGAGCTGATGCCGGTGGCCGCCTTCCCTGGTCGGCGTGGCTGGGGTTACGACGGGATCAGCCTGTGGGCCGTGCACGAGCCATACGGCGGGCCGGACGGGCTCAAGAGGTTCGTCGACGCCTGTCACGCTCGACGACTGGCCGTTGTGCTGGACGTGGTCTACAACCATGTCGGCATCGGCAACCGGCTCGCCGAGTTCGGCCCGTACTTCACCGACGCGCACAGTACGCCCTGGGGCGCGGCGGTCAACCTTGACCAGGCCGGCTCCGATCAAGTGCGAGCGTTCATCGTCGGCAACGCCATGATGTGGCTGCGCGACTTTCACCTGGACGGGCTGCGGCTGGACGCGGTACACACGCTTTCCGACAACCGCGCTGTGCACTTGCTCGAGCAACTGGCGGCCGACGTGCGCGCGCTGTCAGCCTCGCTGAACCGTGAGCTTGTGCTGATCGCCGAATCCGACGCGAACGACCCGCGCCTTGTCACCTCCGGCCAGGCAGGCGGCTACGGACTGACCGGCCAATGGAACGACGATTTCCACCATGCCCTGCACGCCGTACTCACCGGGGAGCGGCAGGGCTATTACCAGGACTTCGGTTCGATGGCTGCGCTCGTCAAGACGCTGCGCAGAGTTTTCTTCCATGACGGCACCTGGTCGTCCTTCCGCGGCCGGTCGCACGGTCGACCGGTAGAAGTCGCCCGGCTGCCTGCCGACCGCTTCGTCTGCTATCTCCAGGATCATGATCAGATCGGTAACCGGGCGGCCGGGGACCGGATCTCCGCCACGCTGCCGCCCGAGCTGCTCAAGGTTGCAGCAGGCCTCGTGCTGACCGCGCCGTTTACGCCGATGCTGTTCATGGGCGAAGAATGGGGAGCGACAACGCCGTGGCAGTACTTCACCAACCACTGCGACCCTCAGCTTGGCCAGGCGGTGGCTGCCGGGCGACGGGCCGAGTTCGCCAGGCACGGCTGGGCCGCCACTGCGATACCCGACCCGCAGGACGAGGCCAGCTACTCGGGCTCCAAGCTGGACTGGTCGCAGCTCGATGCCGATCCGCACCGAGATCTGCTGGACTGGTACCGAGAGCTGATAGCGCTGCGGCGGCGCTGGCCCGAGCTAACTGATCCGCGGCTTGACCGGCTGGATGCCAGCTGCGACGAGGCGGCGCGCTGGCTGATGATCAGCCGCGGCCGGCTGCGGATACTGGCCAATCTCGGACCGTCCGCCGTCCGGTTGCCGCTTGGCGCGGCCGGCTGCCACCTGCTCGCGGCGTCCGCAGCCGACCTCGCCGTCGAGGGCGATGCTGCCCTGCTGCCGTCATCGTCATTTGCCGTGGTGCGAACCTGATCGCCAGCCGACACCGGATGAGCCCGGTGCCACGCAACCCGGCTGGCCCGCAACAGAAATGGCGTCCGCGTGCGGACGCCGCAGGTCGCCACACCCGGCCGCGCCGTGAGAGCTGACGCACGCAAGCACGACGAGCGCGATGACGCCAATGGCCACCGGGCTGATGATCAGCAGGCGCCGCCACGCCAGGCCTCGAAGTTGGCTGCGCCATCCGAGCAGCTGCTGCCAAAGCGCTGGCAGCCACGTGGCACGCCGTGGGACTGTTAGCTGCTCACGGCACGGGGTGGGCTCGTTCTTGGTGAGCCAGGTGAAGATCGCGAACATGACCGTCAGCCGGGGCTCAGTCCGCCGCAAGGTCTCGGCAATGCCGTCGAGTACCCGCTGCTGACCCGCCGGCAAACCCATCTGGACTCCAAGCCGCTCGTGCGTGCTGCGGGAGAGCTACCCTCCCCGCGGGCGGCAAACGCCCGACGGCAAGGTTTGCCGGAACCGGGCCCGATCGCTCCTATTGCCGGCGGTACATGTGCAGCCGGACGGTTGTGCCCAATTGGCTGGTCCTGATTTCGGCCAGATCGCAGAGCTGGTTCACGAGCCAAAGGCCCTGGCCGCCAGGAAGGTCACCAGCCGGCCGGCAGTGGCCCGCCAGCGGATCGGCGATGAAGCCGGAGTCCTCGAACTGGCACAGCACCTCGCTGTCGGTGGCCCACAGCCGGGCTGTGCCCGCACCGCGGGTGTGCCGCAGCGTGTTGGCCGCCACTTCACTCGCGGCGATGACCAGATCCGTGCAGCGAGACTGCGACAGGCCTGCGCCCTGCGCGACTGCAGCAACGAGTGCACGCACCGGCCGCAGATCGCGCCGGTACTCGAGCGTCTGGCCGGTGGCCGGGGCTGTCAGCGGTCTGTCCAGTTTCGCCAGGTACTCGGCGGGCCCTAGGTAGTCGGTGCTGGCGGCTTCAGTCCCGTCGGTACGCATCACCGGATGGGTGCTGCGGGCTTCGGCGATCACTGACTTCGGCAGCAGGGCACTGTAGAGGCAAAAGATGCTGATCTCCCTATCGGCGAACGCCAGGTTGAGTAGTGCCTCATGGCGTGCCGCTTCCTGCTGTTCTGCGCCGGACCGGCCAGGCCAGGCCGACTCACCGAGGTATCTGACGCGCTGCCCCTGGTAGCGCTCGCAGAAGGCACGCAGCGCAGGGATTATCCGCGCCGGGTTACTTCCCATCGCCGCCATGTCTGTCAACGTCACATGCGGCCCCGTAGGCAACGCCCATTCTGGTGGCAGCTGGACGGCCGGAACAGCCACGAGCACCGGCTCGCCGCGGGCCTGCCCGGCCCGCACGAACTCCTCGATCGCGGCCAGGTAGTCAGTTTGCGTCCGGTAGAACCAGGACATATGACGGAGTCCGGCACCGCTCCTGCCCTGATTGCTGAACACTTGCTCTGCTGCTCCTTGCCCACCCGGCGCTGCCAGCCGCTTCGTACGTTCCCGCCGGATTACGGTCTATTCGGCGGGCCGTGATGGGCGCACGCTTTTACGCTGAGCCGGTATACCGTTAGTGCCAGAGTAAATTTCTCAGGGGTGGAGCGTGGAAGAGGCCTGGCTCTCCTCGCAGAGTCGTGGTGACGCCATGGTCATCGCGATTCGCGGCGATCTGGACATCGTTACGAGCCCGCAGCTCGACGAATGCCTGAGCGCGGCTGAGAGCACTCATACCCGGATCATTCTCGATCTGACTCACGTCGACTTCCTGGACACCAGCGCACTCGCAGTTATCGTCGGGCACTGGAAGAAAGCTGAGGCGGCTGGCGGGACTCTGGCACTGGCGGGCGCTCGTTATCGGTACACCAAGACGCTGTGGATCACCGGGCTCGCCGAGAAGCTCACCATGTACGAGACAGTGGACGAGGGCGTGCTCGCCCAGGCCGAAGCGGCCGACCAGGCGAAGGCAGGCAGTCCGCGTCGCCAGTAACTGGAGGTGCTGCCGGTGCCCGGCTCTGATCTTCCCGATCGCGCGGCCGCACTGCTCAGCCTCGCCGCAGCAACGCAGGAGCGATCGCTCAGCCAGCTCACCGCGCTCGCCGCCACTCAGGTACCCGGCAGCGCCGCTGCAAACATCACAGTCTGGCGCGACGGCGAGCTGGTTAACCAGGCGTCGAGCCATCCGGAGCCGTCGCGCCTGGAGGCAATGCAGGTCGCTGGCGGACGCGGGCCGCTGATCGATGCCGTCAACGACGGCAGCCCAGTCAGCTGCCCGGACACCCTGACTGAGACGCGCTGGCCGGAGTTCGCCGCCGCGGCACTGCGCATCGGCGTGCGCAGCACGGTCACACTGAGCCGTCGCGGAGAAGTGGTGATCGCGCTGTCGCTCTTCGGTTTGCGGCCGCGCGCCGTCGAAGCGGACCAGCTCCAGCTAGCCGAGCTGCTCGTGGCCTATGGCGGTGCTCTGGTTGGCGCTGTCTCGGACTACGACGAATCCCGCCGGGTGGCGACGCAGCTCAAAGATGCGGCAGACGCTCGCGCAGTCCTCGATCAGGCCAAAGGCATCTTGATGCACGCCCTGGGCTGCACTGCCGATGAGGCGCTCGACCGGATGCGCGGAGTGTCGCAGCGGAGCAACTTGCGCGCCACCGAGGTGGCCAGGCGGGTCATTGACGCGCATACCCGGCCTGGCGGCCGGGGTGAGCTTGGCCAGCTCGCCGGGCTGGCCACCTCGAAGCGCCGACCTGCCGGGTGAGCTGCGGTCGCATTACGATGAGGAAACGAACCGCGACGATTGGTGCAGAATGCCGGGGCCTGACCGATCAGCGTCCGGCAGCGGAGCTGCTGAATTCAGGGAAAGGGCAGCCGCGCTGCGACAAGCTGCCAGCCTGCCGCGAGCCGAGCCAGGGACGCTGCTCGATGCGGCGCTGGCAGAGCTGGACGGCGCCATCGCGGCGCTCGCCGAGGCGAATGAGGCCACAGCCCGATCGGCCGACGATGGCCGTGCGCTGAGCGGCCTGCACTCCGAGCGCCGGCTGCTGCATGCGCTGTTCACCGCTGTCCCGGTGCCGTTGTACGTCGTGGACAGCGAAGGCACGGTGTTGCGGGCCAACTCGGAAGCATGCGGAGTACTCGGAGTGGGACCCGGCTATGCCACCGGCAAAGCGCTGACGGCGCTGGTCGAGCCCGCCGCCAGGGCGGCGCTGCGTTCACAGCTAGCCGCCGTCGGACGTACCGGTAAGCCTGCCAGGCTGACGTGCGGCATGGCTGCCGCCGCGGGCGTGGTCCGTAGCGAGCTGGTAATCGGCCCGGTTCGCGTTCGCGGCGATGCCGACCGCCTGCTCGTTGCCCTCAGTCCTGTCAGCCGCCATGATGCCCCGAGCGCCGAGTGCGCTCCGGCGGGCAACGGGAGCGCGGCTGGCGACGCCGCCGAGGCTGGCGGGACGGCTGCAGTCGCTGCCGCGGCCGGCAGGCTTGACCTGCTTGCAGCCGCGGCCAGGCTGCTGCTTGAAAGCGCAAGTATCAGCGAATCGGTGTTGCTGCAGCGGTGCGCCCGGCTGCTGTCGGCGAGCGTGGCCACCTGGGCCATTGTCGACCTGCACCGCCGAGAGCAACTCCGGCGGCACTATGTCGCCGGCCCCGACGATCCTGAGTCGTCCGGCCTCGCGCACGCGATGGCGACATCCGATCCCTCACCGGGCACGGTGCCGGATCAGGTGCAGGAATCCGGGCGGATGCTGCTGCTCACCCACGTCGCCGACGAACTGGCGCTCGGCGCGAGCGAAGACGGCCGGCCGTTCCTGACCCTGCTCGGCGCGACGTCGCTGGTGTGCGCGCCGATAACCGACGGCGCTCACCGCTATGGCGTGCTGACAATAGTCCGGCGCGCGGGTGACGGCCAGTTCGGGCTGGCCGACGCTGCGCTGGCGGAGGAAGTCGGAGCGCTGCTTGGCCGGGCTATTTCCGGGCGCAGGATGCTAAGGCGCCGAACTGAGGCGGCCGACGCCTTGCGCGCAAGCTTGCTGCCCCCAGTTCTCAAGCCCGTACCGGGAGTCGAGATCGCTTCGGCGCACCTGTCGCCGACTCGGGGCCGGGAGGTAGGCGGCGACTTCTACGACGCCTACCCGACGCCCGGCGGCTGGGGTGTCGCCATCGGAGACGTATGCGGGAAGGGCGAGGACGCGGCGGCCGCCAGGGCGGCAGCCCGGCACGGGATCCGGGTGCTCGCGCACTGGAACGGCGACCCGGCTGACGTGCTTCGTCGCGCTAACGACATCATGCTCGCTGAGGAGTTCGGCGGACGGTTCGTGACGGCCAGCGCGGCACACCTCAGCTGGCAGCAGGACAGCCTGCGCGTCGTGCTCGCCACTGCCGGTCATCCGGCACCGATCCTGGTCAAGCCCGACGGCAGCGTACAGGCGCTGCCAGGCGGCGGCGTTCCGCTCGGGATCTTCCCGGATCCCGAGCCGGCGACGCTGAAACTC
>Ga0126373_10004038_pt1 | contig 11136 bp, 8 predicted proteins | sample PanSoiMetPlot_11_FD_92545 | JGI IMG/M metagenome (GOLD analysis project Ga0126373, IMG submission 92545) | Tropical forest soil microbial communities from Panama - MetaG Plot_11 | ecosystem: Environmental > Terrestrial > Soil > Tropical forest > Bulk soil | place: Panama | collected 2016-02-17
ACCGAACTTTCACCCTTAAGGTCAGTAATGCCGAGAATACGTCTTCGAATGTCTTCGTCCTCATTGAATACATACAGCCGCAAAATCTCTTGCAAGGCTTCCCTGCCGCCGCGTTGAACAATCGAGAGATGATTTAAGGAAAGATGCGAGATGAGGCGCCATTGCAAGCTGCCACGTAACGGCGGCCGGGCGGTCGGGGTCGGCGGTACAAGACATCGGGCTTGCACCAGCGGAAGGCCTTCGCCATTCAGATCACCCCATTCTTTTCGCCAAGCCAAGCGGGAAACAAAATCTCTGTTGCTGCACGTAACGTGTATGGTCAACAATTCGACTGGCGGATTGGAGGGCCGAAAATCTAAATCCACTAAGGACAAATAGACGTCGGTTCCGTCGTCATCTTTGCGTGGCGATGGGCGCCGGTGCGCGTACCAGAAGCAGCGTGGCTCCTGGCCCTGATAAGCGTGCCGAAATGAATAGAAAGGTTCATAGACCTGGGGTTCGGCGTGGTAAGGGACGGTTGAGGTCACGCGATCGACCGAGTAAACTTCCATGGACTTGAGACGGTGTCGGTCGGGAATTACTTGGTATTCCGTCAAGGTTTGCGACACTCGAACCGTTTCGGCTGGACGCTCGAAGAGATTGACTATCGGCGTGCAGCCGAGCTGAAAGGTTTCCGCATTCACAGCCTGAACGATGGACGGCAATTCCTCGCGCAGCTCCGAATCGCGGAAGAAAACGAGAACCTCGAAGGACATGCCTAAGGTTTGGAGCGGAACGGAATCCAGTCCTGCTAAATCGAAGAAGAAAAATTTCTGGGGGAAATGAAAGTATTCCTGCAGCAAGCGATATCCAAGGAAGCTGCGGTCCGAATAGGGCAGCAGTCCCTCGTCAGGCTCAAAGCCCACCGGGCGGATGAAGTTGGCTCCCAACACAATCGGTTCCGCTGTTCCCATGGCTGGCCTGGGCCGCAAGTGTATACGCATCGCGTGGACGAACAGCAGTTCATAAAGCAGATGGTGCTGGGTGCTGTCGCCATTCAAGAAAAAACGAAGATAGGGGATTTTGAGCGCCGCCAGCGGCAAATCTCCAAGTGTCTCGATTTGGAGCCGAAGAACGCACGATGCTTCCGGCGGAGCGCCAATCGATTGCGACGCAGACGCTGATACCAGCGAGGCGTTGGTAAGCCTCAATGGCCACAGCGAAACCGGATATATGGTGCGGAAGCTGCATTCCTGGCCGCTTACCTGCTTGGAATACAGCATAGAGCCTGAAGGAACGATTGCAGGCTCCGTTGGAGTTGTCTGCTGCGGCTCGTATCGAAACTGAGCGATCGCCATCGGCGGAACAGGCCGGAGGAAGTGCGGGTACAGCATGTTCAGCAGCGATTCGACGACTTCGGGAAACTCATCGTCGATCTTGCGGCGAACACGCGCGGCGAGCAACGCGAATGACTCAATTAATCGCTCGACATGAGGATCGGCGCTTTCCTTGGCACTGTCGAGCAGCAGGCGGGAGGCAATCTTCGGGTATTTCTCGACAAATTCGCCAGCCATCTGGCGGAAAAATGTCAACTCTTGCTCGTAATAGCGGTACGTGTCATCCGTCATTGCTCACGTTTCAGCGGCCTGCAAGCACACGAAATCGCCGCGACTCCTTTGGCAAGTCCGCATCATAAACCACGGGTTCCACCCCCCTATCCGTTCGCAGCAATCCGGAGATTCGAAATGAAAACTGGAGTGCTCCGGCGTCAACCAGGGCCACGGTTACACGGCTCAAGCGCGGCTCAAAGATCCGTACCGAGCGCTCAATAGCGCGCCGTATAGCCTCTCGGTCCATGGGGGCCGTTGTAAAATCCTGGATGCCGTAACCCGCTATACTTTCTCGAGTACGCTGGAAATCCTCGGGGATGGCACTTTCAGTGCGGCGAGTATTCAGAAGGTTGGTCAAGTCCCGTGCAACGCTATCTTTGAATTCCCGCAACTGCTCCCACTCTGGTGGTTGAACCTCCCGCGAGTTACGCGACTCAAGGTCGGTAAGGCGGTCGAGAAGGGATGCGATAATCGCCACGACTTGAGGTCAGTCCTCACAATCAATGTAGGCTTGCCAGGGATCAAGGCGGCAGAGTTGGCTATAAAGCGAGACAGCTTGATCCTGCTCCGAGCTCATCTCGCTCTTCTTGTAAAAGCGGTAAAGCCTGGACCAAACCGCGCCTACCAGCGCGGAACTTTCCCATTCAATGAGTTTGTAGTCGTTGATCTGTTGGTTGAGCTCTTCCAGGACGGTGCGCGCGAGGCGGTCCCTTCCGGCGTTCTTGCAGACGTCGACCAGCATAAGCTTTCGCATAAAGCGGGCTCTCCCCGAGGTCTCTTGCGCCGCTAAAGCGGCCATGCGCTGTAGTCCCCGATCAATGCTGCCAGACCGAACCAGTGCCTCCGCTTCTTGCCACGATCCCGACTCGTCGGACGGCATGCCAGCAGTCCAAAACCCGCTGATTGCGCTTTGCGGCTGCTGGGTGCTGTTACCGTTCACCCTTCCGTCGGGTGGGACGTCCGGCTCCTCGTCCCGTTTTTTATTGAGAATCGGGCCCAGCAGTCGCTTCATCTCTTCAAACGCTTCTTTGGCTGACGTCAGAGCAGGAGCGGCCTGGGCAAATTTTTCGTCGACAACAGCTTCCAGGGCTTTGAACGATTCAAAGGCTTGCTCGAAGGGCAAATAAACGGCTTCGAAGGCTTTCCGCTTCGTGGACCGTACGGCGGACTCGAAGGCATCTAATGTGATCCAGCCTTGTTGGCGAAGGCCGGCGATGGTCTCACGGACCTCCGGAGAGGCGCGCTGGGCGGAGTCCTCCGTTCCGATCCGGCACGCCTGCAAGTAGCGGGCGAAGCTGTAATTCTCTTCCTTGCTATCCCGGGCCGTAATCGGGACCAAGTGCATCACGTCGGGCATTCGGTCGTTCAGCCAGGTAAGCGAGCTTGCTCGATAATCCAAATCCCCGTCTTCTGCTGCTGGGAAAAGACCCGTGTCCCAGAAGCGATAAATCAGCTCTTTAGTGAGCCGTAGACAGTCCCTGAGGCCGTCAAACCCGTCCAAATGAATGGCCGACTCAGTCAGGAAGCATGCCAAGCGCAGGTCCTTGCTTTCTTTGAGGGCTTCAAGAGCCAGATCGGCAACGCGGTTCCAGTCGGCGACTTTGGGGCCCGCTTCTTTCTCCCAGGCACCTACGCCGAGCCGGTCATCAGCCCTCCTGGCTTCTAAAATCTGGCTGAAGACCGGGTCATAACGTAGATCTCTGCCCGCTGGGCTCTCCCGAGAGATGGCTTGAAGCAACTCCTCGCTGAAATAGGTTCGGTCCGCCATGGGTCACTTCGCTGCATTTGCCGGCGCCGCAGAGCTTATGATCCCTTGCCGGTTGTCAAGTCGTGTTTGGCAGTGACATTGCCCCCGCCCGACCCGTCCTTGCGTTTCTGCTGGGTGTATACCCATTCGATCTTGCCATAGTTCAGATGAACTTCTTCTGTTGGTAGCAGATCAAGGGCCTCGTTCGTCGCCTCAGGCTTGTAACCGATGCTGCTAACGCCGTTCGAGCCATTCGAACCAGTCGAGCCGCTGTTTAACAAAACCTTGGAGACCATTACCTCTTCCATCGTGATCTCCAAGAATTTCGTTTGACTGCCTCCAGCGCGGCAACCCTCTAGCTTCACTTTGGAGAAATGCTTACCGTTGGAAATTGCCTCGTAAATCTTGGGGGACGAGGCATCCATGTATTTGGTGAACACAAAATCGCCGTGCTGCACTCGGCCCGAAGACGCGCCGCCAGACGAACTCCTGGTGTTCGAGACAGGCTGAACCATTCCGTGATTGAACGACAATACCTCTATCCAGTCTTTGTGCTTGTCGTCGGTAGACTCGCCCTTGACACCGTCGATATTGATAAAAGTGTCGATCGCCATTTGCTTAATCCTCCTGAACGGGACATTCCCTCAAATGCGGCTCCGGCCGAGCGAACGGACCGCTGCACGACCGACTATCTTTCGGGCGAGGAGCACACTACGTACCGCACACCGCGTGCGCTCCTTCAAGCCGCCCTTATCCCTTCGGCTGCGGCAGCCGGGCGACCAGTCTCAGTGAGACCGTCAGCTCATCCAATTGGAAGTGCGGACGCAAGAAAGCTACCGCTGTATAGACGCCCGGTTTGGCCGGGTCTTCAGAAACTTCGATCTGAGCTTCGCGCAAGGGGAACTTCGATTTCGCATCCTGACTGGCGAAATCGTCCAGCAACACGTAGTTCTTGATCCAGTCGTTGAGGAACTTCTGGCACTGTTCCCGGCTCATGAAACTGCCGATCTTGTCGCGCATCATGGCCTTCAAAAAGTGAGCGAAGCGGGAGACCGCGAAAATGTACTGCAACTGCGAAGACAGTCGGGCGTTAGCATTAGCGTCGGCGTTAAGGTATTGAGTCGGCTGATTGGTCGACTGGGTCGCCATAAACACAGCATTCGTTGTTCCCTTGTAATAGCAAAGAGGAATAAAACCAAGCTTGGAAAATTCGGCTTCACGGCGGTCAGTAATGGCAATTTCGGTCGGACACTTGACCGCCTGGTCCCCCTCGTCTGTTTGGAAAGTGTGAGCGGGCAAGCCCTCTACTAAACCGCCGCCCTCCACGCCGCGAATGGCCGCGCACCACTCGTGCAATGCAAACGCATTGGTAATCCGCGCGCCCAAGGCAAAAGCAGCGTTCCCCCACAAGTACTTCTTGTGGTCACGTCCGTCCACCTTCTCTTCGTAATCAAACTCCTCGACGGGCGACGTGTCCCGGCCGTAAGGGAGGCGCAATAGAATGTGGGGCAGGCACAGACCGACGTACTTCGAATCGTCGCTCTTTCGAAAATCCTTCCAGGCCACGTATGCATCATTGTCAAAAATCTTGGCAACATCGCGAGGACCTACAAGCTCTGTGTAGCTTTCCCAATTGAACAGGCTGGGGCTTGCGGCAGTCAAGAATGGCGCGTGCGACGCGGCAGCCACGTTGGACAGGTTGATCACTAGTTGGATGTCTTCCGGATGCCGGGTCAACTCATAGTCGCCTATCAGGCAACCATATGGCTGGCCACCGAGCGTACCGTATTCTTCTTCGTAGATCTTCTTGAAGATCGTAGCCTGTTCCCAATCGTTCTGCTTGGTGAAATCCCGCAGGATCTCTTTCTTGCTGACGTTCATCACCTTGATCTTCAACATCGTTGAAGTTTCGGTATTGGCCACTAGGTATTGCAGCCCTCTCCAAGAGGCTTCCATCTTTTGAAATTCGGCCGCGTGCATGACCTCATTCAATTGACCGGAAATCAGTTCGTCGAGCTCCTTGATGCGGTTGCCTAGCATCTCGTCCGTATCTTTGGCAACCTGTATCTGGCCGGCAAGGACTTGATCCACCAACTCCTTGACCCATTCCCTGCCCTTCGCGCGTTCTTCCTTTGTTTGGCCTAGGCGGCCGTTATTTACTATGGTGTCGAGCAAACTGCCTTCGGTCTGGATGGCCAGCGCCGAAGCGGTTTCCGGAGTGGGTTTGGGTTCTGTTGCCATGAGCTATTCCTCCTTGGTGGAATCGCCAATAGACTGGCTACCCGCCTCAGCCCCAACCCGTTGGAGCGTTTCGTGGTTGCTTAGGACTTCCTGCAACAGGGACTCTAAACGATCATTGCCAATCAAGCTGGTCCGGAGGTTGTGAAGCGCGCTCCGAAGTTCCAGCAGCCTTCTCAAGGCGGGTACTTGTTTAGCGACCGCCGCCGGCTCGAAGTCCGCCATGGATTCAAAACGCAGTTCTACGCCCAAGCGCGTGTCGTCCTCATTGAGCCGATTGTCGACTTTGAAGGCGAGCCGCGGGTTAACTTGCGCCAGAACACGGTCGAAGTTGTCCTTATCGATTTCTGCGAACTTGCGGTCCTTCAGCGCAGGCAGTGGCTTTTCCGGTTGACCCGATAGATCCGCTAGGACTCCAACCACAAACGGAATCTCCCGCTTCTCAATCGCGCCGCCGGTCTCCACGTCGTAAGTGATGTGCACCCGTGGGGGACGTACTCGGCTTAGCTTCTTTTGTAAACTCTCTTTTGCCACTCCGGTTCTCCTGGCCGCTTCACCGAATCGAACAGCTGTTTAGGAGTGTCTAGTACACCTTTGGCCGTTACAACCGGTTCGCAGATTTCGAAAATATATCACACTTCACGGTAAATGGAGCCTCTGTTTGTTCAATTAACGGTAACCGCATTCCGAGGGCATTGGAGAGACTCGAAGAACACGGGGTTGAACAGATCTTTACCACCTGGGAATTCCACAAATTCCACCTTGGCTGGGGGATTGAGTGGCTGGGCCACTACCGATTTACCCAGACCGCGGATCTCGCTCCACTGCACGACTTTGCCGCTAAAAGTGCGGCCGTCGGCGTTTTGGAAAAGCCTCAGAACGCCCCACAGACCTTCGAAACGTCCGAATCCTGTCGTGAAATCACCCACTTGGACAGTTCCTTCTGCTCCGGAATTGCTACCTGCCGGAGCTGGCCAGTAGAAGGTCTTTTGCAGGGGATCCTGGGAGTTTAGTTCCTTCCCGTCAAGGATGAGCCGGACCACAATAGTTTGGCCAGACGGACCCTTTGGCCCTGGAACGGGGCGGAGAACGTATCTCAATCTAGGCTGCATCATGCCGCCTTCAGCGAAGAAGACGTCGGTCAGTTCTTGTGCGCCCGTTAAGAAACGGAGCAGTTCAGGCGCGACTTTCATCCCCTGGAGCGATGGGTTGGGCTTCCATTCCGACCCCTGCTTGACCACCAGATCGGAGGCGGATTGCTGAACATACTTCCATACGAAGCCATCGAGGGGCGAGAATCCTTTCGCAACTTCTGTTAAAGTTGCATCGGTTTGACTGGATTGGTTGAATGGATATTTCGACAGAATGGGCGACATCGCATGGCAAAATTGTGCCAGGTCGCTATTTTTCTTCCCGCCCGAGAATACCTCTGTATTGGATGGAATGACGGCAGCAGCTAATCGAATCGGCTGCTCCAGCAGAGTGGCGAGTTGCTTGTTGAGCCCTTCGTTTCCGACGTCGTAGAACTTGTCTGCCAGAGCGGTCTGTGAGGCTCTGGCTTGATTCAGGGCGACCTGGGCCTGAGGAATCGCGGTCGCACGCTCAGTAGCTGTCGCGCGTCCAAGGGCATCCAAACCGCTCTGCAGACCCCGAAGTCCTTTCACGTAATCGCTGTCATTGTCGTTGACCAGCCGATCGACTTCGGCGGGGGTGGTGAATTGCACCGGCTGAAAAAGGCGGGCCAGGTCGGCTGTTGTCATACGCGGTGAGTCGGCGCCCACCGCTTGTTCTATCTGGTCGATGCCCTTTCCAAGTTTTGTTTTGTTGTTCCCCGTTCCCAAGCCAAACTTCTTCGCTCCCCTTTCCCACCAAGTCAGCTCTCCGGGTTTGGGCGGAGCGAAATCCGTGTTGGTCGACACGAGCCGGACGATTGCAAGCAGTGGGGAAGTTGACCCGGCCAAAATATCTAGCCGCCGAGCCGCATCTGCGGGACCAGAATATCGGAGCACGTGAAACGCGGCTAGAAATGTTCGCCATGAGTCGGCATACTGGCTGTAGTACATGGACAGCAGCTGGTCGCGAACCTGCACACTCCGAAACCGATTCCCAATATTAGCAGTGTCGCCCATTACGCACGACTCAGAACCTGCCCCGAAGTTCCCCTTCGCAACCATATCCTCAAAGCGCCTTAGCCCTTCTTTCGTGAATGCACCCCGAATTTCGGACGGTCCAGAGAGAACGGACTGATACTTGTCGGCGTAGTCGCCAACTATGATGGGCTTAACTTGACGGTCCACGGCCGCAAGCAGACTATTCAGTTGCTGATCCAATCCCCCAGCCTGCCTTAGGAAGGCGCGGGCTGCTGCTTCGGCATCTGGATCCTCCGTTAGAGCGACCGGCGGTGTACTCTCCTGCCCGAGTTCGGACGCGTAGTAGTCGATCTGGATATTCAGCAGAAGCCTTTGTTCATCAGTCAGCTTTGGAAAAGTGTCCATCGCAGATGCCTTGAGCACTCTCGCGATCATGGGCTCGTCGAGAGGGCATGCGAGGGTTGTGATGGTCCGATGAGTCTTGAGGCGATCATATGTCAATCCAGCGCTAGCGGCTCCATTGGAGTCTCCGGCATGTTGGAGTTGGGATGCGAGCTGCTCATTGAGCTCCCTTAGGCTGAGCCGTCGCAACCGTCCGAAATAAGCCCGCTTGGCTTGGCCCCTTAGCTCATTGCCGGTATAAAGGCCCCAATGAAACCTAAAGGGAGAGCGTTTTTGGATTTCAAGTATTTCGACGCGCAGCGTATCGAGAGCGCGCAAATTCGCAAGGCTCAAGTCATCGCCGCCACGACGCAGAGCATCGATAGAACTCTGGAAGCGGCTGACGAGGCCTGAATTGCCGAACCAAGAAACTGTCCACACCAGCGTGATCAAAAGCGCCAGACCGACAGCCACGCCTGTCACAACTGTACGGTAGCGGTCGAATGGCGCAGGCGGGCGAGTTACAGCCGGACGGTCTTGCCGCAGCACCTTAGTGAACAAGTCCGGAACAAACATCCATTGCTCAACGGCTCGCGAAGGCGCTTGTTCTAAGGGCGATTTGCCGTAAGAGGTCTTAAGTTCGGAGGAAAAGATCTGCGTGGCATCGGAGGCGTGAATGGAGCTGCTAAACACGCTCGCATCCGGCAGGGCCGGCGGGGCCGTCATTCGTTCCGACCTGCGGGTGCCGATGAAAAAGAAGCCCCGCAATTGAGGGCTCGGCTGCAGCGGATCGGGCTTGAACACATCGACCAAGAATTGCACCAGGTTAGTGCGAATGCGCTTGAACTCTCTAGGAAACTCGTAAATGGGCGCGCGCGCTTCTTGCCTCGTTTCCTGCGCCAGCGCCGCCAATCGGCGGTCACTCAGCCGAAGGAAGAGGGTTGAAAACAGCTTACTGAGGCGCTTCGTCTCGGATTCGGCCCAAATCCGGTCGCCCGCAGCCTCCTTGCCGGCCGTCAATACTCCGAAGAGCTGCCCGGCTTCGGTGTCGGCCATTCTGCCGAAGAATTCCTGAAAATACTTGACGTTGTTCAGCTTGCTGAATACAGTGTAGACGGGCAAGTCGGGCCCAAACGTCGCAGCCGTGGCAAATAAACGTTCCCGTATCTGCTGAGCCTCGCGATCCAATTCGGACGGTTCGGGCGTGCCTGTGAACTTTTGCGCATCAAACACCAGCAGCACGCCTCGGAGATTCGCGGGAGGCGATGGCTGAAGCCAGCGACGCCATTTGGACTGCTTGGCCTTTGGCGACAGGTTGGCGAGGAATTCGGCGAAACGCCGAGCGTCGCTACTAAAAATCTTGCCACCAATTTCGATGAACACCGTCTGCTGCGCGATCCAGACATTCGCCAGGCGTGTGCCGACCACGGCAGATCCGCCGCTACCAATTTGTCCGGCAAGAAGTGCCGGTTCGACACCACTGCTCTGAACGAGACTCGTCTTGCCTGCACGCTCTGGACCGAGCACCAAGTACATAGGAAGCTCGAATATGCGCGGCGGCCGGATGCCGGGCGCGATGGGCGCTTGCGACAATCGCTGTTCGGCCTCGCGGAGAGTCGCCAGCAGCGCGAGGTCGTCCGGATGCATCTTCTGTGGTCCTGCTACCGCAACAGGTTGCGCCGGCCTTGCGGCGCGTTCGGACCGGCGGATCTGCCACCATCGGACGACTCGCTCCACGATCAGCCAGAGGAAAAGCGCTGCCACGCCGATTCCAGTCCAAAGTAGGCCTTGCTTCACCAGCTTCGAGACATCGTCAGAATGGAAGTACGCGGCGATGATCCAGACCAACAGCGCGTATAGAAACAGGATGAAGAGCAGTCGTCGAATCATGAAGCCCTACGGTAATTCAGTTAAGGCTAACCACCGCCATTCGAAGTTCGTCCAGCCGGAAGGAGAGATTCCATCGGAATAATAAAAACAACAGAATCGCACCAACGACACATCCCAGGATCCACCAGCGCCACATTCCCGTCTCCGCGTTGAGTTTTGGTGCCTCCGGCAGGAACTGGATTGGAGGCGAGAGCTTGTAGTCCAAACCTCGAATGGATTCGATTCGCCGCCGCAAGCGCTCCGCAATCCGTGACGCCTCACCGCGTAAGGGTGGCGCAAAACGTCCTTCAAAACCCAGCAGCAGACAAAGCAAGTAGACTTCCAAAAGGTCCGCTACTTCAGACGAATCCCGGCGGCGCTCGATATCGAGGAGTTTGTCATAGAATACATCGCCAGCTACGGCTTGGCCAAACAGTTCGATGTTCAGCGGCCTCTTTCGCCACTCGTCGGCTTTCGGATCCTTGGATGAAAGAATGGTCTCGTCGAGAAACGCGACGACCGCGAACGAGGCGTCGCGCACGTCGGCTGAGGCATAGCCCGATACCCCGGCCTCACGCTCACATTCTTGCAAAGCAGCTTTCATGCGACGTCGAAACGTCTCCACCTCAAGGAGCGCCTGCCTTCCGGACTGAATTCTCACAACTCCCGTCAGAATATTCTGGTAAACGAGGGCGAGCGTATCAGCCCTGGAGGTGACGGGTGGCGCATTTGCCGGTTGCATTAGGTGCCGTTCCCAATCTTATGTTTCAGCGTATACTCTTCGCTAGTGCGGGCGCCAACCTGCGGTTGAGATATTTCCGGACCAAGTCCTCGCGGTATACCAAAGCGCTATGCCACTCCGCGGTCATACACTAGGTGGCGCAACGAGGCCTGATGTTTCATCTGTTCGAGATAGATCGCTCGAGATTTCTCTTTGGCGCCGAACAGGATGACTCGGAAGTTCTGGTCCGTGAGGCCGGTTTATTTCAGGATCTCTTCCTTAGTCTTTTCTTCTAGGTAGAAGGCACGCAAGATCCGCCGGTCACGCTCGGCAAGTTGTGCGAGACCCACGGTAAGGGCCTGCCGTTAGTTCGACCAGATCGGTTTCCGCAAGACTCCTGCGTGGTGGCTCGGGAACCACCTCTGGCATCAGCTCATTGCGCTGCGAGCATCGCCGGTATTCTGAGATGACGTTCCGGCAAATACCATTAAGAAACGCGCT
>Ga0126373_10004039_pt1 | contig 11134 bp, 8 predicted proteins | sample PanSoiMetPlot_11_FD_92545 | JGI IMG/M metagenome (GOLD analysis project Ga0126373, IMG submission 92545) | Tropical forest soil microbial communities from Panama - MetaG Plot_11 | ecosystem: Environmental > Terrestrial > Soil > Tropical forest > Bulk soil | place: Panama | collected 2016-02-17
TGATAACGGAACGGCTTGCTATACGTATTGCCCTGCGCCTCCTGGGTGATCTTGCGGCCCGCGTATAGCCCGGTCTGCATGGCAACCTCCGCGACACCCGGCAGGTTGTCCAGGCTCATCAGGTCTCCGACCACCAGGATGTCGGGATGTCCAGGAAGCGACAGATCCTTCCCGCAGATCAAACGTCCCGCCCGGTCCTGTTCCGCGCCCGTGGCCTTGGCCACGAGCCCGGCGAGGGGCGGCGCTTCGACACCGGCGGTCCACAAGATTGTGCCCGCGTCGTAGCGTGTGACGTTGCCGTCGTGATCTTTGACCTGCAGGCCGTTGATATCGGCCTCGGTCACGATTGAGCCCATATGCAACTCGACACCCAACTTCGAAAGGTCGCGGGCGGCCAGCGCGGACAATTTCGGTCCGAATGCGGCCAGCGGGGCGCTCCCGCCGTCGAAGAGCATGACCCGAGCAGCGTCAGGATGGATGTGCCGGAACTCGCGGCGCAGTGTCTTGGTGGCCAGCTCGCGGATCTGGCCCGCCAGTTCGACCCCGGTCGGACCTGCTCCCACGAGGGCGAAGGTAAGCCAGCGGCGGCGTTCGTCAGGGTCGGCGGCGGATTCGGCCATTTCGAACGCGCCGAACACGCGCCGCCGGATCCTGCGGCTATCCTCGATCGTCTTCATCCCGGGCGCGAAAGCGGCGTATTCGTCATGCCCGAAATAGGACTGCCTGACGCCGGCAGCCAGGATCAGGTAGTCGTAGTCGAACTCGATCTGATCACCAGTCAGACGCCTCGCAACGACGCGCCGCGCGGCTGCGTCGACCCCGGTCACCTCGGCGAGGACAAAATTGACGTTGCGGTAGCGCTTGAGCAGGTCCCGGAGCGGAGAACTGATCCTGCCCACGGACAGGATGCCGGTCGCGCACTGATAGAGCAGCGGCTGGAACAGGTGGTGCTCGGCCCGGTCGATCAGAGTCACCTCGACCGGTGCGCGGCGCACCGCGCGAGCGGCGAACAGGCCGGCAAACCCGCCACCAACGATCACTACACGGCGGGCCCTTGGATTCTCGGCCATGGCTCAGCACGACCTTTCATTGCTCGGGTGTTCACGTCCTCATTGGTCATGGTGATTGCCGTGCCGTTGCGGAAGTCCTGCGGCCCGCCCGGTCCGCGGGATCTACAACGAGGCTCGTTCTGATCATCGCTGGGCCTTGGTGCTCATGTCACGAAGGACGTCGCCAACGGCCCGCACTGTGCCGTGCCGCCTGAGAATCACGTCGGCGATCAGCCCGGTCCATCCGGTCTGGTGGAACGCACCGATCGCGGCGCCGTTGTCACCGTGGAAGTATTCGCTGAAGATCAGATTGTCCTTCCACGCGGGATCGGTCTGCATCCGCTCGGTTCCGCCGAAGCAGGCGCGGCGACCGTTGCCGTCCCTGATGAAAAGCGAGATCAGTCGCTCTTGGAGATCTGCGGTGATCTGGTCGAGCGTGCGCCGCTGGCCCGAGCCGGTCGGGTACTCCAGCTCAAGGTCATCACCGTAGAACCGGTAGTAGCGCTCCAGCGACTCGATCACGAGGTAGTTGACCGGAAACCAGATCGGGCCGCGCCAGTTCGAGTTACCGCCGAACATCGACGTGGTCGACTCGGCCGGCTCATAGTCGATTGCCGCCTGATAGCCCGCCACGTCGAACTGATAGGGGTGGTCGCGATGGTATGCGGACAAGGCGCGCAGCCCGTGCGGCGAAAGGAACTCGGTCTCGTCGAAGAGCTTGGCGAACAACCGCTCCAGCTGGTTCGGCCGGGCGACCGAGAGCAGCAGCCGCCGGCCGGCGCCCTCGCCGCGCAGTTGCGGCGTCTCGGTCAACTTCTCGATGTCGCCGACGCCCTCACGCTGCAGGAAATCCATGAACCGCTTGTTCATCGTCATTGCGCTTAGCAGCATGTCTCCGTCGATCACCGCCGCCGCCAGCGCCGGAATGATGCCGACCATCGATCGGACCTTGACCGGGACGGCGTAGCCAGATGGGGTAACCAGCCGGTCGTAGAAGAGCCCGTCGACGTCGTCCCACAGGCCCTGCTTGTCGAGAGCGTTTCGAATTCCCGCGAAATGCTCGAGGAACTTCAATACCAGATCACCTGACTGGCGCCTCCCGGACCAGTTCAGGACAGCGGCGATCGAGCCCATTGCCAGCGCGTAGGCGCCCATCCAGCCGGTGGCATCTGATTGCTCAAGGACGTAGCCCTGGGGCAGGTGGGAACGGTCGATCGGGCCGATGTTGTCGAGGCCGAGGAAACCGCCCGAGAAGACGTCGTTGCCGTCGACGTCTTCGCGGTTTACCCACCAGGTGAAGTTGACCAAGAGCTTGTCGAAGACACGGCTGAGGAAGTCCACGTCGCGACCGCCGTCGATTGCGAAGACCTGAAGCGCCGCCCAAGCGTGCACCGGCGGGTTGACATCGCCGAAATCCCATTCATACGCCGGCAGGGCCCCGTGCGGATGCTGGAACCACTCCCGGGCCACCATGATCAGCTGGTACTTCGCGAACGCCGGATCCAGGTGCGCGAGGGTGACACAGTGGAAGGCCAGGTCCCAGGCGGCGAACCAGGGATACTCCCATTTGTCCGGCATGGAGATGATGTCGAAGCCGTCGAAGTTACGCCACTTGGAGTTCCGTCCGCTCTTGCGCTGGGCGGGCGGCGGTGGCTGGCCCGGGTCGCCGTCCAGCCAGCGGCTAACGCCGTAGTAGAACAGCTGCTTGCTCCACAGCATGCCCGCGCAGGCCTGGCGCAGCACCATGGCTTCGTCAGCGCTGGCGCCGGCCGGGGTGAGCTCGGCATAGAACTCGTCGGCCTCGGCCCTGCGCTCGGTCATCACTTGAGCGAAGTCGGCACCGAGCGCATCCGTTGCTGTGGCCGCCTGGCCCGGTTGGCCACTTGCCGGCCGGAGCCGAAGCCGGAGCTCAGCGGACTGGCCAGGCATCAGGGTGAGCTCGTACCAGAACGCGCATTTCGTACCAGCGCGCTCAGGGTTGACGGTCGGCGCGCCGTGGACCACGTGGTCGTTGATGCCGTCCTTGGGATAGGGACTGACCGGGTCGGCACCGTACAGCCGCTCGAGATTGGTCTCGTTCTCGCAGAACAGGATCTGCGGGTCGGCGTCGTCGGGGCTGGCCGCAGCGATGAGTTCCATGGTGCCGACGATCGGATGATCGACGGCGACCGACCGGTTGCCGGACGCCCGCATGCTCGGCCGATGCTCATCGCCCCCCCAAGACCAGGTGTTTCGGAACCAGGCCGTCGGTAGCACATGGATCGTGTCGGTCTCGGGGCCGGCGTTCGTCACCTGGATGGCCATCAGCAGGTCGTCCGGGCCCGCCTTGGCGTAGTGCACCTCCGTGATCCAATACCGGTCGTCGTCAAACACCCCGGTGTCGAGCAGTTCGTACTCGGGCTGGTAACGGTTGCGGCCTGCGTTGGTGTCGATGAGGTCCTTATAGGGGTAGGGGGCTTGAGGATAGTGGTAGCGCCACCGATTCCAGGTATGACTCGGGACCGCATCCAAATACCACCAATACTCCTTCACGTCCTCGCCGTGATTGCCCTGCGGGCCGGTGAGACCGAACGCGCGTTCCTTCAGGATGGAGTCGCGTCCGTTCCACAGAGCCAGGCTGAGGCAGAGCCGTTGATGGATGTCGGAGAACCCGGCCAGGCCGTCCTCGCCCCATCTGTAGGCGCGGGATCTCGCATGATCGTGCGGCAGGTAATCCCACGCGTTGCCGTCGGCGCTGTAGTCCTCCCGAACCGTGCCCCACTGCCGCTCGCTGACATACGGACCCCACCGGTACCACGGTCCGGCTTCCAGCAGACCGTCTTCCAGTCGCCCGAATTTTGCGATTCGCTCACGTTCCGCGCCCACGATCGCTCCTTATTGTTCAAATGTACCGGTCCGAGATGCCTACCTGTCTCGCGTGCCGGCCAATTCGTCTCATGTCTCAAATGTGCGGAACTGGTGTGTGAGGGAGCCGGCGGAATCGGCAACGCCACTATGGGCGCCGACCATGTCGTCGATCGTGAAGCAGCCTCGCCGGCGCGGTCGCGGGTGAGACGCGAAGTCGGCGATCAGGCCGGCAAACCCGCCGCCGACGATCACTACGCGGCGAGGTCCTGGATGCTCGGTCATGGCTCCGCACGACCTTTCATTCCTTGCTTGTTCAGGTCCTGACTGGTCATGGTGCTTACGCGGGAGCCCCGAGGGCATCGCCCTGATGTAGGTATTGTCCGCAAAGCCGGTCGGCGCCCCGGTGACCCCGCCGTCGGTCGACGGACTTAGGTCCGACGTGCAGGGTGGGCCGACGACGGATCACGGCCTACAGCCGGGGTAACTCCAGGACTGAGACCACCGTGAAGATCAGCAGCCCGAACGCGACGATGCCGATCGCAACTCGTCCGCGCGCCGCCTGAAACCGCTGACCGACGGCAACGAGGAAGAGCACGGATGCGAACAAAACCGTGTCCCGCACGTACTTGTCGGCGTTCTCGCGCGCCTTCGTCCCCTTGTCGAAGGCATCGGCGGCCTGGGCATTCAGCCGCTTGGCCGCCTCCTCGTTCGTGTTGTGATACGTCGGCATATAGCCAGGGCCGGGCGGTGCTGCCGGATTCACGAACGGATCGGTTTTCAACCATGCCTGGAACGCATCGCGGTATTCCGGAGTAAATCGGCGGACGTAGGTCGCTTGCAGCCCTTTGTCGCCAGCTGCGCGCGCCTGCAGCCAGGCCGTGAACAGCGACGCGTCCGCAGCGAGCTGCTGACCGGCCAGCGTGCTCGCTGCGTCGGCCGCGAATCGGTCCCGGTTGGCCTCACCGTAGAGCAATGATTGCTGGCCGTCCCACTTGGCTGCTTGCAGACCGCTCCACGCCGTCGCGACTGCGACGATCGCGAGGATGAGGACTTCGGCGACCTCGACGAATTCGTGCCAACGGCCCCGCTGCCTGCCAGTGTTTTCGGGCTCACTCAGCTGGTGTGTCGTCTCGACGTCCGTGCCTTCAGGCATCTCCGGCCCTCCCGCCGGGTAGCGGGCCAACCCGTAGGGAGTCTTCGCTGCGCGCACCATCGCCGGCATCACCCCGATCGAGTGAATCGAGCCGGTTCGCCTACGCCTCCACTTTCACCCATGCCGGGTGATGGTCCGCGGACGTTGTTTTGTTCCGATGGCTAAGGGGACGCCGCCACAATCGGCTGTTGGAGGGAGGCGCGATATGGCCGGCACCATTCGCGGTACGGGTTCGGGCATGCCCTCGGCAACTGCGGCACCGGCCCGTGCCGGCCTCGTGCTGACGTCACTGATCGCGGTTGCCGCCGTCGCGAACCTCAATCTGTCCGTGGCGAACGTCGCCTTGCCCTCGATCGGACGGGCCTTCGACTCCTCACAAACGACCCTCGACCTGATCGCGGTCGGCTACTCGCTCGGCCTGGCCGCCTCGGTTCTCTACCTCGGCGCGGTCGGCGACCGCCATGGGCGCAAGCTGATGCTCGTTCTCGGCATGGTGCTGTCCCTGCCGGCTTGCCTGCTCGCCGCCTACGCTCCCGACGACAGCGTGCTGCTCCTCGCGCGCATTCTCGGTGGTCTCTCGGCGGGCATGGCCTACCCGACGACACTTGCCCTCATCGCCGCGTTGTGGTCAGGTCCCGGCCGTACCACCTCGATCGCGCTGTGGTCGGCGATCGGCGGCGGGATCGCTGCGCTCGGCCCGCTCGTCGCCGGCGGGCTGCTCGAGCAGTTCTGGTGGGGATCGGTCTTTCTGATCACGTTGCCGCTGGCGGTCATCGCGCTGGTGATGGCCTGGATTTTCGTGCCGGCCCATGTCAACGAGACGACCGAGCCCGTGGACAATCTCGGCGGCGTGCTGTCGGTGGTACTTGTCGGGACGCTGATTCTCGCGATCAACTTTGCGCCCGTCCCCAACAAGGGAACGCTCGTGCTCAGCCTGGCGCTGATCGCGCTCGCGTCACTGATCGCATTCGTCGTCCGGCAACGGCGTGCGAGGAATCCACTATATGACCTGCACATTGCCGGGCGACGCATATTCTGGGTGGCGGCGTGCGCAGGGATCATCGTGTTCGGCTCCCTGATGGGCTCGGCGTTTGTCAGTCAGCAGTACCTGCAGAACGTGTTGGGTTACTCCACCCTGGGCGCGGGAGCCGCCTTCTTGCCTGCCGTAGTGTTCATGATCCTGGTCGCGCCCAGGTCGGCGAAGCTCGTCGAGGTCCGCGGCGCACGGTTCACGTTGCTGACCGGGTACGTGTTTCTCTTGCTCGCCTTTCTGTGGATGCTCCTGCTGTGGAGGGAGGACAGCCACTATTGGCAGGTCGCTGTCGCATATGCGTTCATCGGCATCGGGGTTGGCTTCGCCGGCACGCCGGCATCACATTCCCTGACCGGCTCGGTACCGGTACGGCGCGCCGGAATGGCGTCGGGCACCGCGGACCTGCAGCGCGACCTGGGCGGCGCGATCATGCAATCGATCTTCGGGGCGCTGCTGACGGCTGGGTATGCGAGCGCGTTCTCGGCGGCAATCGCGGCGTCGCCGAACAAGCAGCAGGTCACCAGCAGCGTTCAAAACCAGCTGACCAAGTCGTTCTCCAGCGCTGAGGATGTCGCAAAGCAGTATCCGCAATACTCGGACCAGATCGTCGCCGCAGCGAAGTCGTCATTTCTCTCGGGCGATCAGTGGGCATATACCGCCGGCTTGATCGCGATAGTGATCGGCGCGGTGATTGTGTTCTTCCTGTTCCCCAAGAAGGAGCAAGAGCAGGAACTGTTGGCGAAGTACCTGGCGGAGGATGAAGTGCAACCCGAAATGTCTGCACAGCCCGATGCCGGCGCGGTGGACGTTCGCGGAGCACGGATCGCCCGCGACGACGGTAATCCGGGCCCGGACGGCGATAGCAGCTGAACCCGGTGCATCACGCCTGAGATTAGCCGAAGGTGAACGCGTACGCCTGCACGCCGGGCTCCGAGAACGCGATCTCGAAGGTGCGGTCGGTGATGGGACCGCCCTGTCGGATGAGCTGATACAGCCGGGGTTGCGCCGCCTGGCCGAGCCCCCGATCATCGACGTCCGTTCCGTGGTTTGCGCCCGGTGGTTCGCCGTCTATGAGCACGCGGAACGGCACGGCCGTCCCCGGTACGGCCGGTCCCATCACGACATTGAGATCGCGCGCGTGGAAACGGTAAGCGATGCGCCCGTCCGAGGAGTTCAGCCTGGTGGCCTCGTCGCCAATCGTCCAGTCCCCGGAAAGGGCCCACTCGTTGCGTCTCAGGTGCGCCGGGACGGCATAGACATAAGGCTGGCCCGGCAAGAGGCCGCCGGCCGAGACGAAGTTCTCGGTCCGCTCGTAACCGACATAGTTCTCTGGTGATCTCAGGCTGCCCCAGTCGGCCGGCGCCTCAATCCCCGCGGCAGTGACCGAAACCATTTCTCGGTCGACAGCGCCAGAGCCGGCCTCGGTAAGTAGCTGCTGTATGACCATTTCCGACTGCTCGTATTCGCCTTCGCCGAAATGGTGATGCCGGATGTGCCCCTGAGCATCGGCGAAGTACAAGGCAGGCCAGTAGTGATTAGCGAAGGCACGCCATATCGCGTAGTCGCTATCGAGCGCAACTGGGTAGCTAATTCCCATGTCCGTTACAGCCTGGCGGACGTTGCCGGGATCGTGTTCGAACGGGAACTCGGGGGTGTGCACGCCGATTACCACCAGCCGGCTGGCGGAGTACTTGGCAGCCCAGGCACGGAGGTAGGGCAGCTGGCGCAACCAGTTGATGCAGGTGTAGGTCCAGAAGCTGGCCAGGACCACCTTGCCGCGCAGGCCCGCGGGTGCCAGTGGCGGGGAATTGAGCCATCCGGTCGCGCCGTCCAGCGACGGCAGCTCACCCTCGACGGGCAGCCGGGCCGTGGCCGTGTGCAGACCCGCAGGCGCACGCCAGTTCAGGTTCATGACGATGCCTCCGTCCGGCTAGCGCAACGGCCGAAACGCGGCGCGCATCTCGGCGGCGAACAGCTCGGGCTGTTCCCAGGCCGCGAAGTGCCCTCCTCGGTCGACCTTGTGGAAGTAGATGAGGTTGTTGGGATATGCGCGCTCAGCCCAGCTCCGCGGTGCCTGGTAGAGCTCGTCGGGGAAGACGCTGATCGCGAACGGAATGGTGATGTTCTTGGCGTCGAAGAAATCCGCCTTGTTCTCCCAATACAGGCGAGCTGCAGAGATGCCGGTATTCGTTAACCAGTAGAGCGTGATGTTGTCGAGGATGTCGTCTCTGGTCAGGGCGCCGGGGAGGCGTCCCTCGATGATCTGCCCGACAAGCCCGGGCTGTCCGGTGCCGTCGCCGTGGTCGATCATGAACGCCGCCAGATCGATCGGCGAGTCGGCAAGCCCATACAACGTTTGCGGGCGTGTCGACATGATCTGTGCGTAGGCGACGTGCTTGGCATAGAAGCTGCCCAGCTGCTCGTAGGCGTGTCGCTCCTCGTCGGAGAGACCCGATGGCGGCGGCTCGCCGGTCTCGAAGCCATGGACGAGATCGACGGGAGCCGTGCCGGGCATGTTGGAGTGAATGCCGAGCAATTCCGGGGCCGCCTGCGCGCCCATCATCTGCGTGACCGCCGCACCCCAGTCGCCGCCCTGGGCGACGAACCGGTCGTAGCCGAGACGCTTCATCAGCACGACCCAGGCCCCGGCGATGTGGCTCGGATCCCAGCCGGGCGAGGTCGGCTTGGCCGAGAATCCGTGGCCAGGCAGCGAGGGGATCACCAGGTGGAATGCGTCGTCCTCGCTCGCGCCATCAGCCGTAGGGTTGGTGAGCGGCTCGATGATCTTCAGCTGTTCGAGGATCGAGCCCGGCCAGCCGTGGGTAACGATCATCGGCAGCGCGTCCTCGTGCTCGGAGCGGACGTGAATGAAATGGATGTCGAGCCCGTCGATCTCCGTGATGAACTGCGGCTGCGCATTCAGCTTTGCCTCGCACTTGCTCCAGTCATAGTCGGTCGACCAGTAGCCCGCGAGTTCTTGCATCAATGCCAGCGGCACACCTTGCGAGTCGTCGGTCACCGTCTCGCGCTCGGGCCACCTGGTCGCGCTTACGCGCCGTCTTAGCTCGGTGAGGTCTGCCTCCGGAAAGCTGGGCTGAAACGTGCGGACCGTGCTGTCTTCGGCAGGCATTTTCGTCTCCTAACGTGTTGGATTCCGCACCGGTGGTCAGTAGCGATCGACGTCGACGACGGCCTCCGCAAACGCCTGCGGAGCCTCTTGCGGCAGATTGTGCCCGACCCCACCGGAGATCCTCCGGTGTGTGTACTTGCCCGAGAACTTCGCCCTATAGGCACTGGCTTCCGGATGGGGCGCACCGTTCGCATCGCCTTCAAGGGTGATCGTCGGCACGGTAATGACAGGGCCGCCGGCGAGCTGCCTCTCCAGATCGTCATATCGTGCCTCGCCGTCCGCGAGGCCGATGCGCCAACGATAGTTGTGGATCACGACGCTGACATGATCGGCATTGTCGAATGCTGCGGCGCTTCGGTTGAACGTCGCATCGTCGAATCTCCAATCAGGTGAGGCGGTCTGCCAGATGAGCTTCGCAAACTCGCGCCGATACTTGTCATAGCCGGCGCGGCCGCGTTCGGTGGCGAAATAGAACTGATACCACCACGCGTGTTCTGCCGGCGGAACCAAGGGCGCCTTGTTGGCCTCCGGACTGCCGATCAAGTAGCCGGAGACCGACACCATGGCCTTGCAACGGTCGGGCCACAGGGCGGCGACGACGTTGGCAGTGCGAGCTCCCCAGTCGAACCCGCCGATGATCGCTTCGTGAATGCTGAGCGAATCCATCAACGCGATGATGTCGACCCCCAGGACCGCTTGCTGGCCGTTGCGCAACGTCGTATCGGAACGGAAGCTGGTTGCGCCGTAGCCACGCAGGTACGGGACGATGACCCGGTATCCCTTGGACGCCAGTAGCGGGGTGACCTGGGCATAACTGTAAATGTCGTAGGGCCAGCCGTGCAGGAGGATGACGGCCGCGCCATCGGGAGGGCCGGCCTCCGCGTATGCGACGCTCAGCACGCCCGCATCGATCTGCTGCAACGCGCCGAACGAGATGTTCGTCGCCGGCTTGCTCGTTGTGGTATGCGGCGATGTCGCGCTGGTGTCGGCGCTCATCGTCGTTTATCAGTGTGAATCGGCGACGGCCCGGGCCGCCTTGACGATGACGTCGGTGACCAGCTGCGGCTGCGAGACCATGATCACGTGCGAACCCTCGGCCTCCACGATGTCGGCGCCAGCCCGTTGCGCCATCGAACGGACGAGATCGGCACCCGCGGCCTTGTCGCCTGTGGCGACCACGGCCCAAGACGGCAGCCGCCGCCAGGCCGCCGGTCCCGACACGTCGCTGAACGCCGCTTCGGCGATCGGCCGCTGGGTCGCCGCCAGCAGCGCGGCCGTCTCCTCGGACAGGTCCGCGGCGAACGCCTCGCGGATGCGCGCCGGGTCGATCGCGAATTCGACTGCCGTCCCTCCGTCGCCTCCGGTCGGATAGTGGCGCTGGACCAGAGCCGAATTGAGGACGCTGTCCTTGGAGTCGTTCGAGACTTCTCCTAGACGTTCGCCTTCATCCGGTGCGAAGGCCGCGACGAATACCAGGCCCACGACATTCGGGGCATCGGTAGCGGCGTTACTGATGACCGCACCGCCGTATGAGTGACCGACCAGGAGGATGGGACCGTCGATCTGACTGAGTGCGCTCGCGATATAAGCGGAATCGGCGGCAACGCCGCGCAGCGGGTTGGGCGGGGCGACGACGGTATAGCCCTGCTGCTGTAGCCTCTCGATAACTCCGTTCCAACTGGACGCATCAGCGAAAGCTCCATGGACAAGCATTATCGTCGGGTTGACGTTGGTTCGTTCGGTCATGACGTCCTGCCTCCCGGTTGCCTGCCGTCGGTGAAACAACCAGACTCGCACACCAGGCGGCGGCGCTACTACATGTGAGAGTCACGGATTTGGACCCCCGGAAGATTGCCACAGTGCGCCGGCGTTTCCCGTTAAGGTAGCTGGATCATGCCGGACGTCCGAACCGCGCGCCTGCA
>Ga0126373_10004040_pt1 | contig 11134 bp, 11 predicted proteins | sample PanSoiMetPlot_11_FD_92545 | JGI IMG/M metagenome (GOLD analysis project Ga0126373, IMG submission 92545) | Tropical forest soil microbial communities from Panama - MetaG Plot_11 | ecosystem: Environmental > Terrestrial > Soil > Tropical forest > Bulk soil | place: Panama | collected 2016-02-17
GAGGGCCTGAGCGAGGGGGACTACAAGGACATTGCGAACGCGATGATAGAACGCCTTTTTGATCTTCGAAGGCGATTTAGCGACCGGAAAGTTTGTCTGATATCGGGCGGGGAGGTATCTTGTGTGGTTACGGGAAAGGGTGTAGGTGGGCGCAATCAGGAATTTGTGCTATACTCGGCGGCGAAACTAGCAGAACAATGGAGTGGTACCGATCCGATTGCTGTTCTTTCTTGTGGTACCGATGGAATTGACGGCAACAGTCCGGCGGCTGGGGCTGTGTCGGACCAGAGGTGTATCGTCGAAGCGATAAGGAACGGAATCGATCCGGGTCGATACTTGCGCGAGAACGATTCATTCTCATTCTTTTCAAAGACGGGCGGGCTCGTTAATACCGGGCCTACTGGCACTAATGTTCGGGATATCAGGATCATGCTGGCCGGCAGCTAACGGTCAGAATTCATGGATACCTGCTGCCTGAGCAATACAAGGAGACCGAAAAATGAAGAAAACGATCTGGCTGGTCCTAAGCATCTCCATCGCATCTATTATGCTGTTCGCCGGGGGCTGCAATGAGAAGGCTGGCCCAGCGCCTTCGAGCAAGGCATCGGCAGACAGCAGCGATCCGAAGCTTGCCGCCATCAAGGCTGATATGGCAAAGACAACTCCGGATGGCAAGGCAATGATAGAGAAGTGCAAAGCCATGAAACCGCAGGTAAATGGCCAGGATTCATCAAAGACACTGGCTGAAGTAATTGATGATTGGTCAAAGAACAAAGGTGAATACAACATCACTGAGATCGGGTGGGAAGCATCGCAAAAGAAGACTGGACGGTGGAAGGTCATTTATCACTACCGGCCATACACTAAGGAATATCTGGCAGCCGAGTGGGAATACAATCCTGAGAACAACACGCTCTATCCATTTGACCTGCAAAATGCGCCACAGTTTTGGGCTGGCCCTTCAATGGACGACAAGAAGGCCAAGAAAGGCAAGTAAATAGAGGGCGACGCCTTAGACGCAACTTAAAGGTCAAGAAATTCTTTAAGAGTCGGCCCGCCGACATTGCTATGAATGGAACCGTGCTATGAATGGAACCGTTCTGGTTGTCGATGATGAAGCCGCGGCTCGGTATGGGATGAGGCGTGCTCTAGAGACGGAATCGTTTGCTGTGCTGGATGCCGCCACCCTGGATGAGGCTGAGCGCCTCGTGGCCTCAGCTTGTCCCGATGCCATAATCTTGGATTTGAAGCTAAATCAGGAGTCGGGCTTGGACTGGCTGCCAAGCCTGGCTTCCGGCGAGAATCCGCCTCCAGTGATTGTCGTCACGGCGTTCGGGAGCGAGCGCTTGGCAGTCGAGGCTATGAAACGAGGGGCCTTCGACTACCTTGCGAAACCGTTCGACATCGATGAGCTGAGGGTTCTGGCGAGGAATGCCGTCGAGCTTTTCCGGCTCAGAAATGAGAATCGCCGGCTCAAGAGAGAACTCGCACAGACCGACAGTCTTGGCGCCATCATCGGCTCAAGCCCTGCGATCAAAAGGATCTACTCTTTGATCGAGAAAGTTGGTCCAACCGAAGTCAGTGTTTTGATCACAGGCGAGTCGGGCACCGGGAAGGAGTTAGCTGCCAGGGAGATCCACCGGCTGAGCGGTCGCACCGGGTCATTCGTCCCAGTGAATTGCGCCGCCATTCCGCCAGACCTGATCGAGTCAGAGCTCTTTGGCCACGAAAAGGGTGCCTTTACCGGAGCGGTCGCGAGACGAATTGGTAAGATTGAGGCAGCCAACAATGGCACGTTGTTTCTCGACGAAGTGGGGGATATGAGTCTGCCCACACAAGCCAAACTGCTCCGAGCGCTCGAGGAAAAGAGCTTTGAGAGACTTGGCAGCAACGACACTCTTACAAGCGAAGTCAGGATTATCAGTGCAACCAATAAACGGCTTGTGAGGGAAGAGATTCCGGCCGGTAAGTTTCGAGAAGACTTGTTTTATCGCATTTCGGTTGTATCGATCGAACTACCGCCGCTAAGGGACCGGAGAGAAGACATTCCTGCCCTTGTACAATCCTTTTGCGAGAGACTTGCTTTAGCTCATAGAAAAGGGCAAGTGACCTTTTCAAAACCCGTTTACGAGCTATTCTATCGATATGACTGGCCTGGGAATGTCAGGCAACTGCGAAACTGTATTGAGCGAGCCCTGGTGCTGAGCGAAACTGAAACAATTACTTTAGATGTATTACCTCAGGAAATATGGAGTAAAGATGCCCAGCTAAAGTCCGAATCGGACGATGATAAGCCTGTTGTCGGTGTAGCCTCTGGAACTACGTCAGCGTCACTTAGGCTCAAAGAGGCAAAGAAGGAATTCGAACTGCGACATATTGAGAGCGTACTTGAACAAACCTCAGGGAACATCACTAGAGCAGCCGGCTTATTAGGCATTCACCGGCAAAGCTTACAGCAAAAGATTAAGGACCTGGGTCTGACCAAGAAATTTGTGCTAACTGAATGAGTGAGAAGGGAATTGGCGGCAGCCAGCGATCCCGATCCCACCCTTGTTAAGTTTCCAGCGATAAGTTTCCGGCGAATCGACCGCGGGTGCGCTGGTCGACAAGATTGTTAAGATTACGCGATCGAGTTGGACGCGGCATTGCGTTCCCGTCTAATTGTTCCCCGACAAAAAAAGGGAGGTGTTCGCCTTAACTGCGCACCTTGGTTAAAAGGGGATATCGTCATCAGTAATAGGGGCCGGGGGTTCATCGGCCAAGTGCTCCTCGCGGGAAGAGGTTCGATCGCCAGTTCTTGGCGCAAAGCCCTCGTCGGACCTGGACCCGAGAAAGCGCAAATCGGTCCCCTGGACCTCCAGCGAATACCTTGTGTTGCCATCACGGTCTTGATATTCGCGTTGGGACAGCCGGCCCTCAACATAGACTTGTTTGCCTTTACTGAGGTATTGGTTCGCAAGCTCAGCCTGGTTTCGCCAAAAGGTGACCCGGAACCAGGTGGTCTGGTCCTGAAACTCGCCGGAGCGATCTTTCTTCCGCTCGGTGGTGGCGACCGAGAAATCACAGACCGGAACGCCTTGCGGGGTATAGCGTAATTCGGGGTCTTTGCCGAGGTAGCCAACGATTGTGATTCTGTTGAACGATGCCATGAGATGTCCTCCAGCTCACTGAGATTTTTCTTCGGTGCTCGCGAACAAGCATCTTTCAAGAAACCCAAGGGTCAAAAGCTACATTTCATGTAATACATGACAGTTATTACATGAGTTGATCGCCAGTAAAACAACCAAATAAAGGCCATTAATCGGGCAGGCCAACACTGCGTTGCAGAATCAGGTCTTTTGAATCCGGTTAAATAAACAAAAGCCTCATCGCTTAAACGGTAGAGGCTACATCTTGTAATGCGTTGCGTCGTCAATCAAGTCATCGGGCCAATCGTCCTCGCCCGCGGTCGAAGGTTCCTCGACCGCGTGGGAAGCGGAGTTATCAATGACTTGCTGATCTACATAAATCGGGCAATCGACTCTGAGTGCAAGTGCGATTGCGTCGCTGGGCCTGGAATCAATCATCATAAGCTCACCGTCACGGCTCATTTCGATGACAGCGAAGAAGGTATTATCGACCAGGTCGGTGATAATGATGCGCCTGACAGTTACACCGAGTTCCCTGATGATATTCTTCATCAAATCGTGAGTGGTGGGACGGGGAGCCGCGGTTTTCTCGATTTCTACGGCGATGGCGTTCGCTTCAAAGGCGCCGATCCAGATTGGCAACATCGTCTCGCTGTTGACATCCTTGAGCACTACCACAGGAGTGTTGGCGTCCGGGTCCATCATAATCGTGCGAATCTTCATCTCGATTTCCATATATCTTGAATCTCCCGCCGAACATGAATCCGGGTCCACGTTGACATCCACATTCACATCCCGCCATCGCGGCAACTCGCCACCAATTCTTCGATTTGCTCCATACGAATCTGCTGAATTTAAAAGAGTTGGCGGCTTCAACCACCAAGCTGCTACACGCTCTAAATTAAAGCACACGCTGCTATGAAAGTCCACCAAAACAAACTAAGCGCAGGTTTGAATCCACATTTCCTTGCGATTTGGTTATGCAGAAAGATAGGTGCTTGACAGTAAAGCGAGTCCGCATTAGGATGCAGAAGTTCCAACCGGGCAGGAGAGCATGATAATAGCCATAGCCAACCAGAAGGGCGGCGTTGGGAAGACCACGACTGCCATAAACCTTTCGGCTGCGCTCGCCAAGGCTGACAAGCGAGTACTTCTTGTAGACATCGATCCACAAGCTAACAGTTCACTGACGTTCATGGAGCCCAGGAGTATTGAGTATTCGATTTTTGAGCTGCTGACAGATACTACTCTAGCTGCTCAGGACGTCGTACAACAGACGAAGATGCCAGGGCTTGATGTCTTGCCAGCGCGAATAAGTCTTGCCAAGTTCGAAAGCAAGTTGATTGGCGAATTTGATGCTCCGTTCAGGCTAAAGGACAAGCTGGAACCGCTTTGTGAGAGATATGATTTCATTGTAATCGACACGCCGCCGACTTTAGGCTTGATCACCGTCAATGCTCTGGTCGCCTCGGACTACCTGATCATTCCTATCCAATCCTCCTACTTTGCCCTGGAGGGAAGCGATGATCTGCTGGAGACGGTCGAGAAAATCAAGGCGAGGCCCAATCCGAAGTTGAAAGTACTAGGGGTAGTGATCACGCTGCACGACAAGAGGACGACTCTGGCAAGAGACATATTCGACCAGATCAAGCAGGTATTTGGCGAGAAGGTCTTTGCGACCGTAATTACGCGGTCGGTTAGGCTGGAGGAGAGCCCGGCTTACAAAGAAACGATCTTCACCTTTGCTCCGCAGTCGAGTGGGGCAACCGAATACGCTAATCTTTGCCAAGAGGTAATCAGCCGTGTCTAAAAGAGGACTTCCGACGACATTCAAGCTTCGTCATGACTTGCACTATGTGGAGCAGTTGACCGGCAAGCCGGCCAGTTCTCCGATTGGTCTGATGGTCGCGATAGACAAGTTAGCCCCTAATCCTAATCAACCTCGGACGGAATTCGGCGACCTGTCGGAGCTCATTGAATCAATAAAAGAGAAGGGAGTGCTCGAGCCGCTGCTGGTTCGACCGAGCGATGTTGGCGGGCGCTATATGATAATAGCGGGCGAGCGCCGATATCGGGCAAGCATGGAAGCGGGCTTGACCGAAGTACCCTGCATAGAGCTTGACGTTGATGACAAAGCGGTTGCAGAGATTTCGCTCATCGAGAACTTGCAGAGAAAGGATCTGACTCCATTTGAGGAGGCCGACGGCCTCCAGGCGCTCAACTCGCGATTTGGCTATACCCACGAAGATATCGCTAAGAGGATCGGTAAGTCCCGGTCCTCAATTACGGAGATAATCTCGCTTTCAACCATGCCGCTGGAGGTTAGGGACGAATGTCGGCGCGCCGACATTGGCGCGAAATCGGTGCTACTCCAAATAGTGAGGCAGCCGTCGGTGGAGGAGATGATTGACCTTGCCCGAAAGATCGGAAACACGGGCTTGACCCGCGACGAGGCAAGGCAGGAACGAAAGGGCTCTCCATTGAAACTCAAGGCGAGCCAGTATGCCTATTCGGCGAGAGATGGAAGTTTTTCGGTGGCAGTAAAGTTCAAAGGGCGTGACCCGCAGGCATCCGATATCGAGGCTGCATTGCGCGAAGCGCTCGCTGATCTTGCCGGAGACGGATCCAATGCTTGAGAACTCGGATCGAGCCGTTTAACGAGTCCTACGCTAAGCTGAGCGATTCTTATCTTTTGCGAGTCCTTCCTTATATTTCTTTGAGAGCTTTTTGGCCCACTTGTCCAACGTCGGGCGAAAAGGCTTCATCAGCCTCATCCGCAGCCCACCGTTAGCTTCCCGCCATTTCTCGAAGTACCGCTCTGTATAGCTACGACAAGCTCGCTCGAGGTCCGTTTTCTTGACTCCCTTAGCGAGAGTCATGTGATAGTGCTGAGCGATAAGAGACAGGACAAGTTGAGCTAGATTCGGCTTGAGGGCCATTCGTGCCATCAGGCGCTCCGAGAGCTTTTTCTTAGGCATCAGAACGCTGGTCGCAATTTCCCCCCAAGCCATCTGGCCGCCCATCCTGGGGTGATACAGGGCAGGGAGCCCAGCGCGCTGAACGGCCGATATTCTTGGTTCAGTGATCGTATCGACAAGGACTATTTTGCTGAAACCTCTCAGATGCTCGCCTGGCACCAGATCCAGAGTTCGCTCGACTTGTTGGTCCAGATTCTTAATACCGTTCGGTGAAAGATTCTCAATCTTTACATTCATATCTGTTTTATAAATTCCCCAGTGACGCTATTTATTAGCCTCATCTATTACTTTAAATGTATTTTCTAAGCTTTGTACTCTTCGATCGAGTTCTCTGAGGTGTTTGTTCAGTTCGGGGAGGCGGGCGTGGATTGCGGAGGCTTTTAGCCAGGTTTTTTGATCCATTGCAGGCGAGCCGGATATCATTCTGCCGGGCTCAACGGAGCCTGGGATCCCGGTTTGCGCGATTGCGACAACTCCATTGCCGATTGTCAGGTGCCCTGCCGCCCCTACCTGTCCAGCCAGAATTACATTATCGCCCAGCCTCGTTGATCCTGCCAGTCCGACCTGAGCACAGATCAGGCAGTCCATTCCTATCTGGCACCCGTGGCCAATATGCACGAGGTTATCGATCTTGGTGCGCTGTCCCACTAACGTTTCACCGATAGCGGCTCTATCTATCATAGAGCCCGCGCCAATCTCTACTTCGTCCTCGATGACAACGGTCCCTGATTGCAGGATGTGGTACCAGGAGCCGTCTGATTGTTTCGCGTAGCCGAACCCGTCGGCTCCGATAACGGCATTGCTTTGAATTATACAGCGGGCGCCGATTCTCACGCGCTCCCGTATGATGCAGCCGGAATGCAGGATTGTGTCGGGGCCTATGACAGCATCGTCTTCAACGACGCAATGTGAGCCGATCCTGGCACCTTCCGCGATCGCAACGCCATCCCCGATCTGCGAATAAGCTCCAATGCTGATACCCTCAGCTAAGAGTGCAGTCTGAGAAATGATAGCCGTTACATGAATAGCAGGGGGCGGGACGCGAGGTGGATTAAACAACTCGATCGCCCTCGCAAATGCAAGGTACGGATTCTCGTGCCGGAGCAGAGGAATTTCAGAACGAGCAAAATCCAATCCAACAATCAATCCCGCCGCGCGAGTGCGTTTCAATTGGGGAAGGTACTTTGGGTTGACGAGAAAACTCAACTCACCGGCGCCCGCATCCTCGATGGCGGCGACGCCGCGTATTTCGATAGAGGCGTCGCCAGTAAGATCACAGTTCAGCCTCGCCGCTATCTCGCCCAGTTTCATATGATTCTACCCTTTAGTATACTGTTCTACTTTATGTTTATGGCGATGCTGGTCAACACCGTCGCATTCATTTTGTCCTTGATTCTGCGATTTCTTCGCGCGCCAGCGTTAAGCTAGAATATGTCAAAGAAGCTGTTTTGACGTCAATGCCGGAGCAGAGGTGCCAAAATGCCAAGGAACATGGAATCTGAGTTCTTGAACTTCTTGAGAGTCGAGAAGGGGCTGTCTTCTAATACTCTGACTGCATACAGGTCGGACATAGAGAAGCTGAAGCGATTCGCGTCGTCACTTGGCAAAGAAATTCAATCTTTGGACAGGGAGGACATGCGAGCATTCCTGAAACGGATGCATGGTGCAGGTCTTGAATCGAGGAGCATCGCCCGCATCCTCGTGACAGCCAGGAGCTTCTACCGGTTCCTCCAGCTTGACGGTCATCTCAAGCGCGATCCCACCGCAAACATAGAATCGCCAAAGACCTGGCAATCGCTCCCCAAATTCCTGCTGCCGGAGGAAGTTGAACGACTACTTGAGAGCCCGGACATTTCAAGCAGTTTAGGAGTTCGCGATAAAGCGATGCTAGAGGTGTTGTATGCGACAGGACTGAGGGTGACAGAACTGGTATCGCTGAAGGAATCGGATCTAAATCTGGAAATGGGTTTCCTAATAACCATGGGGAAGGGCAGCAAGGAGCGCCTCGTGCCGCTGGGGGCAAAGGCCATAGAATGGATCAGATCGTATATCGCGATCAGGCCCAGCCTGTTGAGGCGCAGCAGGACCGCAGCTCTCTTTGTGACATCTCGAGGACAGCCCGTCAGCAGGCAGGCCTTCTGGAAGCTGATATCGGAGTATGGTCAGAAAGCAGGCATTGGTCACATCACTCCCCACTTGCTTCGCCACAGCTTTGCTACACACTTGCTCGAGAATGGAGCTGACTTGCGGTCGGTTCAATTGATGCTCGGTCACAGCGATGTTGGAACCACTCAGATTTACACTCACGTCACGAGCGAGCGGCTGCGTGAAGTCTACAAAAAATTTCATCCGCGCGCGTGAACCTGGAAAAGGGGCTGACCAGCCAGCGATTCGATAATTCCAGCCAGTTCAGAAGCGTCCTTTCCAGAATGAGTGGCCTTTAGGTTGCCGGCGAGCCTTGGCCCAAGACCCTCCTTAAAGTATCGGATGAGTGCCCCAGCAAGCGAATCGGGATCATCCGGTTTCACCAGGAGCCCGTTTATCCCGGGCTTTACTTCTTGGGCGAATGCGCCGACTTCAGAGGCGATCACCGGCAATCCACTGCTCAGAGCCATCCTGAGGACTCCAGATTGTGTCGCATCGCGGTAAGGCAGCGCCAGCACATCGGCCCGATCGAGCAGACGCGGGATTTCTTCGTTTGGAATGTACCTGTCATTGATCTCGACATGCGCTGCCAGGCCAAATTGGTTGATTAATTTGATGTACCTGTCCGCAGATTCGTAGAACTCGCCAGCTATTATCAACCTGCAGTCGACGCTGCGCAGGGCTATCTGAAGGGCATGGAGCAACACATCGAGTCCCTTGTAGGGACGTATTATTCCAAAGAATAGGATCGTAGTCCCTGCCCGGGCGGCAGTGGAGGTGTGGGAAAACGGGGCAGGGAGGGCGGTATAGAATGACATCTTCTGGGGGAAGAGTTCCACCAGGTAGTCAAGGTTCTTCTTAGAAAAGGCAATGAATGCACTGGCAGCGCAAATGCCGTATTCCACCATCGAGAGATCGAGGAGCGTTCTTTCATGGGGAAGGATATTGTGACACTCGACGATGCATTTGAAGCCTCGCCGTCCCAACAATCGAACGAGGGTGCCTATGGCCGGGGCAAGAAAAGGCGTCCACCATTCAAATACGATCAGGGCGGGGTTCAGATCTTTGATGGTCTTGAAAGCTCTGATCCAGCTTATAGGGTTGATCGAATCCAGCAGCGGCGAGGCCCCGGCATCCAATGGGTCGCCGCTGGTATCCAGCATTGTTTTGCCCGGAAAGAGGAATGCGGGGTACAGCCGGCTGTAGGATATGATGTGAACTGAATGGCCTTTGTCGACGAGCGCTTTATTCAGTTGGTAAACGTGATGGGCTATTCCGCCTCGAAGCGGGAAAGCGGGGCCGACGATGACAAGATTCACCAGCCTTCATCTCCGGAGCCGAGATGTAGATCATCGGACGCAGTTTCGAGATGGACGCTACCGGAATCCTCGCTGTCTTCGAGGACAGAGTAGTCATGCTCCCTGCGATACGAGAAGGCGATCATTTCGGCGAGCAACCCAAAGATGATCAACTGAACGCCAACAATCATCAACATCGTCCCGATGATTAACAGAGGCCTGTTGCTGAGCCAATGCTTGAAGACGATTCGAGAAAGAATGAGGTAAGTATCGATCACGGTTCCGGTAGCGGCCAGGATCAGGCCCAGCATGCCAAAGAAGTGGAGTGGCTTGTTGGTATACCTTGTCATCAGAATGACGGTGAGCAGGCTGAAAATTCCTCCGAACACCCTACCGAGACCGTACCGGGAGGCACCATGGATACGGCTGGCGTGATTTATTTGGACTTCACCAAGCCGGAAACCTCTATAACTGGCCAGAACCGGTATGTAACGGTGTCTTTCGCCGTAAATCATCACTTCATTCAGTACTTCTCTCCTATAGCATTTAAAGCCGCAGTTGATATCGTGCAGTCTGACGCCTGTCAATTTGGAAGTAGTCCAGTTATAGAGCCTGGAGGCTGCTCGGCGCGTGAATTTGTCGTGCCGCTTGTGGCGCCACCCCGAAACCAGATCATAGCCCTCAAGCAGTTTGTTGAAGATCTTTGGTAATTCCTCAGGTATGTCCTGAAGATCGGCGTCCATCGTAGCGACCACGCTGTATTTAGAAGCGCAGATACCGGCTGCAAGCGCCGCTGATTTACCGAAGTTCCTTCTGAACCGAATGTATCTGACCTCGGAATTCAGCCGGGATAGGCTCCGGAGGACCTGAACCGAATTGTCGGTGCTACCGTCATCTACAAAGATTATTTCGTGACGTGCCATCATTCCACGCAGGACGTCCGAAAGTCTGTGGTAAAGCGGCTCCAGCGTCGGGCGCTCGTTCAGCAACGGGATTACGACAGAAATAGAGAGTTCCCGACGGATGTCCTTGTTGATGGCTGTCATATCGGTAAGGTTAGCCCCAGTAGAATAGCGCCGGACCTCCGATTATTGCAAACACCAGCGCCATTCTGAGGAGGTCTTGCTGCTTGCTTTGCTTACGATCCGATACTCCCACTCGCAAGACCTGACGATCGGGCGTTTGTTCGCAAAAGCCGGTTTGTTGTATAGTCATCTCTTGCCACGAACACAAGGCCCGGCAGATCCCCTTAAATGAAGTCAACCAAAGCGGCGATCAAATCGTCTCCGACCGAACCAAAACCCGGCAAGGCAGCGGCTCAGGCTGCCCGGGAGGGTATGGCCGAACGACCGGCTACAAGGACTCTTCTGAAAGCAGGCGGAGTCGTAGCGGTTATCTCGGTTGTTGTGTTCATCAACTGCCTGGCAAACGGCTGGGTCTTTGACGACTACCTTCATGTGCTGGATCCGCCGGATCTGCGTAGCCTCTCAAATGTATTTACGCTGTTGGGGCATTACAGGCCGCTGCGCGACATCTCGTATGCGTTCGACTTCTGGCTGTGGGGCGAATCTACGGTCGGCTTCCA
>Ga0126373_10004041_pt1 | contig 11134 bp, 9 predicted proteins | sample PanSoiMetPlot_11_FD_92545 | JGI IMG/M metagenome (GOLD analysis project Ga0126373, IMG submission 92545) | Tropical forest soil microbial communities from Panama - MetaG Plot_11 | ecosystem: Environmental > Terrestrial > Soil > Tropical forest > Bulk soil | place: Panama | collected 2016-02-17
ATGCTCTCCTCGATTTTGCGCACCCGCTCTCGGATGCGCCGGCGGTCCGTCTCCAGTTTCTTTTCTCCAGGTCCGCGTACGCCGATTCTTCCCGCGCCCCCTCCCGCTCCTCCCGCACCCCCTCCGCCGCTTTTTCCGCCTAGTCGGGACATTTGCGCCCCGCGTCCTGTCAGCCGGGGCAAGAGGTAATTCAACTGCGCCAACTCCACCTGCAACTGCCCTTCGCGGCTCCTGGCATGCCGCGCAAAAATATCCAGGATCAATTGCGTGCGGTCTATGACTCGTCGCTCCGTCACTTCCTCGATGTTCCTCTGCTGTACGGGGGAAAGTTCGCTGTCAAAAATGATAAGCGGAGTCTGCCTGGCATGGGCCTCCGCCCGGATTTCTTCGAGTTTACCGCGGCCGACCAGCGTCGCCGGGTCGGCGGCATCCCGCAGCTGGAAAATCGTCCCGGCAACCTCGGCCCCGGCGCTTTCCGCCAACTCCACCAATTCGGTCAGCGATTCGCGCCCGGCTTCACCAGCCGGCATCCCGGGAAATCGCGGCGCGCGTTTCCACCCGATTCCGACCAACAGCACGCGTTCCGCCGACGAAACTTCATGTTGGGTTTTCATGGATGGCTTGGGATCGACGCCGTCTCCCTCTTTGCGCGGAACCTGGCAGGAACCTGCTTCATCGACGCCATTATACGTCTATTCGCAAGCCTCCGGAACCGGCCCTCGAAGCCCTTCGCGAATCTTCTCGAGCGCCTGCCTCCGGATTGGCTCTTCGTCCCCGAATCCCTCCAGCCACTGCACACCGTTCTCCCGCCGGAACCAGGTCATCTGCCGCTTCGCGTATCGCCTTGTTGCCTGCTGAATCGCCTGCCGCGCCTCCTCGAGCGACACTTCGTCTTTCAATACAGCCCGCAGCTCCCGGTAGCCGATAAAATCCCAAGGCTTCGCGTCTTCCTGCAAGCCACTCGCGGCCAGCCCTCGCACCTCTTCCAGCCAGCCTCGCTCCAGCATCGCCTCGGTCCTTCGGTGTACCCGTTCGTACAGAGCCTCACGTTTCGGCCTCAATCCGATCTTTAGCGCTCGCCAGCCTTCGAGCGGCTTGCGCCCGCTTTGCTGAACCTTCGATAGTGGCTTCTTCATCAGCAGGCACACTTCGATCGCTCTTATCAACTTCTGTTCATCGGCCGCGGCAATTTTTTCCGCCGAAGCTTGGTCCAGCTTCCCAAGAATCCGGTGGAGATGCCCTGGCGTGTGTTCCGCGGCCGTGGTTCGCAATCGCTCGCGCAAGTCTTCTGAACGCTCGGGAAGCTCTGCCAACCCCTCTAGCAGAGCCCGCAAATACAGACCCGTTCCCACCGTGAAAATCGGTAATTTGCGCCGCTCCCACAAGTCCGCCAAAACCGCAATAGCCTCTTCCCGATAGCCGCCGGCTGTCGCTTCTTCGCTCGCATCCAGAACATCGATCAGGTGATGCGCCACGCCGCTTCGCTCCGCTTTGCCGGGCTTCGCCGTACCGATGTCGAAGCCACGGTAAAGTTGCGTCGAATCGCAAGCCATTACTTCACCGTCTAGCCGCTCCGCAAGCCACACCGCCAGCGCTGATTTCCCTGATGCGGTTGGCCCAAACAGCACAACGAGAGGCAACTCCGTTGAACTTTTCATCTGTCGAAAAGGTATGGCCACGCTCGAATCAACAACACCATCAGCCCAATCAACGCCAGCACGAGGCTGCCGATCCCTGGTTGACGCGCTAGTTTCATCGGCGAGTTTCAGCCACTACTTGTCATTCTGAACAAAGCGAGGAATCTGCTTTTCCGTTCGCGCGTGACGCCCGCTCTTTGTTCAAGCCAACCGAACGAATCCTAGTTCGAGGGGATCGGCAGATTGTAATAATACGTGAAGCGAAGTTCGATGTACGGCCCTTTGAATTGCCCCGGCAATGGCGGAAAGGGATTGGAAGCGCGGATTGACGACACCGCTGCCCGGTCCAGCGGCTCTTTGCCCGACCCGAACACTCGCTGCGGGTCTCCGTCCGGCACGTTCCCGTCCCTCAGGATCTTGAACTGCAGCGAAACCACTCCCTGGTCGCCCAACTGCACCGATGCCGGCATGACCGCGAACCAATTCTGCTTCACCGTGATGTACACGCGCCGCAGGTAGTCATTGAAGTCCACCCCTTCGGTGTCCGTGAGCATTTCCACCCCGGCACCGGCCGTTCCATGTCCGCCGCTCCCGCCTCCCCGCGCTCCACCGGGCAAGGGACTTCCCCCTCCCATCGGCGCCGGCGCATTGATCCTTCCCGCGTTTCTGGCCGCATCACGGATGGCATCGCCCGGCGACTGCTGCTTGGGCAAGTCCAATCCTCTCTGGGGAACCGGCATGTCCGGGCTCTCCAGCTTCGCTTGCTGCTTCGGCAAATCCCCCTTCGAACCTTGAGGTGGTTGCGGCGTCGGCGCAACGGCATTCGGTTGCGGCGCAGGAGCGCTCGGAAGCTCCTTCTTTGGCGGCTCGGGTGTCGGCGCGGGCGGCGGGGGAGGCGGCGGCTCGATTGGCGGGGCAACCTTTCGAATCACCCGCGGGTCCACCCTCATTGATTCATGCGGTGCAGGTGCCGGTCGTGGCGAAGGTTTCAGTGCCTCCAGCGCTCCCGGGGGCAGCAAAACCGAAATCTGCTTCCGCCCGATTTCCTCTTCTTCCTGCGAGCGCAAGTGCGGACCAAAGATTTGCGGTTCAAAAATCAGAAACAGAATCAGCAGTACGTGGAACGCCACCGAGGAGACGGTCGTGGCCATCTCCTTGGTCGTCTTTTGCGTCAACCGCTCCGGGGGAAGAAAAGATACTTCGCCCGTCTGCATGATGTCCGGCTCAACGAGGTCTTCCGACACCGGTAACAGCGCGGGCAGTTCTTCCGGAGGAGCCACTCCCTGCGGGATGGTAATGCGTTCATCCATCTCCGTCGGCTGTGCGGGCAGGTTCGAGTCATCCCGACGCTGCACCGCTTCCACGTTGATGTCGCGCGGCACCACCATCCGCGTTGCGATCGATTCGAGTGGCAAGTTCGATGGAATCGTTGAGTGCCCGTCCAGCGCCACAATCGGCAGGGTTGATGGGACCAGCGTCCGCTCGTCGAGGGATGTCGGGCGGCGCCGTGTCGTCGGCACATCGGCCGCGGGCGGGCGCGCATCTTTCGGAACTAGAGTTCTCGGGATCATCGACTCGCTTTTCCTGAAGGAGCCGGGGATATTGGTTGGACGCGCTCCGCGTGGTCGCGGATGCTTTCCATCACCTGCGTCGCCAGCTTGAGCGCGGCGCGACCCGCCAACCCATCCGTCTTCGGCGACACGCGTGTCCTCACCGCTTCAACAAAGGCTTCCAGTTCGGCCCGCAGCGGCTCGACCGCGGGCGCCGGCAGTCTTTCAAATGCAAACTCGGGCTGTGGTCCCGGGCGCTTTACCCCGATGCGCAGCGCGTCCCTCCGCGCATAGTCCAGCGAAATGTACTCGTGCTGCTGGAAGAATCTCATCTTCCTCACGCGCTCCGTCGAAACGCGGCTCGACGTCACGTTGGCCACGGCTCCGCCCGCAAACTCCAGCCGCGCGTGGGCGATATCCACCTTCTCCGTCAGCACGGGAATTCCCACGGCTTTCACTTCCACGACCGGCTCCTTCACAAGCGCCAAAAGAATATCCAGATCATGAATCATCAGGTCGTAAATCACATCAACATCCAGACTACGCGGTGTAAACACACCCAGCCGGTGTACCTCAAAAAACAGCGGACGGTTCACTACCGGCTCTACCGCCAGCACCGCCGGATTGAACCGCTCCACGTGTCCCACCTGCAGAACGCGCCCCTTACCTTTCGCCGCTTCGATCAGTTCGTCCGCCTCTCGCACCGTACGCGCCATCGGCTTTTCGACCAAAACGTCGATTCCCATCTCCAACAAGGCACAGCCTATTTGCCGGTGCGCTACGGTCGGCACGGCTACGCTCGCCGCGTCAATCGCTCCCCGCAGTTCCTCGATCCCTTGGAACGTTCGCGTTTGAAATTCTTTCGCAATTTCTCCCGCGCGCGAGGCATCCTCATCCAACACTCCCGCGAATTCTACGTTTTCCAGTTCCCGGTACACCCGCGCGTGATTCCGTCCAAACTCCCCTGTGCCCACCACGGCGACGCGAACTTTTCGCAGCTCCGCGCTCACACTTCTCCCCGCGCTCATTCCTTGTTCATTCCCTTGCTACCACGGATCGGTTGCGCTGTCTCAATCGGAGGAAACGCCTGAATTGTAATGCCGGAGGCGTCTGCTGTTTCCACCAGTTTTGCGCGATCAAACAGCAGCGTCCGTCCCGCGTCGATGGCCAATGCGGTCGCCCCCGCCCGTTTCATACTTTCGACGGTCGGCAATCCCACAACGGGTACGTCGAACCGCATGTCCTGCTTCGGCTTGCTCACTTTCACCACGACCAGCGGCTTTCCTTCCGCGAACCGCGCCGCCCTCGCGATCGTTTCATCCGTTCCTTCCATCGCTTCCACCGCAACGCAGGCGCGGTCTGAAATCACGACGGTTTGGCCAATGTCCTTTGCCGCTAAGTGTCGGGCAACACCCTGCCCGTATTCGATGTCCGACGTTTCGTGTTCATTCGGCGCCCGTTTCGTTAATACACCCGCTTCCGGCAGCAGCGGTCTCAGAAACAAAGTCGAGTCCACCAATTGGATTCCCTCTTCCTCAAACACTTTTGCCACCGCGCCGATCAGCGAATCGGTGTTTTTCCTCGGCAAGGAGAACAACAATTTCGCCAGCTTCCAGTCCGGCCGGATCGCGCTGAAAATCTTGTTGTGCTTCACTTGCCCAGCCATCACGGCGTGTTTCACGCCTTCCCTCCGCATGAACTCGATCGCTTTGCTCAGTTCTCCGAGGCTCACCCACTCGAGCCGAATCGCCGACTTTTCTAATTCCGGCGAAGCCTCTTCCTTGATCGCGAGCACCGCCATTTCAATTCCCTGGCTTCGCGCGCCTTCCAGCACCAGAAACGGAAACCTCCCGTTCCCGGCGATCAGCCCCCAAGCGGCCTGCTTCTTTGGCGCTTCCGGCATTCCCCGCATACCCTATTTCACGATTCCCCGCTCGGCCTTCTCCACAAATTCGATCATTTCCTTCACGTCATCACTATTCGCTAGCTCTTTCCGCATCTCTTCGAGCGCCTGCGTCGTGTTCTTATGCACCAGCAGCCGGAACGCTTTCTGCAGCGTCTTGATCCGCTCCGCGGAAAATCCTTTGCGCTCCAGCCCGATCGTGTTCGGCCCAAAGCATTTGGTTCTCCGCTCGGTCACGATCAGCGAAAACGGCGGCACATCCTGGGTAATCACGGTGCTCGCCCCGATATAGGCATAGCGCCCCAACCGGCAGAATTGATGCACCGGCGAAAACGCCCCAACGGTCACAAAGTCCTCGACCGACACGTGCCCTGCCAGCGTCGCTCCGTTGACAAACAGCGTATGGCTGCCGATCTGGCAATCATGCCCCACATGCGCGTAGGCCAGAAAAAAATTGTTGTTCCCGATGCGCGTGACTCCGCCGCCTTTGATGGTTCCCCGGCTGATGGTCACATACTCACGGTAGATATTCCCCTCCCCGGCCTCCAGCTCTACTCGTTCTCCGCCAAAGGTGTAGTCCTGGGGATCGCCGCCAATTACGCAAAACGAGTGAAAAACATTCCTTGCTCCAAATTTTGAAGGTCCGCTCACGACCGCGTGCGCATGCAGCACGCAGCCCTCGCCCAACTCCACGCCCGCTCCTACCACCGCGAACGCGCCCACTTCCACCCCAGCGCCGATTTTCGCTTCCGGCGAAATAATCGCTTGTGCGTGTATCTTCGCCGCGCTCATTTTCCCGCGTTGTTGGCGCGGTCCCGATCCACCATCACGCACATCAGCGTCGCTTCTGTCGCCAGATTTCCGTCCACAAAGGCTTTTGCTTGGATCTTGCAGAGGTCGCCCTTCCACGCCAAGATGTTCACTTCGACTCTCAACTGGTCGCCCGGCACCACCGGGCGCCGGAATTTCACGTCGTTCATTGACGCTAGGTACAAAAGCTTGTGATCCCGGTCCGGTATCTCCTGCAACAGCAAAAGTCCGCCGGCCTGCGCCATCGACTCCAGAATCAACACCCCCGGCATCACCGGCTTCCCCGGAAAATGGCCCTGAAAATACGCTTCGTTAATCGAAACATTCTTGATGGCCACAATCCGCTTGTACCGCTCCATCTCGACAACCTTGTCGATCATCAGAAACGGGTAGCGGTGCGGCAGAAATTTCTGTATCTCGTTGATGTCCAGTTGCATTCCCGCTCCTGTGCCGACCGCCCTCTGACAGCAGCACTTCCTTAAGGTTACAAACTTCTTATTATAAGCAATCTTCGGCTACTCATAGACTAACTTCTTTCTTCACCTGCAGCTAGCCACCCGCCAGCGCTCTTCGGTTGCCCTGCGCTTAGCCCGTTGCTACCATTCGTCAGCGATGGCCCCGACCTCTCTCCCTCAGACCCTCCTTTCTCTCCTGCGGCCGCGTCTCAAAGATATGCTCGACACGCTTCGCGATCTCACCCTTCTCGAATCCCCGAGCCTCGAAAAGCCGCCCGCGGACCGTTGCTGCGCTTTTCTCGCGAATCAGTGGTTGCGGCGTGGGGCCCTTGTGGAGGCCTTCAAGCAAAAACAGCGTGGCGATCACTTGCGGGTTGTCTGGCCTCCCTCCGCTTCCCGCATCCCTGGCCAGTTCCTCGTCCTCGGCCATTACGACACCGTCTATCCCAGCGGGACACTCTCGCGTATGCCTTTCCGCATCGCTTCCGGGCGAGCCTTTGGCCCCGGCACCTTTGACATGAAGGCTGGTATCGTTCAAGCGCTTTTCGCTCTTGAGGCTCTCCAGCAATCAAAAATCCCCTTTCGAAAACGCATTGTTTTCCTTTGGACCTCCGACGAGGAAATTGGCAGCGAGTCTTCTCGCTCGCGCATCGAAACCGACGCCCGCCGCAGCGATGCCGTCTTTGTGATGGAGCCGGCGCTCGGCCCGCGCGGACTGGTCAAGACCTCGCGCAAAGGCGTTGGCGAAGCCCAGCTCATCGTTCACGGCCGCGCCTCTCACGCCGGTCTGGCGCCAGAAAAAGGCATCAACGCCATTCACGAACTCGCGGCTCAAATTGCCCGCATCGAAAAATGGAACGATCCGCGCCGCGGCGTCACCATTAACGTCGACAGGGTCGAAGGCGGCTCACGCACCAACGTCATCGCCGAGCGCGCCAAAGCCACCCTCGATTTGCGGGCCTGGCGTATACCCGACATGCGCGCGCTCGAAAAACGCTTTCACGCTCTTAAACCGATGCATCGCGGCGCAAAACTTGAAATCCACGGCGGGTTCGATCGCCCTCCCTTGGAGCGCAAATACAGTGCCGCTCTTTTCACTCGTGCCAAGTCGCTTGCAAAGCAGATGGGATTCTCTCTTGGGGAAACCGCCGCCGGCGGCGGCTCCGATGGCAATTTCACCGCCGCGCTCGGCATTCCCACGCTCGACGGCCTCGGTGCCGTCGGTGACGGCGCTCATTCCCCCCACGAACACGTCCTCGTGAAGACCATGCCCCAGCGCGCCGCTCTCCTCGCCGCGCTTTTAGCCACCGGCTAGTCCCCGCTCAACTTGCGAACCGTGCTCTAGGGTAAGCCGGCGAGGTTCGCCGAAGGATCTCAAAATTGAGTCAGGTCCGCTCTCCTGCGGGCTCCTTTGTAGAGGCTGGAGTTTCTGCTGGATTCTGCGAGGGACCGTTCCTATTTTCCGTAGCTCTTCTTCAAGTACTCCGCCGTCGACCGCATCAACTCCCCATAGTCATCGCGCAGGACTTCTTCGAGTGCCTGCTCGGTTGACTCGCCACTCGCAATCCGCTCGAGGATTCGCTCAATATCTCCCATCCCTTGCGTTTCCACGATGTACTCTACATTCGCCAGTGCCCAGGCATACGCGTAGTGCGCAATATCGTTCGGCAAACTCATCCATGACCCCTCCAGCCTTCCGAGCGGCGCCGCCTGCCCTTGATCGTAAACCTGCACGAGCACGCCCGCGCTCTCGTCGCTTCTTTTCCCTTCGATCCATTGCGCCACGCCTTCCTGAATCCATATCGGCGCTCGCCCGTGTGTCTTCTGCTGGATGAAGCTGTGCGCCAATTCGTGTCGCAGCACCCGCGATAATTCCGAATTTACCTCCGTCAGCCCCTGCACCGGCACGCGGATTCTTCCGTCGTTCAACGCTCCCGCCCATCCCGGCGCCCGGGTTATGTCCATGAATCCCTGCTGGGTATACAGCACCACGCCGATCGGCTCGGGCGGCGTGTAGTTCAGCTCCGACGCAATCTGTAGGTAGTGCTCCTCGAGTGTGTGCAGGACCTCCAGGGCCAGTTTCGGCTCCGCGGTCCCGTTATATTTCAGCTGGAAATGGGCACTCTCGTTTTCCTTATAGTTTTCCTCTTCCTCTTTGTCCTTTTGCGCCTTTTCGAGTGCAGCCCGGGTATCCGTGTCCGGATGCAGTGCCATCGCTCTCTTCCATTCCGTTACTGCTTGTTCCGGCCGGTTCATCCCGTAGTACGCCCAGCCTTCCAGCTTGTAGACCGCCGCGCTGTTGGGCGCCGCCTGCTTGGCTCGTTCCAGATAATCGATGGCTTGCTTGAATTCGCTCTTCTTCAGATACAGATACCCCACATCCACCATCAACACCGGCTGGTCGGGCGCATAGTTCAGCGCTGTTCGTTCATCGCTCAGCGCACGTTCTAAATCGCCTTGAGACAATTCAAACTGTGCGGCAGCGTGGTGCGCCAGCGCCGCCCGTTCATTGGCCGCCTTCCCCCCTTTTCTCGCCTCCACATCGAGTCGCCAAAGGTAGTCCTGGTCGATCCTTCCGTCGTGCACAGCGGCTTGATCGATCTCCGAGCCGTTTCCGCTCACCTCCATTGCTGGTGGAGGGATATTCGCCGCCGCTTCTGCTGGCGATTCCTTCATCGGCATCAATCCGCTCTTTTCGACGTGATCAACGATGGACTTTGGAATCGATAGTTCCCCAGCGGAGGTCTCGTACCGGACCCGGTCTCCATCCTCCACCACGTGGTAAGCCACAATCTGGCGGCCATTTTTCAGCACAATCTTGTCGCCCCGCGCCGGGGCCGCCAGCGCCATGACAACGGCCATCAGACCCACCAATTGCTCGACTCTCCGCATGCCCTTAGTCTAAACCTCGGCCCTTTCGTGCGCCTGGTCGCCTTGTTCCCTCATGCCGAATGTGACTACACTTCTGGTATGCGTTTTTTCCTGTCTCTTGCTGCTTGCCTTCTTTCTGTGCCCACAGCCTGTCTTGCGAACGGTACTTCTCCTCGTGAACTTTTGAACGCGCTCGATGCCCTTGGCCTTGACGCGCATCAGGTTTACACCGTCTCGGCCGCGGACCGCATTGAGCTGCGTCAAGCCGATCTCGTACTCACCTTCGAAGAGGGAAAGCTCGCCTTTTTTGAACCCTTCGAAGGCCGCGTCACCGGCGTTGTCTTCTCCGGACTCGGCCACGCCCTGGCTCTCCCGCGGGACCCCGCCGAAAAGCAGCAGATGGCCCGTTTTCTCGGCGCTCCCGTTCTCGACCAGCAATTTGTCTCGATTTACATGCGCTTCACCGACGACACCGCGCAGGACCTCCTGGCGCAGCTCAATCGCGCCGGCCTTCAACCCGCCTCCGACCCCTCTTTCACCGAACTTTGGGTTCCCCAAGTCACGCGACTCAATCCCACGCATTCTCTCCGCATCGTCGTCGAACGATTTTCCTCCTCGCCTCGCCACTTTTTCCACGCCGGCGTCGACGGTGTCGTCACCGGACCATTCGACATCTTGATGGACCAGATGCGCCGCGAGAATTTCTTGCTTGGCCAGCCCCGCTTCGTCAACAAGATCGCCTACTTCGATGTCTGGACCTCCTATTCTCTCGGCGGTTCCGCTCCTCCGGTTCTTCCTTTCGAAGCCCTCCGCTACCACATCAATACCACCATCCACGACGACACCTCCCTCGAGGGCGACACCGCCGTCGAGTTCCGCGCCACGAGCGGCGGCGAGAGTATCCTCTTCATTCAACTTGCCCGTGTTCTCAAGGTCGAAGGCATCGCCCTGGGCTCCGGCGAGTCCCTCACCTATTTCCAGAACGAGGGCCTCACTGAACAGGAACTTCGCTCCCGCGGCGACGACACTCTTTGCATCTTCCTTCCGAGCCCTCCGAAGACCGGCGAGACTTTCACTCTTCGCATTCGTTACCGCGGCAACGTCATCGAGAATGTTGGCAATGATGTTCTCTTCGTGAGCGCGCGCGAAAGCTGGTACCCGCATTTCGGAGATACGTCACAATTCGCTCTTTACGATTTGAACATGCGCTGGCCAAAGCGCCTTCGCCTGGTCGCCACGGGCGAAAAATCCGACGAGCGCGATGACGGTGATTTCCGCTCGGCACGCTGGAAAACATCCCTTCCCGTTCCGCAGGCCGGCTTTAACCTGGGCGAGTACTCCGTCGCTTCCATCTCTTCTGAAAACCGTACCATTGAGGTCTACGCCAACAGGCAGCTAGAAAACGCACTGCTCGCGCGTCTCGGAAATTCCACGCCGGCGGAAAGCGATGCCCACCTGCGTATTTCTCCCGCGGAGGCTCTCTCCCCCCAATTGTCTTTCCCGATGCCCACGCCCAGTCCCGCCGACGCTCTGAAATCTGTCGCGCGCGAAGTCGACGCTTCCATCCGTTTTTACGAACAATTCAGCGGAGCATTCCCCTTTCACTACTTGGGGGTGTCGCAAATTCCAGGAACCTTTGGCCAGGGCTGGCCGGGCCTTCTCTATCTCTCCACGTTTTCCTTCCTTCCTCGCGAAGCGCAGCAACGCGCTGGGCTGAACTCCGCGGGACAGGCGGCCTTCTCCGATCTGGTTCCGGTTCATGAAGTAGCCCACCAGTGGTGGGGGAATGTCATCGGCTGGTCGGGCTACCGCGACCAGTGGATCACCGAATCCATCGCCTCCTATCTCGCTCTCCTTTTTGCCGACTCGCAGAAAAGTCCCGATCGTTCGCTCCATTTCTGGCTCGAC
>Ga0126373_10004042_pt1 | contig 11133 bp, 8 predicted proteins | sample PanSoiMetPlot_11_FD_92545 | JGI IMG/M metagenome (GOLD analysis project Ga0126373, IMG submission 92545) | Tropical forest soil microbial communities from Panama - MetaG Plot_11 | ecosystem: Environmental > Terrestrial > Soil > Tropical forest > Bulk soil | place: Panama | collected 2016-02-17
CCATTAGCTGACGCCATCGGAAGCCACACCCTCATAATCATCCGGCTTTTGATTAGATCGCCGGGAGATTAAGCAAGCGCCTCAACCGGTCCGAGAATCCTGACCTGCATGGCACTTTTTACCGTTTATCGATCGCGTTCGACCAGGCCCCGACCAGCCGCGATTTAGCGTTGCACGCAGCCAGCTGAAGCGCATACGGCCAGTCGAGGGTGTGCCAATGAGCGCCGCACATCGTCCCGTCATAGGTGGCGTCGCACACCCTCATCGGGCGGGTGAGCTGCCAGCGCTGTACGCCAGGCCGGAATTGCGGAGCGTTTCTGCCTTGCAGTATTAGAGAGGAGTGTCTGATGTACCCAGTACCGAGAGAAACGCATGCGATGGTGTCCGCGGTCGGCCGGCTCAGACGGAGCGCCGGCCAGCATCCCCGCGCAAGGATCGTTGCCGGTTTGGTGCCTGCAATGCTCGCCCTGCCGGGTCTGTCGTTGACGACACCGACATCGGCTACCGCCGGGCAGGCCGGCACCGTGATCAGGCTTACGCCTACGGCGACAACGTCGCTGGCAAATTCCGCGATACGCGATCCCGGTTCAGACAGCGGAGCCGATGACGACTCCGTCCTCCTGAACAGCTTTCCACGCGGCGACGACCAGATTCGGCCACCCGCCGCCGGAGTCCCCAACTCTGCGTCCACGACCGTATTGACCGCCACGACTCCTGGCGGGTTCGACGGCATCACGCATCTCGACCAGCTGCAATCCGATCCTGGCCACCAGGGGCAGGCAACGCCACCGGATCAGGCGCTGTGCGCGGGAAACGGATACGTGCTGGAGGGCGTCAACTCCGCAGTGCGCGTGGACGCGTCCGATGGGACGCCGTTGACCGCCGCGATCGCGACCAGCCAGCTGATGGGCGACGGGCACGAGATCATTTCGTCAGACCCGCTGGTGCTCGGGCGCCTGCACTCGGATCCGCGGTGCATGTTCGATGCGGATACCGGCAGGTTCTTCGTGACCGCCATGCGCTATCAGCTAGATCCGCAGACCCATGACGTGATCGGCCGTTCCGCGATCGAACTCGCCGTCAGCGACGGACCAGACCCGCGTGGCACCTGGCATGTGTACGCCCTTGATGCCACCGCCGACACCTCCGACCCCGCCGGCGCAACCGACGGCTGCCCTTGCCTCGGTGACTTCCCGAGCCTTGGCGCGGACGCCAACGGCGTCTACACCGGCTACAACCTGTACTCGGACGCATCGGGCCTCCAGGTCGGCGCGCGGCTGGTAGCCATCAGCAAGCACGATCTGACTGACAGCCACAGGCTGACCGCGGTCACATTCGCATTTCCGGTCGACCCGCCCGATCTCCTCAACCCCCACTTCTCGATGTCCCCGGCAATCACGCCACCCGACGGAAGTTTCGACTCACGCAACAACGGCACCGAATGGGTGCTGTCATCACACGGGCATGCCGGTTACCCGATCAACGTCATCGCCGTGACGAACACGAGCTCGCTCAACGACCCGATACCCGATCTGCGGCTGGCCAGCCAGGACGTCACCACCGAACCATTCTTCTCCGGCCTCCCGCTCCCCGACGCCGAGCAGCGAGACGGACCACGACCGCTGGCAGCATCCATCCAGCAACAAAACGGCGGCGCCATACCGCCCCTCGAGTTCCTCCAAATGACAGGCTCGCGGATGCGCACCGTCGAGTACGCCGACGGGCGTCTCTGGGCATCCACAAACACGCTGATCCAACCGCCGCACGGGCCAGTGCGCACGGGCATAGCGTGGTTCCAGATCATCCCAGCCGTCGACGCGAATGGAACCGTCAGCGCGACGACCGCCAACCAGGGCTACCTGACCGTCGACCGGCAGAATCTGCTCAACCCAGCCATCGCTGTCAACAGCCACGGCGACGGCGCCATGGTCTTCACCCTCGTCGGACCCGACTACTATCCCACCGCTGCCTACGTGCCAATCGATGAGAACGGCACCGGACAAGTGCACATCTTCGGCCCGGGCCTCGCACCGCTCGACGACGCCGACGGCTACGCCGCCGCCGGCGGGGCATCCCGCGCCGCGCGGTTCGGCGACTACTCGGCGGCAGCCGTTGACCAAAACGGTTCAATCTGGCTGGCGACCGAATACGTCGCAGCATTGCCAAGATCAGTCAACATCAACTGGGACACCCGAATCATTCGCATCAACGAGCCCTAACGAGGCACTGAGCGCACGCCGGCAACACCCGCCCACCGAGTCGGTGGCGGGTGTAGCCGGCTACTCGTTGAGACCAGAGGCCTTACGCTCCGGTGACTTGGTTAGACCAGTCAAGTCCCTCTCCTCGTGGTGTCAGCGCCACATTCGCTGGTACCGCATGGCACACCCTGGTCAGGTAGCCGTTCGCGGACAACTTCGCCGGAATCATGACCCGGCCGGGCACGGGCGTGGCCGGACCCCAAGAGTCCACCCACGGCTGGGTTTCTTTGGTGGCGACCTTGGAGTTGTAGTCTCCGCCCGCGCTGCAGTTGCGGGCCGACCTGCACGACACCGAGAATGTACCGGCCAAGATCCCCACGTTGAAGAGGCTGCCGGGCACCTGAATGGCCTTCTCCCAGGTGCCGCCTTTCTGGCTGACCACGAACGGGGGGAAGCGGCCTTGAGCGTTTCGGCAGGACCCGCCCGCGCTCCAGTTGCCCGGCGACGCGCACGATACCGAGTTGATGCCGGCAAGGTCGCCCACGGACGGTACGAAGATCACGGTCTGGGCCGGTTGCCAGGTGCCGTTCTTCTGGCTGACCACGAACGGCCGGGAATTGCCGGAACCAGGGTGTAGTACCCGCCCGCGCCGCAGTTGCCCGCCGACGCGCACGATACCTCGGTGATTTCGGCATTCCCGCCCGCGTTCAGGGAGGCGGCCACTGTGCGGAACGGACCCCAGATGCTGTTGTGCTGGGTGACAACGAACGCCTGCATGCTGGAGCCGTGCGTGTAGTACCCGCCCGCGCTGCAGTTGCCCGGCGACGCTCATGACACCGAGGTGATAGCGGCATTCCCGCCCGTGTTAGAGGAAATCAGGCCGGGCACTTGCTGTGCGGGGCCCCAGGTGTTCGGCGAAGTCGGCACAGCGCCGCACGACGTGGCCCCCAGCCGAAGGAAGCCATAGTCAGCCAGGTCAAAATGGGCAGCCCTGCTTACGCAGACCCAACCCCTCATCCGAACAGTCTCTCGAGGTACTTCGGAATGTTGCCTGGGGGTTCCCTTGGTCCAGCGGACCACTTCGTGACGCGATGGCGTCGATCGGCCGCGTGCTAGCCGGCGAGCCGCCGCGCCCACCGTGCCGCCGCCTCGGGGTGATCACCAAACTCTTGCGCCATAAGTCGCCGCAGCCGCGGGGCCGAACCGCTGCGGACCGCAACCTTGGATCTCATGCTCAGCAGTTGTACAAGACTCTGGGGCTGCGGTGGAGGTTCGAGAGCGCCTTGCAGCCGTCGCTCTTCCACCGGTCTGCGCCCTGGTCAGGTTCGGCATCGGCTTTAACCAACGTCAGTCACTGCTGAGGCGGTCCGCCCGGCTGCGGTCCGCCCGGCTGCTGGGGTGGCCCGCTGAACTGCTGGGGTCCGCCGATCCCCCTCATCGCCCGGAAGTACGCGATGGACGCCCGTGTGTACAGCAGGATGATCGCCGTCAGCATGAGCACCCACAGCACTGCGGTCGAGCCGATTAGGACTGCCGCGTGGCCTGTGGTCAGTCTGCTCGCGCCCGCCACGGTCCCGATGAGGCCAATGCAGTCTAGGCCGAAGATCACGGTCAGGGTGATCCGCGCCCAGTTCTTCCCGGCATTGTTCGCCGACGCCATCCAGAACCACAGCCCCGCGCCGATCAGCGCGCGCACTGACCTGCTGGGTGCGTCGCGGCCGATGAGATCGAGGATGAACACGAGGCTCTCAAGCGCGCCGCCGACGTACATGACGGTGACGGCATTCTTGATCGACGGCGGGGGCTGGGCTGGCTGCTGCACCGGGTAGCCGACGGGCAGCTGCCACTGATTGTCGCCAAACTGGGGGTGCATCAATGCCTCCTAGTATTCGGGCGGGAGCCAGCCTGTTGGCGACTTTGAAGCGGATTGCGGCCGATTCTGGACATTGTGGCGCAGTGCCCCCTGCCATGTCTAAGGCGCGACACCCCGAAGCCAGTCGCTACTCCCCACGCTCGGCGTGATCGCGCTGTGTTCCGTGCCGTGCGCCGGCGCATACGTGCTCGGAAACCATCAGCTGCACCCCGATCTTCAATCCCAACGCTTCCGCTGCCGCCGTCCTCTAGCGGTTCTCAAGACCGCTGAGCCAACCTGCCTGACCTGCGCCGAAGCGGCGTAGCCGGGTACCTTCGGCGCGTATTCGGAACGATCAAGGTACCGACCAGTTCGGGCGCGGCTCATGCCCCGGAGCGGATACCCTGCCCTGGCTTCTCGTGCTGGCAAGACCGGGCGGTCGCCTTATCAGTCGCAGCAGCCAGGGACATTTACAGTCCGCGACACGGTCCGGCGCTGGCCGGACCGTCACCCCACGACACCGGCGGCGATCCGTGCGGGTGCGTGCGGCCGCCCTCCGACAGCCCCACCTATCCGACCTGCAGCTCGCCATTCGGCGGCAGCTGGGATGCGGCATCAAGACCTCCCAGCGCCGGGGCTCAGCCGGCCCCCATCACTATGCCGCCGGCTACCCACCAGGCGAGCCAGCCGGCCCGAGAACCGATCCGGGCACGACTGTCGCTCTCTGTGACGAGACTTGGTTGACGCCGCGCCGCCCCGCTGGCTCAGAACCAACACCAGTTACCACATTTGTTTCCACGTCGGCGCTGAGAAGCAACTACAAACGGCAGTATTCGCAGGTCAAAGCGAGTGGGGCCTCCGCGGGTCGAACCCGGACCTGACGGATTAAAAGTGGGCAAGTCTCACGCCCTGACCGCACACGCTGCACAGATAGATCGCGGGCGCTGCCCGGAATGCGCTGTATGCACAGAACGCTCATGCGGGTGTTTCCACGAGGCTTTCCATGGCCTCATCAGTGGGCTGCGGCTGGATGACGATCGTTGATCACCCTCAGTAGTTGCTGTCAAGCGGTGAGGTGCGTATAACGCCGAATCTGGCGTGGCTGGGCCGCGTTCAACGTGAATTGGTCGCGAGCGCAGATCGTCCGTTTATGCATTGCTGACCGTCTGGACGGGCCGCTGTGCCGCGGGTACTTGCGCACGCTGGCTTAGCGGGAGTTGAGTACGAGCGCTCAGGCGCCGGGCCTGGTGCCGGGCGAGGCTTGGAGCGTGTGTGAGCGTAATCGTCTCAAGCGGGTTGTCGCTGGGGTCACCGCGATCGGCGGTGCGATGCCCGGGCACTGCCGCGTTGCGCTTGTCGCGGCGGGCTAGTGGTGATGCTGCCGGGTTGCGGATCACGCGGCGGCCCTCAGCGGGCCGGCGCTAGCGGGCGCCCGCCGTCGCCGGGCAGCAGCGTCATCTACGCCGTGAACCATAACCCGCCCAGCCTGATCCCGGTTGACCTGGCCCATCACGTCACCGGGCGGCCGGTCCCGCTGCCTGCGGGCAGCACGGGAGCCGCCGTCACAGCCGACCGGCGAACCGGGTACGTGCTGGTGGGCGCCTGGCTGGTCCGGATCGACATGACCAGGGGTGCGCCTGACCAGCCCGTTGCTCTGCTTGCAGGGCCCTGGGTGCGCAGCGGCTCGGCACATGCCCGGATCCCCGCGGACAGCTTCCGGATCGCCCCGGACGGGCGCACCGCCTACGTGCTGCACGACAATGCCCTCATCCCGGTCGACCTTCGCACCGGCGCGGCCGGCCGGGCCGTCACCTTGCCGAACCTGTCCATCGGCTCGGTCATCATCGCGGCAGGCGGCCGGACAGCCTTGCTGACCGGCTCCACCATCACCGTATCTGGCCTCGGCGAGCAACCAGCCATCGTGCCCGTCGACCTGGCCGCAGGTATCGCCGGCCAGCCCATCGTCGTGCCCGGCCTGGGCCGAGCTGCCATCGCGCCGGACGGCCGGATGGCCTACGCCGCATCCGGCAACGCGCTGCTGCCGATCGACCTGACCACCGGGCGGATCGGCCGGCAGGTCCGGCTCGCCGTGATGCTGGGCATCGGCGCGATCGCCGTCACCCCCGACGGGCGCACCGCCTACACCGGGAACCTCAAGCCCGTGCAACCGTCGTCCGGCGTCATCGTCCCGATCGACCTGGCCACCCTCACCTCCGGGCCGCCGATCCGCGTGCCGAGCTACCCCTATAGCATCTCCTCGATTTTGATCACCCCGGACGGGCACACCGCCGCTGTCGGCGCCTACGCCGCGGTCATCCCGATCGACCTGCGGGCCAGCAAGGCAGGCGAGCCGATCCAGGTGCCCGACGGCTCGGCCGTGGTGCTGCTCCCGTCAACCTGACGCGGAAGGCGCGCTAGGGTTCCGTGTTGGCTCTGCAGGTCTGGGCGCTGCCAGCAGTACATTTCGCGCCGACAGTGGTGCGGCTTTATAGCGGGGCATCAATCACTGTAAGTAGCTGCCGTTAATGTCCGCGTGGCCCGAGTGCCGTTGCTACGCCGCCTGCGTGGATGACCCCGCCCGGATGCCTCGGCTTCTGCGCGCGGCACCGGTCATACGTTCCTCATCGCGACGAGCGGATGCTGCTAGCGCCCGGACCTCAGTGACTGTGATCGGCCTGCCTGCCCATTCGGTGCAGCAGCCGGGCCTGGCGTGACGCGCCGGGAGAGAGAGCATGCTCGGGAGCGGCAAAGAACCGGTGAGTTGTTTCGGCGGCAGTGGGTGTTTCCACCAGGCCGGCATAGATCTCGCCGATATGGTCATCGATCCATGCGACCAGGCTCGCGTTGAGGTTCTCATCCAAGCCGGCGGCCCGGGCCAGGTCCCATGTGTGAACAGCGGTGTCCGTGGTCCGCACGGCTAGCGCCTGCCGCCCGGTGACCTGGCCCAGCGGATAATCGAGAACCTGCTGCAAGGCACTGGGCTGGGCGAATGCTCCGGCGCACTCTTGCACCGACTGTTCGTACGCACCAGCCGGATCCGCGCCGAGCGCGTCGGCGTGCCGCAGGCGCAGGAACTCTGCGCTGGTACCGCCGTGAAGCAGGTACACGTAGCTGAGGTTTCCCAGGGTCATATGGTTCACCAGCTGGCGGATGTCCCAGTCCGTGCAGGGCGTTGGCCAACCCCATTGCGCCGGCCGCACCGTTCTCAGCCTCTTCCCGAATTCAGCGCTGGCCAGCAGGAATCGGTCAATGATCTCGTCGAAAGTGCTGCCCATATGACAGAGTGTGCCGCTCACCTGCAGCAACTGCTGGCAGATATCCGACGCCGCACTCTCCCCTCATCGGCGCTCTCTGAACAATCAGCGTGAACCTGACGGCCGGCGTTGTCGCAGCTCACGGCGTTTGTACCAACATTGCAGGCCAGTGCGGGCCGATGCCAGCGAGCAGGCCGAAGAGGAGGCAGGCGACCTGTTCGATCAGATGTCCGCTTACCGCCGCACCCGCACCCGCGCTCGAGTGGTCGCCGCAGCCATCTGCCGCGCTCCAGACCAGCGCGCGGATTAGCCCCATTCTGCACGCCGCGACGGAAGACCACCGAGTAACCCACGCGCGCGCAGATCGAGCCCACTGCGTGCGCCGGGTTCCGGCTATGTCATTTGGGTCGACGGTGACATGTGCCGGGGCTGGCGTTCGGCATGGTGCTGCGGCGACGTGGTCTGCGGCTGTGGACGCCGTGTTCCTTGTCTGTCACACTCAGTGCTCATATGTGGCCTTCTGGTGCGCTGGTTGCTGCGGTTGGGAGGGGGTGGGGCAGTCGGGTGGCTGCGCCTGAGCTTGCCGCGCGTCTGGTCCGGCTTCTTATCGGTCCGCTGCTGGCGGCGGGTGTGCTGGCCGGAGTTGTTCCTGCCGCGGTCGGTGCGGTCTCCGGAGTGCCTGCGGGCGTGGCGGTCCTCCCGGCGGCCGGGGCGTTGAATGGGGTTGCTGCCTCGTCGGCGCGCAATGCGTGGGCGGTCGGCATGGCAGGCAGCCGGACGCTGATTGCGCGCTGGAACGGCAGGGTGTGGCAGCGAGAGGCTGTCTCGGGTAGGGCTGCCTCAGGGAGCTTGTGGGGCGTGGCGGCCACGTCCGCCCGGAATGCCTGGGCGGTCGGTTCGTCCGGGACCTCCAAGCTGCTGATCCTGCACTGGAACGGCACGGTCTGGAAGCGGGCACCCGGTACGACTGCGACGGCCAGCGGAATCTTGTACGGCGTGGCCGCCACGTCGGCCAGGAACGCGTGGGCCGTCGGGTCCTCCGGCTCTGCTGCCGGCGGCAAGACCTTGATCATGCGCTGGAACGGCACTGGGTGGAAGCGAGCGCGGGTTCCGGCTGCTGTGGCAGACGGCAGCCTGAACGCGGTGGCGGCCGCGTCCGCAAAAGACGCCTGGGCGGTTGGTTCGGCTGCGAGCGGAAAGACGCTGATCTTGCGCTGGAACGGAGGCAGGTGGAAGCGGTTCCCGAGCCCGGGCCCCGCGGGAGTGCTCTACGGCGTGGCGGCCACCTCGGCCAGGAACGCGTGGGCCGTCGGTCTCGCCGACTCGGCAGCCGGCACTGAGACCTTGATCCTGCGCTGGAACGGCACCCGGTGGAAGCAAGTGCGGAGTGCAAGCCCGCGAGCCGGCGGGCGGCTCTACGCTGTGGCGGCATCCGGGCCGGACGCCTGGGCTGTCGGCGAGGCGGGCGAGCCGGAAAGCGGCGGGCCGCTGATCCTGCGCTGGACCGGTACCGCCTGGAAACGGGTGCGCAGCCCGGGCGATCCTACAGGCGGTAACTTCCTGGCGGCCGTGGCTGCCGTCTCTGCCCGCAGCGCCTGGGCGGTGGGGGCCGAGGGCCTGTGCTGCGCGGAAACCGTGACCTTGATCGCGCGCTGGAACGGCAAGGCCTGGAAATCACAACCCTTTGCCCAGAAGTCGGCGGGTGGGTGAGCTCGAACCCCATCGATTCCTCGACAGAGCCGATCACCGATCCCTGGTCAGGCTGGCAGGAAAGGCGGGCCGGCCGGAATCCTGATGCGCCATACTTCGGCGTGGGCCACCCCGGCGTCTACTGGCTCAACCTTCGTACCGGCCCCGGGCGGTCCGGTGAGATCGGCCTGTCGAGTTTGGAGTGGATCGGCAATCACTACCGCCCGATCGGGTCGGCCGCCGGCCCATCCACGGAGAGACACTGGAAAACGCTGCGCAGGTGGGTAGCCAAGGTGGCCGTGAGAATCCCGCGCAGCGGCGATCTGGCCGGCACTGGCGCAGAGATCTTCGCCTTCCCGCACGCGCTGGCCGCCATCAGGAATGGCACAACGCGAGATCCGAATCCCTTCTGACAGGAAGCAATCCATCTCGTCGGCCGGGCCCAGCGCACAGCGGGGCGAGCACACCTGACGTCGACAGCCATCGGCGCTGAGCTCGTCATGTAGCACTGTCCGCTCATCGGCATAGCGGTCGTCGCGGCCATGCGCCGCGCCCCAACCCAGCGTTCGGATTATCCATTATGTGCGCGCAGTTTTGCCACAACGATGCTCGCGAGCGCGTCCATAACGAGCCGCATGCGCGCAGCTCGTTCTCCGATCTTGAGGACTATGAGTATTGTGCCTTTGCCGTCGCGGGATGGCTCAGGATCTATGCTGACGGCCGGACCGAAGGCCTGAACTACATCACATCGAGGGCTGCGGTGATCACGAGACCGCGACCGATCCGGTACGCACGCCCTGCCTTGGAGGACGGGTCTCCCCGTCCGGGCACAGGCAGCGCGCGATCGTGGAACATTACGTGCATTGACGCGGCCAGTGCCCACCCGGTCCAGGCTGCCGCGGTAGGCCGAGCCCTCACATCCGAGACACTGCTGGTGACCACGTCACGCAGCTCGCCGGGACCAACACCACCTACCTCTACTAGCCAGCACAGCCGACCTCTCTGCTCAGCCCCTAGCCGCCTACCCATCGGCTAGGGGCTGAGCCTCACCCAGGTACCAATTCACCCTCCCGTCCGCCGGCCAACCAGCCCAACCCAGCGCCACCACCGGATACAGCCTTTGCGCATCGCCTTTTGTCACTGGAACAATTTGCATCTTGTGGCGGTCAGCGGCCATCCTGCAGGAATGCGCATCCACACCGTGCAGCGAAGCGACTGGCGTGATTATCGGCAGATCAGGCTCGCAGCACTCATGGACGCGCCCAGCGCCTACGCTTCGACGTGGCAGCAGGAAGCGTCACTGAGTGAGCTGCAATGGATGGACTGGGCGGAGCGCTCGCAGGTCGGAGAGTCGTCCACTGTTGTAGCCGCTGTTGACGACCTGGACTGCTGGGTGGGCGTCGCGGGCGGCTTCCGGCCGGGTAACCGAGGAGCCGATGCCGAACTGATCGCAATGTGGGTCGCCCCCGGCTGCCGGCGCAATGGGTTCGGCCTGGAACTGGTCCGCGCTGTCATGGCGTGGGCTAAGGATCATGGAGCCGCGACCATCGGCCTTTGGGTGACCGAAAGCAACCGCGCCGCCATCGGCATGTACGGGAAAGCAGGCTTCCACCGCACTGGTGAGGCGGACAAGCTTCCTTCCGACCCCAATCAGAACGAAATTCGCATGCTGTGGGCTGCCGACAGGGCATGCACTTAGAAGCCGGACTGTTGGCCTGTCTGGAGACCGCCCGCCGCAAACCACGCAGCATCTGCGGCAAGAGAGCGCGTTCTTGTGGATGCTGGTCGGCCGCGAAGCTACCGGGTGCGGCGCTCATACGTCCAGGAACTGGCGTACGGCCCGCTTGGATCGCAGCACGTGGATCGCCACGTGCCTTCCGTGCCGCGAGATGATCTTCAGCTCCCTTTCGCGCTCAGAGCGGCGGACTCGCCAGATGCGCCAAACCAGCCACCACTCATCGCGAAGCTGACGAAAACGGGACTGGTCGCAACCGTTTGGCAGCTCGAAGTCAACCGGGCGGGATCGCAGCCCACGCACGAAGGCGCGCCGCGCGCAGATCCACCACGGTGTGTCGAGGAATACGACCGTGTCTGCTCGCTCGAGTCGAAGATCGAGCGTGGCGTGGTAGTTGCCGTCGGC
>Ga0126373_10004043_pt1 | contig 11131 bp, 3 predicted proteins | sample PanSoiMetPlot_11_FD_92545 | JGI IMG/M metagenome (GOLD analysis project Ga0126373, IMG submission 92545) | Tropical forest soil microbial communities from Panama - MetaG Plot_11 | ecosystem: Environmental > Terrestrial > Soil > Tropical forest > Bulk soil | place: Panama | collected 2016-02-17
AAGGGCTTTTCTGGCCTTTTCGATGCGCTCCTCCGCAGGGGTGCCGTTGTAGATCAATGGCAACTCGACGTTGTGAAGAGCGGTCGCCCGGGGAAGCAGGTTGAAGGTCTGAAACACGAATCCAATTTCCTTGTTCCGGATGTAAGCCAGTTCATCGTCGTCGAGATCGCTGACCAGCCGGCCGGCAAGCCAATACTTCCCCGAGGTGGGAGAGTCGAGACAGCCAATAAGATTCATAAGCGTGGACTTACCTGAACCGGAAGGCCCCATGATGGCCACGTACTCGCCTTTGCGAATTTCCACGTTCACTCCACGCAAGGCGTGAACCTGCTCGGCGCCCATTTCATAGACCTTGGCGAGCTCTTCCGTTTTGATAACTACACCCGAGTTGACCAGGTCTTCCCGGTAAGAGTCCGTGGTTCGCGTCTCGACGGGCATGAAATCTCCCTCGTTTTCTTTATCCGTCAGCTTTGCTGATCCTCTTGGCTCTTGGGCGCGCTGTTGTCCACTTTGACCTGCGCTTCCGGCTTCAGTGTGCGCAACGCTTTGTAGCTGCCGATGACGATCTCGTCGCCGGGCTGCAAGCCCTTGGTAACCTCAATGTCGGTCACGCCTGAGATGCCGGTTTCCACCGGCCGGAAGACTGCCTTCTTGCCATTCACTACAAAAACGCCCTGAATTTCATCCTTCTTGGTATCGCCAGGCGCAGCCGGCGGAGGCGCAGCAAGGGTCACGCCGGAGCTGCCTTGGCCCTTTGCGTTCTTGGCGGCTTCCTGCAATTCCTTGCGCGTACGCATTGCAAGCGCCTGGATGGGGATGGCAACCACGTTCTTCCGCTCTGCGGTCTTGATCTTCGCCGTGGCAGACAGGCCGGGCCGCAAGTTGTCGGGTGGTTTGTCCAGAGTCACGACAACCTTAAAGTCTTTCGCTTCCTGCGTGCTGGTGGTGGTTTGCGTCGTGGTCAAGCCGGAACTACGCAGCACGGCTTGGGAGCCCACTTCTGTTACCTTGCCTTTGAACACTTTCCCTGGAATGGCGTCGATGGTTACATCGGCATCTTGCCCGAGCCTCACGCTGACGATATCGGTTTCGTCAACCTTGACCTCCGCAGTGACTGTCGACATATCGGAGAGTGTCATGATGAAACTGCCTGGCTGGTTCTGTATGCCCATAACCACATAGTCGCCCACTCGCTCCGGCAGGTAGCTGACAATCCCGTTTATCGGAGAGGTGTATACGGTCTTGTGCAGAATGTCCTCGGTGTGCACGAGCATGGCGCGGCTCTGACTCAGCTGCGAGTGGGACTGTTCCAGTTGCGCCCTCAATAGCGAAACACGCGCCTTTGCGGAATCAACGCTCGCCGCAGCTGCGTCATAAGTCGTCTTTCTCTGATCGAAGTCCTGCTTGGGGATCAATCCGTCCTTATAAAGCCCTTGCCCCCGCTCATAGTCCAGCTTGGCTTTCTCCAGGTTGGCTTGCTGCGAAATCAAATCCGCTTGCGCGGCTTTGAAACTGGCTTCTGCGGCCTGAACCCCGGACTGGGCGGAATTGCTCGCCGCCTCCTGCGCCTGCACGTCGGCACTTGCTTGCACATTTTCCTGCGTAAGCAGCTTGTCACCCTTTTTTACGTGATCGCCTTCCTTGACAAATATCTGTGTAATTCTGCCGTATCCTTGCGCAGCTACGTTTGTATAGGTGGTGGGTTTGATTTCGCCCGAGGCCGTTACCAAGGACACCAGGCTGTCTTGCTTTGTCACCTTGGCCGTTTGCACCGCCACAACACCCTTGTTCGCCTGGTTCACGCTGAAAAGAACAATGCCGCCAAGCACCACCACGGTGCCCGCCCCAATCGCCACTTTATGCCAGGTCTTCATTCGCTTCCCTTTCGCCCCACCGCGCCACGGCTACCCATGCAAGCCGCTGCCACCCCGCGAAGTTCCATGGAATCCTTGCTTTACGAAGCCACGATGACAGAAGCATGCCCGAACCGCTCTTCTTCTTTTACATACGCCCGGCGGCGTCGAAATGTTTCGCCGAGGCTCGCACTCTGCGATCGCAGTTTCGGATTCCCAACAGGAAACCCTAGAGTTACTACAACCCCTTCGGGTGAACGCTCCGAAGGCAGGGGCTTACCCGGACAAACGTCTATTGTATCGTTACGGGGGAACCATGGAAAGCACCCAGGACAGAGCACAGCCAAGAGCGTCCGACCCACTTCATTGGACGCAGGAGCATGGCAATTGTCAGCCGGGAAATCTAATTTAAGGGATCAGGAGCGCCCCACCGCTGCGCCAAGGCGTTTCGGTTTTACACTTTTCAAAGTTTACGCTTTTCGGCGCCAAACAACGGCCCGCGGAGGGGCGGCAGATTGGCGAATGCGGCGGTCTGCCAATACGCTGTAACGTTGAGAGCAACTGTTCCCAGGTGTGATTTAGTCGCACTTAAACGTGCACGCAGTTTGTACCGGTTGTTTTTCGCAACTCGCAAGCAAGTGCGCTTGTGGGGCCTACCCGACTTCCAGGCGCAACGAGGGCTGGGCTGCGCTGGCCTAGAATTGGAGTTTCAGCGAGAGCTGCAACTGCCGAGCCGAGCCGAAGTCCCCGACCGGGAAGCGGGTGCCGGTGATCCTTCCGAACGAGGAGCTTTGGACATTCAGATTGGGGTTCCCGAAGTTAGGATGATTGAAAATGTCAAAGGCTTCCGTCCGGAACTGCAGGCTCATGCGCTCCGTGAGCTTCGTATTCTTGACCAAGGACAAGTCGGTGTTCACGAAGTTAGGTCCGGTGAACGCATTGCGACCAAGATTGCCGAAATGGCAAGTGCTGGAAATGACGGGATAAGTGTTCGTGGCAGTTGGCACATTGCTGAAAGTGCATGGAACGGTAAACGCTGCATTGGGCGTTGAGGAGCAGGCTGGAAGTGCGGGCGCTGGCGTGGCGGGGAGGGCACCGCTGTAGTTTTGGCATACAACCGCATTGCTGAACCACCCGGCAGGATTCCCCGTAGTGGTTACCGGTGCCAGCGGGTCGGGCCGCAAAGCGCCAAGGTTGGGCGTACCGGTAAAGCTGGTAATGCCGGTGATTAGATTCAAGGGATTGCCCGTTTGTCCCTGGATGATGGTCCCCACTTCCCAGCCGGACATTATGCGGTTGCGGCGGAACGGCAGCTCATAAAACCCGCTCACGACAGCGCGGTGCCGGACATCGAAGTCAGAGAGGCCACGATTACCAGGGAGATTCAGGCTGTTCTGTAAGATGATGCCTTGCGAGTTGAGCGAATTCTCGTCGATCGACTTTGAATAGGTATAGGACGAGATGAACTGTAATCCGTGGGACAAGCGCCGGTTCAATTCCACAAGCAGCGCATTGTAGTTCGAACCCGCGCCGCTGGTTACCTCGGTGATGTTTCCCAAAGCCCGGCCTGGATCGATGGGGCTCGAAGCCGATACCGTGGGAAACGGCCGGACCAGAGCCCCACCAACCAGTTCGAGTTGGTTAAGGTTGCGAGCGACCCTCAGATGCGTGCCTTTTGAGCCCATGTAGCCAACTATCAATCCCGTCGACGGGGTGAGCTGGCGCTCGATATTCAAGTTGTAGGATTGGACATAAGGATTCTTGAAATTGGGGTCAATCGTCGCGGGAGAAAGGCCGCTCGCCGCAGCGCTCGTATGGGCGTTGGTCAGCGAGACGGTGGTACTGGGGCACGGCGGGGTTGCACACGGAATTGGAGTAGGCGTGGCGGTGAGAGGCGAACTGAACGGCGGATTGGTGTTCAGCCCGGTGACAATGCCGGTGACGGGCTCGTCGGTAAAGATGGCATATCCCGCGCGAACCACTGTTTTTTGATTCTTAAAAGGAGACCATACGATGCCGACGCGCGGCTGGAAATTCTTGTTGTTCGTTTGGAAGGGCTGGTCGATTCCGTTCGTGCCGACTTGCACCAGGGAAGAGGTCGCGGCGTTGAAAACGGTGAAGCTATTGGTGGCTTCCGTCGGGGTCGCATACCAACTATAGCGGAAGCCCAGCTGGAAGGTGAGGTTGGGCTTCCATTTAAAGCTATCTTCGGCGAACCCGTCGTAGGCGGGAGAAAGAATGCGATTGGATTGCGTTCCCGCGAAAGTGTAAGAGGAGGCCGAGTCGCTAAGAAAATTAGCGATGCTCGAAAAGCGGAAGATCGTAGTGTCAAGAACAAAGTTGTTGTTGTACACGCGGCGAACTTCGCCGCCGAAGGCGAAGTTGTGCCGTCCCCTGAGCCACGTCAAGGTGTCATTCAAGATGGCGCTGGTATCGCCGCGCCCCTGAGGAAACGCTGCTGGGCCGCCGAAGTTGAGGGCGCCCGAGCCAATGTCAATCTGCGCCAAGCCGATGGGTGCATTCACGCCACTGTCGATATTGAAGTTGGCCGAATTCAGCAACCGGTTTGGACGGAAAACAATGTGAATTCGGTTGTAGCCCACGCGCAGCGAGTTGGTCACGGCTGGCCCGAAGATGTGATCTTCACCCACCGTTCCGATCTGACGGCGGGATGAACGGGTGTCACCCCATCCCGGCAGTGTGTTGCCCTGGAGCGTGGGTTCCTGCCGCAAGTCTTGTTGAATGGCGACATATCCGTGGAGGCGATCCTTGCCGGTAAGTTCCATATCGACGTCGCCGGTCCCTTGGTCGATGTTGACGGGAGCGTTGGCGGAGCCTTGGAGGAAATACTGCAGAGCGCCGCTCGGCAAGACTACGCTAGCGTTCGGTTGGGGGATGAGGGCTGAGAGCGCCTTGATGGCGGGATCTGTGCTCGTTTGTGCCGTAGTCAGTTGTGTCGGAGAAAGGTCCAGGCTGTTGATGGTCACGCCCTGGCGCTGCCGCAAGCCTTCATAGCTGGCAAAGAAATGCGCGCGATTTCTGCGAATCGGTCCGCCGACGGCCGCCCCAAAATTGTTCCGTTTGAATGGCGACTGGGCCACGGTGTCGGGGTTGAAAAAGTTCCTGGCGTCCATCGCGTTATTCCGGACGAAATCAAAAAGCTCACCGTGGAAGTCGTTGGTGCCTGACCTCGTGGCGATGTTGACGATGGAACCGGAGTTTCGCCCGTACTCGGCGCTGTAGGTAGAGTTGTCGACTCTAAACTCGGCTACCGTGTTGATGGACGGTTGGAAGGTGATCTGATTCTGGACCATGTCACTGAGGTTGATACCATTCACCAAATAGTTGATGGTGTCTTCCCGCTGACCGGCGGTAACGAAGCCGAACGAACCCTGGCCGCGAAGCGGCGCGGTCAGAAAGCCGGTCACCGGAGGCGTCACGGTGCCCGGTGTCAACAGACTCAGATCCACGAAGTGGCGCCCGTTCAGCGGGATCTCTTGCGTCGTTTTCGCATCGATGACCTGACCCATGGCAACGGTGCTGGCATCGATTACCGGAGCGTCCACCTCGATGGTGACCTCTTGGCTGACCTGGCCAATCTGCAGCTGGACGTTTTGCGTAACCGTTGTGGCTGCGTTTAGCGTGACATTGTGCACCACCGAGGTCTCAAAACCAGTTGCGCCGATGCTAATTTGGTAAGGCCCGACGGGGAGCGAGGGAAGCAGATACTCGCCCACGTTATCGGACTCCGTGCTCCAGTCGGCTCCCGTGACTTGATTCTTCACGACTACCTTGGCATGCGGAATCGCTGCGCCAAGGGCATCGGTAACCGTGCCCTTGAGAACGGCCGTGGACTGTCCCAGCGCAAGATTTCCCAGTGCAAGCAAGAACAGCGCGCAGAACAAGAAGCAGCGGATGTATCGGTTTGGACGGGGATACGAGCTGTTCAGAACAACTTCCATGATGCCTTCCTCCTAGGGTCAAAAGACCCAATCCGATGAAAGTGAAGAACTTTCCACCGGTTCCGTGGCATTGGCTAGGAGAAAAGCGCCTCGGAACGGCACGAAACTAATTCTGTTGCGGACGATGCCCCGCTTCGATTTACTATTTGGCCTGAATCCTGTCAATAGTACGAATGTACTCCGCAACACGCAGTAGTGTCTCATTCGTCACAATGGCCGCAAACTGTGCTGAGAAAAACCGTCTTCGGAAGGGCTGCCAGCCATGAGGGAGGTGACACCATTATGGCCATGACCGGTGAGTTGGTCATGGAGAAGGAATTCGGGAGCGGGCGGACGCCGTCTGGGCTGCACTCCAGAAGAGACAGGAAGCGGTCTTCGCTGCTAGGTTCTCCGAGAGCGCACGCTCGAGAGGCTCGCCGAGCGGTTCCGACAAGTCGCCGAGAACTCGCTTGTGCCCGCTCGCGAAGTAGGTGTCGCTCGCCGCGGGCTCCGCAACCCGCCTCGTCGTAAAGCGCCGCGACGCGCGGGCCCCCTCCGAAGCCCAACTCACGTTGTTCTAAGTCTGACCGCCAGTAGCGAGAGCCGAATTGCGGCAACAAAAGTGTCCGGCCGAGCCACCCTCGTTCGTTTCTAGCTGTGAAACGAGCAAAGGAGACAGCCATCGTTCAAGCTCGTGCAAGTACCGTTTCTCACCGAGCAGGCATCGAAAGAAGGACGAAGTGAGTCCAGCCCCTATTTTCGCTACTGCGGAGCCGCTCCGCAGAACAGTATGCGGACTTTTGTGAAGACGCAGATGCATCCTAGAGGAAGCCAAGCGGTTTTGCGAAACGAGTCAGACCGCTACGGCGTCCTGACTCGAGGGGAGAGCGAGATTCGCGGCACGGCAGCTCTGGGCTTCGAGGCATCAGCGGCGAATCATTGAGTTGCGAATGGCTGAGGAGGGGCGGCCAATCAACAAGGGCAGTTGGGGAAATTCCGAAATGGAGAGGCCAATGGTGGGACGAGGAAGTCGTACTGGCGCCGGAAGATTTACTGGGAGAGATCGCAGGAACGAGAAGGGCACCTCGCTATTAGGTGCCAAGCTATTTGGCTCGATCCTATTGCTGACCGTCGCGGCGGCAGGCGTTTCCTGCAACCGAAGCAACGTGCGAGCGGAAGGCCCCGCTACATTGCCGCCGCCACTGGTGACACTCGTCCAAGCAACGGCCCAGGACGTGCCGCACTATCTCGATGAGATAGGCAGGAACATTGCCTTTGAATCGGTGAACGTGACTCCGCAAGTAGGCGGGCAAGTCATAGAGCGCCATTTCCAGGACGGAGAGAATCTGAGAAAAGGGCAACTTATCTTTGTAATTGATCCCCGGCCATACAAGGCGCAGCTCGATTCCGCGAAGGCCAACCTCGCACAGGCGCAAGCGGCTTTGGAGCTTGCGAAGATTCAGTTTGCGCGGGACCAGGAACTTGTAGGGACGCGCGCCATTTCCAAGCAGGACTACGACACGAAGAAGAATACCGTTGATGTGAACCAAGCGCAGGTGGAAGCGGCGAAGGCGGCGATCGAAACGGCGCAGATCAATCTGGATTATTGCTACATCCACTCGCCGATCGACGGCCGGGCGGGCGCGCGCCTGGTAGATGTCGGGAACGTTGTGCAGGCCAACACCACGTCGCTTCTTTCCATCCAGCGAATCGATCCGATCTATGCAACGTTTACAATCACCGAGCGGGATCTCCCCGAAGTACAAAAGAAGATGAACCGCGGGACGTTGAACGCGCTGGTGCGGCTCCCGGCGGATTCGGAAGGCACGGCGCGGGCTGGAAGAGTAGAGTTTCTGGACAACGCGGTGCAGAACGCTACGGGGACGGTCAATCTGCGAGCGACGATTCCGAACGCCGACCGGCATTTCTGGCCGGGGCAGTTTGTGACCGTGCGACTTGTGCTGGACATGGAAAAAGGCACAGTGCTGGTTCCGAGTCAGGCCGCACAGATCAGCCAACAGGGACCCTTCGTGTACGTGATCAAGAGCGACGATACCGCGGAGCTGCGACCGGTTACTTTGGGTCAGCGCCAAGGCAACGACGTGGTGATCTCGAGCGGGCTGGCGCCCGGCGAACGAGTAGTGCTGGCCGGACAGTTGCTGGTTCGGCCAGGAGGCAAGGTGCATGTCGACGCGAGCGCCCCGGTGACGGCGCCTGCGCCGAAGGGAGACGCTAAACAAAATTCAACGCGGAGGGGCGCGTCTTGAATATTTCAGACCTCTTCATCCGGCGGCCGGTGATGACGGTGGCGTTGACCGTCTCGGTCATCCTGTTCGGTGTGTTCGCTTATTTCCGGCTTCCGGTGAGCGACCTTCCGGCGGTGGACTACCCGGTTATTCAGGTGCAGGTTGGTTATCCGGGCGCGACTCCCGAGACGATGGCCAACAACGTGGCCACGCCGCTCGAACGCCAGTTCATGCAAATCCCCGGGCTCGAGATGGTGACCTCGAACAATGGACAAGGTCACTCGAGCTTCGTGCTGCAGTTTGCTCTTTCGAAGAGCCTCGACGGAGCGGCGACCGACGTTCAAGCGGCGATCACCAGGGCAACCGCACAGCTTCCCATCGATTTGCCCAGCCCGCCCACGTTTACGAAGACCAATCCGAATGATCAGCCGATTCAGTATTTGGTTCTGGTGAGCGACACGGCGACCGAAGGACAGCTCTACGACTTCGCGAGCACGCAGGTCGGGGAGCACATCAGCATCCTGCCGGGAGTCAGCCAAGTTGCGGTTTTCGGTACCCAATCGGCGGTGCGAATCAAAGCCGACCCCTCCGCGATGGCGATGCGCAATATCAGCCTGGAAGACCTGACGACGGCGATCAAGAACGGCACGAGCTATACGGGAGCCGGCCAGTTCGATGGCCCGCACCGCACTTATCTATTGCAACCACAAGGACAGCTGAGCACGGCTGAGCAATATGAGCAATTGATTGTCGGGCAAAACAGCGGCGCTCCGATCTTCTTGAAGGATGTCGCCACGGCGAAACAGGGTGTGCAGGATGAACGCATCGACATGCGCTTTTGGGCGCGCGGCTATCCCACGCCCGGGGCCACGGTCGTCGTCGCGGTGTTCCGGCGGGCGGGCGCAAACGCGGTGGAGGTCACGAAATCGGTTCGCGATCTGCTGCCAAGCATTCAGAGCCAGCTTCCTTCGTCAGTGCGTATTGTTTCCGCGTATGACCGCTCGCAGACCATCGTCACGGGCATCAAGGACGTACAAGCAACTCTGTACATTGCCTTCGTGCTGGTGGTGATGGTGATTTTCGTATTCCTTGGACGCGCGACCGACACGCTCATTCCCGCACTAGCTTTGCCCCTTTCCTTGCTGCTCACATTTGTGGCCATGACCGCTCTGGGCTACAGCCTCGACAATTTGTCGCTGATGGCCCTGACGTTAGCGATCGGGTTCCTAGTCGATGACGCCATCGTGTTTTTGGAGAACACGGTGCGCTTGATGGAAGAGGGCCAATCGGCGCTCGAAGCATCCTTGAACTCGGCAAAGGAAATCAGCTTCACGATCTTGACAATGACGCTCTCGCTGGCAGCTGTGTTTATTCCCTTGGTGTTCATGGGCGGCCTGGTTGGGCGCATCTTTCGTGAATTTTCCATCACTATCGTGATTTCGATTCTTGCCAGCGGAATCGTTTCGCTGACGCTGACTCCGCTGATGACTTCGAGGCTACTTTCCGAACGGGGAGCGAAGGCGAAGAAAACTTTGGTGGAGCGCGTGATAGGCGGGGTGGAACGCCGGGTCCTGGGTGCATACGGCCGGTACCTTTGGTTCTTCCTGCGTTATCGATGGATTTCCGCGGTTATCTGGTTTGTCTGTCTTCTGGGAACGGGCTACCTGTTCTATAGCGTGCCCAAGTCGTTTCTGCCGGTGGGCGATAGTTCGTTCATTCGCGGCGTGCTTGTCGCCCAGGAGGGATCTTCCCCTGAGCAAATGCACACTTATCAGGATGCCGCCGAAAAGATCATGCAGGCCAATCCCGCGGTAGCGTCCACATTCACGATGAGCGGGAACAGCCAGTTCCTTCCCTCGAATCAGGCGTTTCTGCTCGCATTTTTGAAGGACCCGGCACAGCGAGCGCCGATCGATCTGGTCGCCGGCCAGTTGATGGGCGGGATCATGTCCACGGTGCCGGGAGCTTTGGCGTTCCTCCAGCCGAACCCGGTGCTGGAGATCAGCACCGGAGCAACCGCGAACGTGCAGGGGCAGTTCGCCTATGCGCTTTCCGGGATTGATCCCAATCAGGTCTACGAGTCGGCGGGCAAGTTGTTGGCGAAGATGCGCGAATATCCTGGCTTTCTCTTTGTCAACTCCGACCTTTTCAACCACACGCCAAATCTGCAGGTCGATATTTTGCGCGATCAGGCCAAGCTCTACGGCGTATCCGAGACTCGCATCCTCACGCTCCTTCATGACGCCTATTCGCAGAACTATAGTTACCTGATCAAGAAAACCACCGACCAATACCAGGTGATCTTGGAAGTTGCCGACGACAAGCGTTGCGATCCGCAGGATTTGGGGAAGCTGTACATCAAAAGTGATGATGGGCAGCGCATGGTTCCTCTGAACGCGGTGACCACCTCACATGTGCTGATCGGACCACAGGCGGTCAACCACATCAACCAGTTCACCAGCGTCACTTTGTTTTTCAACATGAAGCCCGGCTACACCGTGGGCCAGGCCACAGACTTTGTCGAGGCTACCGCGAAAAAGGTTCTTTCGCCTGAGGTTCGAGGCAGTCTGCAAGGACAGGCACTGACGTTTCGCAATACGGCTTCGGATCTTGTTGTGCTCATGATGGTCGCCGTCTTTGTCATGTATGTGATTCTCGCGATTCTCTACGAGAGTTACTTGCATCCGATTACCGTGCTTTCTTCATTGCCAGTGGCGCTGCTCGGGGGGTTGCTCACGCTGTGGCTGTTCAAATCAGAAGCTTCGCTGTATGCCTACATTGGCATGTTCATGCTGATGGGCATTGTGAAGAAGAACGGAATCATGATCGTCGATTTTGCGGAACAGCGCGTGCGGCAAGGAATCAAAGACGACCAGGCGATCCACGACGCCAGCATGGAAAGATTCCGTCCCATCATGATGACCACGATGGCGGCGCTCCTGGTAGCGCTGCCCATTGCTCTTGGCTATGGGGCCGACGGATCGTCACGGCGCCCGCTTGGCCTTGTGGTGATTGGCGGGCTAATCGTGTCGCAGTTTGTCACCTTGTTCGTCACGCCAGCCATTTACCTGTACCTCGAGGAATTCCAGGA
>Ga0126373_10004044_pt1 | contig 11130 bp, 12 predicted proteins | sample PanSoiMetPlot_11_FD_92545 | JGI IMG/M metagenome (GOLD analysis project Ga0126373, IMG submission 92545) | Tropical forest soil microbial communities from Panama - MetaG Plot_11 | ecosystem: Environmental > Terrestrial > Soil > Tropical forest > Bulk soil | place: Panama | collected 2016-02-17
ACGTTGCCATCGTGGGAGACAATCCCGCTGATCTGCCTACGATCGTTGCGTCGCTGCGCGCGCGTTGCGCTGGCCGGCCCGTGGGGAACGCTCCTGTTGCACTGGCGACAATCGATGCGATTGTCGCCGATTTGAGGAGGGCTCGTTTCGGAGTGGCAGTATGGTCAGCTGCCCGGCTCGATGGTCTCACCATCGAGATGCTGTCCGGGCTGGTGAACGACCTGAACGCGAGCACTCGCTTCTCGGGCCTGCCGCTGGCAAGCGCCGACAATGGCTCTGCGGTGCAGCAGGTCGCCGGCTGGACGACCGGCTATCCGTTGCGTACCGGATTTGGGCGCGGAGTACCCGAGCACGATCCTTGGCGTTTCGAAGCATCCCGGCTTGTCGATAGCGGGGAAGCCGATTGTGCGGTCTGGATTTCGGCCTATGGCGCACAGCCGCCAACCTGGACACGAAACCTTCCTCTTATCGCACTGACAGGCAATCCCAACATCCTTAAGGCCCACGTCACGATCGCCGTCGGTCGTCCCGGTCTCGACCACGACGCAGTCGAGCATCTTGCCGCAACGGGAACACTCGCCGCAGTAAGTGCTCGTCATCCCGAATCGAGGGCATCGGTGGCAAGCGTTCTCGGCAAGATCATCACGAAGCTACCGGCGGCGCGCCCATGCTGACCCGTCTTGCCGGCGGTCATGTGATCGACCCGACCAACGGGCGCGACGCGATTGGCGACGTCTTCATCCGCGACGACCGCGTCGTGGAAGCGCCCCCCGGCGGTGTGGTCGATGAGAGTTACGATGTTTCCAACAAGATCGTCATGGCGGGCGCCATCGACATCCATTCTCACATCGCCGGAAGCAACGAAACGATGGGTCGCTTGATATTGCCCGAGCAGCGCACGCTTTTGGACGGCTTCCACCCTGGTCATTTTCCACGGCCGGCAGGCAGCTGGAACACCTTCGAGACCGGGTGCACTTACGCTGCCATGGGCTTTACGACGGTGGTTGAGCCTGCCGTGTTGCCGCACCAGGCTTTGCAAGCACACCTCGAATTGGCCGACATTCCGATCATAGACAAAGCGACACTGACGGTTCTCGGCAATGATGACTTTCTTCTGAACCTGCTGCACCGGCGCGAGGGCAGCGGCGCAATCCGTGACTATGTCGCTTGGACCCTCTCCACATGTCGCGGGCTGGGCATCAAGGTGATCAACGCCGGAGGCGCTGCAGCCTTCAAGGACAATTTGCGCGCTTTCTCGCTCGACGACGAAGTACCCGAGTACGGCGTTTCATCGCGCACAATTGTCAAGGCGCTACAACGCGCCGTCCAAGAACTTCGGCTTCCCCACCCCTTGCACGTCCATTGCAACAATCTTGGCCTCGCCGGCAATGTCGAGACAGCTTTGGCAACGATTGAGGCGGCGGAAAACCTTCCGCTCCATCTCGCGCATCTGCAGTTCTATGGTTATGGCAAGGAAGGATCGCGCGGTTTCTCCTCGGCCGGCGCGCGCCTGGCGGAGGCGGTGAACGCCGCCAAGTCCGTTACCATTGACGTTGGTCAGGTGATGTTCGGACAGACCGTTACAATCTCATGTGACGTGCTGCGGCAGTTCAATGCCCGTAATCGCGCGCACCCCAAAAAGTGGATGATCTGCGATGGTGACTCTAACGGCGCCGGTATCGTGCCCTACGACTATAAGGCGACCGATTTCTTCAACGCGGTGCAGTGGGCGGTGGGTCTCGAGCTATTTCTTCTCATCAACGATCCTTGGCGCGTATTCTTCACCACCGATCATCCCAACGGCGCCCCGTTTACTGCCTATCCCGATATTCTCGCGCTGCTGATGGACCGTGATTTGCGAGCCGAATGGATGTCGCGTCTTCCGAAGGAAGCACTGGAAGTGACGACGCTTTCGTCTATCGCACGCGAGTACAGTCTCGTCGACATTGCGATCATGACGCGCGCCGCTCCGGCCAAGCTTCTTGGGCTGAAGGACCGCGGCCATCTCGGCGTGGGCGCTCTCGCCGATATCGCGGTTTACAGCCCGGGCAACGACAAAGCGACGATGTTCCGCGAAGCCGCGTTGGTTTTCAAAAACGGTCAGCTTGTCGTACGCGATGGAAGTGTGCGTCATGCCCCGTTTGGGCGAACGCTCCGTGCAGACCCTGATTACGAGAGTGGAATTAGGGTGCGAATGCGGGATTACTACCAGGAGCGATACGCACTGTCCCCGGAATTCATGACGGTGGCCGACGCGACAATCGGCCGGCCCGATCCATTCGAAATCGTTCCATGTCTCAATTGACCGTGAATGGCATCCGTGTCGACGACACCTTCGCCGAAGCTTTCGGGATGCGCGCGACTGCCCTGACCATCACGGCCCACAGCGCGGCTTGGGCACATCAGGCTGCGATAACGATGACGGGATTCGCCACCTCGGTGATCGGCTGCGGCTGCGAAGCGGGAATCGATCGCTCTCTCAAACCTGACGAAACACCGGACGGTCGACCAGGAGTGCGTGTGCTGCTATTCGCCGTTTCAACCAGCGAACTGCAAAAACAGCTGCAAAACCGTGTAGGTCAATGCGTCCTGACAAGTCCCGGATCGGCCTGCTACGCGGGTTTGGAAGCGAAGGAAGAACTAAAGCTTGGTAACGCGTTGCGTTTCTTCGGCGACGGCTGGCAAGTCTCCAAGCGTCTCGGAAACAGACGCTATTGGCGCATACCGGTGATGGACGGTGAATTCGTTTGCAACGCGACGACCGGCCTCACCAAGGATGCAGTTGGCGGCGGCAATATCATTGTCATGGGTGCGAGTGGTGAGACGACACTGGCGGCAACAGAGCGCGCCGTGGAAGCCATCGCCGCCGTACCGGACGTCATCCTGCCTTTCCCGGGGGGCATCGTACGCTCTGGTTCCAAGGTCGGCTCCAAATACAAAGGGGTCATCGCTTCGACCAATGACATGTTCTGTCCGACGTTGAAGGGCTCTGGCCGCAGCGCACTCGACAGCGACGTCGCGTCTGTTCTGGAAATCGTTATCGACGGTCTCACCTCTACTGCAGTTGCAGAAGCCATGCGAGCCGGTATGCGTGCAATTCTCACGTTGGGCCCAGAGCGGGGCGCCTTGCGCATTACCGCCGGAAATTACGGCGGCAAGCTCGGTCCGCATCATTATCACCTCAAGGACCTGTTGCCGTGAGCGCGCTCATCTTCACCCTGCGCGAGGAACCCTTGCAACGCGTCGACCTGGCGCCTCTTACACCAGACCGTCTGCTGGGCCTTAGTGAAAGCAAGATCGCCGCCATCGAGCTGCAGACAACTCGCGTGCGTCTGTGCGCGGGTGACCTTTTCAAGATCCGCATGGGCGACACCATGCGAGTCCAATTCGAGGGCGGCCACGAACGCTTTGACCGAGTTGGCGCCGGCATGACCAATGGCGAGATCAACGTTGCAGGTGATGTCGGTATTCAGGCTGGACGCTTGATGCGGGGTGGAAGGCTCACGATAGGAGGGAACGCCGGTCCGTGGGCTGCATCGGGCATGAAGGCTGGCACGGTCACAATTTCCGGACATGCCGGCGAACGGATTGGCGGACCCCTTCCCGGCGAGACGGTCGGGATGCGCGGCGGGGTGGTCGTCGTGCGCGGCGATGCCGGGGCACGCGCAGGTGATCGAATGCGCCGCGGGCTGATCATCGTCGAAGGCAGGACAGGCATTCATCCCGGCAGCCGCATGATCGCTGGCACGCTGGTTGTGCGTGGACGCACTGGCTCGCTGCCCGGCTATCTTATGAACCGGGGCAGCATATTCGCTATGAATGGTAGTGACGCGGTATCGCCGACGTTTGCCGACTCCGGTGTGCACGAGTTGGTTGCCAACTCCATTCTCGCTTCCTACATCCAGCCCTATAGCGCTGACGTTGCTGCAATACTGAGGCGGCCTTGGCGACGACTTATCGGCGACATGGCCGTGATAGGGAAAGGGGAAATATTCTGTCCCGCCGTCCCGAACTAAACTCGCCCGACTCAGCCGTTTGCGGTAAAAAGGGTGCTCCGCGCGGAGAATGACATAATGGGCCTGCTCGAACTGGTGATCACGGTCTGCGCCGTCGCTCACCCAACTCTATGCGAAGATCAGCACCTCGGGTACGCGAGCGGAGCAACGCTTCAGCAGTGCGCAATGGCTGCGCCACCCTATATCGCGCAATGGATCGGCGAGCACCCGAAATGGATGGCTGTGCGCTGGCACTGCGAATACCCGGGTCAGAAAAAGATCTGACACCGCACTCGGGCGACCGATGATGCGTCGCAACGCGCGGATGAAGCGCGATGCTTTTATCGCCGATATTGGCACCCGTCCGCTCATCATGGGAATCCTCAACGTTACGCCGGACTCGTTTTTCGATGGCGGCCGTTACCTCGCTGGCGGCGCGGCTCTCGCCCGCGTCCGGCAAATGGTTGTCGACGGCTGCGATATCGTTGACATCGGTGCGGAGTCGTCCCGACCGGCGGCGGAATCCGTCGATGAGGCAGAGGAACTGGCCCGCCTTGACCAAGTGATCGAAGAGATCGCCAGCCTCGACGTACCGGTTTCGATAGACACTACCAAATCTGCGGTGGCAGCCCACGCACTGTCCCGCGGCGCCGTTCTCGTCAATGACGTATGGGGGCTGCAGAAGGATCCCCGTATGGCAGACATCGTGGCAGAAGCCGAAGCCGCCGTCGTGATCATGCACAATCGCGTGGAAAAAGACGAAAATCTCGACATCATTGCCGACATTCGTCGCTTCTTTGAGCGTTCAATTTCGATAGCCGCTCGCGCCGGAATTCCAAAGCAACGCACGATTCTCGATGTCGGTATCGGCTTTGGCAAGACGAGCCGGCAAAATCGCGATGCCATCGTACGCCTCAGCGAGCTCAACGATTATGGATTGCCGATCATGGTCGGGGCATCCCGCAAGCGATTTTTGGGCTCGCTGACCGGTGATGGAATTGAGGGGACCCTAGTTGGCTCCCTGGTCGTGAGTATGTCAGCGATTGCTGCAGGGGCCGCCATCCTGCGTGTGCACGATGTCGAGGAGCACGCCGTCGCCCTTCGGGTCCTTCGGGCAATGCGCGGCACCTAGGGTGCAGCTTGGCGAAACGCTATAAATCAAGACAGTTTTCACTTGCGACAATCGGTAAGCTGTTTTTCCTCGATGATGAAGACCGCACCCTCCTTGACGTCGATATCGCGCACGATGCACGTGCGCCCGGCTTTATCGACGAACTTCACGTCGTAGCGGCCGGCACTCACGTCAGTAATCCGCAGGCGCTCGTCGTGATCGACAGTCCCGTCTCGATCGTTCTTGCACTGATTAATTCCCCATTCCTGCTTCCCTGCGGGCGACATCTGCAGCGCCGTGATTGTGTTGGCTGTCAAGTTCCAGAAGCGTGTCGGTTTGTTTTCAGCGTGTGCAACGGAAGCGATGACCGCGATGACGAAAATGATCGGACCTATTTTCATGCCGGTTCTCTCCAGACCACCAACCTAGCCACGCACCAAGACCCGCTCTATTTCTGAAGGAGGCGATCGCGATTTAGCGCCTTGTCGAAATTTCGAGCCGTTTCAAGTCCAACGGGTGCCACAAGTCGAGTGGATGCAAGATCGGCGCCGTAAAAATCGACGCCCGAGACGGTGGCCTCCGTGAGATCCGCCCCGCTCAGATCAACCCCGCGCAGCAAGGCATCTGTGAGGTCGGCCCTGTTAAGAGAAGCGAACTGCAGTTCGGACCGCGAAAGATCTGCATTGCGAAGGTCGGCATTGTCCAGCCGTGCGGACTTAAGGACTGTATGTATCAACCCCATGGACTGATTTTTCATGTCGGCCGCCAGATTAGCGCTCGAGAGTTTGGCTCCGACTAGGCTTGCGCCGGTGAGTTCAGCCACCACGCGGGCGTTCGAAAGGTTTGCCCCGTCGAGCCGGGCACGCGTCATTTGCGCGGCAAAGATATTGGCATGTTGCAGGCTTGCGCCCGTGAGATCGGCCTCCAGCAGCCAAGCCTGGTCAAGGATAGCGCCGTCAAGCTTGGTGCCGACGAGCTTCGTCTTGTTGAGCCGGCCGGCGCGGAAAACGGCAGAGGAAAGATCCAGCCCGGACAGATCGAGGCCCGATAACTTCTTGCCGGTAAAATCTGGCGGATGACCTGGCGTGGCGGCCTTCACCATCGCGACAACCTCGTCGCGGGTCATTTCCGCAGTCGTCATGTCCGGCGAATTGAGATCAACATAACGCATCATGTCCTGCGCCGATCCCTTCGAGGCAAGGACGCAGGCACAAAGCGCAAGGATTGCGGCTACCCTACTCGTCATTCGTTTTGTCATCTTGGCCTGAATTTGCGCCTCGTTTGCCGTAGGAGCAAGACTCGCACTTAACCGCGTATCACGTGCATGCTTGAACAATGCCCTCTATGGCGTTCGGCAACGCGGACATTGACGTTACTACAGTTCGCGCGCCTGCTATCTCAAGCTGGTGGGCGAGTTCGGGGGTCGCGTGGCTAGCACCCACAAATCCAACTGCGCTTATGCCCGCCGCAACCGCGGCGCGTATACCTACCGCCGAATCTTCGATGACAATGCAGTCGGCGGGCCTTGCTCCGACCGAGCCAGCAGCAAAGAGGTAAAGATCGGGGGCGGGCTTGCCGTGCTCCACCTGTTCGGCACTGAAAACTCGGTCTCCGAATAGTTCGGCGAGGCCAGTTACTTCGAGCGACAACTGAAGCCTTTTTCGCGTCGATGACGACGCGACGCAGCGCGGATACGGTAGCGAACTCAGAACCTCGCGGACGCCTTTGACTGGCCTAAGTTCGCGTCGAAATTCTTCCTGAAGGTGCTGCCCCGCAGCAGCACCTACGTCAGCGGGGATTGGAAAAGAAAGCAACGACTCGGCCAATGCCAGAACGTCGTTAAGCTGGAGTCCGCCAAAGACCTTGACCGCCTCATCCGTCGTCATCGGATGTCCGAGTTCGCTCATCAGTTTAGCCAGTGCGGCGTTGGCGAGGAGTTCTGAATCGACCAGAACTCCGTCGCAGTCAAAGATTAGCAATGGCCTGTCCGGTGATTTACGCATGGGCAGGCCGAAAGGCGCTATTGGTCATTCGGTGTGCGACCTCACTGACGATTCTAGCCACCTCACGTTCGGAGCGGGCCGACCGCGGCGCCGTGAGTGGAATTTCGGCAATGACCTGCGCTGGGCGCGGTGACAACAGAAAGATGCGATCGGCAAGACGAACGGCCTCCTCCAGATCATGGGTTACCAGCAGAGTTGTGATCGGTCGGCTTTCAATCAGTGCCGCGAGTTGGTCGCGCAGCCGAACTGCAAGGGCTTCGTCGAGCGACACCAGAGGTTCATCAAGCAGGAGCAAAGTTGGCTCGATCGCAAGGGCTCGTGCGAGGGCGACGCGGCGAGCAAGGCCGAGAGAAAGCTCGCCTGGATAATGCAAGCGATGCGCCTCGAGGTCCAAATCCCTGAACAGAGATGCAAGCGCCTCACGGGTAATCTCTGGCGCGACTAAACTGACATTGTCTTCAACAGTTCGCCACGGAAGCAATCGTGGTTCCTGAAAGACCATGCCAAGCTTGCCTGGTAACGCCCCCGTTATGGTGCCTTCAAAGTCTGTCTCAAGCCCCGCAATGATGCGAAGTATCGTGGTCTTGCCGCACCCTGAAGGCCCAACGAGAGCGGCGACTTGGTGATGTCCGAGCTTGAATTTGAGGTCGCGCAAAACCTCGAAGCGCTCGCCAGAAACTGACGTAAAAGTTTTTTGCGCAATACGGACCTCAACTTGTCCGAATTCGCCAGCGAGAGGCACGTCGTTCAATGGGCTGCACCACTGCGGTTTCTATAACAAGAATGACGGCGACGAATGCGAGCGCATAAGCAAGGATAAGCGTAACGTCAAACAACTGGAACGCCACTCCGATCTGAAATCCTATGCCATTCGGCCGCCCAAGCAATTCCACGATCAGCACGATCTTCCACACCAACGAAAGGCCGGAGCGTCCTGCTGCAGCGAGATAGGGTCCGAGCTGCGGAAATACGACGTGCCACATGTATTTTCGGCGCGACAACGCAAAGACCCGCGCCATTTCGTCAAGGCCCGAATCGAGGGCGCGCGCGCCCTCCCGCACCGTGACCACGGTGTTCGGCAATTTGTTGATTGCCACAGCGAGGACGCCCGCAATCTCAGTGAGCCCGCCCCAAATAAACGCAAGCACGATAATCACCAGCGCTGGAAGGTTCAGCAACACAATGAGCCAGGGATCGCCGAGGCGATCGGCGAGCTTTACTCGTCCCATCAACAAGCCGATCGCGGTCCCGGCTGCCATTGCAATCGTGAATGCGGCGAGGACGCGGGCGAGCGTTACCCCAAGTTGAAAGAAAATATCGCCGCTTCGCATTTGCGCGGCGATGGCGCTTAGGACCCGTTCAGGCCCGGGAAGCATCTGTGGTTGAACGAATTGCGATATAAGCCACCATGTCGCGAGGAACAATAAAAGCGATAGAAGCCTCACCATGGTCAGTTCACATAGTTGGGTCGGTAGAAGGTTCCCGGGGCGAGCTCTGTTCCCTGCCCGACCAATGCTTGACCGCCAAGAGTAAGCAATACGCGATAGAGGACGCGAGCGTCGTTCTCTTCGGCATCAATCGAGCGGCGTGGAATACCCTGGCGATACCGGTCGCGGTAAATCTTTAGAGCTGCCGCGTCAGAAACGCCCACCAGCGGAGCGATGCGCTCCCATTCAGCATCAGACGTCAGCAAAATCTGCTTGGCCTTTTGAGAGGCGTCGAGAAATCGGTCGATCGTACGTGAGTGCGTGGCCGCCCATGCTTCATCAAAAACATATCCGACCATTGCAAGTGGGCCAGAAATACCAAAAGCCGGCAGCAAGTCGTCAATTCTGACGACCTGACGGAAGCCGCGGCTTTCAAGTTGCGTGGAAAAATTCCAGTAGGTGAGCGTTGCATCGAATTCACCCTGGATCATCTTGCCGGTCAACAACGCCGGCGAGCCGTAAACCACCTTTGCCTGTTTGCTAAGATCGACGCCCTTGCGTTTCGCGGCGGCTTGCAAGAGAAGCCAGCTCTTGTCAATCGGTCCCCCGGCGACAGCCAACGTTTTATTCTGCAGATCAGTGAGGGTCCTGATTGGAGAATTCTCAGGAACCATCACAGCGCCGAGCGTCGAAGAGTATGGATAGAAAAGAAGCTTGGTGCCGAGTTCGCGCTCGTGGCTAACCCAGAGCCAATCCGCTGCAATGAGGTCGACTGAACCGCCACGCAGAGCAATCTTTCCGGCTTCCGGGCTTGCCAGTTCCAGCGTTTCGATCGTGATGCCGGCCTGCTTATCCAACTCATGTGCGCGCATTACATCGAGTTCCCAGGATAGGGTTCCAGTTTTCTGCACCGCCAAACGAATTGGGTCAGCTGATGCGCAATCTCCTGACGAAAAGAATGCGGCGCCGGTACAGAGCCAGGCGACGACGATCAGCACGCTTAACTTGGTTTGAGCCGGCATATTTCGAAATCTCAAAGAAATAGCTTTCGCCAGCCTATTGGAGCGCATTTGCCCCAACGCTAACAAGGCACCAGCGGCCTTGAGTCACATGCGCCAAGCACTATCCTGCGCGGCAAGGGCGCGTTTCGATGCTCAAGGACCATATAGCGATGAGACCAGTTGCAAGCGTTTCGCGCGTCAGTCTTTTGCTGACTTTCGCCTTGGTTGCCTGCGGCACAACAGCGCTGGCGGCCGAACTCAACGACTATCCAACCGAGCTGCGCGCCGACTACGTTTTCGCTTGCATGAAGACCCACGGCGATACGCAAGTCGCGCTGCGCCAATGCTCCTGTTCGATTGACGTAATCGCCACACTGCTGACTTACGACCAGTATGTGGCGGCCCAGACGGTCCTGAGCCTTTCGCAAGTCCAGGGCCGTTTTGGCGGCATGTTCCGATCGCCTGAGCCTGCCAAAGAAGCGGTAAAAAATTTGCGGCAGGCGCAGGCCGAAGCAGAGGTGCGGTGTTTCTAAACCCCTTGCCCACCATTTCGCGTGATATCGATGTCTCGGTGGGCCTAGGTTTTTTGTTGCGGCCGGGAAAGGGCGAGCATAGACTTCTGGTAGGTTCCGGCTTCAAAGGGCGCCAGTGCAACGGGAATACTGGTGCTTTTCGTAAGCTAGGCGGGGCATCGTGCAAAAATGCCCCTGATGCCACGCTCCGCTGTGACACGCTGCCGGAAGCGCTTCCCAGATGCGCGGGTGCCGAGACACGGCACGGAAAGTGCTGTTTCGACGGTCGACCCGCGACAATTTCGCAGGGAGGACAACGGATGCGTTATCTGCTCTTAACCACCTGTATCGGCGCCGCCTTAGCCGCTACTTCGGCGAGCGGCAATGAGCAATTGCAGAAAATGTCGCAGAACCCAAAAGATTGGGTGATGCCAGCTGGCAATTACGCAAACACACGCTACTCGGAACTCAAGCAGATCACACCGGAGAACGTTGGTAAGCTTCAAGCCGCGTGGACCTTTTCGACCGGCGTGTTGCGCGGCCACGAAGGCGGACCACTGATCATCGGCGACGTGATGTACGTGCACGGGCCGTTCCCAAATCCGGTTTTTGCGCTCGATCTCAACAACGACGGAAAAATTCTCTGGAAATACGAGCCAAAACAAGATCCGAACGTCATTCCGGTGATGTGCTGTGACACGGTCAACCGCGGCCTTTCGTACTCGGATGGAAAAATTTTCCTCCACCAAGCTGACACGACGCTGGTCGCGCTAGACGCCAAGACCGGAAAAGTCGTGTGGCAGGCGACGAACGGCGACCCGAAAAAGGGCGAGACGGGCACATCCGCACCGCTAATCGTCAAGGACAAAGTGTTGGTTGGCATCTCCGGCGGCGAATTCGGCGTGCCGTGCCGCGTGACCGCCTACAATGTCAGCGACGGCAAGTTGGCCTGGAAAGCCTTCTCCAGCGGGCCAGATAATCAGATCCTGGTCGATCCCCAAAAGACAACCGAACTCGGCAAACCGGTCGGGGCTGATTCAAGTCTGAAGACTTGGCAGGGCGATCAATGGAAAATCGGCGG
>Ga0126373_10004045_pt1 | contig 11128 bp, 11 predicted proteins | sample PanSoiMetPlot_11_FD_92545 | JGI IMG/M metagenome (GOLD analysis project Ga0126373, IMG submission 92545) | Tropical forest soil microbial communities from Panama - MetaG Plot_11 | ecosystem: Environmental > Terrestrial > Soil > Tropical forest > Bulk soil | place: Panama | collected 2016-02-17
CCAGGTCACGGGCGAAGTACTCGATGTCGGCGCGGCGGTCGCCGAACAGCCGCAGCTGGTGGTGCTGGCACCAGGACGCGTACTGGCGCAGATCGAGCTCGTAGGCCTGCCGGGTCAGGCCGCTGTAGCCTGCCAGGAACCCGGCTAAAGCGAGTCGCTCGAGGTTCGTGAAGACCGGTGTGACGGGGACGAGTGCGGCGGACGGGTTTGTGGTGGCCATCGGGCACCTCCGGGGGCTCGGGCTCAGACCCCGGGCGCTGGGCCAGCCGAGGCCCCAGCAAGACAGAACCTCACGGTAAGTCGCTTGTGACAGTTACACCAGGTCACATCCTCGGCCACCGCCAGAGCCCGCGCCCCGCGCCGGAGCACCGACTTATGAACGCCCGCACGTTGATCGGGGAGAGCGTTGCACACGCGCGCAGAACAGCGAGTTCGGAGCCCGACGCACTGGGCGCTGATGACAGTGCGTTGGTCCGTTGCCTCGACTTAAGAAAAAGCGAACCCTAGCTGCGAGGTACGGGGCCCGGCTGTGTCGACCTGCAGCGGCCCGCGCTAACGGCTTGATCTGGCCCTCGTGGGGCCTTGAGCGAGAGACTGCCCGTGTGGACATTGGCGTCAGCGATTTGATCGGGGAGCTGAACTACTCGTCAGAGGGTCGCAGCGAGGAAGCGAAGCTCGAGTTGATCTCCCGCGGCGCCCAGGTCGTTCCGGCGCTCGCGGCGCGAGTCGTCGACCTTGAGCGGCTGGGGAAGCTACTCGCGATCGATGTCTTCGAGACACTGGGCGATGCGCGTGCCTGCTCATCGCTGATCTCTCTGCTCCAGGACGACGACACCACGGTTGTGGAGTGGTCTGCGCGGGCACTTGGCAGCCTGGGTTGCCACGAGGCAGTCGCGCCGCTCCTGGAACTGCGCTCACGGATGGTCGCCGCGAGGGTGCCACCCGACTGGACTGGTCCTGTGGCTCTGCGCTGTGCGCTTAGTGACCTCGGGGCTCGTCAGGCGGTCGTCCCCGAAAAGACTGCGCGCCTGAAGGTGCAGCGCGCGGGCACGGCCATGCAGCTTTTCATGTCCGCCGACCTCACCACAGTCATCGACGATCTCGCTGCGCACAGCCAGGTACTTCTCTATTTCCAGGTCTGGCGCATCGGCAACGAAGACCAGCTGTATTGGGTTCGAGGCGACCATGAGCAGTGGACGTTCGACTGGTCGGCGCCTTGGTCGGACAACGTCGCCGCGGCGCACGCGGTCGCGCGCGCTAACGCTGCCCGGCTAGTCCCTCAGCCAGATCTGCTCGTGCAACCCGAGTGGATGGACGGGGACGACATCTCACCGAAGTTGAGTTCTGTCGGTCTGTCGGGCGTCTAATCGCAGCTGGCCTGATTGCGGCTGATCCCTATCAGGACCGCTATCGGCCGACCACAGACGGAGCCGCGATCCGGAAGCACTGGCGGAAGGGAATGTTCACCTGGGCCGCCGCCATCACGCCGCAACTGGAGCGGCTGAGTCAGCCGCATGACGCTTCGTGGAGCCTCCCGGAGGGCGCATACGACCGGGCTGTAAGTTCCTACCGCGCGTCTGTATCACGGAAATTCAGGTCGTTAAGCAGCCAGGCCGGTTGAAACCCAGCGGTCACAGAGATCGTCGTGCCGTAGCCACGGCTAACAGCTGTGTTTAGCGATACCTCCCGCGAAGGACTCTGCCAGAGGCCCGGCGTCGCAGCACAAGGAGAAGGGGATCTTGCAAGCGGGTTCCTTCCAGGTTGTTGATGATCAAGCAGCTTTAACTACTCGAAGGTCTCGCCGTTTCCAGGCACACTGAGCCCGTGCGTACTCGTGCCACGTTCCGGCTGTTTGGCAACGACGCGGATCTGACGGCAGACGCGGTGACCCGAAAGCTGGGGATCGAACCGACGATGAGCGGTGAGACAGGGACACGCGTGGGCCAACGGTCCACGGCGATCCGAAAGATTGCCCTATGGACCTTCAGCGCTAGCCGCGAGATCGAAGGTGGAGTGGAGCTGGCCGTTCAGCTGGACCGGCTGCTTGCCGTTCTTGAGCCTCGCGCCGCGGCGCTCTGGGAGCTGACAGGGGCCGGTTATGAAGCCAACTGGTACTGCTGGGTTGAGTCCCACGCCACCGAGCACGCCGTCGAGATCGACCGGCAGCTCATGACGCGGTTACTTGCTCTGCCGGGTGATCTCTGGCTTGACGTCTGTGGCGACGACGAAGAGGAATAGCAGCGGATCGCATAGACGGTTCAGCCCGTGCCCGCTACCGAGGACGAACAGGCTATTCGCAACCAGGTCGAAGCAGCAGGCTTAGTGAAGGAACGCCCGGATCGCTCCACCGCAGGTAGAGCCGCTCCTTACTTCTGCCGACCCTGATAGCGAACGCCCTCGCCGAATGTTGGTGTCATGATCGGAACGTGCCCGAGTACTTGATCAGAGATATTGGCCCGAACAGCTGGCCAGCCATCCCTAAGAGCCGACTGCTCGAAGTTCTGGAACCTCGTGGCTACGGCTGCGTGAAAGTGGATGGTCCTGGTGATCTGCGCCTCGTCCTCGGCGACTGCGAGATGGTCTTCATGGGCGAGGAAGCTGGCTGGCAGGTCTGGTTTGAGGGGGACACCAACGGCCACGACACTGACGCGCTCATTTCTCAAGTTGCTCACCAGGTCGAGCAGTTCACCAGCAGCCAGATCGAGTGGGTTCGCTACGACTGAACCGGCGAGAGGAACGCCCGGCTGCGTCATAAGGCAGAGCTTAAGGCTGCTCATGCACTGCCCTGACTATGGCGCCACTTCCCAAGCTGACAGTTTTGCCGGCCTGGAAGTTCTCCTCGGTGGTCCACCGCCGCCCGGCGACGCTGGCATAGACGGCCAGCGGGACGTGACGCGGCGACCAGCACCGGTAGTAGGCCAGCTCGCCGGTCTTGCGGTTGCGGCGGATCAGCAGCCAGTGCCGACCGGGGCTGGCGGACTCGATGGAACACCCAGGCCCAGTCATACCAGCGGTGGCCCTTCAGTCCCGGCCCGGCCGACAAACGCTGCCAGGACGCGCGGGGCAGGCGCGCGGCGATCGCGTCGGCGCGGAACTTGCCAGCTCCGGTAGTGACGTTGTGGTCTTTGGCCGCGCCGATCATCACCGCCGCAAGCGCGGGCTTGGTCGTGAACGCCACGTCGTCGGGGATTCCGGCGGCCGCGCGGCGGGCCGGGTCGCCAGCCCAGGACTTAGGCAGGTACAGGCGCCGGTCGATCAGCGCGTGCCCGCCCCGGCCGGCATAGGTGAGGTAGACCGCAACCTGGGCGTTCTCGACCCGGCCCGCGGTGCCGGTGTACTGGCGCTGGACCCCGGCGGTCGCAGCTCCCTTCTTCACGTCCCCGGTCTCATCGACCACTAGCACCGCCTGCGGTTCGGCCAGGTGCTCCACGACATAGCCGCGCACGTCGTCCCGCACCGCGCCGGCGTCCCGGCAGGCGCGCTCCCCCAGATACTGCATCCCGTCCGGGTTCGCGTCGCCCGCATGCTCGGCGAGGGTCCAGCAGTTGTTACGCGGCAGGCCGGCGATCAGCCCGAGCACGAACGCCCGCGCCTGCCGCCGCGGCTCCACCCGGCCGAACCGTCCCGCGATCCGGCCCATCAGGTCATCAAATGCGCCTGCCACTGCCCAGGGTCTAGGCTGTGGCGGCCACCTTAAGATCATCATGAGTCGTCACAAAACCGACATGATCAGCCAGGTGGCCGCTCCGCGTTCACGCCGCCACGCCCAAGATCACGAAGTCAGGCTGCCGTACTAGCCGCCTGGCCGCCGGCAGCCGGGGCAGCGTCTGCCGGGGCGTCCTCGGGCGCGGTTTCGGTCGGCTGCCCGGCCGGAGCTGTGCCCGGCTGGCTGCGCAAGGCAATCAGCACCGCGATGCCGCCCGCCAGGTAGCCGCCGCCCTGGGTGGCCAGCACCGGGATGATCCCGACCGACTGGCCCAGGAACCCGGCCGCGATCGTGCCGGCCACGACCGCGACGCCCTCGATCGCGCTGAGCGCCCCGAACACCCGGCCGCGATGGCTGTCGCCGGTCGCGGTCTGCAGCAGGGTCATCCCGCCGGCCAGCAGCAGGGCGCCGGGCACGCCGACGATGATCATCAGCACTATCGCGGGCCACACCGCCACCTCGGCCAGCGGGTAGAGGAACAGCGCCAGGTCGATCGCGCCGAAGGCGACCGCGCCCGCTCCGAACAGCCAGGACGGCCGGAACCTGCTGCCCGCCGACGCGGCGATCAGCCCGCCGCCGATGCCGCCGATGGCCTGGGCGGCTACGATCACGCCGTAGTCCGGGCCGCTGCCGTGCAGCACCGAGCGCACGAACGGCGCGAACAGAGTGCTCATGATTCCCTCGCCGATGCAGGTGACCGACAGGAAGGTCATCACGACCCGCAGCACCGGCTGCCGGGCCGACAGCCGCAGCCCTTCCGCCCACTCGGCGCGCAGCTGAACCAGCCGCGCCCGCACCGTCGTGGGCGCGGCTGGCGTCCCCGCTGCGCCTGCGGGATCACTGCCATGCGCAGCGGCGCCTGCTCCAGCGGCCCGCCCCACGGCGGGGATCCGGGCGATGAGCACCACCGCGAGCAGGAAGCTGCCCAGGTCGGTCAGCGTCACCGCGGTGATTCCGCCGACCGCGGCTAGCACCCCGCCCGCGGCCGACCCGGCGAGCCGGGAGACATCGCCGGCCTGGCCGTTGAGCGCATTGGCCGTGACCAGGTGCTGCTCCTCGACCAGCCGCGGCACCACCGACTGCTGGGCCGGGGTGAAGAACTGCTGGATACAGGCCTCGGCTGCGATCACCACATAGACGATCCAGACCTGACGGGCGTCGCGGACCGCCAGCAGCGGCAGCAGACCAGCGGCGAGCAGCAGGTTGGTCACGATCATCGTGCGCCTGGGGTCCCAGCGGTCCACGAAGACCCCCGCCAGCGAGCTCAGCGCGATCTGCGGCACGAACGACGCCAGCAGCATCGTCGCCGAGGCCAGCGTCGACCCGGTCAGCACGTAGATGTAATAGGTCAGCCCGATCCGCAGGACCCAGTCGCCGGTCAGCGAGATCAGGCCGGCGCCGAGCAGCAGCCGCAGCCCGCGCAGCTGCAGCGCGGTGGCGATCGCGCGCAACTCAGTCCCCCGCCGGGACGGGCCCGCGCGGGATCACGAACAGAGTGAGCTCGACCGGTACCGAGGCCGGCGGGCGTGACTCCAGGTCGTCGATCGGCCGTTCCTCGATGTAACGCAGGAGCAGCTTGTCGAATTCGCTCACCAGTCCGGCCAGCTCGTCCTCGGTCAGGTAGACGGCGCTGCGGCCCAGGCCCGAATGCCGGCGCCAGCCCGCCGACCAGCTCTCGCGGCGTTCCTGCCAGTCCAGGAGGCTCTCTAGCGTTCGCTCGGCGGCGACCTGCTCGAACGCCTGGACCGCGGCCGCGCCGCCAGGTTTGTCCTCCAGTCCCTCGTGACTGGTGGAGGTGGCGACCAGCTGCCAGGGCCGCTCCCGGTTATCGGCTCCGCTGACCTGCTCGACGAAGCCATACTTGGCCAGCTGGTGCAGGTGATGCGAGGCCAGCCCGTGGCTGATCCCCAGCTCGCGAGCCGCGTGGGCGGTGGTGATCCGCCCGGCCCGGCCAACGATCACCTGCAGCTCCAGCCGCAGCGGGTGCGCCAGCGCCCGCAAGCTGCGCGGGTCATCCAGCAGCCGTCGCCGCTGCCCGCCCGGCCGCTCCGCCGGCCCTGAGTCCGCCGGTCCCGCCGGGCTGGCCGGGACCACTGGCCCATCGTATTCCAAGGACATGCTTGGAATCTAGACAGCGGCCAGCCATATGTCAAGCATGTGCTTGGAATGCGGGAACGAGGGCTCGCACGGTGGATTTCAGGTATGTCAGGGGCTATGCGCCTGTGGTGCTGCAGCTGGCGGAGTGGCCTGCCCGGCGTGCCCCGCGATGGTCCCTCGTTGACCGCAATTTCCCGGCCACCTCCACTGGGCGGCGACTGGCCCGGCTAGATGGCGCCGACATCTGCAGCTCAGCCCAGGCAATCCTGACGGTCTTCCCGCTGGACACTTTCGTGGAACAGCCCGTGACTCGGATGGAGGTCGTAGGAGCCCCGTCTGAAGTGACCAAAGTCCAGCTTGACTTCCTGGCCGTAGCGGAAGAGGCGGAGGGACGCGCAATCAGCATGGGCTCATTGAGCCGTGCGGACTTCTACGCCCGCAGCCGCGAAGCATTCGGCGTCATCTCCACCTCAGAGGCCCGCCCGTACGGATGCTTCCTTCTCACCAAGGGCGTCATCAACGACTAGCCGGGACTGGCGACGGACGTTGCAGGCGCGCTGATAACTTCGCTGAGCCGCGGGTAAGCGGTGATGGCTAGCTCATGCAGGAATCCAGCATCGGCCTGCTCGCGCTCCGTCCGCAGAATGGCGTCTTCATTTACGACGCCGACGGTCGCCTGCTCCTCCAGCAAGCACCGGGCCACACCACCTTGTACATCTTCGGCGAGCAACTAGACCTCAACTTCTCATCGCGCTGCTCGATCACGGCGGCTTTCCAGAGCAGCTGAGCAGCGCGGGCCCGTCAAGTGTCTACAAGCGTCTGCCCTGTCTTGCCCGCGCCGGACGGACGAGAGCTGTGGAACGCCTGGGCGCGCTCAACGAAGATCCGGTGCAGATCGCGCACCGGGCTGGTCGCCGCGTGCGAGCGGCCACGCTGGATGACGAGGCGGACCTCGGTGCGGTCGCCGGTGATCGGCCGCCAGGTGATGAGGCCACGCCGCTCCAGCGGGTCCCCGGCGACGCTGAACTCTGGCAACACGGTGATGCCGAGGCCCTCCGCGACCATGAGCTTGGCCATCTCCGCGCCGTCGGCAAAGTAGGAGAACTCAGGGACAGCGCCTGCAGGCAGGCGGTGGATGTAACGGTGCATGACGTAGCCCGGGCGCATGGCGATGAAGGGCACCGAGCCCAGGTCACTGGCACCGATCGCGTCGCGGGCGGCCAGCGGGCTGTCGTGGTGCATGCAGACGACCGGGCGCCCGTGCAGCAGGACCGCTGTCTGGAGTTCCGGTGGCAGGTCGTCGCCGGTGAGGTAGTTCACCAGCCCGAGGTCCAGGCCGCCCTCAAGGAGCCCCTGGTTGATGCGCTGTTGCTGGGCAGCGACGACCTCCACCTGGGTGGACGGGTGGGACTCGCGGAACCTGCGGATGGCGGGTACCACCAGCGGTGCCAGCGCGGCGTTGACGGTCGCGACCCGCAGGATGCGGACCTTACGGTGCTGTACCCCCGCCTCCTGGCGTAGCAGGTCGACAGAGTCGAGGACGGTGAGGATGCGCGGGAGCAGATCCTGGACGGCGTCCCTGACCCGCGCGCCGTGACGGCCACGTTCCAGCAGCTCCACACCGAGTTCGCGTTCCAGGCTCCGTATGGACTCACTGAGTGCCGGCTGGGAGATGTGCATCGCCTCCGCGGCGCGCCGGAAGGAGCCAAGCCGCGCGACCTCGACCAGGTACTCAAGCTGCTCGATCCGCACGGCGGCATCCCTATGAGATTAAACTGATCGAATTTATAGGAAAACCTTATCACGCCCAAGGAAATCCCTATTGGACGCATGATGCCGAGCCCACCCATGCTGGTCAGCCAGGGTCCCCTCCCGATCAACGAAATCCGGGCGGCGTCCCAGCAAGGTGCCAAATGGAGCCGCCCCGCCAGGTGAGTACGTAGTTCACCTGGCGGGTCCGGACCCTGAGGAGGAACTCATGCCAGCAACTCATCTGTCTGGCGCGGTCGGGATCGCCATCATGCTCGGGCTAGGCGTGTTCATGCTGTTCATCGCAGCCAGTGTGCGGGCGATGGTGCGCAACACCCACGACTTCGTGATCGCGGGCCGCCGGATCGGGCTCGGGTTCGGTGTGGGCTCGGTGATCGCGGTCTGGACCTGGTCGATGGCCGTCATGCTGTCCTCGGCTGAGGCCTACACGTGGGGCACGTCAGGCCTGTTGTGGTTCATCGTCCCGAACGGCCTGGCGGTGGTGGCCATGGTCCCGTTCGCGCTCAAACTCAGGTCGAGGATGCCCAAGGGGTACACGATCGTGGAGTTTGTCCGCGCCCGCTTCAGCAGCCGCGCGGCCAGCGGCCTCATGCTCGCCGCGATGATCTTCGGCGGCCTGTGCGAGGTGTTCATCAACCTGTTCGGCGTGGTGCTGGTGATGGGGGTTGTGTTCCACCTGAACGCGACCACCGTCCTGCTGATCACGCTGGCCATCATCACCGTTTACTCCTACTTCGGCGGCCTGTGGACCTCTGCCGTCACCGCCACCTTCACCACGCTGATGATCACCGTGCCTGCCGCGATCATCGTGCTGTACGTCCTGGCCAAGGCGGGCGGCCCCGGGTACGTGTTCAGCCACGTGAAGGCGGCTCCCCCGGACAACAGGACCGAGCTCTTCTTGCCAGCCGCTGCGTCGGGGTTCGGTATCTCACTGGCCCTCGGCCTGCTGGCCTCCACCATGGCTGACCAGACGTTCTGGCAGAAGGCGTGGGCCATCCGCCCGAAGAACCTCAACCGCACCTTCCTCTGGGCCGGGCTGTGGTTCTACCCCATCCCGCTGACCCTGGGCCTGCTCGGGCTGATCGCCACCGCCCACGGGGTCACCCTGGCGGACCTGGGCAGTTACGGCGCTGGCGGGGTCGGGCCTTACGTAGTGTCCCACCTGGGCCTGCCGGTGGTCCTCATCGCCGCATACGTGCTCGTGATCTGCAACGCCTGCTACTCCTCCATCGACGGCGCGTTCTCCGCGCTGTCCTCCCTGGTAGCCGTCGACATAGTGAAGCGGGTCCGCCCCAACATCGCGGAGAAGAAGCTGATCCGGCTGACGAAGTTCAGCATCCTGGTGGCCGGCGTGATCGGCGCGCTGGTCGTCAGCTCAGGAATCAACTACGTCAACCTTGTCAACCTGGTGTTCTTCATCAAGGCAGTGCTGATTTTCCCGCTCGGGCTTGCGATCTTCTGGCGGCGCATGACAGGCAATGCGTTCGTCGCCAGCATCGTGCTCGGCGTCGCGGTCGGGCTGCCGCTGCGCGAGACCGGGCACAGCCTCCTCTCGATCGTCGCCCTAGAAGGCGTCTCCGGCCTCGTGGCCGTGGTGGTCAGCCTGCTCGGACGGCGTGAGCCGTTCGACTACACCGCGCTGCAGCAGCGATCCGCGGCGCTGGAGGAGCAAGCGGTCTCCGTCGGAGTCCGCGCGGCCGTTCCCCAGCACGCGGGCGCGGCGTTCGCCGCAGGGAACCAGGCCGTCGGCCACGGGAACGGGGCGAGCCTGGGCGTGCTGGTGGCAGACCCACCAGGGGCCGCGCCCGCCCCACAGCCAGGCGGCATCCGTCCGCTGCCCAGCACCGGCACCCAGCCATGGAGAGGAGAGTTCCAATGATCGCGTTCTACATCGCACTGACAGTCGGAAGCGTCGTCGCGGTTACCTACATCACCCTGGTGCTCAGCGCGTTCTTCCGGGTCCGCCGCTCGCTCGCGAGCGCCCAGCCGGACCTGGCCGACGCCGACACCAGCAACGGCGCGGGCGCGCAGCGCGGCCACACGGCGGCCGACGGGGACACACCCGACGTCTACCAGCAGCAGGGCCGGAACTTTGCCTGGAAAGCGGGCGGCGGCGTGGTCGTTTCCACGGGGCTGCTCGCCGCGATCAGCCTGACGCCCAGCGCCTGGTACATCCTGCCGTTCCTCGGCATCGGGTCATCGCTGGCGGTCATCACCGCCTTCCTGGTCGACCGCCGCCGGGAGCGCACAGGCGAGGTGATCTGACATGCCGAAGAACATCCACCTTCTCGGGTTCGTCCAGCACGGGGTGAACAGCCACGCCACCGGGATGTGGCGCCACCCACGCGACAAGGTGGGGTACAACTTCGCCCGGCCCGAGTACTGGCAGCACATGGCGCGCACGATGGAGCGAGGCCTTTTCGATGCCATGTTCATCGCCGACGAACTCGCGCCCTACAACACCTACCAGGACAGCTCCGATGTGATCGTCAAGTACGCAGTGCAGTGCCCAACGCACGAGCCGTCCACGATCGTCCCCATTATCACCACGGCCACCCAGCACCTCGGCGTGGGGCTGACGCTGTCCACGGCGTTCGAGCACCCCTACTCGATGTGCCGACGGCTGTCTAGCCTCGACCACCTCTCCAACGGCCGCCTCGCGTGGAACATCGTCAGCTCCTACTCGAAGAGCGAGTGGGAGGCCTACGGCGCCGAGATGGCCGAGCGCGCGGACCGCTACGACCGGCTCGAGGAGTACATGGAGCTCTGCTACAAACTCTGGGACTCCTGGGAACCTGACGCGATCGTGGCTGACAAAGCCAGCGGCATCTACGCTGACCCGGCCAAGGTGCACGTGGTCGACCACCAGGGGACGTACTACCGCTGCAAGGCGCGGCACTTCGTCGCCCCGTCCCCGCAGGGCCGCCCGGTCATGTGGCAGGCCGGGTCGTCGAACCGGGGCCGCGACTTCGCTGCCAAGCACGCGGAAGCGATCTTCGCGGTCCACCCGAACGTAGCGCGAATGCGGCAGTACACCGACGACCTCAACGAGCGACTGGCGGGCAAGTTCGACCGCAAGCCCGGCAGCGTCAAGCTGATCTACGGGCTGCAGACAGTCGTGGCCGAGTCCCGGGATGAGGCGCAGGAGAAGTACGAGCGGATCAAGGCTTGTATCCCCCCGGAGGGCGCGCTCGCCTGGATCTCCGGTCACTTCGGGCTGGACTTCTCCTCGTACGACCCGAGTGAACACATCCAGAACATCGAGGTGCCAGGCATCCAGGGCCTGTTCGAGTCCATCGTGTACGCAAAGGGCGGCGACCCGGTGACCGTCGCAGAGGCCGCCGCCATCTACGCGCAGGGCATGGGCATGCCGGTGCTGGTGGGCACCCCCGCCGACATCGCGGACCAGATGGAGCACTTCGCGGACGAGGGCGGGGCCGACGGGTTCATGCTCATCGCCACCTATACGCCGGGGTGTTACGAGGAGTTCGTGGACCTGGTGGTGCCTGAGCTGCAGCGGCGGGGCCGGTTCCGTACCCGGTACACAGGAACGAC
>Ga0126373_10004046_pt1 | contig 11127 bp, 14 predicted proteins | sample PanSoiMetPlot_11_FD_92545 | JGI IMG/M metagenome (GOLD analysis project Ga0126373, IMG submission 92545) | Tropical forest soil microbial communities from Panama - MetaG Plot_11 | ecosystem: Environmental > Terrestrial > Soil > Tropical forest > Bulk soil | place: Panama | collected 2016-02-17
GGGAGCGGGGGGAGGGGAGTCTTGGGCGAAGGCGGCTAATGTGATGGCCGCTACAGCTAGAAGAGGCGCGGCTATGGCGCCGGCGGGCTTGCTGGTGAGACGAAGCTGCATCGAGACCCCCTTCGGTTGCGTCAAGACAGATTGGAGAAAAAGGAAGAAGGGATTCTAGTCAGGGCGAGGGGGACATGGCAACGAGATTTTGAAGTTGGCACAGGGCGAAAATGGAAATGGGAGGGATAGTGCACTGCAACGCACAAGAAGACCCTGTCGTTCGCCAAATCGTTGTGTTACACCACAGCGAAAACTGACGAGTGGAATTTCTGCGCACCACAATTGTGACGCGACCGAAGGAGACGAACCAGCGTTCCGAAACAGAGTCTAAGGAAACAGAACATGGCGGAGAGTTATAGCAGAACACTGGTGTCAACGAGTAACTATGCTATTGATTCCACAATCTGGCGAGGCGCACGGCTCGCGTCAGAGACACCTTGTGACGCAAGGCAAGGCTCGCGGGCTTACGTACAGTCTCGGTCCTGCTACCATCCTGAGCGACCGCCCAAAATCAGTCTCCCTGAGGTTTTTCGGGTGGACACCGTCACGATTGGTTCGACATCCACCGGGCCACGGTCGTTGCGGTCGGCAGAAAGTCTTTGCGTGAAATCCTGTCTGATTTGCATGAACTCTTGCTGAGCTGCAACGCGTGGGGTACGCGGATTAACCAGGCTTACTTCGAGTACGCGAAGCGTGGTGCGAAACATCTCGCCGTGATGCAAATCGCACCCGAAGGAATTCCTCAGGCCTCGTGAACGTCGGAGGGATGTTGCAGGGTCAGGGATGCCGGGTCCAAGGCTTCGTGGCCAGTTTGCCTATTTTTTTACACGGCTCTGACAAAGAAATTACGCAGTCCTTGTGCTTCCGCATTGAAGCAGATTGATCTTGGTTCCAACCTGTGTGGAATTTGGCTCGCGATCCAGCTGGTCCCCCCGAGCTGTCACAGGAGCAGAGCAATGAACGGTCTATTTCACGCAGAAGAATCCTCATTTGGCACAGGAAAGCGACTCGCGGTGGTGGTTGCTGGTGTGGTGCTCGTCGGCCTCGCCTTGTTGGCGGGCGTTGTGATGGCCCTGCTTGTAGGGGCAGGCGCCCGCTAGGCGGGGTTAGGATCCGGGCGCATACACACGTCAGCGTGCTCTGGCTGTCGTTCGGGTCGCTCCTGTGACTCTTCCGTCGCCGCCGGAATCTCGTCCTTGAAAGAGTCGCCCTGCGGCAGCAGTTGACGGTGCTGAAACGGCGTCGTCCTCGGCCGGCTGTCAATCTGTTTGACAAGCTCTTCTGGGTTGCCGTCAGTCGGCTGTGCAGCTGGCCAGTCTGCTCCGTCAGCATCAAGATGCTGTCGAGCGGCTGGCGGAAGTGCCCGGTCTGGGAGTGGACTCCGCGCAGCAGATCATTGCCGAAGTCGGTCCTAACGCGGCGACCTCTCCCTCCGAGAAATGTCTCTCCTCGTGGGTCGATGCATGCCCGGGCGACGAAGAAAGCGCCGGAGTAAACTACAGCCACCGCTCTCCGAAGGGCAACCGCCACATGCGCCGCTTACTCAATCAGCCTGCGAACGCCGCCGTAAAGGCCAAAGGAAGCATCTTCGAAATTGTGTATCGCCGCATGGTACCTCGTCTTGGGCGCGCACAAACCATCGGAGCCATCGCGCATCGACGGTGTTGCCTGACCTGGCTGATCCTGCACCAGGGAGTTCGATACGAAGAACGGGGCCCAGCGGTCACCAAACAATCGAAGCAAAAACGCACGGCCAGAATGCTCCGGCAGCCCCGGAACCTCGGCTATCGGCGATCTTCGTAGCCTCTCCCACCAAGGGCTGGTCGAACGGCGAGAAACGAGCGTTCTGAAGGAGGAATCCCGGCAGGTTCCCACCCTCACCAGGCAAGGGGAACGCCTGGTTCGGCTCCCCACAACGGGTTCGCCTGGCTCATGCGCTGAATTAGATTACGAATGTCGGCCGCAACTTCAGGCCTTCCGGGAAGGCGGCGCGATTTCCTGGTCCAACGCCAGGCGAAAGCTCGGCGGTGCCAACGGAGGACGGTGGCGCAAGCGACCCGGCGCGTTCTTTTGGAAGACAGCAAGTTGGTGGCGAAGCGCGAGGATCTCCGTCTGCAGGGCAGCACGGGTTCGAAAACTGGAGGCTACGAAAGCGAAAAGGGCGACGAAAAGAGAGCTCATCGTGGTAGCCACCATGATCTCACGAATGGTCGGAACCCCTGTGTTTTCAGATCGGACGGAGTTTTCGGTAAGCACAGCGCAACTACCAGAGCCCGCATCCTTCCATTTCGGAAAGCGCTTCACCGTCCACAAGGAACTCGCGGAAAGCCCGAGTTGCCATCCACTCTACATTCCCCAGGCCCGCACCCTTGAGAAACTCCGCCCAATCGATATCCGCCTTTTCCAGTTGACCCTTGAGCGTCTGACTCTTCCTTTCCAATGCCTTGAGCATGGTCTCCAACATGACTTTCCTCTCACCGTCTGCCGGAGCCGCATAAGTTTTTTTCAAGAACTCCGGCGCTTGCGGCCATTGAATCGTCATTGCAATAAACTTCGCAAGCCCATTGTCGGAAGCCAACTTTGCTTTCAGCCCGCGAGCCTCCAAATCTCTTTCAAAGTTAAATCGCAGCGTGCTGTGAAACCGGAAAACGTTGATGTAGCGCTTGATTTGTCTCGGATTTCCGCCCACAAGAGCGAACACGTCCTCCACAAATTTTCTGACCAGTGGGTCTCGCTTCACTAGCTTCTCGGCATATTTTTGTTTGCTCGCCTCAGCGACTGCCACGCGCTCTTCTGCCGGAGCTTCTTCCATCAGTTGCTTCGCCGCGCTCGCCACTTCGCTCGCGTTTTGCAGAGGCTCCAGCTTCGCCTTGTACTCTTCGATCTTTTCCTTCGCGGGAAGATTCGGCGTCTCCGGTTCGGTTTCCCCTTCCTGGCTTTCTTCATCAGGAATCGCACTCCCCGTCAGCGACGCTGCATATCCTCTTAGCCCCGCGTCCGTCGGCGGCGGAATGCTGATCGGCAATTGCACGATCTTTTCCATGAACCGCCATCCGAGCGGTATCGTCGTGTCCAACAGCGACAGTTGTTTGGCCTTCTCGATGACTTCCTTGTTGGCCACCTCCAGCGCCGCGGCCACCATTCCCGACTCCATCCCCAGCACAAAAATGCAGTTCGGATAGTCCCCACAAAGCGAAAGGTTGATCGCCTCCACTACTTCGGCTACTTTCCGCGGTACGCAGCGATCCAGATCGTCGACAAAAATCACCAACGGTCTTTCTTTTGTCGCCACCAAATTCAGGACCTCTCGGATGTCCGATTCCACCAAATGCAAGAAGCCCATCTTTCCTTCGTAATCCGGCTCGCGAACCAGGTCTTTAAACGCATCCGCCGCTTTTTCTCCAAGCTTCTCTCTGCGCTTCCAAATCATCGTCAGGACAGTGATAACAGGCACGACTGCCTTACTCCAAAGCGCGGTAACGCCGGCGATTGGCAGCAACCACGCCATTAGCACACTTGCTACAAGTCCTATCAGCGCGATCGGTGCCAAATATCGCAGCAACACGCCATAGATTCGTTTCCGAACGGCTTCCTTATTCACCCTCGCTGCATTGAGTTTTAACCAGAACAATTCCCTTTGACCCGCCGTCATCCGTGCCGTCACCTGGCTTATGATGCAGTGCGCTAGCCCGGCCCAAATCTGCTCGCTCGTCTGATATTTCCAGGCGTTGAACCACACTGTGATTAGTGGCGAAATGTCATACAGTTTTCCAAGCTTACTTGCGACTGGCTCCAGCGGTCCCACATCGATCTCTCCGCGCAATTTGTCTCTGAGCTGTCGAATAGAGAGGGAAGTCGTCGCTATGTCCTTGTTGATTGCCGCGGAGGAGTTCTCCTCCGTGATATCGGCGCGCCCATCCAAAATGCGTTGCAATTGCTTCATCAGCGAAGTTTTCCCCGCCCCCCACGGCGCTTTGATGCCAATGCTCAAAGGCGGCACAGTCTCCTTATGAGCGATTATTCCGGCCAACGTTCGCGCATAAGCCCCGTATCCAAGCAGGTCCTCCTCCGACCACAAATCTGAAACTATCTTTGGTGTCGGCGCAGATCGTGGCGCGGGCTTCGGTAAAGGAATCGGCAGCGGAACCTTGTCCGGCGTCATCCCTCTTTTATTGAGTTCTTGTACCCTCGCATTACTGGCAGTGGACAAAACTCCGAACAGAATATGGCTGTCTTCAATCTGTCCTGTGTTTCCGGCTTTCACGACTGCCGTTAGCAGCGCCTTTCCCACATTGTCGGAAACGGAAGGGGGCCTCTCAAGTAACGGCACATGATCTCCTCCGCCGCGCCAGCCACCTAGCCCACCCAGCACTTGAGACAGACTCGCTCTATGTGCCTTGATGAAATCAGCAAGTTCTCTTGCGATGTCTCCTTGCTCGACCTGTACCGCAAAAGCCTCCAGCACGTGTCTTGTGTGAATTCTCCCACCATCCGGCCCGTCCCTGAGCAAGCTTGCTCTCGACAACACCTCCACCGCCCCCGGCGAAAATCGTTCAAACGTCTCCTGCTTAATCCAATCTGGTTGGGGCTGTTCCGACTGTCCTTGGGTTTCATTAGGCGTGGCTGTCTTAGCCACTTCGTCCGCAGCAGGCACAGGAACCTTGTCCGCCGTCATTCCCCGCTCATTCAGCTTTCGCACTCTTTCATTGGTCGTGGTGGACAAAAGCCCGAATAGGATGTGGGCTTCTTCGATTCGTCCCGTCGTTCCGGCTTTTTCAATCGCGGTCAGCAGCGCCCGGCGAGCATTGAGTGACACCTTCGGAGGCCCCTCCAGCAGAGGCACATCCATCCGGTCTGCTCCGTGCGGTCGGTAGCTGTAATTCAGGGCTTCTGTCAGATTCTTTTCATTCTCTTTCAAAAAGCGACGCAGCGCCGACGCACTGTCTCCGTGATCCACTTGCTCCCGGAAGCCTCCCAGCAGATGAACCGTATGAATCCTCTCTGACTTTCTCTCTTTGGCGACCCGAGCCGCTCTCGACAACATTTCGATTGCATCCGTTGAAAACCGGTCGAACGTCTCCTGCGTAATCCAGTCATCGCTCTTCGTCTTCTTCTTTGCGACGCTCGGTCTCCGCGTCCGCGCTGGTTCGGTTCCGCTGTCCGCGATGGAAGATTCCTGCTCTTCCGATTGCCCAATTCCAGTCGTCTCTCCAAGTGCTCTCCGCACTTCTGCAACGAGAGCGTCCAAGTCCTCACGCACTTGTTCTTCGCTTTCCTCGGCAAGAACCCTCTCTTCTTTGGGAATAACAATCGTGGGCTCGGCGGGCGAAGTTAATACCGCGCGCCAGGCGCACCGTTCGAGGATCACATAAACGATCCGGCGCTTTTCCTTTGCCGAGAGTGAACGAATGTGTGGAAATTCCGTTTTTTGAATCTCGCTCAAGGCTAAGTATGCTCGGCTAACGAGAAGAACAAAGACATGGCAACGTTCCCGAGCCTCTGAAGCGAGTTGATACTGAGGAGCGTCGGTAACGCTGACCTCAATGCCAGCGTCCGAGAAATAGGATGCAATCCGCTCTTTCCAGGCGAACTCGCCTGGCGCCCAACTAACGTAGACCGATTGTGAGATGGACATAAATATTCATACCTCTTCAAGTCCATGCATTGTAAACGCAATAGTATCGCCAGATTAGTCCGCCTCACTTAGTGACATCCGGCGATCTGGCTGCGCCGCGCGCCGAAGGATTCCTTGACCGCATCAAATCGAAACGGCTCATAGCCGCTGCGTTTTCCCAGAAAATACTGGGCCAGGCACCGCATCTGATGGCGGATGACCGCTTTCACCTCCCGCTTTTGCCGCCCCAGAACACCTGCTCGTTGAAACGGTTATACACCTGTCCTTCGCCAAAACTCCAGCCGGCTTTAAAATCAGCAAGATACCGCCACGCCGCGTAACCTGTTACTTGGATGAATTTAGACTGCGGTCGCACTGGAAGCACTCGATCATCGTCGTCACTCCTGAAACTGTTGTCCGCTGGCACCGGGCCGGCTTCCGCTGTGGCCGTGACAGCGCGATACCTTTACAGTCCGCTTGACTATAAAACGATCGTTCTATATAGTACGACCGTTCTATGAGCGAGAAGGGCATTGTTCTTTACCGGGCGGCCAAAGCGGTGAAAACGCGGCAGGAGATTCTTGCGCTCGCGGCGGACTTGGCTTCAGCCGAAGGTTTGGAGGGGCTGACTATCGGGCGGCTGGCGGCGGAGCTGAGGATGAGCAAAACGGGGATCTTCGCGCACTTCGGGTCAAAGGAAGAATTGCAGCTCGCGACCGTGGACCGCGCAAAGGAAGTTTTTCTGGGGCAGGTGGTCCAGCCGGCGCTAGCGAAGCCACGCGGCGTGAAGCGGCTGCAAGCGATGCTGACGAGTTGGCTGGAGTACGTGGAGCGCAGCGTTTTCCGAGGCGGCTGCTTTTTTGCGGCAGCTTCGCTGGAGTTCGATAGCCGGCCGGGGCGTGTGCGCGACATCATTGCTGCGTTGACGAAGGCATGGATGGATGCTCTACGAAACGAGATTGCGTATGCCAAAGCACAGAAGCAGATCGCGGCGGGCACTGTTCCGGCACAACTCGCGTTTGAATTGCATGCCTGCGTGCAGGAAGCGAATTGGGCCTACAAACTCTATGGAGACAGATCAGTATTCTCGCGGGCGCGCCGAGCGATCACCGACCGGGTCCGCTTCGCATCGCGCGAGGAGTAAGGAAACGTTGACGGAAGGAAATGAATCGTGAACGAACAAATGTCGGACAAGCAGAAACTTCTAAGAAGAGCTTTGCAGGGGAACGCGTTGTTTTCTATGATCTCCGGCGCGTTCATTCTTGCTATCAACCGAGGCCTGGTGGAATTCTTGGGGCTGCCAAGCAACGCCAGCCTCACGCCCCTGGGGATCGGACTTCTGGGTTACGCGGTGTGGTTACTCTGGAACGCGAAGCGCGAAAAGATCAGGATTCTGGATGCTTGGATTGCGGTGATTCTGGACATTGTATGGGTCGTGGGGAGTTACGCGTTATTGCTCGCCGTGAGATTCAGCAGCGGTGGCAAGTGGGCCGTGGTATTGGTAGCGGAGCTGGTATTCCTTTTTGCAGTGATGCAATGGCTTGGGCTGCGCAGGGTTAGCAGAAGCAGCCAAGCAGTATAAGATATGATTGATGAAATGATGATCAAGCAGGAAGTAGCATTCGGGGAGCCGAAGCGAAAGTGGAACTGGCGAATCTGGACAGGGTTCTTCCTTGCGCTCGCGGTCATTCCCAGCTACCTCCTGTTTTTAGGAAGGTTTCCGATCACGAGAGACGTGCCGTGGGCGAGTTGGTTGATGTTCGCCGCGGCCGGATGGCTGTTGTGGACCGGATTGCGCAGGACTGTCGCGAACCCGGAGGTGTACCGCGGAAGGATTGTTGGCCCGATTTTTGCAGTGCTGAGTCTGGGGGCCGCGGGACTTTTCGCGTATGCGACGTTGTATGCCTCGCGCCAATTGCCTGCAGCGGCGGGCGCGCCCGCGGTTGGGGGCAAGGCGCCGGAATTCGCGCTTGCCGACACGAGCGGAAGAAAGGTGGCGCTGTCAACACTGCTCTCCGAGCCGATGGCGGGAATTCAGGCAGGAAAACCACGAGGCGTGCTTTTGGTTTTCTATCGGGGATATTGGTGACCGTTCTGTAACTCCGAGTTACGGGGTATCGAGGAGAGTTTGAGTGAGCTGGAACGGCAGGGAGTACGACCGGTAGCAATCAGCGTGGACTCGCCAGAGGAATCCGCGATGCTGTGCAAGAAAGCCGGATATACGTACACATTTTTGTCGGATCCAAACGCGGAAGTGATTCGCCGCTACAACCTGCTGCACCGGGCCGCCGGTGTGGACGGGAAGGACATCGCTCGGCCGGCGGAATTTCTGGTAGATGCGTCGGGCGTCGTGCGCTGGCGGAACCTGACCGAAGATCTTCGCGTACGGGCAACTCCGGAGGATGCCTTGAAAGGCGCGCAGCTTCTTCCCTAGAGAACCTTACGGAAAAAATGGAGACGCTCGTTGTATGGCCAAAACGGTGTAAGGCCTTTTGGAATGTGGTGGACTTGGCGTCCCGATCGAAAATGAGGAAGCGGGGAGCCGAATCCGCGGGAATGCCTCCCGCAGTTGCTGAACAATCCACAAGGTTGTCGGATGCCTTTCTCTGCCGTTCTCGATTGCCAAATTTTTTGCTCCGTTTCGATGTGGCCTTGGGGCCAAGGAAGGGGAGCGGCGGATTCGAACCTGCGGCCTTCTGCCTTCTCGCCTGCTCAGGCATCTCGAGATTTTCGCGATGCACAGAGGGAATTGGCGGGAGCGACGAGACCCGAACCGGCGGCCTCCTGGGTGACAGGCCGCCGCTCCATACCCAGGCTGCTCCTGTCGGCATTCTCGGCGCGATTCCTTCAGCCATTGCTTCGAATCAATAAAGATAAAGATGCTGGGTCGCATACTTGTGAGCTAGCGGTTGCTCACATTTTCTCGTTTGGAACAACGTGCGAATGTGGACGTGCGATTCGGGAAATGATCGTAACTACGACAGGAGCCGGAATTAACTGATTGGAGTAGAGCGAAGACGACGGCAAAATACCGTTTGACGGCGTGTTTGCTTTTGAAATGCGGGAAGGGACAATCGATCATCGCCTGCTCAAGGAGAATGTCTTTGAAGAGGCCAATATTAGTTGTGACGACCCACTTCGTTAAGCCAGTTGAGACTCGAATCGATAATGAATTTGAGGTGCGGAGGAAGGCCGACGGAACACCATTTCAGCATAGTGAACTCCTTGCTGCTGCCGAAGGAGCGGATGCGTTATTCATCACGCCTTTCGACAGACTTGATGCCGATTTCTTTGAGCGTGTCTCTCCTTCCGTGAAGGTAATCTCCACATATTCAGTTGGTGTCGATCATATTGACTTACAGGCTGCGGCGCAGAGACACATTGCAATTGGATACACACCGACCGCCGTGACGGACGCAACGGCAGACATCGCTATGCTGCTGCTTTTGGGTGCCTCGCGCCGTGCGTTTGAGGCACAAGAGTTAGTCCGAACCGGCGAGTGGACGGTACCGGGCAGTGGCGCGCTCTTGGGCTGGCAATTGACCGGTAAAATATTTGGCATCCTAGGTATGGGACGAATTGGCCAAGCCGTCGCGAAGCGTGCCCGCGCTTTTGGGATGAGGATCCACTACTCGAACCTTCATCAGCTGCCAGAGGAAAAGGCCGGAGATGCGGCTTTCCATGCCGATCCTTTGGAACTTCTCCGCGTGAGTCAGTTTCTGAGCCTTCACGCCCCCGAAACGGAAAAGACGCATCACTTCCTGAATGCGAAGACCATCGCTCTTCTGCCGCCCGGAGCAATTGTGGTTAACACTGCCCGCGGGGGATTGATTGTCGATGACGATCTCATTGCAGCGCTGAAGAGTGGCCGAGTTGCAGCGGCGGGGCTGGATGTGTTCGAGGGTGAACCGAAACTGAATCCCGGTTACGCCGGGCTAAAAAATACTTTTTTGCTGCCTCATATTGGGAGCGCAACGGTGGAGAGTCGAACACTCATGGGAATGGTTGCTCTCGACAACATCGACGCTGTGCTAACCGGGAAGCCAGCTCCGTCGCTGGTGACAGTTCAGACAGAGTGACTTTTTCGCGTGTTCCTCGCCAAAACTTCGTCTGTTCCAAAAAAATGGTTTAATAGCGCTATTTTCGTAGCGAGCATATAAATGCCACGCGCGAATTGGACGGGCCTGATCTCCGGTTTTTGCGCACCACAAATTTTAATTGCTCCTCAGGCTCACCCAAATCCGGCCAAAGAGGGTCACCCTGAAAACCGTACTATAGGGGAAGGCCGACGCGCCGCAACAGGTCCTGGAAACGTGGGTCAGACCGCAAACCGTCCATGCCCGGATCCATGTGAAGGTAGATCAGCCAGTGGGAGTGTTCTTCGTAGCATTTCTCCAAGTATTCGATCGCACGGTCGCCTTCTCCCAAGCCAGTGTAGATTCCAGCGAAAAAGTAAGGTGCGATATAGCGTAGCTCTGTCAGTCTGGTCAGATCATCGAGGATCTGGATTGCCAGGTCTCTTTTTCCCGCCTCGGCGAAAGTTTGCGCTAGCGACGCGCTGATCAGAGGGCTGCCTCCGGATAATTTCACGCCCTTCTCCCCCTCGACAATGGCCTGCTCATAGCGACCCAATTTCCGGAGTAACAGGCCAAGAATCCAGTGGGTGACGGGATAGTGTGGCTCCAGATCGACAGTTCGCGTGAGTTGTTCGATTGCGTCATCGTACTGTCGAGCCATGTAAAGGGCCCACCCAATCGCGACGCTGATAATGAGGGACAACGGATCGAGCTCCTGGCTTTTTTTCATTCTGGCGACCGCTTCCCCATGGCGTCCCATCGTCATTAGATATTCGGCGAACCAGTGATTCGCTGTGGCATGGGTAGGATTTAATTCAAGGCTGCGCATGAATTCCGCCCGAGCCTCGGCCCATCGCCAATCGTGAAGCCACAACACCGCTGCCAGTGGTGTATGGCCTTCGGCGAGATTCGGATCGAGGCGCAGGGCCCTCATGGCAGCCATTTTGCCTTTAGGAAACGCGTCCTTTGGCCGGAGGTAGCTATTCCATCCCAGCAGTACATACGAATCAGCCACTCCTCCGTGTGCGAGAGCGTAGCCGGGATCCTTCTCGACAGCTTGCTGACAGTATTCGATCGCTTTGTAAAACCCGTCTTCGGTCCAGCGGTCCCAGTGATGACGGCCCTTCAGGTATAGCCGATACGCCTCAGCATCATCTGTCTGGCGTCTAGTCAAGCGTTTCTTTTCCGCACGGCTGAGCTTTAACCTTAATTTTCCCGATATTTCTTCCGAGATTTCGTCTTGAATCGCAAAGATATCCCCAGGCCTGCGATCGTATTGTGTGCCCCACAATTGAGAACCCGTCGCTACGTCGACCAATTCCGCCCCAATGCGTAAAGATTCACCGCTTTGCATGATTCGTCCGGTAAGCACGGCACGGACATTCA
>Ga0126373_10004047_pt1 | contig 11127 bp, 11 predicted proteins | sample PanSoiMetPlot_11_FD_92545 | JGI IMG/M metagenome (GOLD analysis project Ga0126373, IMG submission 92545) | Tropical forest soil microbial communities from Panama - MetaG Plot_11 | ecosystem: Environmental > Terrestrial > Soil > Tropical forest > Bulk soil | place: Panama | collected 2016-02-17
GGGCGCCGGCATCCTCCTCGGCTTGCCCGTGCTGCGCCTGCACGGCGACTACCTCGCCCTCGTCACCCTGGGCTTCGGCGAGGTGATCCGCGTCCTTGCCAACAACCTCGACAAGCCCATCAACATCACGAACGGCCCCAAGGGCATCACGCCCATCGGCCGACCGCCCATCTTCTTCGCGCCGCTCTTGCGCGCCGTCGGCATCGACCCCAATCCCAACGTGATCTATCCGCTGTACCTGTACGCTCTCGTCCTCGTCATCGTGGGCGTCACCATCCTGGTCAATCGCCGCCTCGAGGACTCGCACATCGGCCGGGCCTGGGAAGCGATCCGCGAGGACCAGACGGCGGCGCAGGCCATGGGTGTGCCGCTCGTCCGGATGAAGCTCCTCGCCTTCGCCTGCGGCGCCTCCTTCGCGGGGGCGGTGGGCGTCCTCTTCTCCGCCAAGCAGATCTTCATCAACCCGGAGTCCTTCACCTTCATGGAGTCCATCGGCGTGCTCTCCATGATCATCCTGGGAGGCATGGGTTCCATCCCCGGGGCCATTCTCGGCGCCGCCGTGGTCACCGTGCTCAACCTCCAGGTCCTCAAGGGCTTTTCCCTCTGGCTCAACGAGCTGCGCAACGCAGGCACGGTGATCCTCGGATACAACCTCGCCAACCTGCCCACCCAGCTCGAGCCCGCCAAGTACGAGCGCATGGTCTTCGGCCTGATCCTCGTGCTCATGATGATCTTCCGGCCGCAGGGCATCCTCCCCGCGCGCCGCCGCACGCGCGAGCTGGGCGAGCCCTGAGATGGCCACCTTCCTCGAGACGCGCGGGGTGACCAAGCGATTCGGCGGCCTCGTCGCCCTGAACCGCGTCGACTTCGAACTCGAAGAGGGACGGATCGCCTCCATTATCGGGCCCAACGGCGCGGGCAAGACGACCTTCTTCAACGTCTTCACCGGCCTCTATGTGCCCGAGGAGGGCTCGGTCAAATTCCGCGGCCACTCGCTCACCGGGCTGCGCCCCGACGAGATCACCACCCTCGGCGTGTGCCGGACGTTTCAGAACATTCGGCTCTTCCGGAACATGACGGCGGTGGAGAACGTGTTGGTGGGTATGCACGCTCGGGTAAACGCGGGCTTCTGGGGCGCGGTGAGCCGCAACCCGCACTGGAAGCGCGAGGAGGGGCGGCTCTGGTCGCGGGCCGCGGAGCTCCTCGACGTGGTCGGCCTGCGCGACCGTGCCAATGAGATCGCGCGCAACCTGCCCTACGGCGATCAGCGACGGCTCGAGATCGGCCGCGCCCTCGCCTCTCAGCCCGCACTGCTCCTCCTCGACGAGCCCACCGCAGGCATGACCCAGGGAGAGGCGCGCAGCCTCATGGCGCTCCTGCGCAAGCTGGTGAACGATCTCGGCCTCACCATCCTCCTCATCGAGCACAACATGCGCGTGGTGATGGAGGTCTCCGACCACGTCACCGTGCTCGACCACGGGGAGAAGATCGCCGAGGGGCGGGCCACCGACGTCCAGAGGAACCCCCGCGTCATCGAGGCCTATCTCGGCCGCCGAAAGTGGACGCCGCGCGCGGAGGCCGAGCGTGCTTGAAGTCCGGAACCTTCAGGTGTCCTACGGCGAGATTCGCGCCTTGAAGGGCGTGACCTTCCGCGTGGGAGAGGGAGAGGTGGTCGCTCTCCTCGGCAACAATGGGGCGGGCAAGACCACCACCCTGCGGGCCATCTCGGGGCTCCTCGCTCCTCGCGACGGCGACGTCGTCTTCGAGGGCAGCTCGCTCGTGGGCATGGCCTCGCACGCCATCGTCCGGCGCGGGGTGACCCACGTGCCGGAAGGCCGGCGCATCTTCAACCGGCTGAGCGTGCTGGAGAATCTCGAGATGGGCGCCTTCACCCGCTCGGACGACGAGGTGCGGACGGACATCGACCGCGTCTTCGGCATCTTCACGCGGCTCCAGGAACGTCGCACGCAGGTGGCGGGGACGCTCTCGGGCGGCGAGCAGCAGATGCTCGCCATCGGCCGCGCCCTCATGGCCAAGCCGCGGCTGCTCCTTCTCGACGAGCCCTCCATGGGCCTGGCCCCCGTGCTGGTCGAGCAGATCTTCGAGACGGTCCAGACCATCAATCGTCAGGGCGTGACCATCCTGCTCGTCGAGCAGAACGCGGCCATGGCGCTGTCCATCGCCGGGCGCGGCTATGTGCTGGAGACGGGGGGCATCGTGCTGGAGGGCAGCGCGCGCGATCTCGCGGACAACCCCGAGGTGCGGCGGGCGTATCTGGGGGAGGCGTGAACACTCCCCCTCACCCGGCCCTCTCCTCTTCCGGGGGCGAGGGTTCTTAGGCCCCTCTCCCCTCTGGAGAGAGGGTAGGGTGAGGGAGTGCCTCGAGGAGAGATGACATGATCAAGCAAGGACTGACCTACGAGGAGCACGAGGTCGGGGCGAAGTACGAAACGCTGGGCCGCACCGTGACCGAGGCGGACGTCTGCGCTTTCGTCAACCTGTGCGGCTTCACCGAGTCGCTGTTCTACGACATGGAGTACGTGACGACCTCCTCCGTCTTCAAGGGCCGGCCCGCGCCCGGCGCCTTCACCTTTTGCCTCTCCGAGGGGCTGGTGATCCAGACCGGCCTCATTCACGGCACGGGCATGTCGTATCTCGGCAGCGAGATCAAGATCGTGGCGCCCGTGCTCGTGGGCGACACCCTGCGCGTCCGCGTGGTCGTCACCGACAAGCGCGAGACCAAGAAACCCGATCGGGGTATCGTCACGTATCGCCACGAAGTCGTGAACCACCGCGGGGAGATCGTCCTGGAGGCGGTCATCAAGCGGATGATCAAGCGGAAAGCCGTCCCCGCCGCCTAATGCTCGTCCTGAGCCGCGCCGATCTCGAGCGGCTCCTCGACCCTCCGTCTGTCATCGCCGCCGTCGAGACGGCGTTCCGGGAAGCAGCGGCGGGACGCGCCACCGCGCTGCCCCGCGCCGTGCTGCCCATGGCCAAGGACAAGCTCTTCCTCGGCATGGTCTCTCTCCTGCCCCGGCGGCGGGCCCTCGGCGCCAAGCTCATCACGGTGATGGCCGGCAACCGCGCGCGAGGCCTCCCCACCGTGCACGCCTCCTACCTCTTGAGCGACCCGGAGACGGGCGCGCCGCTCGCCTTCATGGAGGCGGGCTTCCTCACCGCGCTGCGCACGGGCGCCGCCTCCGCCCTCGCCGCGCGCCTCCTCGCTCGACCCGATGCCCGGCGCATCACCTGCTTCGGCGCGGGCGTGCAGGCCGAGCAGCAGCTCCGCTGCCTCCACGCTGTCCTGCCCATGGAGCGCGTGCAGGTGGTCGGCCGCGATGCCGAGCGGGCGCGCGCCTTCGCCTCGCGGATGCGCGAGATGCTCGGCGTGCCCGTCGAGGCCACCACCGACCGACGTGCCGCCGTACGCCAGGCGGACGTGGTCACCTGTTCGACGACCGCCGCGCGCCCGGTCTTCGCGGGTCGCGATCTCCCCGCGGGTGTCCACGTGGATGCGGTGGGCGCGTTCCGCCCCGCCACGCGCGAGATCGACACGGATGGTGTCCGACGCGCCTACGTGGTGGTGGACACCTACGAGGGCGCGTGGGAGGAGGCGGGCGATCTCCTCATCCCCATCAAGGCACGGGTCATCACGCGACGCCACGTCAAGGCAGAGCTCGGCGAGGTGGTGACGCGGAAGAAGCCGGGACGCGTGAGTACCGAGCAGATCACCCTCTTCAAGTCTGTGGGCTGGGCGCCCGAAGATGCGGTGACCGCGCGCCTCGCGTATGATCGCGCCATGGCCCAGGGCGTCGGCACGGAGGTGCCGCTGTGAGCGCGCGCGCCAGCATCGCGCACATCAACGTATCGCCCGAGGGTGGCGTGCCCAAGCGATCCGTGCCCTCGGCTACCGTGACCGAGCTCGGCCTCGCCGGCGACACGCAGCGCGACCGCCGATACCATGGCGGGCCCGAGCGCGCGGTCTGCCTGTTCGCCCTCGAGCAGATCCAGGCGCTCCAGGGCGAAGGACATACCATCACCCCTGGCTCCATTGGCGAGAACGTGACCGTGGTGGGCCTCGACTGGGCGCGCATCGTCCCCGGCTCGCGCCTGGAGCTGGGCGATCAGGTCGTAGTCGAGGTGACGCGCTACACGAGCCCCTGCTTCAACATCAAGTCGAGCTTCAGCGGCGGCGACTACTCGCGGGTCTCGCAGAAGACGTACCCCGGCTGGAGCCGCGTGTACGCGCGCGTGCTCCGGACGGGCGACATCCAGCAGGGCGACCGCGTCCGTCTCCTCGACACCCCATGAGCACGGCCGACGCCGTCATCGTGGGCGGCGGCGTCACCGGTTGCTCGCTCGCCTTCCAACTCGCCGGGCTCGGTCTTCGACACGTGCTGGTGCTGGAGCGCCGCTTCATCGGCGCGGGGGGCACGGGGCGCTCGGTGGGCATCATCCGTCAGCTCTATCCGACGCCGGAGACGACGCAGATGGTGACGCGCTCTCTCCGTGTCTTCGAGCGTTTCCACGAGGCGGTAGCCGGGGAGTCCGGCTTCGTCCGCTCCGGCGCGCTGATCGGGGTCAGCGCGGCCATGCGCCCGGCCCTCGAGAAGACCCTCGCCCTCCAGCGTGGTCTCGGCATAGAGGCAGAGATCCTGGAGCCGGCGGAGCTCGCCCGAGTCGAGCCCTCGATCGATGCCTCGTCACTGGGCTCCGTCCTCTACGAGCCCGGCTCGGGCTACGGCGATCCCACCGCGGTCACCGCGGGTTACGCAGAGGCGGCGAGGAAGCGCGGGGCCATCATCGAGCAGGGGCAGGAGGTAACGGCAATTCACCAGTCGCGCGGCCGCGTCATCGGCGTCACCACGGCGGCGGGCGACCGCATCGACACCCCCGTGGTGGTCAACGCGGCCGGGTTGTGGTCACCCGCGGTGGCGCGGCTCGCTGGCGTCGAGCTGCCCATCATCATCGGGCGCCATCCCGTGTTCGTGATCGAGCGCGGTCCAGACTTCGGTCGGCCCCACATGGTCTATCTCGACCTGGCCGGCGGCAGCTACGTGCGACCGGAGACGGGCGGCTTCACCCTCACCGGCTCGCTCACCGACGACGAGACGCAGCATCCGATGGACCCCGAGCTCTTGGGCGCTGAGCCCGGCTTCGACGAGGCCGACGTCGCCCTCGAGCGCACGAGCCGCGCCCTGCCCGGCCTCGCCGAGGCGCGCTACGCGCGCGGCTGGGCGGGGGCCTTCGACATCACTCCGGACTGGATGCCCATCCTCGACGAGTCGCCGCTCTCTGGCTTCTTCGTCGCCGCGGGCATGTCGGGGCACGGCTTCAAGCTGGCGCCTGCGGTGGGCGAGATGATGGCCGCTCTCGTCACGGGCGCGACGCCGCCCGTGGATCGCGCGCCCTTCCGCCTCGCGCGCTTCGCCGGACGCGCGAGCGCGGGCACCTTCGTCTCCTCGTATCTGGGCAGCAAGTAGCACGAGTGCCGCACGTGCGATCGGGGCGGGTGGCGGCGGGGGCGGGGGTGCGCTCCAGCGGAGTGGGACCCCCGAAGCCTGTGCGCCGCCCGCAGGGCGGCGATTCAGGCGAGTGGGTGACGCAGCTGGAGCGCACCCCCGCCCCCGCCGACGGGCCCCGACCCGTCTCGCGCTCCTCGCGATCGTAGAATCTGGGCTGTCGCTGCCTTGACCCTGCTGGGGCACCGTGACACTCTGGCGCCATGACACCCCCTTCCTCGCGTCGCACCCGCATCGGCGTCGACATCGGCGGCACCTTCACGGACCTCGTATGGGTCGACGACGCGACCGGCGCCGTCCAGGTCGGCAAGCTCCTCACCACGCCCAAGGATCCCTCCCAGGCCGTGGAGCAGGGCGTGGTCACCGTGCTCAATGACGCGGGAAGCCTCGCCGCCGACGTGCGCTCGCTGATCCACGGCACGACGCTGGCTACCAACGCGCTCATCGAGCGCAAGGGCGCGCGGACGGGGCTGCTCACCACCGCCGGCTTCCGCGACGCGGTGGAGATCGGGCGTGAGGGGCGCTACGACATGTACGACCTCTTCATCGACCAGCCCTCGCCGCTCGTGCCGCGCCACCTCCGCCTCGAGGTGTCGGAGCGCATGCTGGCCGATGGCCGCGTGCTGACGCCGCTCGATCCCGCCTCCGCCCGCGCGGCCATCGAGCGGCTCCGCGGGGCCGGCGTGGAGGCGCTGGCCATCTGCCTCCTCCACGCCTATCGCAACCCCGCCCACGAGCGCGCCCTGCGCGACATCTGCGCGGAGCTTCTGCCTGGAGTGCCCGTGTCCTGCTCGTCGGACGTGGTGCCGGAGATCCGCGAGTACGAGCGCACCTCCACCACCTGCGCCAACGTTTACGTCATGCCGCTGATGGCGCGCTATCTCGACGACCTGGAGCGCAAGCTCCACGACCTCGGCATTCCCGGCAACTTCTACATCATGCTGTCCGCAGGCGGCGTGGCCACCCCCGACACCGCCAAGCGCGTGCCCATCCGCCTCGTGGAGTCGGGCCCCGCCGCGGGTGCGCTGGCCGCCGCGCGCATGGCGCGCGAGCTGGGCGAGCCCAAGCTCCTCTCCTTCGACATGGGCGGTACCACCGCCAAGGCCTGCGTCATCGACGGCGGCGAGCCGCTCCTCGCCCGCGAGTTCGAGGTGGCGCGCGCCGACCGCTTCAAGAAAGGCTCGGGGCTGCCCATTCGCGTCCCCTGCATCGAGCTCATCGAGATCGGCGCAGGCGGCGGCTCGCTAGCGCGCGTGGATCGCATGGGCCTCCTCAAGGTCGGGCCGGACAGCGCGGGCGCCGATCCAGGCCCTGCCTGCTATGCACAGGGGGGAAAGGTGCCGACGGTCACCGATGCCGATCTTCTCCTGGGCTATCTCGATCCGGGTTTCTTCCTGGGCGGCCGCATGCGCCTTGACGTGGACGCGGCGAGGCAGGCGGTGGAGGACACCGTGGGCCGCACCATGGGCCTGGCCGTGACGGAGGCGGCGTGGGGGATCCACCGCGTGGTCAACGAAAACATGGCGGCCGCCGCGCGCGTGCACGGCATCGAGCGCGGCAAGGACCTCCGCGCCTATCCGCTCTTCGCCTTCGGCGGCGCGGGTCCCGTGCATGCCTGGCACGTCGGACGCATCCTCAAGGTGCCGCGCGTGCTCGTGCCCTTCGGCGCAGGCGCCATGTCCGCCTACGGCCTCCTCGCCGCGCCGCTCGCCTTCGACTTCGTCCGCACCGCGTCCCAGCGGCTGGACACCGCGGACTGGTCGCAGATCAACCGGCTCTACGAAGAGATGGAAGCGGAGGGGCGCGCTATCTTACAGAATGCCGCCGTGGCAGACAGAGACGTGCGCATCCGCCGCACGGCGGAAATGCACTACACGGGGCAAGGGCACGAGGTCGAGGTCGAGCTGCCGCCGGGGCGTCTCTCCGCAGCCAGCCTTGGCGTTATCGTCGAGCGATACGAGGCGGCGTATCGCGCGCTCTACAGCCGTGTCCCCCTCGGCGTGCCCATCGAGGCGCTCAACTTCCGCGTGGTCGTCTCCGGTCCCGTGCCCGACATTTCCGTCTCGGGATCCCGGCCGGACGCTGTTCCCGCCGCGGCGACCACGCCGGCACCGAAGGGACGGCGCCAGGCGTACTTCCCCGAAGCGGGCGGCTATGTGGACACGCCCGTGTACGACCGCTACGCCCTCAACCCGGGCGCGGCCTTCGCAGGCCCCGCCATCGTCGAGGAGCGCGAGTCGACCACGGTGATCGGACCAGACGCGCGCGTCCGCGTCGACGGCCACCTCACCCTGATCCTCGAGCTGAATCCAACGCCCGCAGGCGACGCGAGCGTTTAGGTGGGGACTACATTGGATCCCATCACCCTCGACATCTGCTGGAACCGTCTCATCGGCGTGGTGAACGAGCAGGCCGCCGCCTTGATGCGCACCTCCTTCACCTCCATCGTGCGCGAGGCGGGCGATCTCTCCGCGGGCGTCTTCGACCGCCGCGGTTGGATGGTGGCGCAGGCGGTGACGGGAACGCCGGGGCACATCAACTCCATGGCGCTCGCCATGAAGCACATCCTCGATGTCTATCCACTCGAAGCCTGGGCCCCCGGCGATGTGGTCATCACCAACGACCCGTGGAAGACCTCGGGGCACCTCAACGACGTGACCATCTGCAATCCCGTGTTCCGCGGCCGCGACCTCGTAGCCTTCTTCGCCTCCACCTGCCACTCCGCGGACATCGGCGGCCACGTCCTCTCTGCCGAGGCGCGCGAGGTCTACGAGGAAGGCCTCTTCATCCCCATCATGAAGCTCTACGAGGCGGGACGGATCAGCCGGCCCCTGGAGGCGATGATCCGCGCCAACGTGCGCGTGCCCGACCTCGTGATGGGCGATTTCCACGCCCAGATCGCGGGGGGCAGCGTAGGCGGTGACCGCCTCACGGAGTTCATGGACGAGTTCGGCCTGGAGCGCCTGGAGCCGCTCGCCGACGAAATCGTCACGCGGACGGAGCGGGCCATGCGCGAAGCCATCGGACGACTGCGCCCCGGCGTCTACGAGTACGCCATCACCTCGGACGGCTACGGGGAGCCCCTCACCGTGAAGTGCCGCTGCGAGATCGCGGGCGAGCAGCTCTCCATCGACTTCGCGGGGTCGTCGCCGGCAAGCCGTCGCGGCGTCAACGTCGTGATGAACTACACCGAGGCCTATACCACCTACGGCGTCAAGGTGATCGTGAGCCCCGACGTGCCGAACAACGAGGGCGCCTTCCGCGTGCTGCGCATCACCGCCCCCGAGGGCAGCATCCTGAATGCGCGGCACCCCGCGCCGGTGGCCGCCCGCCACGTGATCGGTCACTTCCTGCCTCACGTGGTGGCAGGCGCGCTCAAGGAGGCGCTGCCCGATCACGTGATGGCCGAGGGCTCGGCCAACATCTGGGGCATCCAGCTCTCGGGCAAGGACCGGGCGAAGCGCCCCTTCGTGTACACCTTCTTCGCCTCCGGCGGCACCGGTGCGCGGCCGACCAAGGATGGGCTCAGCGCCACGGCATTTCCCTCCGGAGTCCTCGGCACGCCCGTGGAGGTGGTGGAGACGTTGGCCCCATTGCTGGTGGAGCGCAAAGGACTCCGGGATGGATCCGGCGGCGATGGACGCTTCCGCGGCGGCCTCGGCCAGGCCCTGACCTTCCGCGTGCTCACCGACGATCCGGCGACCTGTTCCGTCTTCTGCGACCGCACGACAATTCCCGCGCAAGGATTCTTCGGCGGGAAGCCCGGGGCGCGGGGCGCCCTCCTCGTCAATGGAAAAGCCCCGGAGAATCCGAAAGCGGAACAGCTGATCCAGCCCGGCGACCTGATCGAGCTCTTGATGCCGGGAGGAGGCGGCTACGGGCCGCCCTCGGCGCGTGATCCTGTCCTGAGGGAGCGCGACCTGGTCGAGGGGTACGCCACGTCATCACGCGAAGGGTGAGGTCGACTGGCCGCGAGGGTCAGAGGCGCCGGGCGGCGCGTCTCCACCTCACCGCCCGGCGCGCGATGCTCCAGCCTAGAGACCGCTGCCTCCGTGACCCATGTTGAAGTCATAGCCGATCACGTCTACGCGATACCCGTAGCTGGCCGGCGCTTGGACTTGGAAGTAGCCTCGGCCCCGAGATGGCACGGTGTCGCCCATCCGCTGGACTTCCGTACCGACCACGTTGCCCGCGGCGTCCAGGTTGCTGACCCGGAGCTCGACATTCTCCGCGGCCCGGCCGTAGTCGTTGTAGACATAGCCCGAGATGTTCGACATGCCGGCCCGTGCGGGCTCGGCGCTCCACTGGACGTGAAACACCCGCTCCGACAGGGTCGGCTCCGGTGTCGTGGCGGTCGGCTGAGATGAATCGCCGGAGTTGACGGGCTGAGCGACCACCCGCGGGGCCCACGTCAGCAGCATTCCGATGATGGCTCCCACGATGACGACGGCGAGAACGACAGACTTCGAGTACTTGACCATGGACTGGCCCTCCTTCACGAGACCTAGCTATTGAGCAGAAACTCTGTGTCGGACCGAGAACGGACGGCTAGGCGGAAGGAGGCGCGCGCGCGTGGAGGGTAGGAACCGAATGACTTGGAGGCCCATCCTCGGGAGTGGTGAGCAGCACCAGCGCCGGCGGCGGGATGAAGCGTAGGCTCGTCAGGTCCTCGGACTCGACCAGCCCCTTCTCCATGACGACGAGCCCGACGACATCGTCGAAGTCGGCGTCGTCATAGAAGCCGGGGATCCACGTGGGATCCGGTGGGCTCGCGTAGGCGAGGCTGGACAGCGACGCCACCACGAACACCGTCGCGCCGATCAGTAGGTGACGCAGCACCCGCACGTCCCCGAATCGACGGCTCATGCCGTTACGGGTACGCTCGATTTCCGGCTTGTCAAGCGATTGGGGCCGAGGGGCGTCGGTGGCCACGCTCGAGCGAGCCGTAGCATCGAAACCATGCGGCCACGCATGGGGCTCGGCGCGCTGCTGGCTCTGGCCATGCTGACGCTGGTCGCACTCGCGCATGCGAGCCCGCCGGACGAGACGTGGTGGCCCGGCATCTACGACGCCGCGGATCTCGACGACGTGATTCTTCTGGTCACTTCGCTGAAGAGCGCGCCGCCGAAGGCCGTGGTCACGGTGACTCGGCCCGGTCCCCTGGTTTCCGCTCTCGTCGTATCTGCGGCACCGGTCGCTCCGCCGCCGTGAGCCGCCTCACGGCCAAGACGTTCGACTATGCCCCCAAGCTGCTCATCGCCCAGAACGCGGGGTGAGTCGCGATCCCGCGTTCATAGAGGAGATGAAGGACGACATCGAGGGCACCTCACGCGCTCTTTCTTCGCCCTCAATCTCCAGGCCAAGAAGCTACTCATCCGGCAGGTCGACGAGCTCTTCACGAAGCAGCAGGACAATCCGGGCGGTCGCGACATCTCGGAGGCGGCCGCGCGAGCGCTGACCGGCTTCACCGTGCTCATCGACGCCATCAATCGCGCCAAGTCCACGAACTCCGAGGAGATCCGCAAGGCCCTCGTGGCGACCACCATCGCCGCCGGTCAGCTGATCATGCCGTGGACGGGCGTGCATTTCGACGAGAAGCGGCAAA
>Ga0126373_10004049_pt1 | contig 11126 bp, 8 predicted proteins | sample PanSoiMetPlot_11_FD_92545 | JGI IMG/M metagenome (GOLD analysis project Ga0126373, IMG submission 92545) | Tropical forest soil microbial communities from Panama - MetaG Plot_11 | ecosystem: Environmental > Terrestrial > Soil > Tropical forest > Bulk soil | place: Panama | collected 2016-02-17
CGGCCAGATCGGCGCCGTCCTGGTCGACGGCTCCCGCTCGGCGATGGCCGACACCTCCAGCATCGACAACGCCCGTCTGCTCTTCACCCTCAGCCCGCGCCGGGAATACCCGAGTGGCTCCTACGTTTGCGGGCATCTCGCCCTGGACAACCTCCTCACCCTGAAGGTCGTTCAGCTGCCATTCCCGATCTACTGCAGCACTCTTTGGCCTACCGCGCCATTCTTCGCGGCCTGGTGAAAGGTTTCGTACGTCCGGCTAGCCGGACACCGCCGCGGCCCGCTCGCGCATCGCCGCGTGCATGCCGCCCATCAGCTCACCGCCGGGCAGGTATCGCTTGGGCATCTTCGCGATGCTCGTGTAGTTGACGTCGACGACGTTGGCCAGCGGTGCCTCGACGCCCTGGCTCACGAGCTGGTAGGCGTCCATCGTGTCCAGGCCGTAGTGGCTGACCAGCCACATTATTAGCTCGGTCTGGGCGATCCTGAACGCGTCCTCGAGCGGGCGGGCGGACCCGGCCGTCATGATGTACTCGTCGGTCTCCAGGCGCGGCCACGGGCAGGATGTGCCTTTGATGAGGTCGACGATCATGACCGTGTTCATCGCCGTCTCGACGGCCACCCCGCAGGTTTCGCCTTCGCCCTGGCGCGCGTGCCCGTCGCCGAGCGACAGCAGGGCGCCCTCGACGTTGACGCCCAGGTAACAAGTGGCTCCGGCGCGCATCTCCGGCGTGTCCATGTTGCCGCCGAACGCGTCGGGTACCAGGGCGCTGCGCGCCTCCAGGTTGGCAGGCGCCACGCCCACGGTGCCGTGCATCGGATTCATCGGCATGTCAACGGTAAAGCCGCCATGCCGGGCGGTGAACCGGCAGGTGTTCGCCGCCCGGTCGAACTGCCACATCCACACGAGCTCCGGAAGCGGCTCGTTCAGCAACGCGGTGAGGTGCGTTCCGGTGAGCGCCCCGAACAGCGGGATCGTGGTCGAGGCGCCCCAGTCCTTAGCCGGGGTGATCGAGACGAAGTGCACGGCGACCGTGTCGCCAGGCTCGGCTCCCTCGATGTAGAAAGGTCCGGTCTGCGGGTTAACGAACGGAAACTCGCAGACCTGCGAGACCAGGTCGTGCTCGCTGCGGACGCGGCCGAAGAACGCATCCTCGGTGAACACCTCGAGCACGACCGGGGTCTTGATCCGCTGGACCGGTGCCACACCGCCGAACGTCCAGGCGTACTGGTCGCGCTCGGGCGTGAAGCTGACTACATCGAGGTCGCTCATTCCCTTAACCTACTTTGGCCTCGGCTGCCGGAGCGTCGAGGTGGACCTGACCGGTGGCGATCACCCGTTGCGGATCGCGCAAGTACAGGTAGATCAGGTAGATGACGCCGAGTCCCATCCACACGGCGACCGCTGGACCCATGTAGGAAAGCGGGTATGTCAATGGCGTGATGAACTTCAGTCCCGGGATCTTGATACCGGCCCCGGCGCACCATGCCGGCACGAAGGCCGCTATCCCGAGCACGGGGATGATCACATGCGAGAACACATTCAGCTTGTGACTACCGCTGCGCGAGAAGTAGCCGATGCAGGCGGCGTTCATGAGGATGTACACGCCGACGATCAAGATCACCAGGGCGGTACCGACCATGGCGAAGGCCGTCGTCGGGGTGTACTTGAACCCGAGTCCCAGCATGACCGCCAGGGAAATCACCGATCCCAGGGCGATGGCGTTGACCGGCGACTTGTGCTGAGCGCTGACTGCGGCCAGCGGATGAGGGAAGGCCTTGATCCGGCCAAGGGCGAACGTCATCCGGCTGGACACGTTTACTCCGGCGTTAGAGTTCGCGAGGGTGGAGTTCACGATCGCGAGGAACACGAGTATCCAGAACAGCCCGTACAGCGTCCTGGCCACGCCCTCCCATGAGTCGCCCGTGTTGCCGGTGCTGAAGTGCAGGAACCCGGATGGCCCGGTGGCCACGTCGATCGCGTAGGTGGTGAAGACGTACAGCGCGCCGATCAGCAGCGTTGAGAGCAGGACGGCCTGCTGGATGGTCCGGCGTGGATTGCGCGCCTCCTCGGCCAGCGGCGCGGCGCCCTCGAAGCCGCCGAACGCCAGGATCGTGAAGACCGAGCCGGCGATGACCCCGTTGATGCCGTGGAATCCGGGCACCGTGTACTTGGTCGTGAACACCGACAGCGTGTTGTGGCTGCCCGCGTGGAAGACCAGCAGCACGCCCATGATCAGGAAGACCGCGATCTCGAAGACGCCCAGTATGGTGCCCATCCGGGCCGACGTGCGGACGCCGAAGTACCCGGCGGCCACGATGATCGCCAGGCCGAGTATCGACCATGGCCACCACAAGGTAGCCGGATAGCTGTGGAAGTCGAAGTTGAGAGTCGCAGCAGTGGTGAAGCCAAGCTGCAGCAACACCAGCGGCGGGATCAGCCAGCCGACCATGACGTAACCCCAGGCCACGAGGAAACCGGCGGCCGGGTGCAAGCCGCGGGCCGCGTACGTAGCCATTGAGCCGGCCGATGGCAGTTCTTTCGCAAGCTGGCCGATGGCCCATGCCGAGAATAGGCACGCCACCAGCGCGAAAATGACGGCGAGCGGCAGCGAGCCGCCCGCGAATAGGACCCCGGCAGGTATAGACGCGGCGATCGCCGCGCCCGGGGCCATGTCGGTGATGCTCTGGAACAGGACCTCGCGCAGACCGATAGCGTCGCGCCGCAGAGTTGTATCGGCCACCGTTGCCTCCGTGACTGGTGGGGCGTTGCGCCAGATCATTTCACAGGCAAGTGGGTTGAGAACAGGTCAAAACCCGGCTACTGGGCAAACGTTTGCCAGCCGCCCGGATCACATCCGGGCGGCTGGCTGCCACATGTTAGCTGTCACCCCAGCTTGAGAAGTGCAGCGCCACTGTGGCACGGCAGCCGGGCGGGGGCGCCGGCGTGAGCGTTGAGTGCGGGCACGGGTTCAAGATCAGCGCTGGCCGGGGCTTCTGGCGGAAGTTGAAGTCGAGCATGAAGTTGCCGGTCAAGTTCTCGCGCACGACTGTCCTTGAGTCCGGGCGGCCGTCGGTAGCCGGGTCGAGCCGGGCGCCATGGAGGAAGTCGTCCTCGATGAACTTCAGGTAGGCGTCGGAGGACAGGGCCTGCTTGTCGATGAAGCCGCGCTTGGCGTACGGGCTGATCACGATCGACGGCACTCGGATGCCGTAGCCGAGCGGGTCCTTGGCTGGCGGCACGACGCTGTCATAGAAGCCGCCCCAGTCGTCCCAGGCAAGGAAGATCGCACTTGATGACCAGTCGGGGCTGCGCATGACGGCGTTGATGATCCTGGTCACGTACGCCTGGCCGCGGCTGACCAGCGCCGGCGGGTGCTCGCTGTCGGCCGCGTTGGGCGCGATCCACGAGACGGCGGGGAGGGAGCCCGTCTGGGCCTGGGCGACGAAGTTGGCCAGCGGCTGGACGTTACCGGCCTGGCCGTCCTGGTGGACATCCCTGAATCCGGGCAGCGGGTTCCAGATGGTCGGCACTCCGGCCGGGTGCGCCGGCTGGGCGCCGCCGTCGTTGTAGTAACCCCAGCTCACGTGGTCCTTGTTGAGCAGCCAGGTGAGGTCGGTCCAGGCGAACGGCCGCGGCCGGGTCGCGTTCCGGTTTCTGGGCGAGTCGCTGCCCACGCAGCTCATCGGGTCCCGAGGGATGCTGCAGTTCGCCGACCAGCCTGAGACCTCGAACAAGTGGAACGGCAGGCTCCACGAATGGTCGGACTCGAAGAAATGGTCATCGAGCACGAAGTTCTGGGCGTATGCCCAGTAGTCCGGGATGTCAGAGGCGGTGTGGTAGCCCATGACGTCGGTCGGGCAGGGCGGCGTGCCGTTGCACTTGAGTTCGGCCTGCCCGACGAATCCGTCCATCTTGCCGTTGTCGGTGTCGGCGAGACTGTTGGCGTTCATGTGCGGACCACCCTTGTTGCTGTCGGCATGGTCGATGTACGGCGCGATGCAGCCGCCATTCACTCGGTCAGGCACGCACGTGCCCGCCGGTATTCCCGTGGCCCCCGGGAACTTGCCGAAATACGAGTCGAACGACCGGTTCTCCTGCATGATCACGATGACGTGCCTGATCTTGTGGATTCCGGCCAGGCTGTAGGTCGTGTGCCTGGCCGGGGTGCCGCTGGCCGGCAGGCCGACGCTGAACGCCACCCCGGCGGCCGCGAGCGCACTCGCGGCGGTGATGCCGAGCAGGATTCGGGGTCTCATATGTTTACTCCAGTATCTTCAGCCACTTGAATGGACGATTATGCACTGTCTCGTCGGCACTGTCCGGTCGCACCCAGAGCCCAACAGCCCCGTCTGAGTTGACCGTGCGAATCGCCTGAGCAAGACATGAGTTCTGGCTGAGCCTGCTCTCAGGCAACGGCCATCTGCCAATCGAACGGCAGCCGCCCGCGCGATGGTCGCGGACGGCTGCCGGCTTGTTGCGTATCAGGGCTAGCTGTCGCCCCAGCTGGCGGTGTGCAAGGCCACGGTGCCGTTGCACATGGGCGGTGGCTTCGGGATCAGGGTCGTTGCCGGGCACGGGTTCAGGATCAGCGGCGGCCTCGGCATCTGGCCGAAGTTGAAGTCAAGCATCATGTTGCCAGTGCGGGTCTCGCGGACATCCGGCCGTGGGTCAGGACGGCCGTCGGTAGCCGGGTTCAGTCGGGCACTGCCCAGGAAGTCGTCCTCGATGAACCTCAGGTAGGCGTCGTAGGAAAGCCCTTGGTGGTCGATGAAGCCTTGCCTGGCGTACGGGCTGATCACCATCGCCGGTACGCGGATCCCGTAGCCCTGAGAGTCGATGACCGGCGGTACTACGTGGTCGTAGAACCCGCCCCAGTCGTCCCAGGTGAGGAAGATCGCGCTGGACGACCAGTCGGGGCTGCGCATGATCGCGTTGATGATCCTGGTCACGTACGCCTGGCCCCGGCTGATCAGCGCGGCTGGATGCTCGCTGTCGGCGCTGTTAGGCGCGATCCAGGAAACCGCGGGGAGCGAGCCGGATGAAGCCTGGGTGAAGAAATTGCCCAGCGGCTGGACGTTGCCGGTCTGGCCGTCCTGATGGACGTCAACGAATCCGGGCAGCGGGTTCCATATATCCGGCGCGCCGATTTCGTTGTAATAGCCCCATCGCACATGGTGCTTGTTCAGCAACCAGGTGAGATCGGTCCAGCCGAACGGCACGGGGTTGGTCAGGCTCCTGGTGGCCGGCGACGGCGTACCGACGCAGGTCATCGGGTTGGCCGGGTGCTTGCAGGTCGCCGACCAGGCCGAAACTTCGTACATGTGCGATGGCGCGCTCCACGAGTTGACCGACTCGAACAGGTGGTCGTTGAGCACAAAGTTCCTCGCATACGCCCAGTAATTCGGGATGTCGCTGCCCACGTGATAGCCCATGACGTCGGTCGGGCACGGCTTGACGCCCTTGCAGTGCAGTTCAGCCCGCGCCACGAAGCCGTTCATCTTGCCGCCGGCGATGTCGGCGATGCCGTCGGCGTTGCCGTGCGGGCCGCCTTGATTGGCGTCGTGGTGGTCGACATAGGGCTTGATGCAGCCGCCGTTCAGGGGGTCGGGCACGCACACACCCGCGGGTATCCCGGCCGCTCCGGGGAACCTGCCGAAGTATTCGTCGAACGTCCGGTTCTCCTGCATGATCACGATCACGTGCTTGATCTTGTGAATGCCGACCAGACTGTATTTGGCCGGCCGAGGCGGGGTTCCGTTGGCGGGCAGGCCAACGCTGAGCGCTACCCCGCTGGCTGCAAGAGCTCCCGCAGCTGTGACGCCGAGCAGTCTTCGGAGTCTCATATGTACACTCCAGTATCTCGAGCGACTAATGGGCGATCAGGCAGATGACCTGACCAAATACTGAGCCCAACAGGCACGTCTGGGTGCGCAGTGCGAATCGGCTGAGCAACAGTTGAGTTCTGGCTGAGCCCGCTCTCAGAAATAGCCAAATGTCATCGCGTCACCGCGCCCAGCGGCAGAATCGATCGCATGCAATATGCGGACCGGCCATATCACGCGCGCCGCTTAGCCGGCGTTGACCAGGCTCTGGGCGACGGCCTCGCCCGGGAGCCAGCCGACTTGCTTGACCAGTTACGGGAGCGCCTGGACCGGCTGGCAGCGAATCATCCGTCTGCCGTCGCCGACAGCGGCGAACCGTCGGAAGGCGAGCCCGCCCCGGAAACTGGCGAATCAGTGCAAATCATCGAGAATCCGGAAATTAGCTCACCGCCAGACGATCCGGCGGAGACAGACGGACGATCGCGCTCGGAGGATCCAGGCCGGGCCCAGCGAATCGCGGCGGAACGCGCGGAGGGCGTCCCAGCCGAGATTGCCAGCCTGCACGCCATCGACCGGCCGGGGGGGCAGCCGTACCGGCCCTGGTTCGCATCTGACGAGTCCGGCGACCCCTGGTTCGTCGGTTAGCTGAAGACCGGCGGGTCAGCTTCGCCGTTCGGCAGCGTGACCTTGCCGGTCACATCGGCTGCGAGCCGGATGATGTCGCCATCGACCAGCCGGACGTCAATGCCAGGTAGCAGCCGGTCGCCGTTGACGAAGGTGCCGTTCGTCGAGCCTTCGTCCCTGATCATGGCGTGCCCGGCGTCGTCGACCAGGATCGTCGCGTGCCGCCTCGAGACGTTCTCGCACCCGTCGAAGGCGGCCGCCACCAGAGACTCGGCCGGATCGCGGCCGAGCAGGATTGATGTGCCTGCGGGCACCTCGACGTTTCCGGCCGGAAAGCTGATCTGCAGCACCGTGGACGATATTGACCGCTTTGCCTGGTCCGGCGGCATCGTGTTCTGCGCCACGGTAATCGGCAGCGAGTCCTCGTCCTGGGCCAGCCTGGCCCTAGGCAGGTTGGCGCCGCAGGTGAAGCAGATCAGGTCGGTCAGGCCGACCTGGGCCGCGCAAGCCGGGCAGGTCAGGGTGGCCATATCGGGCACCCTCCTCTCGATGTGCGGAACGAGTGGTCCGCGGGGACGACCCCGCGGAGTCCCAGCTGACACCATGCTCCCAGCCTAGCGTGGGTCCGCGGGGTGCCCGGTAACATCGCTAACGTGATCAGCTTCAGTCTCAACGACGAGCATGAGGCGCTGCGCCGCACTGTGATGGAGTTCGCGCGGGACCACGTAGCTCCGGTGATCGGCGGATTCTACGAGCGGGGCGAGTTTCCCTACGGAATTGTTTCCGAAATGGGGAAGCTGGGCCTTTTCGGACTGCCGTTCCCCGAAGAATATGGAGGCATGGGAGGTGACTTCTTCGCCTTCTGCCTGGCGCTGCACGAGCTCGCGAGAATCGACTCATCGGTGGCCATCACACTGGAAGCCGGCGTAGCGCTCGGCGCCATGCCGATTTACCTTTATGGCACTGATGAGCAACGGGCAGAATGGCTTCCGCCACTGTGCCGTGGGGAGCGCCTCGCGGCCTTCGGTCTCACCGAGCCCGGCGGTGGCTCGGATATTCCCGGCGGTATGCGGACCACGGCCGTCAGGGACGGCGATACCTGGGTAATCAACGGGAGCAAGGCTTTCATTACCAACTCGGGCACCGCGATCACGTCGGCGATCACGGTCCTGGCGATTACCGGCCGGTCCGATGGCCGCCCGCAGATCTCCTCGATCATCGTGCCTGCTGGCACGGAGGGGCTGATGGTGGCACCCGAGTACTCCAAGGTCGGCTGGTGCGCATCCGATACCAGGGAACTGTCGTTCAGCGACGTCAGGGTGCCTGCTTCGAACCTGCTCGGCGAGCCTGGCCGCGGCTACGCGCAGTTCCTCCAGATCCTGGACGAGGGCAGAGTAGCGATCGCCGCGCTGTCGGCGGGCCTCGCGCAGGGCTGCGTCGACGAGTGCCTGCGCTATGCCGGCCAGCGCAGGGCGTTCGGCCACGAACTCGGCCACTACCAGGCGATCCAGTTCAAGATCGCCGATATGGAAGCGCGCGCTACCGTCGCCCGGCTGGCCTGGTACGACGCTGCCGCCAGGGCGGTGGCCGGCCAGCCGATCAAGAAAGCGGCCGCGATAGCGAAGCTCACCGCCTCGAACGCGGCGATGGAGAACGCCCGCGATGCTACCCAGATATTCGGGGGCTACGGGTTCATCAACGAGTTCCCGGTCGCCAGGTTTTACCGTGATGCCAAGATCCTGGAGATCGGCGAGGGCACGTCCGAGGTTCAGCGCATGATCATCTCTCGGGAACTCGGGATGAAGGCTTTTACCTGACCACCATCTTGGCGACGTTGACCTCAACCCCGGTCGTGCCCTCGTTATTGAGCAGCGCCGCGGTCCGGTACAAGCTCGCGGTAATCGTGGAGAGCGGGTAGGTGCCGGTGGTCACGAGGTCAGCTTCCGACTTGGTGATATTGAGCCATGCGGGCAGCACGGCCTGAATCGGGCCGGGCATCGTCGCAGCCGCGTCGGCTGCGTACAACCCCTGCCTGAACTCCTTGGCGACCGCCGTGTTGTTCGCTTCCCTGAGCCACGAGGTAGCCGCGAAGAAGCCGTCAAGTGGTATTCCGGAAGTCGGGCCGCTGCACGCGTCCACCAGCTCCACCGCGCCTTGCTGCTGGGCCGTGTACACGTTGAGCCCGCTGACCAGGATCGCGGGCACCTTATGGTCGATCAGCTCGGTGATGGCCTTGGTCTGAAGCATCGGCTGCCACTGCACCCCAGCCAGGTTGACTCCGTCGCTCTGCAGCACGGAAACGGCTGAGGCCAGATCAAGGGTGTTGGGGTCACCGGCCGCCGCGCGCACTTGCTCGGCATCCGGCACGGGGATCTGCCGGCCGGCGAGGTCACTGGGGCTCTTGATGTTCGAGCTCGGGAGAGTCACGATCTCGATCACGCCGGGGGCGGCGTCGTAACCGTCGGCCAGGACGCGATAGATGGCGTTCTGCGCCTGGTAGAAGAACATGTCTCCGTAATCGGCGGCGATCACGTCGACCGACCCGTTATCGAGCGCCGCGATCTCGCTCTTGACGGACAAAAACCGCACGATCTTGACCCTGACGCCCGCCCTGGTGAAGTAGCCGTCCTTCTGGGCCAGGAAAAGATTGGCGTTCTCGATGCCAGGAACCGCCCCGACGGTGATCGTCACGTTCGCCGGTGGGGACGAGAGTCCGTGAAGCGGGTTGCATCCGCTGATAACCAGCGTCGGCACCATTCCGGCGAACACGGCGGCGATGAGGCGCAACCTCCTGCGCCTGGGCGCTCGGTCGATAGCCGCCGATAGCCTCATGTCTCTCCTCTATATATGCGCGGTTGGGAAACCAGTGGCACATGCAGCACGTGTTACGGCAGATCAGTGGTGATCCGGACAGTTTTCAGAACAAGGACGATGCGGCAGAGAGTACCCTAGCCATGTCGGGTGGCAGGGCGAACTCCGAACTACCTGGTTTACCGGGTAGCGCCCGTTATAGCGGCATGTCGGACAGGTCAGGGATAGAGTCGCCTTGGTTACGCAACGAAGCGTTATGCCGCAGGTTCGTCTCCCAGGAGGGTTGGTCATGCGAGTTCCGGCGACCCGGGCCGGTACCGCCAGCCCCCCGCTAACCAGGTGAGAGGTCCACCTACCGTGCCGTCCCGAAGCAAGAAGAGCCGTGATGCCTCGCCAGGCTCAGTTGATAAGTACCGGGCCGAAGTCGCGGCTGCCGATCACGGGCAGTCATCTGGGGGCGCCGTCGGAATCCCGGGCAGCGGGGCCGTCGCCAGCCCTGCGCAGGGCGCAGTAGCCGGGCAAGGCGGCGGCAGCCAGGCGGTTGAGCCGGGCGGCATGTCCTCGGGCAAACCTCCGGGGCGGCTGCTCAAGAACTGGCGGGTGCGGTCCAGGCTGGTGCTGCTGATCGCCATCCCGACCGCGACCGCAGTCGCGCTCGGCGGTACCAGCATCGTGAATTCCTGGCGGACCGCGGTTGCCTATCAGCGCACCGAGACGCTAGCCGTCTTGAGCACCAAGGTCACGCAGCTCGCGTACCAGATCGAGGCCGAACGGGACGCCGTCGTGACGTACATCGCCGGGGGATTCAACCCGGGCGGTCGCGCAGCCCTGATGGCCGGGAAACAGTTCGCGATCAAGAACAGCAACGCAGTCTCCACCGCGAAAGCCGCGCTGCAGGTCGCGCAAGAGGACTTCGCTTACACCAACCATTGGGTGAACGTCGTCGAGGCCGGCATCGCTCAGATCGGATCCGGTTATCCGGTTGCCGTGCAAGAGCACGCCGGCGCGGTGGGAGCCAAGCTGGACGCTCTGCACGGCCTGCGGAACGCCGCGCTCGATCACCCGCTCGCGTCGTCCGAGGTGATAAAGCAATACGACGCCGTCGTCTTCGTGCTCCTGGGCTTCGACGACGAGGTCGCGGCCGGCAGCAGCGATGCACAGCTAACGTCGACCGCTCGAGCCATGGCGGCGATCTCCCGGCTAGAGGACGAATATTCGATCCAGCGGGCCGTGGTGATGTACGGGCTCACCTCCGGCACCCTGAACGCGAACCTGGCCGGCGAGCTCGCAACTGCCCGGTCGGCCCAGGCGGCAGACGAAGCCGAGTTTAAGAACTTCGCGACGACCAGCCAGATCAACGTGTACACGAACGACCTCGCGCAGTCGCTGGTCGACCGGGTCAACCAAGACGTCGCGACGGTGACTAACGCGCAGAACAATCTCAGCTCGGTGGGCATCGTGCCGGATGACTGGTACGGCGCCATGACCTACGCGGTCGGCCAGGTACATAAGTTCGAGGAGTTCCTGGCCAACTCCGCCGTCGACCGTGCCAAGAGCCTGCGCAAACGGGCCATCCTCGGGGCGATCGCGGTCGGCTCGCTGATCTTGCTTGTCCTCGTGCTCTCGTTGCTCTTCACGGTGTTCGTCGGCCGGTCCATGGTCAGGCCGCTGCGACGGCTTCGCGCCGGCGCGCTGGAGGTGGCGGGTATCCGGCTGCCTGAGACTGTCCGGCGGATGAGCGAGATCGACGGCGAGAACGTGCCCGTCGACGTCGAGCCGATCGATGTGGATTCTTCCGACGAGATCGGTGAAGTCGCCAGGGCATTCGACCAGGTGCACCGCGAGGCGCTGCGTCTGGCAGCCACCGA
>Ga0126373_10004050_pt1 | contig 11126 bp, 16 predicted proteins | sample PanSoiMetPlot_11_FD_92545 | JGI IMG/M metagenome (GOLD analysis project Ga0126373, IMG submission 92545) | Tropical forest soil microbial communities from Panama - MetaG Plot_11 | ecosystem: Environmental > Terrestrial > Soil > Tropical forest > Bulk soil | place: Panama | collected 2016-02-17
AGCAAGAAAGCTCGAATTGTTGCAACTTCTGGCAAAACACGGCGTGCCGCTGATCGAAGATGACATTTACGGCGACATCTATTTCGGCGGCGAGCGACCAAAGCCCTTTGGCGCGCTCGACCCGGCGGCGGACACGCTCTATTGCAGCTCCTTCTCGAAAACGATCGCGCCCGGCTACCGCATCGGCTGGCTCGTGGCGGGGCAGCGGATGCAAGCCGTGCTGCGACAGAAGCTGGCCTCGACCCTGGCGACGCCGGCGCTGACGCAGGCGGCGCTCGCCGACCTCCTCTCCTGCGGCGGCTATGACAGCCATCTGCGCCGGATCCGGCGCGTCTTCGCCGACAACATCGACCGGATGACGCGCGCGATCGAGCGGGGTTTTCCGGAAGGAACGCGGGTGTCGAGGCCCGCGGGAGGGTTCGTCCTGTGGGTCGAGCTGCCGCAACCCGCGGATACGCGCGTCTTGTTCGCAGAGGCGGTCAGGCGCGGCATCTGCTTTGCCCCCGGCGATGTGTTCTCGGCGAGCAGCCGGTATCGGCATTGCCTGCGCCTCAGCTGCGGCTATGCCTGGGACCGCCGGATCGAAGCGGGCGTGGAGACGATCGGGGCACTCGCCGGCGCGCCGGCGGGGCTCAGGGCGATCTGAATACCCTGGAGAAATGGCCCGTGGATGCGATGATTGTCGTGGATATGCAGGTGGGCCTGCTCGATGGTCCGCCGAAGCACGATTTGCCAGGAGTGCTTCAGCGCATCAATTTACTGACCGCGATCGTGCGCGAGCAGTCCGGGACGGTCATCTGGATCAGACACTGCGGGAAACCGGAAAGTGGCTTTGAGCGGCACACCGAAGGATGGTCGTTCCTGCCCGAACTTCGTCGTCATCGGGATGATGTCGTGGTCGAGAAGACGCTGAACGATCCGTTTGTTCGAACGTCATTGCAGGAAGTCTTGCGGCGCATTGCGCCCCGTCGCGTCCTCATCGCAGGCTGGGCAACCGACAGCTGTGTCGATTCGACGATCCGTTCGGCCATATCGAACGACTACGACGTCGTTGTTGTTGCCGATGGTCACACAGTGAGCGATCGACCTCACATGGATGCGGCCGCCGTGATCCGGCATCACCATTGGGTTTGGAGCGACCTCCTTACGAACCGCTCCGTTCGCATTGTGAAAACAAGTCAATTAATCGATGAGAGCAAAGCATCGGAGGATCTGGGATGAATCTGCCGCCGAATACCGCGCTGGTGATCGTTGATGTGCAGCGCGCGATCGATGACCCGTCATGGGCAATCGACGGGCCGCGGAACAACCCGGATGCGGAAGCCAACATTGCCGCGCTGCTGGCGGCTTGGCGCTGCATCGGCTACCCGATTTTTCACGTGCGCCACGACGGCACCCTGCCGACCTCGACCTACAGACCGGGCCAGCCGGGAAACGACTTTAAGCCGGAAGCGACCCCGCTGCCGGGCGAGACCATCATCGTCAAGCACACGAACAGCGCCTTTATCGGCACCGAATTCGAGCGCCTGCTTCGCCAATCAAGAATCTACACGCTCGTCATAATGGGGGTGATCACGAACAACTCGCTCGAAGCGACGGTCCGGATGTCGGGCAATCTTGGATTTGAGACCTATCTGGTCGAGGACGCGAGCTTCACATTCGCTCGCAAGGACTACCGTGGCCGGCTTCGCACGGCCGAGGAAGTCCATGACATGTCGCTGGCAAACCTCGACCGACAATATTGTACTGTCACGCAGACGAAACAGGTCCTTCAAGCTGTCGCGGGCAACGACCGGATGGGCTGACGCCGGGATCGCGGTATCATGACGCGGCGAGCGGCGCGGCAACGATCAAGACTCCTCGCGCAGCAGCGCTTGCCAGTCTTCCGCGCCTTGCAAAAGGCGCCAAACCAGGGCCGTCCCGCCCCGCAGTTCGGTCCAGACCCGGCCACTGCCTGCGGGCGCGTCGTCGATCCTGACAACCTGCAGCGCGAAATCGGCCAGGCCGGGCAGGCCGTATGACGTCCAGTTCGCGTAGGCCCGCACCAGCGTGCGCAGCGCGCTCGCACCGCCGTAGCCCAGCAGCTCGCCCCGGCTCCATTGCGCGACGGAATGCTCCGCGCAGTTCACAATCCCGAACGGCTCCGCCGGCGCCGAGGGTTGCTGTTCCGCGGGATCTCCGTCGCCGAAGATCGCGAAATCAGTCGCGGTGCGGCCCAAGAAGGCGCGGAACGCGCTCACCGCATTGCCGGTGGCGCCACCCGGCCCCACCGCAAGCGGCAGCGGCACGCGCCGCGGCGGAACCCTGCCGATCTCGTCCCAGAACGGCAGCTCCGCCAACGCGACACGCAGCACCGGGCGCTGTTGCCCCGGGCCGAGCAGCGGCACGAACCAGCCCGGCAAGCCCCGTTCCGCCACGAACTTCTCCGCCTCGCGCCGCAGCACGGTCACCTGGCAGCCGCCGCTGCGCAGTTCCACGGGTACGAGCACGCGCCCGCCCTCGGCCACCTGGTCGAACAGGACCGCGGGCAGCTCCCAGCAGGCGGCGGTGATCATCACGCGGTCGAATGGCGCGCTGGCGGCGTGGCCCTGGGCGCCGTCGGCGGCAAGCACGGATACATTGTCGATCCCGAGCCTTGCAAGGTCGGCCTCGCTTTGCGCCGCCAGCGCGGGGATGATCTCGACCCCGGTAACATGACCACCCTTGCCGACCAATTGCCCCATCACAGCCGCGAGCCAGCCGGATCCGGAGCCGATTTCGAGCACCCGCTGCCCTGGCCGCAGGTCGAGCAGATGCAACAGCCAGAGCACGTAGCTGGGCTGGGAGTTTGTCGACGGCAATCGCTCGCCGGCGGCGTCCACATGGGTCATCACTGCGTCGCTGTAGATATCGGCCAGATGGGCTGCGAGCTCAGCGTCGCTGTCGCGCAGAGAATCGTCGCCGATGCGGTCGTCCACCGGCCCGCCCCTCAGGCGAAAGCGGTGGACGAATTCGTGCCGGGGCGTGTCGGCCACCGCTCCTCGCAACCGTTGCGGCAGGCCGTCCGGCACGCCGTAATTGTGAAAGGCGGTGTCCAGCATCTCGAGAAACCGGGCAATGTGCGGCGCGAGTTCTTCGGGGGCTGGCACCATCATGCTCTCCTTTTTGTCACCGCAGTGCGCGCGGCGCGCGCAGACGCGGACGCGATCCGTGCATTAAATTTTTTGCTTCACCGCTGTCCGCGGCCGTGCTCCTGAGGCGCATGGGCATCCGGGAGGAGCAATGACGGACACGTCACAACAGACCAAAGAATGGGGCCGGCAGGTCGTCCCGCCGCGGCGGGACGTTGGCGCGGCGCTGGCCGCGCTGTCGCAGGAAGATCTGCTGCGCTTGCGCGTGATCGCCCGGCTGCGCGCCCGATCGCTTCCCGCCGGCAGCATGTCGTGGTCCGACCTGCTGCACGAGGCGGTATTGCGTGCGCTGACGGGTGCGCGGCCGTGGCCGCCGGGTGTGCCCTTGCTCGCCTTTCTGGCGGGCGTCATCCGCAGCCTCTGCGACGAGCAATGGCGTCGCCACCGCCGACCGGGCCATCTACCCACCCCGCGCGACAGCGGCGGGGCCGACGACCCGGAACGGGCTTGCGCGGCGGCGGAGGCCCTCGCCGCTATTCAACGACTGTTCGTGTCCGATGTGGCGGCGCTAAAAGTGATCACTGGACTGATCAGCGGCATGGGAGCGGAGGACATCCGTCGTCATTATGATCTGAGTGCCGTGGAGTATGACACGACACGGCGACGGATCCGTCGGACCTTGCTGCGCCACGGTTTGGCTTGGTCCTGGCCATGACTTACCTGGATTATGCTCAATCCGGGCTGGCGGCGTTGCTTGCCGCCCTGGAACAGGAACTTGTTGCGGCGCCGGCAGATGAGGTGGGTGAGGCTTTGCGAGAGACCGGTCGGGCGCGCAGCATCGCTTGCCAAGAAGTACGGGCATTGCTGAACGAGGCCATCGCCACGAGCGAAGAGGATCCGGCCGCGACACTGCCGCGCAACCCTCACACGGCGCTGGATCGGCTCCTTGACGTTTCGGGCGGGCTGCGGGGTGCGGGGCGCTACCATCTGCACGCCGGCCCCTTTCCTGCGGTGAGCTGCCGCCGGCATTAACGGCAGACCCGGAAGGTTCCCAATCGGCGTACGGCTCCGGCTACGTGGTGGATGGCGCCCGCGAAGCGGACACCGGCCAATATGACGGTGGCCGCGCCGAGCTCCAGAGCGATGCACACGAGCAGCACTGAGGAATAGCTGCCCGTCACGTCTCGGACTATTCCTAGAAACCCCGGTGCCAGCGCGAAGCCGAATTGACACACAGCGGTGTTCAATCCCATCACTCGACCGAAGAGAAATGTCGGATATTCCCGCTGCGCGATCAAAGCCGGGAATGTGATCAGATTGCCGACGGAGAGCCCGAAGACGATACAGGCGACATAGAGTGCGGCAGCCTGATCGGGCAACAGAAGCATCAAAAAAAACCGCACCGGCCTGGGTCGTAAAACTTGCCGCCGAGGCGAGCCGCTGCGGCAATCGATCGATGACCGCAGCCAGTGCAAGCCTGCCACTGATCGCCGCGATCGAAGTTACTGCCAAACCGATCGCTGCTCCGTCCGCTCCAAGATGCGGCAGCAGAAGCGAAACCAGGTGGACCAGAAGCCCGACCTGCGCGCTGAGCGCGAGAGCGAACGGCAATGCGATCGACCAAAAATGCCAAGTCGCTGAAATACGCCAGTCCGTAAGGAGCGTGCTGTCCGACCCGCGTGGCGGAAATGCCGGCTGAGGCGGCTCTCGCAAACCGTACCAGATCAGGGGTAGGATGATGGCCAACAGGACTGTCGCGATCACCGGCACCGCGTTTCCCACACCGATGCTCTGGCTCAGTACCAGCAAGGCAGGTCCAACCGTAAAGCCCGCAGCGCTCGCGTCGTTGAGCGCCAAGCTAATGGCAAGGCCGCGCTGCCGCGCGAAATACATCGCCAGTGCGGTCGGGATCGCGGTCATGGTACATCCGGCCCAGCCGAATGCCATGATGGCCGCGGCCCCAAACAATTGCCACGCGTGTTCGCTCCGGCTGAACAACGCGGCGCCGACGCCGAGCAGGACCGTGCCGGCGGCAAGCAGCCGTCCGGGGCCGAGCCACCGCAAAGCCGCGTTGACCAGGACCATGCAGGCCGCGCCGCTGAATCCGAATCCCCACCCGAAGACTGCCGCGACAAAACACGCCAAGACCGCCCGCCAATAGCGCCGCAACTCGCCAGCGCGATCCTCCTCGGCATCCACCGCAGCGCTCACCTCGGAAACGCCGTCATCAGAATGAATCGGAATGTCTGAGAGCCGATCGTGTAGCGGTCCTCTCCGGTCATGGCAAAGCCGTGTGTTTTATGGAATTCAATTGCCCGCTTGTTCTCGTGCAGCACATCGAGCCCAATGGTTGGCGCGCACCGCCGCTCTGCCTCGTTCAACGCTTGCTGCAGCAGAGCTTTACCGATCCCTTCTCCGTGAAATTCATTGAGGACATAGATCTTCTGCAGCTGTGCAGCACCTTTCTCAGCCTGACCAGATGGCGCGGAAGGATGCTTGATCTTAGCGTAACTGACAGGGAGGCGCTCGCTCAGGGCCAACCAATAGGCATTCTCGGGTTTGCCGAGACTCGCTCGGACCTTTGCCACGCCAAAGATCGTGTCAAGATACGCACGCAGTTCATCAGCATGGTCGCGAAACAGATATCCGAACGTCTCGGCGAACGTAATGCGCCCGAGCAACGCCACGATCGCAGCATCCTCAGGCTCAGCCCGTATGATCGAGGTGGTGGTCATCATCGCGGCCAAACCACTCGGTTTTAAAAATCAGGTTGTGGAGGCGGCGTATACCCGAAGCTTGCTGTTTCATTCTGCCGCCCGACACAGCGAGCCAGCGGTCCAGCTGTGCGACTTTTCGAAGCTGAAGACCCCTCAGGAACGCGACCGGCCGCGCGTTCCTGCCGGGGTGAGTGCCGCATTCGGGCCTCGTCCCCAATGCTCTCGCAGTTTTTCGCTGACGAATTCGGGGTATTCTTCCGGAAACCAGACTTTGGCGCCGGGAAGTTCGATGACCTGTCGCGCACCGGGGAGCGCCGCTTTGAGCCAATAAGCCGATTTGAGCGGAAAAATGGTGTCGCCGGTTCCCCACATGATCAGCGTCGGAACGCACAGTTCTCTCAGCTGGGCCTCGATCTCGACGGTATGACGAGCCTTGATCGAGATGATGAACCGTTCCAGGTTTTGACCGCTCGCCTCCGAAGCAACGAAGGGCTCGTAATACGTCAGCAGGGTCTCGTCGGTCAGGCGTTCCGGGCGCTCGAAGACATGACCCAGATTGGCGCGAAATTGCCCCAGGTCGCCGAGCAGCCGCTTCAGTCTGATCTTGTACGTGCCCCGCCGCGCGGCATCCACGAGCCAGACAAGCGCAGGGGGTGGCCATTGGTCGTGAACGACAGAATTGGTCAAGGTGAGCGAGCGAAGACGACTGGCATTGCGGGCAGCAAAAATCTGGCTTACCGCGCTGCCGCTATCGTTGCCGACCAGATCAACCTGATCGATATTCAGCGCGTCAAGAAGCGCAGCAATCATACGCGCCTGCGCGGGGCAGGAAACGTCCTGATCGAGCGCGGTTCTGGTGTAGCCTGCGCCCATCAGGTCGACCGCGATACAGCGGCGTAGGTCCGCGAGTTGCTCGATGATGTCGCGCCATTGGTATCCGTTTAGCGGATAACCGTGCACGAATAGTGCGACCGGGCCGCTGCCGCGTTCCACGTAGGCAATTTTCCCGAAGGGAGTATTCGCGAACCGACGCCTATCGTGATACGCGGCCGCATCCATCCAATGAGGCTCCCGGGCTGCGTCCACGTCTATGACGCGCGGCGGCGCCAGACTGAGGACTTTACAAGTCGCGGATCAAATCGCTCGAGATCGGCACATCGCCGCCAAACCGCTCGACAAAGGCGAGCCCTTTCTCGGGATAGAGGCAAATTTCATGAACAAGGCGATCGCCGAACGCGGCAATGATGAGGTCGTATTGCCCGGTGTTTTCGAAACAGTGCGCCGCACCATCTGTCGGCAGGTAGAGGACGCAATCCATCGCCCGCACAGCAAAGCGACAATCTCCATGCAGCAACATTCCTTCGCCCGAAAACAAGAATAATATCCTCCTGGAACAAGTGGCGGTGCTTCAGCGAAGAACGCTTGCCCGGCGGGACGCGCTGAATCCGCAGCCCGATCGCGGCACTTCCGAGGGAACGGCCGATGTCGCGCTGATGCGAAAGGGTAATACCGTCAAGCTCAACGGCAACCTCGGCAACATCCGAGGCGCTTACCAGCCGAAGCTTGTCAGCAGCGAACCTCTCTACCGTGATTGGATGAGGCGGTCCCGGCATCGCCAGCTATCCCGAATGGGAGCGCACCCAGCGGCACGCTTCTTAGTACGGTCCTCGCGCGCGGGCTGGCATGGGTACAAGTGACATCTCCCATCACCCCTACTGGCCGACAGCCCGGTCGTGTATGGCATCCATGTGGATTGCCGCGCAATCGAGCACAGGAAATCCGCAGTTCTGACCCGCGAAGGCGAGGAACAGGTCGGTTCCGCCGAGAAGGATGGCCTCGGTACCCAGATTCCGATGCATCCATTCCCCCGCCGCGAAAAACGTTTGTCGCTGGCCCTCGGTGACCCGACCGGCCTGGGCCATTTCAATGTAGCTCCGATGTACACGTTCGAGTGCGTCACCTTCGGGGCGACGATCGTCGCCGAGGAAATCCCTCCGTACAACCCGGTTTCCATCACGAGCTTGGTGCCGAGGATGCCAATCCGCATCAGCCCCCGCTCCCGTATGGCTACCTCGAGGTGAGGAATGGCGTTGAGCAGCGGCAGCGGTGATAAAGGCGCAAGCTCGCCGATGCAAAAATGGCCGCCCATCGAGGTCACGGCAGCGAATTGTGCGCCGGCGCCGGCCAGACGTCGGATCAAACCTGCAGATACCTCCGCCTGCCTCTGTCGTGCCAGGGCTGCCACGTTTCGTGCGAGCTCCCGCACATCGGCGTGCACGATGGTCAACTCCAGCGGGACGCCGGAGCGGTCATGTCGCTCGATAAGGCCCCGGTAGTAGTGTTCGGTGGCGGCAAGCCCAATACCGCCGACGAGAGCGATATGCATCGAACCGCCTCCCAAAGGCATGCGCCCGCTGCTCTTGGATCAGGGCATTTTCATCAGGGAAAAGCGCTGCGCCTATCTACGGGCTTGGAACCGACGTTGCCAGGGGCCGGGCCCGCATCAACTCGGTAAGCGAGGTTCGTGCCTTCCCGTCCGGATCGAAATTGTCGTCGTGCAGCCAGTGCTCGATCTTCGTCCGGACGTCGGGCCATTCGTAATCCAGGATCGAATACCAAGCCGTGTCGCGGTTCCGGCCCTTTGCGATTTGGTGATTGTAGAAGATGCCCTCAAATCGAAACCCGAGCCGGCGCGCCGCATTGCGCGACTTCACGTTCAGTGAATTGCATCGCCATTGCATCCGCCGATACCGAAGTTCGCTCATTGCGTAAGAGAGCAACAGGAACAAAGCCTCGGTCGCGGCGCGGGTGCGTTGCAGCTTCGCACTAAACCAGATCCCGCCAATCTCGATCACGCCGTCCTTCGGGTGTATGTCCATGTAGCTCGCCATGCCAGAGGCGACGCCGGTTGCCGCAGGCCGGATGACGAAGCGGATCTGGTCGAGATCGGCAGCTTGGTTGCGCAGATGGGCCGTGAAGGCAGCCTCATTCGACCATGGGCCGTGCGGTAGGTAATCCCAAATCTGCAAGGCTTTGGCAGACCCATGCCCGGCCCGGTAAAGCTCCTGCGCATGGACGCTCGGATCGAGCGGCTCCAGTCGAACAAGGTTTCCGCTCAGAAGGCTCCGCGAGGGCACGAGACCGCTCGGAGCAGCAACCACCGGGTTCCCGCAAACAGGTCGTGGAAACGGCTGTTCGAGATCGTTCTCTGGTTTCGACATGACCGCCTCCATCGGCATTTCGGGCTCCGTTTATGCGGTGGATGCGCCCGCGAAGCGAGCACCCGGAAATACGACGGTGGCCGCGCCAACCTCCAGATCGACGCATAGGAGCAGCACCGCCGAATACTGCCCGAGGCCGCGTGGAGGCTCGCTGCGGCGATCAGTGGTGGCGAAATCGGCTCGCCGACAGCCGGGGCTGGCGCCCCGAAAACGCGGAGGCAATATCTCGGGATGCGTGCGCGCGTCCGACATCGGTTTTCTCCGTCTTGAATGTGCAGACCTACGCTCTGATTTGCAATATGATTGTCCATAGACGATATATTTTGCAAACTAGGCTCTTATTAGCGGCTGCCTTGTGGAGAGTTGTGCAGCCGATGGATAAAGTGGCTGGGCAGGATGCAAAGGTTTTGCATGAAGGAACTTCGTCTCGACGATCTCGATCGCCGGTTGCTGGCTGAACTTGCTCGGAACGGCAGGTTGAGCAACACCGAGCTGGCAGCGCGTTTACCGTTGTCTCACTCCGCGATTTCGCGCCGCATCGCGCGGCTCGAGCGCGAAGGCGCCATTCGTGGCTATGAGGCGCACATTGATCCGGCTGCGCTGGGGCTCAGCATTCGCGCATTCGTAGGCGTGCGCCGCGATCCAGCTGCACCAGTTGAACAGCTGAGCCAAGGGTTGCGCGCCGTCCCGGAGGTCGCAGCGTGCTGGATCGTCACCGGCGAGAACGACTTGTTGCTCGATGTGCGCGCTCGCGACATGGCGTCGTTTTCGGACGCCCTGTTGAACCGGGTTCAGAAAGTGCCTGGCGTGATCGCGACCGTAAGCACCTTTGTGCTCGCAGATGTAGAACGCCGTCACGCCCAACAGAGTTCATTGCCCGTGCGATCGAAAGCACGCCAACCTTGATCGGCGCCAAGGCGGATCACCGGCTGGCGCTACGGCCGGCCGAAATCTCGGAAGCGGCTCGCTATCTAGCTGCGGCGGCCGGCGCCGGGCCGCAGGACTGAGCGCAATCGCAAATCAAAGATGAAGCTTGGCTCAAGGCGGCTGCGCAGGATCTGACGCAGCATCGCGGCCGCGCGCTGATCCATGCCGGGCGTGAGCAACCGGTCGAGATCCACCTGCTCGCCGACGCGATCGACGGCGCGCTCGGAGCTTTCGGCTCGACCATTCGCTTGATCGAGCCGGCCGCGGCGTCAGCGGTCCCGCAACAGCAGTCACTGCAGGAGCTCACTGTTGATATGACTGCTGGCAAGGTCGATACGCTCCGTGATGCTGGACACCAATCCCGTCTTCACCGCGCCTGTCGATTTCGATTTTGCGGCGGCGCTCAAACGCGTGGAAATGTCAGTAAGCCTCGCGCTTTACGCGGACGAGACCGCGCTGGCGAGCACCTGGCTCATCCCGGCCGCTCATGAATATGAGGCCTGGAGCGACGCCCGCGCCTTTGACGGCACGATCACAAAGAGGGCCGCGCGGAGATCGAAGCATTCCTGACTCGGAGATGGCAGCGTGAACTCGATTACCGGCTCATCAAGGAAATCTGGGCGTTCCGGGAGAACCGGATCGCGGTTCCTTTCGCCTACGAGTGGCATGACGACAGCGGCAATTGGTCTTCGCAGCTATGGCAACGAGAATTGGGAGTTCGACGAACACGGCCTGATGCGCCTGCGCATTGCCAGCATCAACGACCTTCCGATCAACGAAAGCGAGCGCCGATATCACAGGCCGCTTGGTCGCCGTCCCGACGATCACCTGTCCTTGAGCGATCTCGGATTTTAAGAGGCTGGCCAATGTCGGGACGACGAGCCTGGCAGAACCCCTATTCGATCGTCGGAATTCGACGCTTCGTGCGAGGCGAAAGATGACCCAGCCGATCATTGGCCGCACCCGCCAACTCGTGCAGGACAAGCCAGGCGCGTGGTGAAAGTGCCGATGCGATCGCGGCAAAACAGAGTAGTGTGCGTCAAGTTCAGCAAATTGGTCATGGTGAGCTGGTTGGGTTCAGGTCGATAGCAGCATCCCTTTGTTCGATCGGAAATGACCATCCCCTCGTCCCGACCTGCCTAGGGCAGAGC
>Ga0126373_10004051_pt1 | contig 11125 bp, 7 predicted proteins | sample PanSoiMetPlot_11_FD_92545 | JGI IMG/M metagenome (GOLD analysis project Ga0126373, IMG submission 92545) | Tropical forest soil microbial communities from Panama - MetaG Plot_11 | ecosystem: Environmental > Terrestrial > Soil > Tropical forest > Bulk soil | place: Panama | collected 2016-02-17
TGGCCCCGGCGGCGTGCAATGTTCTTCAAGCCCGGCATTGTGCCTCCTAGGGAGGCCAACCGGCGAGCACTCTCCCGCTCTATGAGGGCTTTGAGAGCCTCCCGAACCAGAGCTGTTTTCTCGGCAACCCCGGTGAACTCCTGGGCCGCCCGTACCAGATCGTCATCGAGGGAAATAGTAGTTCGCATAGAGATCTCCAATGCATCAAGTATAGCATCAAATGATGACTAAAATGTATGCCCCTCTGTGGGTTCTCAGGGTCTGCGGCAAGTGCGTAACCGTTGCGAGTGGATGCGACATCCAGATCTTCCCTTTGGCTAGGCTGGCGTCGTGCCTCTCACAACCGAGAAGGTCATCACGAAGCTCGAATTTCCACGGTCCGGAGGTGGTGGTTAGACGCACCGAAACCGTGGATTGCAAGCCGGAGCAACTCTTGGCGAGCGTCCATTCTTAGGCAAAGTGATTTCGGAAATCAGTTTGTTGCCTGTCATGTACTGGCAAGGGCTAAGTTTGCCAACTGTCCTCGACGAGTGTCTTTGTTTGCGATTTCAGCGCGGATTCGATTCCTTCCGCGCTTACCACTTAACCTCAAGCAACAACTAAACTTGCTTGCCTGTTCCTCGCAACATCCAAAACGAACTGTTTTTCGTGGAGACCAGCCTCGGTGACCAGTTCTCGGTTTTCGGGATCTGAGTGTAATCCAGATTCCTTCCCTGGTTCTCCGCATCGTTTCAGTTCGTCACCAAAGTGATTCCGGAAATCAGTTTGTTCCACTTCGCACTCTACGACATCATCGCCAAGGTCTAGCGGTTGAAGGGGTGTTCCTGGATCCAGTGGAAGCCTCGGTTGACTAGAGCGACCTTACTGAGGTCCACGAGCCTGAGCTGTAAGTGTGTCTCGTGGCCGTCCAGGTTGCCATCAAGGGTCAACCGACCTGGGGCTTCACGCGCGAAAGTAAAGTTAGCCTTCCAGTTTTTATCGACATAGTCAGTGAGAACGAGGGTTTTATCCTTGACGTTGATCGTAACTCCGTGGCCAGCGAACGAGTCGTCGATGCGCTGAAACACGACTCGACCGGGGGAATCAAAGATCACCCGGCGCCATCGGCCATAGTCGTTAAGCAGCGGCGAACGAAGTTGACCATCAATCGTCTGCTGGTCGACTTCCCAGATGCCGTAAAGTGGCGACTTGGGCCGGTTGCCGACGAGCATGGAATAAGCCTGCCGATTACCGTGGGCGTTCATTCCCAGGAGCCATAGACCAAATAAGATCTGTATGGTGAGCGCGATCCGGTTAGCGCGGCGCGTACCGAAGAGTTGGGGTTGCACCGAAAGCGCAGTGGTGCGACCTAGCAGGAAGAAATTGATGAGACGCGGTAGGTCGGGCGCGAGGAGGAACAACGACAGCAGGATAAGGTGAAAGGAAAACAGTTTTACCGGGACATCATAGGTCATATTGAGCGCGAAGATCTGAATCATCTCCGCCAGACAAACCAACGCACCCAAGGTAGCCGTACGAGGAATGATCACAAGCAACCCACCCAACACCTCCGCGCAGCCACAGAAGATTTCGTAGGCAGGAAAGGCACCGATGGACGACCAGAGAATTCCCATCGGAGAAAAATCGCCGAACTGCTCAAATAATCGAGAGAGATAAGGGGCCGGCATTTGTACTGGAATGACTTTGAATACGCCGTAGTTAAGCATCTGTGCCGCAAGGGAAAAGCGAATAAAAAGGCGGAACCATTTGTGCAGCTTGACGTAGTGTTCCCGCCTGCGGTCGAGAATCGACCAGATGACGGTCGCGAGGGCGGAACTCACCAGCAGGCAGAATGCCAGCACCCAGCCGAACATATCGTCGTGGCTGCCGCTGATGTTCTCGAAACCCAGAGTTGCCCGGACGTGAAAGATGTGGGCGGCAGTCCAAAAGATGAGCGGGCGCAGGGGCCGGAGCGTGGCCGGTTCGGGAATTGAATTATAGGAAAATAGGCGCGCTATGATCTGCGTGGTGAGACAAAGCAGCCCGAAGTACACGAAGCAGAATCGAAAGGCGACTCGAGAGGCTAGGCTCCACGGCGGAACGTCCAGCTCACCCTGCACTGGATCGATTAGGGTTTCGGTTTCCACTCGGGACCTCCATTGAGAAAACTGGCTGAGAATAGGTCTTGCCAAAAATGTGGACTACGTGGGCGTGTGCGCTGCTACTTCGAGTTCGGCCTTCACAAGCAAGAGCAGACGCAGAAGCGCAAAAATTGGTGCGGATTCTATCACCGGGATGCTTCTATGCCCAGCCACTTTGAAAAATGCGGACTCTTTCAATGATCGGAGGGGCACCTACTGAAACGCCATGACGACATCATCAGCATTGTTTCAAGATGACGCGCAAGAGGGCGATTTTCTCACGGGAGCGCCCCTTGGAAAAGTCCGATTGTGTTTTTGAAAGCTCGTTTCGGGGACGCGAATTCAAACACGGTGACGAATCGAGTAGAATTTGGTGCCGATTCTCCCGGAGAGAGAAAAACTATGCGCCGATATCATCACATCGGGATTCCGACTACGGAATCGAAGCCAGGGGAGACCCACTTGAAAGATCTGAAACTCTTTGTCGTCAGTCACCAAAAAAGCGAATTCGGCGTGGAATGGATGCGCTTCGAAGCGGATGCGGCGGTTCCCGATCTGGTCCGGCGAGTGGCGCACGTCGCGTTCGAAGTGACCGACCTCTCCTCCGAGCTGGCGGGCCGGGAAATTCTGATTCCTCCCAACAGCCCATCCGACGGAGTCCGCGTTGCGTTCATCGTCGAAAATGGCGCGCCCATCGAACTGCTCGAATTCACCGACCCCAAGCACCCCGCCCGTTTATCGAACCCAACGGACGAGTAACGCCAGCGATTCTGGAGGCAACGACTGATCGGCCGTTCGAACCGGTCACGCCCGTGGCGCCTTGCGATCGTTGGCTTGCCATCCTTAACCGCATCTACCTTGATTTGCGATTCGTCTATGCTCGCTGGATGAGCAGCGCAACCAGGATCTCCGGGCCGCGCAGGATACCTTGGCCACCGCGGTCGGCTGTTAATTGTGACAGTTAGCTCGCATCCCATTCAACGGTTACTATCTACTCGGGAACCCAACCACCTGCATTTGCGACTTCCTGTATGCCCATATTCGGACTTCAGCCTCCTGCCCTGATGCAAACAATCCTTGAGGATATCGGCGTTGCACTGGTGGTAGTGGATCGAGAGCAGAGAGTGGTATTTGCTAACCGCACTGCGCTCGAAATGTTTGACGCCACCGAAGGGGTGAACGGCGCGCATTTCAGCGACTTGCGACGGAAATTCCGGTTTGAGGATTTATCGGGGAAGGAGATTCCCCTTGCGGATTCGGCGGTTGTTCGTGCGCTTAAAGGTGAACGGGTCGAAGCCCAGGAATCCCGTTGGAAAAAGGCCAATGGAGAGATCAAGTGGCTTATAACCTGGACATACAGCTTCTGCGTCATGGGCCTAGATGGGGTGCTTGCGTTGATTATCGACCAGACCGCCGAAGTCGAACTACGCCGCAGGACTATGCAAGTGCAAAAAATGGAGACTCTAGGAGCGCTTGCCGCCGGATTGACACACGATCTCAACAATGTTCTGAATACAATCTCGACCAATGTTGCTCTTGCAAAAGGTGCTGAGGATTATCCCGAATCGCTCCGACCGCGTTTCGAACAGATTTCACGTGCCGTGGACAAAGCCAGCGGCCTGATCAAACGCCTTATGGAATTTAGCCGAACTCAGGAGCTGCATCTGCGATCAGTGGAGATGAATGAAGTTGTAGACGACGCCCTGAAGCTCCTTCAGCCCTTGCTTGGCGACAACGTAAGCCTTACGGTTGACCTCGCTCCCGACTTGCCATTTGTCCAGGCCGACGCCTCCCAAATTGAGCAAGTCCTTGTGAACCTGATCGTAAACGCCCTCGAGGCAACGCCTGACGGCGGCAAGATAACCGTGTCGACGAGGCTGGCGCATGTGCCTGCAACGCCGGCAACTGACAATCACCAGGACATCGTGCAGATGTCAGTGGCGGACAACGGTACCGGTATACCTGTCGAAATTCAGTCTGCGATCTTCGAACCGTTTTTTACCACGAAACCTCAAGGCACCGGCCTCGGATTGTCCAGCGCGTTCGGAATCATTCGCCAGCACGACGGTAAAATTGAAGTAAATAGCTCACCTGGCAAAGGCACAACCTTCACCGTATCTCTTCCAATCGACGCACACTAGTGTTCGACATCCTGGGAAGATAATGCCGTCCTGTCTGCTAAAAATGAGTCGATGAAAAATCATCAATTACAAGGGAGTCGTAAGTGTGCTCGCCGGAACGGTAGACTTCTAGTGGGGTAAGTTTTGCATGCAGCGATTGCGACCTATCTCGGGATGCCGTGCCGAACTGGCATCCCTAACACAGGTTTGTTCTTCGTTGCAGATTCCGCGCAGAGGTACCCATTAAGCAGCCTTGGTCGTCGCGGGAGACCCGGTGCCAGCTGATTGCATTTTTTCTAACGCTTGATCAATGGTGAACGACGCAGCTTTCTGTCTTGGCGGAAAGTCCTTAAACGTATTCAGGAACTCCGTCACGATCGCCGTCGCTGCCAGTGCTATGAAGTCGTGGTTGAGGAACCAGTCATAATATGTGTTGGAGGTGATGTCAGCCCGTTCGAACGGATCGGTTCGCAGGTTGTATAGCTTCGGCACCCGCAAAGGAACAAACGGTTCTGCCCAAATGCGCAATGTCCCCTCGCAACGCTGCTCCATAAAGACGACCTTCCAATTATCGAACCGCAACGCAACCAGATTGCCATCATCATCGAAATAAATAAACCCTTGTCGCGGACTCTTTTTCTCCTCCCCGGTTAGAAACGGCAACAGGTTGTAACCGTCGATGTGTACCCGGAAGGTTTTCTCGCCGGCTTGATAACCCTTCTTAAGTTTTTCAACGATTTCCGGTTCACCTGCCATGGCAAGCAAAGTTGGCAGCCAATCGTGATGCTGGACGATCTCATTAGAAACGGCTCCTGACGCGAGCTTTCGTGGCCAACGAACCAGCAATGGCACGCGAAATGCGCCTTCCCAGTTCGTGTCCTTCTCGCTGCGAAACGGAGTCATCGCACCGTCGGGCCAGGTGTTCATGTGCGGACCATTGTCGGTGGTGTACAGCACACAGGTATTCTCGGCAATGCCTAAATCATCGAGCAGGTCGAGCATCTCCCCAATGTTTTTATCGTGATCGATCATTGTGTCGTGATAAGGGGACTGCCAGCGTCCGGCCTGACCGAGGCTCGACGGCTTCGTATGGGTCCGCAAATGCATATGGGTCGTGTTCAGCCAACAAAACCAGGGCTTACCGGACTGCTCCTGCGTTTTGATCCACTGTTTCGCAGCTGCCACGAATTCGTCATCGCAGCTTTCCATGCGCTTCTTGGTAAGCGGCCCGGTATCCTTGATCTTCTGCTTGCCCACCCGCCCGTAGCGCGGATCTGTAGTGGGATCGTCTTTGTCGCTTGCCCAGCAATGCAATACACCGCGAGGCGCAAATTGCTCATTGAATTTGGGAAAATCTTTTTTTGACGGCCAGTCCGGAAGTTCCGGTTCTTCTTCGGCATTTAAGTGATAGAGGTTGCCAAAAAATTCGTCAAATCCGTGTACGGTTGGCAGATATTCGTTCCGGTCACCCAAATGGTTTTTGCCAAATTGCCCCGTCGAGTAGCCCAACGGCTTCAGCAGCTCCGCTATCGTGGCATCTTCCGCTTTGAGTCCGACGGTTGCTCCGGGCACGCCTACTTTGGTGAGGCCTGTGCGATACCCGCTCTGTCCGGTAATGAACGAAGCGCGTCCCGCGGTGCAGCTCTGCTCGCCGTACGAGTCAGTAAACAGCATGCCTTCCTTCGCGAGGCGGTCGATGTTCGGGGTTCGATAGCCCATGACCCCATGGCTGTAGCAACTGAGGTTTTCAATTCCGATGTCATCTCCGAAAATGACGAGAATGTTCGGCTTTTGCGATATTTCTTTAACTTTTCCCGGCATCGCTTTGCTCTTTCTGGCTTTAAGCCCGTCAAGGTTCTTAAAAAGAAACTTGCGGCCCGGCCATTGCGCTCTCTACCTGAGAACGAGACGAATGCGGCTGTCCGGGTCGATTTTGATGGTGGGGGTGCGAACTGGGCTGATAGTGCCTAGCAGATTCAAGTGTTTATTGGGCGACACATCGCTGGTCCGGGAAACGACGAAATGAAATTTCCGATGACCAAAGAAGCACATGCGCAAACGATCGCCACTTGCCAGACCTGATATCCCTATTGACTGATTCCCGATTCCACCCGAGTATTAAAAATCGCTGAACGTAATGTATTAAACTTCGTTGAAAGTAACGGCCGCGCATTCGAAAGTCACCTGTCACAAACAACAGAGGATCAGAAGCCGTGCCGGCTTTGCGGGAGGCGGAACTATCGTCTTCTTTTGAGCGTCTAAGAACTTTTTAGGCTCTCGCTCTCCGCAAGAACAGCAGAATTCTTGCTGGAAAGGCTGTTTCCCTGTGTCGCGAATGTGGAGTTCGCCGTTACGCTCTTTCGGCCTCCCGACAATGGCGACAATGAACCCAGAATGTTCAGCGAACGCCATTCGTATCCGGCTGCGGCACGGGCCGCCACACGTGACCTTGCCTTCTCAACCGCAAGAACGCCCGACCGTAAAGCGCCGCAGCATCGAGCAGCAAGGGCTTGCTCTGGCTGCTCGCGATGTTCCAGGACCTCGCTCAGATCTTGTGTCGATCGATCCACGAACGCAATTGATTGGATGTCAGGATGATAATCCCTCGATAAGCACCTCGTTCGGCGCCTTTCCCCGAGCCCGGTGCTTAGTTTGCGCCCCCAGAGTTGACTTGGACTGCTCTTGGGCAGTTTTACCCGATTTCGCGAGGTATCGCCTAAAGATATAAAATACGAAACTTCAGAATTCCCTCGCTGAGCGAATATAATGCAGAAGCACTAGGGGAAGCTCTATTTCCGGGGCGGAAGGTCGAGAGCATCTTCTGATTGCGGAGCGCTCTATGATCGGCCGTTCCAACTCTTCGGACCAGGGTTGGCCGTTCGCATTTAATCTGACCTCCAGTTGGCGACTCCGACACGCGATGATGGGTTTCGAGATTCACGTGTAGGAAAATGGTGATGTCAGAAAAAGCGGCTAGAATACGAGAATCCGTTCGGGTCCTAGTGGCCGAGGATTACGAACCCTGGCGGCGCTTCGTCCGCCTAACCCTTCAGCGACGCCCTGAGTATCAAATAATAGGCGAAGTCTCGGACGGGTTGGAAGCGGTTCAAAAAGCTCAGGAATTGCAGCCCGATTTGATTGTGATCGACATCGGTCTGCCGACGCTGCATGGCATTGAAGTTGGCAGGCGAATTCGCACTTGCGCCCCTCGCTCGATCATTCTCTTCCTGAGCGAGAGTCATTCATCGGATGTCGCAGAAGAGGCGTTGCGCAGCGGGAGTGGATTTGTCCTCAAGTCAGATGCCGGCGGTGAACTGGCGCTCGCCGTGAAAGCAGTTCTTCAGGGCAAGCGCTTTGTCAGTTCAAGTCTAGCCAGAATGGTTGGCGGCGAACGCCCCGATCCGAGTGCAGCGTATCAGCCTCTCGCCCACGACGTCAGCGCATTCGTCCCAAAGGACGTGGAGCCACCAACCCGCCACGAGGTAACCTTCTATTCGGATGATCGACGGTTTCTAGATGACCTGACGCTGTTCGTCGGCACTGCTCTCAACTACGGGAATGCGGCTATCGTAGCAGCGACAGAATCGCACCGGATCAATCTTATTCCGAGGCTGCAGGCGTACGGTGTGCATATTGCTGGAGCTATTGAAGAGGGCCGATATTTCGCTTTTGATGCTTCGGATGCGCTCTCCACGATTCTCGTTAACGGGATGCCTGACCCAACTCTTTTCATGAAGACGTTTGCAAATCTTAGTCTGGTCGCGGCACGTGCTGCATATGCCAGACGTCCACGAGTCGCAATTTTTGGAGAATGTGTGCATGTCCTCTGCGCGCAAGGTAATCCAGAGGCAGCAATCCAGATGGAAAAACTCGGAAATCAGCTCACCAGGACTCACGACGTGGATATTTTGTGCGCTTATTGTTTGGGCACGCTGCAGAGTGGGATAGATGAACCCATCTTTCAACAACTCTGTGCAGAGCATTCAGCTGTTCATGGTCACGAATCGCGCTTCTAAGGAAAACAATGGTGCGGCACACGCGATTCCCGGCTCATTGAGCGGGCGTGCGATTGAGTGTTCGGCCTAGGACACGGCCAGGCGTTCCGATGCTAGCTCGAAATTAAGCGGCACGCGAACATAGATTCTCGTTCCAACCCTCAGCTTCGATTCAATGCTAATTGTCCCATTGATCAACCGAACGCGCTCTCGCATGCTGGCAAGACCAAGACCTTTCCCTTCCAACGCAACCTCGAGATCGAAGCCACGGCCCAAATCGCTGACGATTAGCTGAATTTCGTCGGATTCCTCGTGTAGTTGTACTGCGACATGCTTCACACCGCTGTGCTTGACGGCGTTGTGCAGGGCTTCCTGGAGAACGCGAAAGAGGGTAAGGCCGATTTCGCGCGATAGGAGGCTGGATACATCGCTTCTAAACTCCACCTCGACCTTCTGATGGGCGGAGAAGTCCTTGCACCAGCTTTTTATTCCCGCGACCAGGCCTAGATACTCCAGCTTAGAGGCGGCCAACTCATGAGACAAAGCTTGTACATCAGCCGAAATCTCCACCGCTTGTCGGCGTAGATCTTGTAGACGGCTCTGAATTTCAGAGGGATCGGTTTGCAGATACGCGAGTCCGGCGGCCAGTAACGCGAGTCGCTGATTAATGTCGTCGTGAAGTTCTCTCCCGATCCGACTGCGTTCTTGCTCCTGTGCTTCGACTAGCTTTCGCGTCATCTGCGCAAGAGCTTCCTCGGCTAATTTGCGCTCGGTGATATCGACGTTCAAGCCGACAACACGGGAAGCCTCACCGGATTCGTCCAGAACGGCCTGCCAGTACGCAGCCACCCAATGAACACTTCCGTCGGGCCAAATCACGCGCCATTCTCCCCTCGCCGGCCCCCTTGTTTCCAACGTCACGTCCGCCAACTCCTTAAGCTTTGCCCGATCATCAACGTGAACGAGCTTTTCGAAAGCGGCCTGGGTTCCACCAAAGCCCCCCGGTTGCAAGCCGTAGATGGCCTCCAGTTCAGCTGTCCAAGTGTTTACGCCGGTCCGAAGATTCCACTCAAAGGTTCCTATCCGAGCGGCCTGTTGCGCTAATCGCAGCCGTTCCTCGCTGGCGCGTAAGGCCTGTTCTGCGATCTTTTGCTCGGTGATGTCGCGTGCGATACCAGAACAGCCGACGATCCTACCGTTGGAATCCCTGATTGCGGAAACACTCAGGGACACGTTGATTCTTTCTCCGCTCTTATTAATCCGAACCGTCTCAAATTGCCTGATGGACCCGCCCGCCTTGATTGTGTCAAGAAGCCGGCCCTCTTCGGTCGATCGTTCAGATGGGACGAGCATGGCGACTGACATTCCCACCGCCTCAGCCTCGGTGTAACCGTACAAACGCTGCGCACCCGGGTTCCAACTCGCGATAACACCATCGAGAGTCGCGGAAGCGATCGCATCTTCCGACGTTTCGACGATAGCGGCATGCAGGAACTGGATTTCCTCTATCCTCTTTTTCTCTGTTATGTCCTCGACCATCGCGATGACTAATGAACATAGAGGGCTGCTCAATAAGGAAATGGTCAGACTTCCCCACACCAAAGAGCCGTCTTTGCGGAAGTAACGCTTTTCTATCTGGTAGTGGTCTATCGAACCTGCTCGCAACTGCTGGAAAAGGGCCCAGTCCTTGCCCGCGTCTTCCGGAGGAGAAAAATCGACGCAGTGCTTGTTACTCAACTCTTCCTGGCTGAAACCCAGAAACGCGCAAAACGCTGGATTTGCAAAAAGCGGTTGCCCTTCCAGATCTTCCACCACAATGCCGATGGGACTTGCGTTGAAGGCATCGCGAAAAAGCTGAGGATCGAATCGTCGCATTTGAATCGGGCTTTCGTCCATCGGGGATCGAGCTCCGTTCACTATTTTCTGATTGCATGTTCAGAATAGCAATGAGATCTAGAGAGATTTTGGGGGGAGGAATCGAATGGCGATGTGACCCGCTCTGTCCCCGAATGAGACTCGCCGATACGCTCGGGAAAATCGAAAGGCTTAAAGCTTTTGGCGTGATTCGCGCGAGTAATGTGCTGCGATCGCACAGCTTTTCAAAAGACGCCTCGGCCGTCCGGTGTTCAGCCTTGCGCGGTCCCACCCGCTTGCCTACAGCTCCAGAATCCTGTATCTCCACTCATTGTGCCGCCCTGGGCGCCTGTGGCGCAAGTGAATCGGGTGAGGCTGCCGACAACGGGTTGACTGAAGTCGCCCTATGTAAGGTGCCCATATTGCAAAGGTCCGAAAGCCGTGTTTCCGACTTGCTTCTACGCGGATTTCTGTGGGAGTGCGTCCTTTCGCCACAAGATTAGGACAACATAGCAGTCTTCATGCACCGGCAGGCCATGTTCGTCAATCTTGCATTCTTCCAAGGACACGAACTTGCCGCAAATCCAGCAGACATGAGTACGAGCTGGAGAGATCATCATTGGTTGACTCGCCTGCAGTTTGGACCTAATCAGATCGAACAAGGGACCGACAGCTGGTTCAGAAAGGTATGTATAGCCTCCCCACTCGGCATTCGAGCAGGAGCCTGCAAAATGGATCTCCGGGAGGATAACGAACCACCTCAGAGGGCGCTACTGTCAGATTTGACAGTGGTCAGGAGGAAGGGCGCTTGCCAAAATCTTAATGAAACCACCCTGTTCCAATCACTCGCGAAGGCTCGAGATCGTAAAAAGATCTCGGGCCCTTTTTTTGAGGGTCTCAACCCCGCGCGAAATAGGTCCCAGGTTCACCGGCGGTGTCGACCGGCGCACCGGCAAAGAGCGATTTTAGGGTCGCACTGTCAGTTACCGTAACGGTCTTGGGGGGACTAGGCCGTAACGTCAAAAAGCTGCCTCAA
>Ga0126373_10004053_pt1 | contig 11122 bp, 11 predicted proteins | sample PanSoiMetPlot_11_FD_92545 | JGI IMG/M metagenome (GOLD analysis project Ga0126373, IMG submission 92545) | Tropical forest soil microbial communities from Panama - MetaG Plot_11 | ecosystem: Environmental > Terrestrial > Soil > Tropical forest > Bulk soil | place: Panama | collected 2016-02-17
GCCTCGACCATATTGGCCATCGTCGAGGCCGTTCCCATGGTCATGCAGTGGCCCTTCGAGCGATGCATGCAGCTCTCGGTCTCGAGGAATTCCGTCAGTTTCATCTCTCCCGATCTCACTCGCTCCGACATTTGCCAGACGCCAGTTCCGGAACCGAGATCTTGACCGTGATATTTCCCGGAAAGCATGGGGCCGCCAGACAGGCCGATCGCCGGGAGGTCGCAGGACGCGGCACCCATCAGTAAAGATGGCGTGGTCTTATCGCAACCCATCAGCAGCACGACACCATCGATGGGATTTCCGCGAATGGACTCCTCGACGTCCATGCTGGCCAGATTGCGGAAAAGCATGGCGGTCGGCCGCAACTGTGTTTCCCCGAGGGACATGACTGGAAATTCCAAAGGGAACCCACCAGCCTCCCAGACACCGCGCTTCACAAATTCCGCGAGTTCGCGAAAATGTCCATTGCAAGGGGTGAGCTCGGACCAAGTGTTGCAGATGCCGATCACAGGGCGGCCTTCGAATAGGTCATGCGGCCATCCCTGGTTTTTCATCCAACTGCGGTAGATAAACCCCATCTTGTCCTGCCGGCCGTACCATTCCTGACTTCGAAGTTTTTTCATAAATGCGTCCTGGTTTCCTGCAGATGGCGAGTAAAGGCGTTTCCGATCATATCGTAAGTTTTCTGGCAAGGATGTTTACCGATTGCCGGACCAGGACAGAGTCAATAGCGAGAGTGCCTCGCGCGGCAAGGAAAACTTGAGATGCAGGGTTCGATCCTGAATAGGTACCCACTCCGGGGAGGTGAGAAGCTGCAACTGCCCAGCTCGCTCCAGATCCAAGCGTTGAGCCTCGGAAAGCGTTGCGGGAGACCCCATTTGTTTCCAAGCTCCATAGGCGTTGCTGTGGTCCTGGTCAACTCGAAAGTGCAGCATGCGTGCTCGGCGGACTTCAGCAGGCAGATCGTCAATGCTGAGATCAATGGATGCCGGCTCCATGGGCATATCCTCATCGTGATAATTCCAGATCAGGACTTGAATGCCGTGTTCATTCCCCGTGGCGATCGCGTTGATATCGGGTTCGTTCCGCACACCTGATTCGAGGACTTGTTGAGCCGACAGTGCTCCCGAAGATTTGAGTTTCACTCGATTACGGCTCAGCAACCCCATCATCCGAAAAGCATTGAGCACCGGCTTGTCGATTCCGTTGGTGGCCAGTTCACGAAAACCGGCGAATGGCGGTTGATCTTCAAACTCGAACGCCCAGGTGACAGATCCCAGAAGATGGATGTTCTCCCGTCTGGCGAGGGCCATCGTTTCAAGGAGCACCTCAGCCTCGTAGGCTGCATACAAAGGACCATTGCGATAAGAATTCTGCGGATGTTTTTCGGCCGAACAGGCGGCACAGCCTTCGGGATCAGATTCTCCCAACACGATTGGAAGCTGGCGCCAACGCGGAAAGGAAGCAACAATTTTGTAGCCGGCTTCTATCGAAGCAAGCTGATGAGCGATTCCCATCTCGACGTGATCACCTTTCCAGGTCGGTGATCCTTTGGGATGGAAGGAGATGAAATCGATCGGAGCCCCGGTCTTTCCGGTTGCATAGTTCTTGCCTTGAGCGCAGTGATCGAGGAAGTTGCGGACCAGTTCCGCGGCTTTTGGAGAAGCCGGCCCGGTAGAGTCGGGGCCTCCGATGCGGGCTGTCGGGAACGCTCGCAAAACCGCAGCCGCCGAAAAGTCGTACAGCTTGAAGTATTCCTCCTCGGTTCCTTGCCAGTATCCGATGTCCGGTTCGTTCCAGACTTCAAAGAGCCAGGTTTTCAGTTCCGCATCGCCGTACCGTTCTCGAAGATGATGGACAAACTGAAAGACAAGCTCCGACCACTTTTCGTAATCCCTTGGCGGGTAAGCCCAGCCCGTATAAATCGAACCTTCTGGAAAATTGTGACGATAGGGGTCGGGATGCGTAGAAAGCGCTTCCGGCATGAAGCCGATCTCGACCAGCGGCGTGATTCCTGCCGCATGGAATGTATCGAAGATGCGGTCGAGAATCGTCCAGCTGTAAATCGGATGTCCCGAAGCATCCTCACGATAGACGTTCGTTGAACCCCATTTCAGCGAAGCGGAACCATCACCGGAAGTGAACAGATTGTGCACGCGCACGTAGACCGGATTGGAACTCAGCGTTCCCAATTCGCGGAGCAGTTTTTGTCCGTTGGCAGCGTAAGTGTAATTGGGCTCGTCATATCCAAAGAAGTTCCAGACCGGAGCCAAGCCTCCGTCCGGCTGATCTGCATGAACCTCAATGCGAATCGACTCCCCGATTTGTTGAGAAACGCACGAAACCGTGCATATAAGGATGGGAGCGAGAAGCTGAAGAAAAATGACAAGCAACGGAAGCGAACGATCCTTGAGGAGCGTGGGCATGAAGAATTGGAATACAGTGCGATTTTCGTGTTGGCGCACCGATTTTTCGAGCCGGAATGAAATCCACTGCGGCATCCCCAATCGACCAGCCAGTGCGCTCGCCATCTTCCGGGTGCCGCCCACCGCATACCCGCTCACGGTCTCTGGGATTTTCGACGATCATCCGCCATCGGCGGTGCCAAAGCTGTCGAGCGCCTCAAGATCAGGTTTGTGATGAGGCGGTATTCGCTCATGCGGTGGTTGGGAGAGACTTGTTCCACCTCATTCATGAGTGCCCGAAATGCCAACTTCGCCAGTTCGGTCTGCGACATCTGCACCGTGGTCAGCGGCGGCGTCGTGAATTGAGCCAGGCGGATATCGTCGAAGCCGATGACCGACAGGTCGGATGGGATCTTGATGTCGTGGTCATAGGCTTCGCGAAGTACCCCGATTGCGGTCATGTCGTTGGAGCACAGAATGGCGGTGGGACGGTTAGGCAGTGCGATCAGCTTGCGGAGTGCAGCCATACCGCCTTCCAGAGTGTGATCTCCTTCGACCATCTGATCGGCGGCCAGCCCGATCTCTCCCATGGACTGCTCGAAAGCACCCTTTCGGGCCAAAGCTGATCTCAGACGCAAGGGACCCGAGATGAACGCGATTCGAGTATGCCTGAGAGCCGCCAGATGCTGCACCGCCTGCCGAATTCCGCTGAGATAGTCGATGCGAATATTTGCCACTCGCGGGCTGTCCGGACCGACGTCGACAAACGCCAGGGGTACTTTGCGGAACCGAAGATGCTCGAGATGTTCGAGCAGACCTTCCTCCATGCCGAAGGTGAGAATCGCGACTCCATCGACGCGCCGTTCAATCATCCGGCGAACGGATAGTTCCATTCTCTTGGGGTCGTGGACCGTCGAGGTCAGCAGAATTTCGTAATTGTTCTCCACCGCCAGGTTTTCGAAGGTTTGAACGATTTCTGGAAAGAAAGGGTTTGTAATCTCCGAGACGATGAGTCCAAAAATCCGGCTTCGTCCGGACACCAACGCCCGCGCCTGGGTGTTAGGGAAATATCCAAGTTCGTCGACGACCTTCCAGACGCGCTTGGCCAATTGGGGATCTACGGTGGGAACGCGATTGATTGCGCGAGAGACCGTCGCAGTCGAAACTTTGGCCCGGCGCGCAATCTCACGAATATCCATATTGGTTACAGGCTAAGGGCACGCCCGCCCATCTTACCAGAGAAATGCAGTAATCCCCAGTAGTACACGTTTACGCGGTTTGCACCGAACGATTTCATGGAAGATCCGGAGGGCTGGTGATCTTCGATTCAGCTGTGCGCGATTCTGATTAAGGCCGGGAGCACGTTTCCAAAAACGGAACCCGGGCTCTGGACACCAAAGTCAAAGTAGATCTTGCGATACAGTTCGTATAGTTCGTTGTATGTGCGTTCGGTTTCAGGCTGCGGTTCGAAAACGGTGTGCGCCGGACACACTCGCTGCTGGGCCTCATCAATTGATTTAAAAACCCCCGCAGCCAGGAATGCAAAAATCGCTGAACCCATTCCCGTGACTTTGCCGCTAGGAACCAGCACGGGACGTCTGAGCACATTGGCATAGACCTGATTCAGCACCGTGTTCGTCTGGGGAATGCCGCCGCCGTTGATGACCCGCTGCGTGGGGGCACCATATTCGGACATGCGATCCAGGATTACGCGTGTGTGAAAAGCAGTGCCTTCGATAGCGGCAAACAGTTCGTCCTGCGCCGAATGAACAAGGTTCCAGCCAAGCGTCATTCCGCCCAGGTTCGGATTGACCAGAACAGTGCGGTCGCCGTTGTCCCACGTCATGCGCAACAGTCCTGTCTGCCCGGCACGGTAATCTGAGAGTCCTTGACTCAGTTCTTCCACGGTTGTCCCCGCGCGGCGGGCGATGGCGCTAAAAATGTCGCCGGTAGCCGAGAGTCCGGCTTCAATGCCGGTGAATTGCGGATGAACGCTGCCGGGCACTACACCGCAGACGCCAGGAACCAACCGTGACTGGGGCGCATACGCGATGATGCAGGTCGAAGTGCCGACCACGTTGACCACATCGCCCGGCTTCGCGCCGGCGCCGATAGCGTCCCAATGCGCATCGAAAGCGCCGACAGGAACTGGAATTCCTGCGCGGAGGCCCAGTTTCTCAGCCCAATACGGGGCCAGGGTTCCAGCGATTTTGTCGGACGTACAGTATTCGCCATCGAGTTTCGCGCGGACGCCGGCCAGCAAAGGATCGACCTGGGTGAGAAAACTCTCCGGCGGAAGCCCTCCCAAGGACTCATTCCACATCCACTTGTGACCCATCGCGCAGATGCTTCGCTTGACCTGGCTCGGTTTCTTTATGCCGCATAGCGTGGCCGCCACCATGTCGCAATGCTCCAAGGCGCTGGCGAAGCATTCGCGCTTGTCAGGAGTGTGGCGAAGCCAGTGAAGAAGTTTGGCAAAGCCCCATTCGGACGAATAAACACCACCACACCAGTCAATGGCCTCCAGTTTCTCGCGATGCGCCAGTTCTGTGATCTCGGCTGCTTCCTGCTTGGCGCGGTGGTCACACCACAAGTAGTAATCGCCGAGTGGATTCATGCTGTCATCCACTGCAATAACACTGGATCCGGTGGTGTCGAGTGCAATGGCTTGCACTTCATCGCCGGAGATGCCTGCCGACTTCAGCGCCTGTCGGGTGGCATCGGCAAGCGCGCGCATATGATCTTGGTGGGACTGAGTTGCGAAATTCGGATCTTCCCGCTTGCGATGCAGAGGATACTCGGCCACGGCAGAAGCCAACAGGCCCCGGCAGCTGTCGACAATGGAAACCCGGACACTCAGAGTACCGAAATCAACTCCCGCAACCATGCCCATTTTTGCGCCCCGCAGAAAACGTTTGCTGAACCGCTCATTAAACCGAATAGGATCGAGTTTGTCAAAGTCTCGGTTGGAGCAGGAAGCGGGGCAAAGCACACGATGATTGGAGGTGGAGAGCGTTCGGGCTTCAGCCTTTCACGAGGACATCAGACCGATTTAATTTGTCCCCGAAAGCCATGATCCGGGACTTGCGGCCAGGTTTACAGCAAGTGGGCGAGAGGTCGTCATGCGCCAGCTTTCTTGAAGAGTTCGGCCAGGCCGTCTACATCCGCCGCGCCCGCATCGCCGACCACAAAATAGCGAAGCCCACCCTGAGTCCAGGTTTCCAGGTGGAATGACATCTTGCGGGTCAGCGCCGAATTTAGCCGGAAACGGCTATGGAGAGGCGCCTCAGGAAACACAAAGACCGAGATGCGGTGCTTGCGTACTTGATAGATCAATTCCGCCCCCGGAGTCTGTTCGAGGTATGTCACCCGACCACCGAGAAGTGAGAATTCGGAATTCTGGAGTTCCGGCAAGTCAAACGTGAACGGGATCTTCCCCTGGAACCAGGGTTTCACGGTGTGTCGATCGGATGAGACCACATCGACCGGGTTTGAGCCGGCTAGCGCTGCCACGTGCAGGTCTGCGATTTCACTGTACACGGCATCCGCTTGCGGCCGGAGACCCAGGTAGAGAAGAATCGAGGCCGCAATCACGGCGAGACCGGCCACTTGGAAGGCCCATCCGAATCGAATGGCGGCTTGAGGTTTTACGGCGATGTTGTCCTGGATTCGTCGGCGAAGCTCGTAACTGGCTGTATAACGCCTTCCAGCAGTCTGCACGGCACGCTTCCTCTGCAGCTTCGAAACGGCGTTCGCAGTGCAGGAGAAACAGCTCTTCAGGTGGGATTCAAACGCCCGCAGCTCTCCTTCAGGAAGTTCGCCATCCACATAGGCGTCAAGATCCGCCATCAATATCTTACAAGTCATAGTTCAGCCCTTTTGCAGCTGCAGCCCTAAACTCGCCCGCAGATTCTTTCGAGCTCGCGACAACCGCGACATAACCGTCCCCACAGGTATCGACAGAGTGTCCGAGATCTCCTGATATGACATCTCCTCCATATCGCACAGCAACAGGATCTCGCGATGATGAACCGGCAACTCCTCGAGGGCCGTCCGTAACGCCTGTGTGTTCGAGCGTTCCATGAAAATGGATTCAGGTGTTTCTGGCTCGATCGGCAGTGCCGTCCCGTCGTCATCGGAATCGGTTGACAAACCCTCGGTCTCTTTCAAGCCGGTGCGCGACGTTAGGAACGCATTGCGCAAGATTCGATACATCCACGCACGAAAATTCGTCCCTGGGCGAAATGTAGAAAACCCTTTCAGGGCCTTTGCATACGTCTCCTGCACAAGATCTTCCGCTTCTTCGCGATTCTTGGTCAGCCAGTGCGCGAAGTTATACAACTGATCGAACAGCGGCATCGCCAGCCGCTCAAACGATTCCGATTGTGGTCGAGCGTTGGACATCCACATAGCAATAACTGGCGATTCAGCCCTTTTATTCCCTCTCGTCAGAAAAAAATAGTCTGGAATAAGTTCTAGCCCAGCCCGGTTATTCCCTACGAATCAAGGATGCGCTGACCGTGGAAGCCCTAATCAGTCCCTTTAATCTGAAAACGGTGATTCTGGCCAAACACGCTCAGCATGTCGTGCTTATCCACTTCCCCATCGCCCTCTATATCTCGGCTGTGTTGTTCCGCTTCCTCGCTCGACGGACCGGAAGCGTAACCATGGCTGAAGCGGCCTACTATAACCTCTCCGGTTCCGCCGTCTGCCTATTTCCTGTGCTGATAACGGGTGTCCTTGCTTGGCAGCTTCAACTTGAAGGCCAGAAGCTGCATGGCCCCCTCTTGCTCCATGTGTTATCGGCATGCGCCTCCACTGGGATGATCTGGGTGGTCTGGTGGATTCACTACCGCGTGCGAAAGCACAAAACGCCGCTGCCCGGGCGCTTCTTTGTTATTGAGATCGTCGGCGTCGTTGCCATCACTTTGACAGCGCATCTCGGCGGATTCGTCAGTGGTGTTAACGGTTCTGGATGAGGAGGTGTTCGTTGGTTCTGGTCACGGCTCGCCAGGACTTTCCGTTCTGGTCGTAGAGCGACGGCGCAGAGGGAATAAAAATCGCTCCAGCCGATTATCAGGGTAAGAGTCTACAAGGAGAACAAGTGATGAATGAGAGCAACGATCCGATCAGCCGCAACTTCGAGGACCTGAACCAAGATGGAATCGACCGCCGCGGCTTCCTGAAGTGCATGGCCTGGGCTGGCACCGGACTGGTTTGGACAATCAGCGGAGGCGTTCCGGTTTCGCGAGCGCTCGGCAAACGAGCGAACGATCATGAGACCAGCCGGTCTGGAGACCTCAGCTTTGTCCAGATCAGCGACAGTCATATGGGGTTCAACAAGGCTGCCAATCCGGACGTCGCGGCAACTCTACAGGCAGCGGTGGATCGGATCAACGCACTGCCCGAACGACCGGACTTCCTGCTGCACACCGGCGACATCAGCCATCTTTCGCGACCTGAGCAGTTCGATACGGTCGATCAGATCCTGAAAAGTGCTGGACCAAAGGATGTCTTTTTTGTCCCGGGCGAACACGACATGCTCGAGGACAATGGGAAGACGTACTTAGATCGCTACGGCAAAGCCACAAAGGGCGCCGGCTGGTACAGCTTTGACAGCCGGGGCGTGCATTTTATCGGCTTGGTGAATGTGATGAATCTAAAGGCCGGTGGCCTCGGTTCGCTTGGTCAAGAGCAGCTCGAATGGATCGAAGAGGACGTGAAGAATCTGAGATCGAGCACTCCTATCATCGTGTTTGCGCATATTCCCCTGTGGAATGTGTATCCCGAATGGGGGTGGGGCACCGACGACAGTGGGCAAGCTCTCGGCTATCTCAAGCGGTTCGGATCTGTGACGGTCCTGAACGGACACATTCATCAAACAATGCAAAAAGTCGAAGGCAGTGTGACATTTCATACCGCAATGTCGACGGCGTTCCCGCAACCACAACCGGGAAAAGCTGACTCCCCGGGGCCGATGAAAGTTCCTGGCGAGCAGCTTAAGACCATGCTGGGAATCACGGATGTGAATTATGTCCAGCGAAGGCATTCGCTCGCCGTTGTTGATTCCACCCTTGGCTAGTCGGCAGGTCGGAATATCAAGAAAACGCAAAAGGAGTGAAATTATATGGTTGCAAGAAATAAATGGACTCTTGGTCTTCGAACACTTGTCATGATCTCGACACTGCTGATACCAACCCTGAACAGCAAAGCTCAGGAACAAGCGCAAAAATCACCCGCAGAAGTGAAGATCGATAACTTCAGTTTCGGGCCTAAGACGCTCACGGTAAGCGTGGGGACCGAAGTGACGTGGATCAATCGCGACGACATCCCACACAATATCGTAAGCACAGATGGAGTGTTCGAATCCAAGGTGCGCGATACGAACGAGACGTTTTCTTACAAATTCGTCAACCCGGGAACTTATCCGTACTACTGCTCGCTGCATCCGAAGATGACCGGCAAGATTGTCGTTCATTGAGGGCTTGGGCGGGCCGAAGGCTTGGGCATGGCCTTTGGTTAACCTCTTGACAGCGAAGCGAGCGTCTGAAGGTCAGGCACTGTTAAATCGGCCGTGCCTTCTGCCGGGCGTGTGGCCCCAAATCCGCGGCGTTCGACCAATACGGTTGCCACGCCCAACGACTTTGCCGGAATGACATCGTGATAAACGCTTTGTCCCACGTGGAGCACCCGGTCCGGAGAAAGCCCAAGACGCTCGAGGGCCAGCCGGAATGGAGCCGGTGAAGGCTTATATGCTTTTGCCTGCTCGGCGGTGACCACTTCGTCGAAATTGACTTTCAGGTGCCGGGCCGTCCCAGCAAAAAGATCGTCATCGGTATTGGAAATAATGGCCAATTTGTAATCCCTCTTTAACATCTCGAGCGCCCGGACGGTGTCGGGAAAGGCCGTCCAGTTCTTCACCGATTCCGCTAAAGACTCGGCTTCTGCCGGCGAGACCGGGAATCCCAGCCGTTCACCAAAGCCACGCACAACTTCGGCCAGTACGTTGCGGTAAAGCCGATATGGATCCTGCGCCTTAGGCTCCAACTCTCCGTACACCTGGAGGATCTCGGAATCGTTAAGACTCTGCCCGTGTGAGCGAAGCAGTGGCCGCAAAGTAGCTAACAAGCCGGTTTCCCAGTCGATCAGAGTGCCGTAACAATCAAAGGTCAGAGCCTCGAATCCCGCAAAATCAAGGGAGCTGGCGGCTGATAAGGGGCGAAAACCGGCGCTTGAGCTTTTCATTCGACAGCTACTTTCTGCATGCTACGGATCAGCCGCAAGCCGAATTTATCAGATCCGTGAATCCTTTTGGAGTTGCAGAAATCTATTGCAAACAACCGTTTTGACGTTGACTTTGGATTCCTTACAGATTCCCACTGTTTTTGTTGAGACCTGGAGCGAGTGTATGGCGAAGCGAATGATTTTGATGTCGGTGGTGTTGCTGGCAATTGTCGGGGGTTTGGGGTTCGCAAAATACCGGCAGGTCGAGGCCGCCATCGCGGTCGGAGCCAGTTACCAGCCTCCACCCACGGCGGTTACCACGGTGGTTGCCCACCGGGAGACGTGGCCCTCAACCGTATCAATCATCGGGACGGCGGCGGCGATTCAGGGTGTCACGGTCGGTGCTGACTTGCCCGGAACGATTGACAAGATTCATTTCGAATCGGGCCAATGGGTGCGGGAAGGCGACATTCTGGTCGAGCTCGATATTCGGCAGGAGCGAGCCCAGCTAGCGAATCTGGAGGCTCAGCGCGACCTGGCCAAGGTCAATTATGATCGCGCGCAGCAGTTGGTGAAGGCCGGCGTCATTTCGCGTTCCGACTACGACAGTGCTTCGGCCCAGCAGAAAGCCACCGAGGCACAGTGCAATGATATTCGTGCCGCCATCGCGCGCAAGACGATTCGCGCGCCTTTCTCGGGAGTGCTTGGCATTCGCCAGGTCAGTCTCGGGCAGTATCTGGCGGCCGGTCAAGCCATTGTTTCGTTGCAGTCGCTCAGTCCGATCTATGTGAATTTCGGGATTCCGCAGCAAGATACGCCGAAGGCCATTCCCGGTCATGCCGTGCGCGTGACCAACAACGATCTGCCGGGCATGGCATTCAACGGACGGATCCTTGCGATCGACTCGGTGATCAACGAGCAGACTCGAAATATTCAAGTGCAGGCCGTCGTCACCAATAAGGACAATAAGCTCCGGCCAGGCATGTTCGTGCAAGTGGAATTGCCCATGGGGCAGCCTCGGGACGTCGTTCCATTGCCGGCGTCAGCCATCAACTATGCGCCTTACGGCGACTCGGTTTTCGTCGTAAGTGAGATGAAAGATGCCAAAGGGAATACCTTCCGCGGAGTGCGTCAGCAGGTGGTGAAAGTCGACGGCTCCCGGGGCGACCAGGTTGCCATCGTCTCTGGATTGAAGGCGGGCGATGAGGTGGTGAGCTCGGGGGTATTCCGTCTGCGCAATGGCGCGCCTGTACTGGTGAACAACACCGTCAAGCCCAGTAACAGCCCGACCCCCAAACCCGAGGATAGCTAAACAAAAGCGAAAACCCGGCAATCCCCTGAGGAACGCGCATGAAATTCACGGATCTATTCGTTAAACGTCCGGTTCTGGCGATCGTGGTTAATTTGGTGATTCTGATCGCCGGCCTGCAGGCCATTCGCTCTCTCAGCGTGCGCCAGTATCCGCGCAGCGACATCGCCGTGGTGCAGATTAC
>Ga0126373_10004055_pt1 | contig 11121 bp, 11 predicted proteins | sample PanSoiMetPlot_11_FD_92545 | JGI IMG/M metagenome (GOLD analysis project Ga0126373, IMG submission 92545) | Tropical forest soil microbial communities from Panama - MetaG Plot_11 | ecosystem: Environmental > Terrestrial > Soil > Tropical forest > Bulk soil | place: Panama | collected 2016-02-17
CCGTCCACCACCCATTGCAGGGCTGCGGTATCCGCAGCCAGGTTGGTGCCGATGCGTGACAGCGCGACGTTAACCACGGTGACATCGAGCTGCACGATGGCAAACCCGAAGCTCGCGGCGGCCACGATCCACCCGAGTGAGGCTGCCCTCTGCTGTGTGACGTCCATGCCGCGCACAGTACCGATCGGTGCTCGAGGGAAGGTTCGCTGGATATCGAAGTGTCGCCATTGCACGGCGATTCACCAGCTCGTCACGTCAGGAGCCGGGGCCCGCGCAGGACGCGGACCGCGGTGGTTTCTGCAAGAGATTCAGTGCGTTGGCCGGCGCTCACCACTTGGGCGTGCGCATGGTGCAACATTGGCCCGGTCGAGCACAGACTAGAGTGGTGGGATTGTGAGAACAGCAGAGCAGATTGAAGAGATGGTCCCGATCGACCAGCGGGGCGCGCAGCGTTTTCCACGGCTGCGGGAAGCGCAGCTCGAGGTCGTGAGACGTTTCGCTGAAACGCACGAGCGAAATTTCGCACCCGGGGAGACCCTTTATGACGTAGGGCAGCGCGCCGTCGCCACTTGGTTTCTGCTGCGGGGATCGGCGCAGATCACGGGACGTGACGGTGTTAATCAGCCTATCGAACTTCAGAGGCTCGAGAGCGGGCAGTTCACCGGCGAGCTGCACCAGCTGACGGGTGGACCCACTCTGGCGGCGGCGGTGGCCGGCCCGGACGGGTGTGTTGCGATACCGCTCGATGCCGTGCGGCTGCGCGCACTCATCGTCGGATCCGCCGAACTCGGTGAGCTCATCATGCGAGCCTTCATCCTGAGACGGGTTGGCCTCCATGAGCGAGGCGTCGGGCCCATATTGCTCGGACGCGCCGGCTCGGCGGATCTGCTGCGCCTGGAGACCTTCCTCAGGAGGAACACCTATCCGCATCTCCTTCTCGACTGCAGCAGCGAACGCGGCCGGCAGATAATCGAAGCTCTCAACCTGCCCGCTGAGGATCTGCCGATTCTCATCTGCGCCTGCGGTCGGGTACTGAAGCGACCCTCGAACGAGGAAGCCGGTGTCTGGCTGGGGATTACCCCGACACTGCGGTCGGAGGAACTGTACGACGTGGCGGTGATCGGAGCCGGGCCTGCCGGCCTGGCAACCGCAGTGTATGCCGCATCGGAAGGACTTTCGGTTCTGGTGCTCGATGGTGAGGTTCTCGGTGGGCAGGCAGGTGCCTCCGCCCGCATCGAGAACTACTTAGGCTTCCCCACGGGCATTTCCGGACTCGCGCTCACGGCCCGCGCATTCAATCAGGCGCAGAAATTTGGCGCTCGGGTGGCGATTCCTCTTCGGGCTACGCAGCTGCGGTGCACCAGTAATCGGACCAGCGGCGATTACGTGGAGTTGTCCCTGTCGGAACAGGGGACAGCTCGCGCCAGGAGCGTGGTGGTCGCGTCGGGCGCACGCTACAGACGGCCCGCGGTGTCCGATCTGCGGTCCTTCGAGGGTGACAGCGTCCACTATTGGGCATCGCCGGCGGAGGCCAGGCTCTGTGACGGCGAGGAAATCGCTTTGGTAGGCGCCGGCAATTCGGCCGGACAGGCCGCTGTGTACCTGGCATCCCACGTCAAGCGTCTAACGATGATCGTCAGGGGTAGAGGACTCGAGGCTTCAATGTCCCGATATCTCATTGACCGGATCAAGGCGCTCGGCAACGTCGACATCGTTGTCGGCTCGGAGTTGGCTTCCCTGCACGGCGAACATGTGGGCAGCCTCGCGGGGGTGACGATTCGCGAGCGGGTGTCCGGCACGACGCGGCAGCTGCCGGTACGGCAGCTCTTCATGTTCATCGGCGCCGACCCGAATACGGCGTGGCTCGACGGCTGTGTCGACCTGGACGAGAGAGGGTACGTACTGACCGGTGCACGAGGCGCCGCGCACGCATCGGCCTCCTTGCAGACAAGCCTGCCAGGCGTTTTTGCCATTGGCGATGTTCGCGGCGGTTCTACCAAGCGCGTAGCGTCCGCGGTGGGAGAAGGGGCAGCGGTGGTGGCGCAGATACATTCGTACCTTAACGATTCGAGCATGACGGCGTAGCCGCGGAGAACGGACAAATGCCTGACATCAAGACGACATGGGAGCCTTACGTGGAGCATGGTCGGCTCTCAACGCGTAGCAACCTGCCGGACAGCGTTTTCGCCTTCCCACGTCAACGCAAGGAGCCGCTCACCGATGCGCAGCATGTGCGCAACGCCGTGGCACGATTCGATCAGGTGATCGATGTCTCGGACGCAGATCGGGCTCTGGCATTTGCGAACATCGAGAGAGCCGCTCGCCACTACAAGATCGACCTCTCCGAAACCAACTGGCATCAGCTCAGCCGATCCAAGTAAGACAGACGACGGACACAAAGCCACCGCTCGAAGGTACACCTGGCGCCAAGTACGAGTTCGAGCTGTGCAACGCGGTGCGCGCTGGCACCACGCGGTTGATTTCGTAATCTGCATCTTGCAGATTGCCGGTTTACGGCATGTCAATTGCCCTCAGGCACTCGGTGCGCGCCGACAACAAAACACGAATCAAACAAACCGAGGAGGCGAGATGATGAACGGCAAGCGTATTGCCATCGTGGTGCTCGCGCTGGCGGTTGCGAGCGGCATGGCGATGTCCGCGCAGGACAAATACACCGCGAAACTAGCGGACGGGCTCCCGCTCTCTGACTGGAGAGGCTACGAGGACTGGCAGCTCATCTCCACTTCGAAAACTGACGACCGGATGAAAGTGATCTTGGGCAATCCCACGATAATTGCCGCTTTCAAGTCCGGTATTCCGGGCAATGGCAAGCCGTTCCCAGAGGGCTCCAAGATCGCAAAGGTCCAGTGGAAACCCAAGAAGAGCACGGAAGCCCCGTTTGTCGTAGACGTACCGGATACCTTGGCGGACCTGTTCTTCATGGAGAAGGACAGCAAGAGATTTCCGGAGACCGGCGGATGGGGATACGCCCAGTTTGACTATGACCCGACATCGGCCACGTATACGGCCGACAAAGCTGGCACCCCCAGTTGCGGGCAAGTGTGCCATGTGAAAGTAAAGGCGAAGGATTACGTCTTCCATCCGTACCAGGAGCGATGATCTGTGAGCGATGGCGAATGGAGAAACACCCAGCCGAAACGGAGTCCTGTATGAGCCAGGTACAAGTCGAGCAGAAGACCTACCAGATGCCGCCCAAGGAGGGGTTTACCATCGCGCACTTCATCACCGTCGCCGACGTCGACCGATCGCTGCGCTTCTACGAAAAGGTCTTTGGCGGCCGCGTTTTGAGCAGAGGCGACAACAAGGGCGCCCCCGGGTACATCCAGATCGCCAACACATGGCTCATTGTCAACGTCGGGGGCGGGCCGACCCCCGACAAGCCATCGGTAACGCTCAGCGTGCTCGCCGACCCCAATAAGGTCGACAGCTTCATGAATATCCGCGTTGCCGATATCCAGGCATGCTATCAACTATGGAAAAGTCGAGGAGCCGAGTTCATTACGGAGCCGAAGGACAAATACGGCGAGACCCGCTGCTATATCCGTGATCCTGATGGTTACCTCATCGAAGTTGGGCAAAGCAAACCGGAGTTCGCTTACGGCTGAAATCGCGGCCGACCCTCGAAGAGTCGCGCGGTGACGGCCCCGAAGATGAAACCGCCGACGTGCGCAGCGTACGCCACCCCACCAGAAGGCTGTTCAGTGACCGCGCCGAGACTGAAGAACTGAGTGAGAAACCATACCCCGATCAGGAGCACCGCCGGTATATAGGTGACGTTGACGAACACCAGGATTACGAGTAGCGATCGAATCTGGTCGCGAGGGTAGGTCACCAGGAATGCTCCCATGACGGCCGCAATTGCGCCGCTTGCACCCAGGGTGGGCACTGTCGATGCTGGGGAAGCTGCGACCTGCGCCAGCATGGCCGCCAGACCCCCGAGCAGGTAGAAGGCCAGATACCGCGCCGGGCCCATGAGGTCCTCGACCTCGGGTCCGAAGGCCCAGAGGAAGACCATGTTGCCGATGATGTGCAGCCAGCTGGCGTGCAGGAACATGGCCGTCAAGATCGTGTAGAGATGGCGCCCGGACGCGATGTCGGCCGGGATGGCCGTCCAATGGGCTACGAACTGATCTCCCAGTGCGAGTTCAAGGACAAAGCAAAGCACGTTGAGCGCAATGATCGCGAGCGTGACCCGTGGGAATCGGGTTGGACGCCGGGACGCGTCGCTGAGTGGGATTACGGCGGCCAAAACGGCTCCGTGAGCGCCTGCTGAAATCTACGAGTCTGCGCGCCTCGCGTGATCACTACATGAGCCGGCCCACGGCTTTTCGCATCCGGAAGGCCAGAATCAACAGGAGCACTCCGAAAACGATAGCGTAGAAGCCGAGCATCCAGAGCACGCCGAGCGCGCCCGCCCCCGGACGGGCCGCAATCAGCACGCCAAATGCGACCGAGACCAGACCCGCTAGCAGCAGTAGCCACTCGTTGTCGATCTCCTTGCGCAGCCGGATGGCGGCAACGATCTCCAGAACGCCGGTGGCGATAGCCCAGATCGCTATATAGAAGAGTAGGGCGAGCGCCGTGACGCCCGGGGCAATGAAGGTCAGGATGCCGACGCCGATTCCCACCAGCCCGCCAAGCAGCAGCAGCCACCAGGATTCGTTGTCCTTGGGGCCGGCGATCGCTGTCCAGAGAGCAAAGATACCGTCCACCAGGCAGTAAGCGCCGAAGAGCAACACCAGCGCGGCAAGCGAGATTGCCGGCTCCAGCCACAAGGTGAGACCGAAGAGGACAGCGATGATGCCGCGCAGGAGCAGCAGCCACCAGCTGCGGCGAAGAATGGTGGAAAAATGTCCGACGACGCCGTTCATGACTCGCTCCCCCGATGTGAGTGTTAGTTGTGGTGCGTTATGCGCGCGAACGAGAAAAGTATCGGGCAGAGAGCTTCGGAATTCAATTGAGCCATCTATTGGTGCAAAGATGCCATCAACTCGCGAACGAGCTGACCGCGACGCTCCGCTTCTCTTCCCGTGAACCCTCGTAGCAAAACCGTGGGCTACGGCGCGGGCAGCGGTTGCGCTCGAGCTGAAGTTGAGTCACCGGAGCGCGGGCCGGCACTGCAATCGCGTCCAAGCAGCCCCTTAGGGCAGGCGCGCGCGCCTGATGAAGGGAATAGCATCAACCAAAGCTGCGGAATTTGGTTGTGCCGGCGGACGGGGGAATCCAACATGAAGACTGAGCACGAGCAGAACGCCCAGGCTTTGCCTTGGGATCTCGAGGAGGTTCCGCCGGGTATCGACCGACGCTCGTTCCTCATGCGCAGCGTCGTCATCAGCGCCGCATCGCTGATGACTGGGCGCGCGCTGACCCCGGAGGCCCGCGCCGCCACCGCCGCCGCACCGTCCAAACCGCAGTGCCAGCTGTCGCCAAGCCTCTACGTAGTAAAGGAGGCCAAGGGCCCGGTGATGACGACGGTCGAGGAGTTCTACAAGGTGGGTCCCGGCCCCTCGAGCTCGCACACCATCGGTCCGATGCGCATCACGTACGACTTCTATCAGCGCTGCGCGAAGCTGCCCAAAGAGAAGCTCGATGAGGCGACGGCACTGAAGGTGAACCTGTTCGGCAGTCTCAGCTCCACCGGCAAGGGTCACGGCACCGAGCGCGCCGCGCTTGCCGGGCTCGTCGGCAAGGAGCCGGCAACGGTGGAGCCGGCATTTCTCGACGGGCTCGCAGCGAACCCCGACCAGAGTTTCCCGGTGAAGCTCGGCGACAAGACCATCGACGTTTCGCTCAAGGACATCATCTACGACAAGACCAAGGGTGACTTCCCGCATCCCAACACCATGACCTGCCGGCTGATGGCCGGCGACAAGGTGCTGCTCGAGCAGGAGTATTACTCGGTAGGCGGTGGCTTCATCGAGTGGAAGGGCTACCAGCCGCCGAAGAAGGGTCAGCCTAAGTACCCGTACGCGACCATGAAGGAGCTCCAGGCCCACGCGGAGAAGAACAATTTGCCCATCTCGGGTGTCGTCCTCGCCAACGAGGTGGCCGTTTCTGGCAAGAGCGAGGCCGAAGTGCTGGCGTTTGTCGACAAGATCCAGAACGCCATGATCAACATCGTGAAGGCGGGGCTCGCTGCGCCCGAGGGCACGCTCCCTGGACCCATCAAACTGAAGACCAAGGCGAGCGATGTCTACAAGCGCGCGGTACAGGACAAGTTCGAGCGCGAGCAGGGCATTGGGGTCGTGTCGGCCTACGCGCTCGCGGGCTCCGAGGAGAACGCCCGCGGGCACCTGGTGGTGACGGCGCCGACGGGTGGCTCGGCGGGTGTGATGCCCGCAGTCGTCTACGCGCTCGGGGAAGGCGGCCGCAAGGCACCCAAAGACAAGATCAGCCGCGGCATGCTGGCCGCGGTCGGCATCGGCTATCTCTGCAAGCACAACGCGACGCTCGCCGCTGCGGAGGGCGGGTGTCAGGCGGAGATCGGCGTGGCCTCGGCGATGGCTGCGGCCATGATTGCGGAAGTGATGGACCAGCCGCCCCAGGTGGTGGCCAATGCCGCGGAATCTGCGCTCGAGCACCACCTCGGCATGACCTGCGATCCGGTCGCGGGCTTCGTGCAGATTCCGTGTATCGAGCGCTGCGCTTATGGTGCGGTCAAGGCCTGGACCGGCTACATGATCGCGAGCAACGAGATCCCGGCCAACCGCCGCGTCGATTTCGACCAAACGGTCACCGCCCTGGCGCTCACCGCGAAGGACATGAACCCGAAGTACAAGGAGACCTCCGAGGGCGGACTCGCGCTTTCGGTCACGCTGTGCTGATTTCCGCGCTGGTGCGAAAAGCCCGCTGAGGCAGGTCATGAAGAGTGCGGCAGGGACCGCGACGCTCGCCTGGCTGATGGCGGCGATCTATTACTTCTATCAGTACGCGCTGCGCTCGGCTCCCGCGGTGATGATGCCGGAGCTGTCTGCCGCCTTCGGGCTCACCGCCACCGGGGTGGCCTCGCTTGCCGGACTCTTCTATTACGGGTACTCGCCGTTCAGCCTGGTGGCGGGCGTCGCGCTCGATCGCTGGGGACCGCGCCGCGTCATGCCCATCGGGGCGGCGGCGGTTGGCATTGGTGCGCTGCTGTTCGCGAGCGGTAACGGTGCGATGGCGAGTACCGGCCGGCTGGTGCAGGGCGCGGGCGGCGTGTTCGCGCTGGTGGGGGCCGCCTACATTGCGATCAAGGGCTTTCCGGCCTCGCGCGCAGCAACCTTGATCGGCGCCACGCAGATGTTCGGCATGGCAGGCGGGTTTGCGGGACAGTTTGCGGTTGGGCCCGCGATCGCCTCGGGACTGTCCTGGAGCAGTTTCTGGATGGTCATGGGGGTCATTGGCCTGGTGATCGCCGCGGTGCTGCTCGTGTTGCTGCCGCGATCCAGGGAGGCGGGGCAGAGCGCGAATTGGCTGGGGGAGGCCGGCAGGGCGCTTGCCACGGTGTTCTCCAATCCGCAGTCCATCATGTGCGGACTCATCTCGGGTCTCATGTTCATCCCAACCACGATCTTCGACATGACGTGGGGAGTTCGCTACCTGCAGGAAGCTCATACCTTCGACTACGGCGAAGCGGTGCTGCGCTCCTCGATGGTGCCCTTGGGGTGGATCATCGGTTGCCCGCTACTCGGCTATGCGTCCGACAAGATCGGCCGCAGAAAGCCCGTGGTCGCGGTCGCCTGTGCAGTGCTGCTCGCCTGCCTGGCGTGGATCCTGTTCGGGCCGCACGAGATGCTGCCACCGTACGTCGTCGGCCTCGTCACGGGCGTGGCATCCGGGGCGGCTATGCTCCCCTATACGGTCATCAAGGAAGCGAACCCGGCGAACATGAGCGGCACCGCGACCGGAGTGGTCAATTTTCTCAACTTCACGCTGAGTGCGCTGCTCGGCCCGGTGTTCGCTACGCTGCTGACGCAGGCCTCCGGCGGCGCGGCCGAGCGCACGCTCGAGCACTACCAGGCGGCGTTCCACTACATGCTCTACGGCGTCGCGCTGGCCTTGATCCTGACACTGTTGCTTCGCGAAACGGGACCGGCCGCCCGGCACGAGCCGCAGGCTGCTGCGGGCTGACGTAGGAGCTTCGATGAACCGCGAATCCGGCAAGTACGAGCAACTGCTGGCGCGCTGCAAGGCGCTTGCACCGGTGCCGACGGCGGTGGTGCATCCCTGCGAGGTGACGGCTCTCGCCGGCGCCGTCGAAGCGGCTGCCGCCGGGCTCATCCGACCGATCTACGTCGGGCCCGCGGCGCGCATCGCCGAGGTGGCAGCGAAGGGGGGCGTCAATCTTGGGAGCGCTGAAGTGATCGACGCCCCGCACAGTCACGGCGCCGCTGCGCAGGCGGTCGCGCTGGTGCGCGAAGGCAAGGCCGAGCTCCTCATGAAGGGGAGCCTCCATACCGATGAGCTGCTCGGTGCAGTGGTGGCGCGTGAATCGGGCCTGCGGACCGGGAGGCGCATCAGCCACGTGTTCATCATGGACGTGCCGACCTACCACAAGGTGCTCGTCGTTACCGACGGCGCCATCAACATCGCGCCGACGCTCGACGACAAGGTGGATATCTGCCAGAACGCCATCGATCTGGCCATCTCGCTCGGGGTGAAACCACCCAAAGTCGCGCTGCTCGCAGCCGTCGAGACCGTGACCTCGAAGATGCCGGCGACCATCGATGCGGCGGCACTGTGCAAGATGGCCGAGCGCGGCCAGATCACGGGGGCGCTGCTTGACGGGCCGCTCGCCTTTGACAACGCGATCAGCGCCGAGGCCGCGCGCACCAAGGGCATCAAGTCGGAGGTTGCCGGCGACCCGGACATCCTCCTGGTGCCGGATCTCGAGGCCGGCAACATCCTTGCCAAGCTCCTGTCCTTCCTCGCCAATGCGGACAGCGCGGGCCTGGTGCTCGGAGCGCGTGTGCCCATCATCCTTACCAGCCGTGCCGACAGCGTGCGGGCGCGCATCGCGAGCTGCGCGGTGGCGATGGTGGCGGCGCACGCCCGCCGGGCTGCGGCCGGCGGGTTGAAGTCGTGAGCGGACGCCGCGACGCGGAGGTCGGACATGACTGAGCTCCTGCTGGTGCTCAACGCCGGCTCCTCCAGCCTCAAGTTCGCGGTCTTTGAGACCGCAGGCGAGCCGTGGCCTGTGCGCGCGCGCGGCCAGGTGGAGGGAATCGGCACCGCGCCACGCATGTCGGCCAGCGATGGCAGCGGGGCCGAGATCCCCACGCACGCGACGCCCAGCTCGATCCGTGACGCGCGCGCGGCGCTCACCCACGTGGCGGACTGGCTGCGCTCGAGCTTCGGTGGGGGGCGGGTGGTCGGAGTCGGACATCGCGTCGTGCACGGCGGCGCGCGCTACGCAGGTCCGGTGCGGGTGACGCCGGAGGTGATGGCCGCGCTGCGCGAGCTCGTACCGCTTGCACCGCTGCACCAACCGTACAACCTCGCGGCGATCGAGGCGGTGACGGAGCGGCTGCCCGCGGTGCCGCAGGTAGCGTGCTTCGATACCAGCTTTCACCGCGGCCAGAGCGAGCTGGCAGAGCTGGTGCCTCTCCCCGAGGACATTCGCCGCCGCGGCGTGCAGCGCTACGGCTTTCACGGCCTGTCCTACGAGTACATCGCCTCGGTGCTGCCGCAGGTGGCGCCGTCGATCGCGCGTGGTCGCGTCATCGTCGCGCACCTGGGAAGCGGCGCGAGCCTGTGCGCGTTGCGCGAGGGCAAGAGCGTGGAGTGCACATTTGGCTTCACCGCGCTCGATGGGCTCTGTATGGGCACACGTCCCGGCGCCCTCGATCCCGGGGTGGTGCTGTATCTCTTTCAGGAGCTCGAGCTCAAGCCGAAAGACGTCGAGGCGATTCTCTACAAGAAATCGGGCCTGCTCGGCATATCGGGGGCCAGCAACGACATGCGTGACCTGCTCAAGAGCAGCGAACCCAAGGCGAAGCTGGCTGTGGACTATTTCATCTATCAGGCGGCAAAGCAGGCCGGCGCGCTCGCCGCGGTACTCGGCGGGATCGATGGCCTGGTCTTTACCGCCGGCATCGGCGAGAACTCGGTCGAGATCCGCGAGCGGCTCGCGAAAGCCTGCGCCTGGCTAGGCATCGAGCTCGACCCGGACGCGAATGCCGGCAACGCAACCCGCATCTCGAGCGCGAAGAGCGAAGTGTCGGCGTGGCGTATTCCGACCAACGAGGAGCTGATGATCGCCCGGCACACCGGGCAGGCGCTTGGGCTCAAGGCGGCCGTGCCGGGCCGAAGCACCTATATATAGGAGTTGGACATGGCAGCTACCACTCCCCTGAAACCCGCCAGCGGTGCGACCGGCGCGCCCTGGGGCGGCTTCAACCCCGGGCTCTGGCAGAAGGAAGTCGACGTTCGTGACTTCATCCAGCAGAACTACACCCCCTACGAAGGCGACGGCGCATTCCTGAAACCCGCGACTGCGCGCACCAAGCGCATCTGGGAGAAGCTCCAGGCGCTGTTCATCGAGGAGCGGCGCAAGGGAGTGCTCGATGTCTCGCAGATCCCGAGCTCGATCACCGCGCACGCCCCCGGTTACATCGATCGCGACAACGAGATCATCGTCGGTCTGCAGACCGAGGCGCCGCTGAAGCGCGCCATCATGCCGAACGGCGGGTTCCGCCTGGTGCAGAGCGCCCTCAAGACCTACGGCTACGAGCCCGATCCCAAGGTGGTCGAGATCTTCACCAAGTACCGCAAGACCCACAACGATGCGGTATTCGATGCCTACACGGCCGAGATCCGGCGCTGCCGCAGCTCGCACGTGCTCACCGGGCTGCCGGACGCCTACGGGCGCGGCCGCATTATCGGCGACTACCGCCGGGTGGCGCTCTACGGCGTGGCGCGCCTCATCGTGCAGAAGCAGGAAGAGAAGAGTGCGCTCGATGCCCAGCCGTCCAGCGAGTCCATCATCCGCGACCGCGAGGAGCTCGCGGAGCAGATCCGCTCGCTCGAAGAGCTGCAGGTGATGGCGAAGAACTACGGCTTCGACATCTCGCGCCCGGCAGCGAACGGCACCGAGGCGGTGCAGTGGCTCTATTTCGGCTA
>Ga0126373_10004056_pt1 | contig 11120 bp, 9 predicted proteins | sample PanSoiMetPlot_11_FD_92545 | JGI IMG/M metagenome (GOLD analysis project Ga0126373, IMG submission 92545) | Tropical forest soil microbial communities from Panama - MetaG Plot_11 | ecosystem: Environmental > Terrestrial > Soil > Tropical forest > Bulk soil | place: Panama | collected 2016-02-17
CGCCGCCGGTTGGCATCAGCACGAGCGCGTCGCCGCCGCCGATGACGTGCTCGATGATCTCCTGCTGCGCACCGCGGAACGAGTCGTACCCGAACACCCGCCGCAGGACCTCGATCGCAGCACTAGCCGGCGCCTCGACAGTCACCGGGCCAGTCTAGGAGCGGCTACCGTCAAATCAGCCGTAGTTGGGCTCGACCGAGGCGGCGGCTAGCACGGTGACCGCGCGGAAGCACCTGATCGCCTCGGCCATGGTCGGCAGGGTGAACGCCACGGTGCGCGGCCCGATCGCGCTGACTCCGGGGATCGCCGTGCAGGCGCCGACCGGCTGAGTGGCGTCGAAGTCCACCTCGTAGGTGAACGGGCCGGCGGGCGGCTCTGCCCTGGCCGCCGACGACAGCGACGCGGCCGCTGCCCGCTTGATCTCGGCCGCGGTCACCGGCGGCGGCAGGCACTGCGCCGTGTACCTGTCCACGCACCGCTTCACCGCGACCAGCTTCGCGCCCGGGGCCCATCCGGCGGCGTCGGCGCAGGTCAGATCGTCGCCTGTGACCAGCACGACCGGCACGCCGAACTCGGCCGCGAGCATCGCGTTCATCCGGCCCTCGCTGGCCCGGCCGCCGTTGATCCGCACCCCGAGCACGGTCTGGCCAAGGTAGGTGTGCGACAGCACGCCCTGCTCCCCCGCGCCCGCGTGGTAACCGACGAACGCCACAGCATCGACCCCAGAGTCGATGCCTTCCATCATTCCGAAAATCTTGTGGGTGCCGATGATCGCGACCGCACGCCGGTCGAGGTCACCGATCAGCAGGTTCCGCTTGTCCGCGTGCGCCTCGTTGACGATGACCTCGTCGGCACCGGCGGCACAGAACCCGTCAACGGCGGCGTTGACGTCACCGGTCAGCATCACGCGGAAGTACTCCCAGCGCGCGGATCCTGGCCTGACGTCGTCCGGGCAGGTAACCCCGGTCACTCCCTCCATGTCGGCGGAGATGAGAACTCGCATGGCTCGATACCTCCTAATCCCAGGTCACCATATGTCCGGGCGGGTCGGCAGACACAGGGACCGCTCGGCCGGCCGGTACTCGCTCTGTTCCTGAGCCAAGCGCATACTGCGTGATGTGATGGACGCTGCACCCATCGACCGGGCACGGCTGGCCGAGCTGACGGCGCGAGAGCGGGCGCAGTACGCGGTCGGCCACCCGGCTTCGATGCGGGCGTTCGAAGCCGCCGGGCGGCATCTGCTCGGCGGCGTGCCGATGACCTGGATGCGGATGTGGCCGGGCGGGTTCCCGCTCTACCTGGCGACGGCGCACGGCGCGCGGGTCACCGACATCGACGGGAACATCTTCGCGGACTTCAGCCTCGGCGACACCGGCGCGATGGCCGGGCACTCCCCGGCCCAGGTGCAGGCAGCGGTGGCCGAGCGGTACGGCGAGCTTGGCGGCGCGACCGCGATGCTGCCCACGGTCGACGCCGCGTGGGTGGCGGCCGAGCTGCAGCGCAGGTTCGGCGCGGCGCACTGGAGCTTCACGCTGTCGGCAACGGACGCCAACCGGTGGGCGCTGCGGATCGCGCGGCAGCTCACCAGGAGGCCCAAGATCGCCGTGTTCAGCTACTGCTACCACGGCAGCGTCGACGAATCGGTCATCATCTCGACGCCGAATGGGCCTGCAAGCAGGCCGGGCAATACCGGAGCGCCGGTTGACCCGGTTCTCACGTCGCGGGTCGTCGAGTTCAATGACATCGACGCGCTCGAGCGCGAGCTGGCAGCTAGCGACGTGGCCGCCCTGCTGATGGAGCCCGCGATGACCAACATCGGCATCGTGCTTCCTGACTCCGGTTACCTGGCCGCGGTCAGGCTGGTGACCCGCGAGTACGGGACGCTGCTGATCAACGACGAGACTCACACGTTCAGCGCCAGTCCAGGCGGCTGCACGCAGGCGTGGGGACTCGACCCCGACATCGTGACGATCGGCAAGTCGATCGGCGGCGGGATCGCGTCAGGCGCGTTCGGCCTCTCCGCCCCGCTGGCAGAGCAGATCATGGCCGACGAAACCGCCGACCTGATCGACACCGGCGGGATCGGCGGCACGCTTGCAGGCAACGCGCTGTCGGTCGCCGCGATGCGCGCGACGCTCGAGCACGTGCTCACCGATGACGCCTTCGAAGTGATGATCGGCCTCGGCGACCGGTACGCCGCCGGCATCGCCCAGGCCATCGAGAGTCGCGGGCTGCCGTGGAACGTCGTCAGGCTGGGCGCCCGCGCCGAGTACCGGTTCTGCCCCAGGCCGCCGCGCACCGGCGGCGAGTCGCACGCCGCCGCCGATCCTGCGCTCGATGACTACCTGCACCTGTATCTGGCCAACCGCGGCGTGCTGCTCACCCCGTTCCACAACATGGCGCTGATGTGCCCGGCGACGACCGACGCCGATGTTGACGCGCATACCGCGCTGTTCGCTGCGGCCGCGGACGACCTGATCGGCTAGCCAAGGGGGCGGCCAGTGGGGAACGTGCTGAGCCAGGACACAGAGCGCCAGCTAGCCAGGCAGCTGTTCAACAGAACATGGGAGCTGATCGAGAGCCAGGACCGGACAGCCGAGCAGGACCAGATGATGCTCGTGACTGCCTGCGCGGCCTATCTGCACTGGGACGCGGTCGGCACTGAGGAGAACAGGGCGATCGCCAACTGGCAGATCGCGCACGTGGCTAGCCTGCTTGGGTACGGCGACCTCGCGCTCAGCCACGCGACCTCGGCGCTCGGCCGGGTGCGGGCCGCCGGGCTGCCCGCCTGGCTACACGCTTCGGCGCTCGAGGCACTAGCCCGCGCGCACGCGGCGGCAGGCAACCAGGCCCAGCGCGACTCCTACCTCAAGCAGGCGATCGAGGCCGTTGCGGTTGTCGTCGACGCCGAGGAACGCCAGCTGATCTCGGCCCAGATCGCCACCGTGCCGCGCGCTGCTGGCGAGTTAAGGCTAGGTCCCGCTCGCACCAGTGGGAGGCGGGGCGAGCAACGCGTCGTCGAAGTGAATGCGCTCGATCGGCTGGCCGACCTTGGTGAGCACCGTGATCGTATGGCGGACCATGGCGGCCGGGCCCGCCACGTACGCCTCGCACTCGGCGTTCGGCAGGTACCTGGCCGCGACCTGGCCGACGTCGCCTCGCATGCCGCGATAGCCGCGATCAGCCGAGATCACCGGGTAAACCCGAAGCCAGGGGTAGGACTCGGCGAGCTGCCACAGGTCCTTCATGTCGTATAGCTCCGCTTCGCGCCGCGCGCCGCAGAACAGCAAGACATGCCGGCGGCTCCGCGCCGCCGCCTCGGCGAAGGCGACCTCCTCGGCGATGGCCTTCAGCGGCGCCAGGCCTGTACCGCCCGCTACGCAGATCAGGTCTCGCTTGCTGGCCAGCCCGAGCGACATGCTGCCGGCCGCCGGGCCGACAACGATGGTGTCACCGACTCTCGTATGGTCGACGAGCGCCGTGCTGACCCAGCCTCCGGGCACCGCCTTGACGTGGAACCTGAGCAGGCCGTCCTCGCGCGGCCGGCAGGCGACCGAATACGGCCGCCACACCCTGGGCCAGCGCTCGGTCTGCACCGTCACATGCTGACCAGCCTGGTATGGCAGCGGCTGGCTGGTCTCCACGGTCAGCACCGCGATGCGGTGGCTGCGCTTTTCGTGCGCCACCACCTGCGCGGTCCAGTACGCGGGCGTCCTGGCGCTTGCTTCCTCGGCCGCGTTGATCATCAGCCTCGCCACCGACTCGAACGCGCTCATCCAGGCTCGCTCGGCTTGCGGGGTAAAGGCCGGTCCTGCGAAGGCGCGGAGCGTGGCGATCAGTGCGTTGCCGACCGGCGGGTACATCGCAGGCCGCACCAGGTACTTGCGGTGATCGACACCGAGCTGCGCGACATAGGCCGCCATCTCCGCCGACCGGGTCATGCCTTGCACGATTGTCGTGAGCGCCACGAAAAAGCGGTCGCGCTGGGTGTCCATCGCCGGCGGAAAGAGATCGCGCAACTCAGGATTGGTGGTGAAGAGCCAGCCGTAAAAGTACGCAGCGGCGTCGTCACCGCCCGCGGCTAGGCACGCGAACGTCTCGGTGAGAGCGGTCAGCGCCAGATCGGCATCCTGTTCGGGCAGTTCCCTCAGGCCTCCTCCCCCGCCAGATAGCATGGCTGGGCCACCGGGCTCTGTCCTATCACGCAATGGTGCGGCCTGCCCGGAAATGACAGGAGCGTCCGAATGCGTTTTGCCGTCAAGACTCGCCCTGAGCACCAGACTTGGGCGCAAATGCGCGAAATATGGCTCGCGGCCGACAAGATCGAGCTATTCGAATCGGCGTGGAACTGGGATCACTTCTACCCGCTCACCGGGGACCTGACCGGCCCCAACTTCGAGGGCTGGACCATGCTGGCCGCGATGGCTGAGGCGACGAGCAGGATCAGGATCGGCTGCCAGGTCACAGGAATGATCTACCGCCATCCGGCCGTGCTCGCCAACATGGCCGCGACGGTCGACATCATCTCCGCCGGCCGGCTCGAGCTCGGTGTCGGCGCGGGATGGAACCAGATGGAGTGCGACGCCTACGGCATCGACCTGCCGCCGCTGCGTGAGCGATTCGACCGGTTCGACGAAGGCGTCGAGGCCATCGTCGGGCTACTCAGCCAGCCCACGACCACGCTTGATGGCCGTTACGTCAAGCTCACCGATGCGCGCTGCGAGCCCAAGCCGGTGCAGCGGCCGCATCCGCCGATCGCGATCGGCGGGCGCGGCAAGAAGCGGACGCTGCGGACCACGGCCCGCTGGGCGCAGCACTGGAACGCGATCAGCGCCAGCGCCGAGGAATGGCGTGAGCTGCGAGACGTTCTCGTCGCGCACTGCGCGGATCTCGGCCGCGACCCGGCCGAGATCACCTGCTCGGTGAACGTCAGGCTCGACTCGGCCAGCGACATCGACTCGGCAGTGGCGACGGCGGCCGCGTACCGTGACGCCGGAGCCGACATGGCCGTGGTCGGCCTGCCAGAAGGCGCGCCGCCATCGCTGCTCGACCAGCTTGCCGACCGGCTCGCCCCGCTGGCCGCCGGAGCGCCATGACCGCGGTCGTGGACATCTACACCGACGGCGCCTGCAGCGGCAACCCGGGGCCAGGCGGGTGGGGAGCACTGCTCAGCTACGGGTCGCGTTCCAAGGAGATCTGCGGCGGCGAGGCGGCCGGCACCACCAACAACCGGATGGAGCTGATGGCGGCGATCGCCGCGCTCGAGGCGCTGACCCGCCCTTCCGTGGTGCGGTTGCACACCGACAGCGTCTACCTGCGCAGCGGGATCATCTCGTGGCTGCCGAAGTGGAAGCTCAATGGATGGCGGACCTCGGACAAGAAGCCGGTGAAGAACGCCGACCTGTGGCAGCGACTCGATGCCGCCACGGCTCGGCATCAGGTGCAGTGGCTATGGGTGAAAGGGCACGCGGGCGACCCGGGCAACGAGCGTGCCGACGCCCTGGCCAACCAGGGCATGCGCGAGGCCGTGGCCGCTGGAGCTTCTGGCCGGTGAGCGGTCGGCTAGCCCTCCTCGAGCACCGACGCCAAGATCCCGACTCCGGTCACCAGGGCCGGGCTGTCCGCCTCGGCGTAGCTGAGCCGAAGGTAAGAGGCGGGCGGCTCACCAGCGAAGCACATCCGCCCTGGACCGACAATCAGGCCCGCTGAGGCGGCCCGCGTCACGAGGTCGGGCTCTGAGCAGGACTCAGGCAACCGCAGCCACACGTGCACGCCGCCGGTCGGCATGATGAACAGTTCACAGTGCGGCAGCTTGGCGTTGATGGCGCCGACGAGCGCGTCGCGACGCTCACGCAACGCCCGCCTGAGGCTCCCCAGGTGTCTTGACCAGCCTGGAGCCGTCAGCACGTCGAGCGCGATCTGCTGCAGCACGGGAGCGACAAACAGGTCATCGCTGATCCGGCCCCGGCGCAGCCTGACCAGGGCAGGGCCGCGCGCGGCCAGGCCGGCCACCCGCAGGCCGGGAGCGATCGGCTTGCTGACCGACCTGAGATAGATGACGTGGCCGTCGTCGTCCATGCTTGCGAGCGGCGGCGGCGAAGGCTGACCCAGATCGAAGTCGCGCATCCAGTCATCCTCGATCAGGAAGGCGCCACGGGAGACGACGGCGTCGAGCACTTCCTGGCGGCGATCGCGGCGCAGCACCGTCCCTGCCGGGTTGGAGTACCTCGGCTGCAGGTACACGAGCTTGGCGCTGGTCCGCACCAGCGCGTCGGACAGCGCCTGCGGCTGTACGCCGTCCCGATCGCCAGGTACAGGCACCAGCCGGAGGCCAGCACCGCGCGCGGCCGCGAGCGCGCCCACGTAGGTGGGCGACTCGACGATGAGGGGATCACCTGGCCCGGCCAGATGCCGGAACGCGGCGGACAACGCGGCCTGGCCCCCCGGCGTGATGAGGACGTTCTGCGCGGTCAGCGCCGCACCGGTCTCCGCCGCGAAGTGCGCGCGCAGTTCGGTGAGTCCCTGAGCAGGCAGCCGGTTCCAAGCCTGGGGCCGGCGCGCGGCCCTGGTCGCGGCGGCCGCGAGCAAGCCAAGTGGCTGCAGCCGCTCGTCGAGAAAGCCGCTCGCCATCGAGATCGCATCGGCGGGAGACGGTGTCACCATCCGCTCAAGGTCAGCGCCGAGACCGATCCTGGTGCCGAGCGCCAGCGTCTGCCAGGCCACGTCGGCCGGCGCCGTGGCCACCCGGCGCGGCGCCGTGTAAGTGCCGCTGCCCGGCCGAGTCTCGACCAGGCCGCGCCTGGTCAGGTCGGCAAGCACTCGTCGCACGGTGGCCGGACCAAGACGGTAGCGCTCCTGGAGGTCTCGATAGGAAGGCAGTCGACTCTCCGGCGGTAGCGCCTTGATGAGGCGTTCCAGGCTGACCTGCGCTGCACCCGAATTGCTATCATCATTCATGAGAGCCAATAGAAGCACTTCTGTGCCGAATACGAAAGCGGCACCGCTCGCGAAGGCGGCACCGCTCGCGCTCGGGATGCTCGGCGTCATCTGCTTCAGCCTGACCTTCCCGGCGACGACCGCGGCTGAGAGATCGTTCAGCCCGCTTATCGTCGGCGCCGGCCGGTCGGTGATCGCCGCCGCGGTGGCGGCGGCCATTCTCGCCTGGCGGCGCGAGTCACTGCTACCGCCGCGCCAGATCATCGGGCCAATGCTCGTGATCGCGGCGACGGTCGGAATTGGCTTCGGATTGCTCTCGGCCATCGCGCTTCGCCAGGTGGACAGCGTGCACGTGGCCGTGATCGCCGGCCTAATCCCCGCAGCCACCGCGGGAATGGCCGCCTGGCGAGGCGGCGAGCGGCCGAGCCGCGGCTACTGGGCCGCGCTGGCTCTTGGGCTCGCCGCGGTGATCGCCTTCGCGGTGATCGAGGGCGGTGGCCGGCTGCGCACAGCCGACCTGCTCATACTCGTCGCGATCGCGGTAGCGGGATGCGGCTACGCCGAGGGCGGCATGCTTGCCAGAGACTTCGACGGCTGGCGGGTGATCTGCTGGGGAGTCATCGTGGCGCTGCCCGTCAGCCTGCCAGTCACCGTCGTCGCGGTGGCGCAGGCGCCGCCAAGGCACGTCGGCGCCGCGGCCGTGCTTGGGCTCGGCTGGGTCGGCGTCGTGTCCATGTGCCTTGGCTTCTTCGCCTGGTACCAGGGCATGGCGCGCGGCGGTGTGGCCACGATCGGGAAACTGCAGCTCGCGCAGCCAGCGCTCACACTCGGCTGGTCGGCGCTGCTGCTCGGCGAGCACGTCGGCGTGCTGAGCGGCGCGGCAGCCGCCGTCGTCATCGCCGCGGCGGCGATCGGCAGGAATGCCAAGGTGGGCCGGCCGGCTAAGGCACAACACGCCAGGGCCGACTCCAGCCAGGTAAACGACCAGGTCAGCGCCGTGATGTGACTCATGTGTCAGTTCTGGCGAGCCTACAAACCAGATCTGCGGGCAGAATGATCCCATGCAACCTTTGCATTTGCGTGCGATCGGGCTGGTATCCGCCGCAGCGCTGCTGACTATAGGCCCAGCGCTCGCTGGATGCAGCAGTAACTCGACTGCGCCAAGCCCGCCAGCGAGCACGCCGGGCAACTCCCCCGCAACGTCGAGTTCGCCACCCGCTAACTCGTCCGAGCCCACCTCCGGTGCCGCTGCGATCTCGGCGATCGAGGCGAACTGGACGAAGTTCTTCAACGCCAAGACCCCGACGCCGCAGCGCATTGCGCTGCTCGAGAACGGGCAGAAGTTCGCTCCGGTGATCGAGGCGCAGGCCGGCTCGACGCTGGCACGGCTCGCGACCGCGAAGGTCACGCACGTCACGCTGACCGGCACGAGCCAGGCCTCGGTCACCTACAGCATTCTCGTAGGCGGCAAGACCGGGCTGGGCGGTCAGCCAGGCGTGGCCGTCTACCAGGACGGCGTGTGGAAGGTCGGCGACACCAGCTTCTGCGGCCTGCTGAAGCTTGAGAACGGCAACAGCACCAAGCACCTGTTCGCCGGCTGCAAGGGCCTCGTGTAAGTGACCGGGACCACCGTCACGGCCGCCGGAGCGCCGGCGGAGGTGCAACGACGCTCGATCGCGCTGGCGACGCTGTGCACCGTGCTATTCCTGACGTTCCTCGACACGACGATCGTCAGCGTGGCGCTCGCCAGCATTCAGACCACGCTGGCGGCAGGCGTCTCCGCGCTGCAATGGGTAGTCGGCGCCTACGCGCTGACTTTCGCCAGCGCGATGCTGATATTCGGAATGATCGGTGACCAGTTCGGTCGCAAGAAGGTCATGCTCGTCGGGGTAGGTGTCTACTGCTTCGGCGCGCTGCTGTGCGCGCTGGCGATGACGATCTCGAAAGGCTCAGCGCTCCCGCTGCTGCTCGCCGGCCGGGCCGTGATGGGCCTCGGGGCGGCGGCCAGCGAGCCTGGCACGCTGTCCATGCTGCGCCACATCTACACCGACTACCAGGAGAGAAACCGCGCGCTCGGAGTGTGGGCAGCGGTGTCCGGGCTGTCACTCGCGCTTGGCCCTGTCATCGGGGGCGCGCTGGTCGGCGTCTGGGATTGGCGCGCCATCTTCTGGTTCGACGTGACGTTCGGAGTGGCCGCGTTCGCCGCCGGGGTCGTATTCCTGCCAGAGAACGCCGACCGTGATGCCAGGAGCATCGACATCGCCGGCGGCGTCTTCGGCGCCGCCGCGCTCGCGACACTGATCTTCGCGGTCATCGACGCGGAGACCTCGGGCTTCTCCTCCCCCGGCGTGATCGCGCTGTTCTGCCTCAGCGCGCTGTCGGCGGTCGCATTCATCTGGCGTGAGAGCCGGGCCGCTCACCCGTTGCTCGATGTCAGGTTCCTCAAGGTAGCCAGGTTCTCCACGCCGAACGTCGTCGCGTTCTGCACCTACTTCGCGACGTTCGCGATCTTCTTCTTCACCGCCCTCTACCTGGTCGAGGTAGCCGGATTCAATGGCTACCAGATCACCGAGGTCTTCCTGCCGATGACGGCGCTGATGATCGCCGCCTCGGTGTTCGCCGGACGCTCGGCCGCCATCATCGGCATCCGCTGGCTGCTGGTAGGCGGCTGTGTTCTGTTCACCGTCGGCCTGGTGCTGACCAACGCGGTGATCAGCCCGAGCCCGCCATTCCTGCCGCTGGCCGCTTCGCTCACGCTGGCCGGGATCGGCATCGGCACGTGCGTGGTGCCGATCACCTCGTCGGTGCTCACGGCCGTGCCGCCCGAGCGGTCAGGCATGGCTGCTTCGGCCACGAACACGAGCCGTGAGGTCGGTGCGGTGATCGGCGTGGCCGTGCTCGGCTCGCTGGTCTACGGGCGGCTGCAGACCGACCTGACCGCGAGGCTTAACCAGCTCGGCATTCCGAAAGCGTTCCAGCAGGTCGTGATCCAGGGCGTGGAAACCGGTGCCGCGCCGTCCAACGGCAATTCATCGTCACAGGCGCCGCCAGGCGAGGGAAAGCTGGTGCAGGAGGTCATCCACGCCGCCTACTCGGCTTTCCAGTCCGGCCTGCACGTCGCCCTCTACCTGTCAGCCGGGCTGATGGCCGGCGTCGCGATCCTGGCGCTTGCCACGCTGCGCGGCCGACCGGGCGCGGAGACAGAGGATCAGATGACCCCCGCCATCGACTCGCACTGACGAAGCGATCGCATGATCGGCTGTTAGCTCCAGCGGCGGCCGTTCCAGTGCAGGGTTAGTGTCTTGGTGCCGGCGTAGCCGACCGCCCACGCGTTCCGCGCCGAGGTCCCGGCCACGCCGTACAGCGGGCAGTAACTGGCCGGGCACGGGCTCGCTACGCGCCGCCAGGTCCTGCCGTTCCAGTGCAGTATCAATGGCTTGGTGCCGGCGATGCCCACTGCCCATGCGTTCCGCGCCGAGGTAGCCGCCACCGCCTGGAGCGTGCTGAAGCCCGGGCTCGGGCTTGCGATCCGTTTCCACGACCTGCCATTCCAGTGCATGGTGAGCGTCTTGCCGGTGTTCACGGTCCCACCGACTGCCCAGGCGTTATCCGGGCCGGTGACGGCGACTCCATAGAGCACAGGCGAGCCGGCCATGCTCGGACTAGGCGTTTGCCGCCATTCCCGCCCGCCCCAGTGCACGATCAGCGTCGACGAGCCGGCGTTGCCGACCGCCCATGCGTTGCTGGCCGAACCCGAGGCGACGGCCTCCAGGTAGCTGCCGGGGGACGGGCTCGGGCTCGGCACTCGCCTCCACGACTTGCCGTTCCAGTGCATGATCACCGTCGCCTGAGAGGTGCCGCCGACCGCCCAGACGTTGCGTGCGGTCACCGTCGCCACCCCGGCGACGCTGGTCGACCCGCTCGGGTTGGGTGACGGCACCCTCCTCCAGCCCGCGCCGGTGAGCCGCTCGGTCAGCGGGCCATTGCTGAAGCTGATCGAGCCGACCGCCCAGACGCCGCGCGCCGAACTGGCCGACACCGCGACCAGACGTGAATACGACGCAGGCAGCCGGCTGGCGACCCGCTGCCATGAATGGCCGTTCCAGTGCGCGATCAGGATGTTGGTCGAGGTGGAGCCGACCGCCCAGGCGTTCGTCGGCGATGCGATGGTAATGCCGGCCAGA
>Ga0126373_10004057_pt1 | contig 11119 bp, 6 predicted proteins | sample PanSoiMetPlot_11_FD_92545 | JGI IMG/M metagenome (GOLD analysis project Ga0126373, IMG submission 92545) | Tropical forest soil microbial communities from Panama - MetaG Plot_11 | ecosystem: Environmental > Terrestrial > Soil > Tropical forest > Bulk soil | place: Panama | collected 2016-02-17
CGCCGGCGAGCGACGCCGCGCACGCCGGGCTGGTGGAGAACCTCGCGGCCTCCATCTACAAGCAGGGCGAGCAGGCGAACCAGGCGGGGGACTACCGCACCGCGGCCAATCACTTCGTGCGCGTCAAGCAGGTCGCGCCGACCTCGAAGATCTGCGCGGCGGCGGAATACGACGCCGGCGCGGCGCTGCTGCACTTGCAGGACTGGACGGCCGCTGCGGCGGTGCTGGAGGACTTCCGGCGCAGCTTCCCCGAGCACGAGTTGCAGAAGGAGGCGACCAAGCAGATTGCCTACGCCTACCAACAGGCCGGGCAGCTGGCACAGTCCGCCAGCGAGTACGAGCGGGTCGCGAAGGAGTCGCCGAATCCCCAGCTGCGCGCCGAAGCGCTGCTGCAGGCGGGCGACCTGTATGGGCAGACCAACAATAGCGATCGAGCCCTGGAGGCGTACTCGAAGTATGTCGAGCAGTTCCCCAAGCCGGTCGAAGCGGCGGTGGAGACGCGCTCGAAGATTGCCGGGATCTACAAGGCGAAGGGGGATCAGGCCCAGTACACCCATCAGCTCGAGGAGATCGTGCAGGCCGATGGCGCCGCCGGAAGCGAGCGCACGGACCGCACGCGCAACCTCGCGGCGCGCGCGGCATTGGAGCTGTCCAAGCCGCTCTACGAGCAGTTTGCATCGCTCAAGCTGGTGCAGCCCTTCGACAAGAGCCTGCAGGAGAAGCAGCGCAGTATGGACACTGCCACCAAGGCGTTCGAGGCGCTGGTCGGCTACCAGGTCGGGGAAGTCACCGCGGCGGCCACCTTCTACATGGCCGAGATCTACGTGAATTTCAGCCAGGCGCTGCGCGACTCAGAGCGCCCGGCCGGTCTCGCCGCGGATGCGCTCAAGGACTACGACCAGCAGCTCGCCGACGCTGCGCACCCGCTCGAGGAGAAGGCGATCGCGGTTCACGAGAAGAACCTCGAGCTGATGAGGCGCGGGCTCAACAACGCGTGGACGCAGAAGAGCCTGGACCGCCTCGCGGCGCTCAGGCCGGACACCTACGCGCGGCCCGAGATCAGTAGCGGCTTCGTCGGATCGCTCGAGCGCTATGTCTATCAGCCGCCGCCGCGCGTGCCCGAATCACCCCCGAATATTTCCCCGCCGCCCGCGGCCACGCAGAGCGCGCCGGCCGCGGCAGGAGCGGCTGCACCGCCGACAGCCTCCGCGTCGGCGGATGGCGGGGTCGGGTCGGCGGATGGCGCGGTGGGGCAGAGCCTGACGGCGGGAGGAGGCACCGCACATGCGCACTGATCTCCAGCAGAAGAGCCGCGCGGGGGAAATTACCGCCGTACTCGTTCTCGCCGTGGCGCTTCTTTGCGGCTGGACCACGGCGTCGGCAGGCAAGCCGCGTCCCGCCGAATCGACGCCGGATGCGGGGGGCTTCCAGCTCACGGAAAAAGTGCGCATCCCGGCGGACGTTCGCGCCGACTACGACAACGCGATGCGCCTCGTGGAAGCGCAGCAATACGAGCAGGGAATCGCGCTGTTGCTCAAAGTGACTGAGAAGGCACCGACCGCTGCCGCGGCCTACGTCGATCTCGGCATTGCGTACAGCAGGTCCGGCGATCTCGACAAGGCGGTGACGAGCCTCAAGCGCGCCGTCGAGCTCAACCCCCGCCAGCTCGTGGCCTACAACGAGCTCGGCATCGCCTATCGCAGGAAAGGGGATTTTGCCGCCGCCCGCGAAAGCTACGAGCGGGCGCTGGGCGTCTTTCCCGGATTCCACTACGCCAGGCTGAATCTGGCCATTCTCTGCGATCTCTACCTGGCTGACCTCACGTGCGCCCGCGACAACTACGCGGCCTATCAGCAGCTGGTCCCGGATGACAAGCACGTGGCGAAGTGGATCGCCGACCTGAACGCCAGGACAAAGCCCTAGGAGGTCTCATGGCACGCACGATCATCCTCGGCCTGCTACTTCTCGTTGCCGCGCACGCGGCGGCGGCTGATGAGACGGCGAAGAGCGCATCCGCGGCGAGCGAGAGTGTGCCGACTGCGAGTGCGCCGACTGCGAATGCGCCGACTGCGAATGCGCCTGCCACGAGCGCCCCGGCCAGTGCCCAATCCGCAAAGGCAACGAAGCAGGGGACGGCGAAGCACAGCGCCAGCACGAAGGCCGGCGATGACAAGGCCGACCCGGCGGCCGCGGCCGGCGAGGCAGAGCCGACCGGCGGCGACGTGAAGATGTCGGGTATGTCGATCCTCGGTAACGAGGACGCCCCGAAGTCGCTCGTGATCGTGCCCTGGAAGAGCTCGCAGCTCGCCGACATGCCGACCGTGTCGAGGCTCCTCGACTCGGCGACGCAGCCGGTGGACAAGGACGTCTTCATGCGCGAGCTGGCGTACTACGAATTCAAGTCGAGCTCGAAGTGAGCGCAGTGGCTCGCACGAGTGTCAGGTTGAGAGTGAATCGTTTAGTGGTTTGACAGATCCGTAACGTTTCAAGAGGTTCGCATATGGAATTCTTCTATCCAATCGTCAAGTTCTTCACGGCAGGCGGGGCTTTCATGTTTCCGATCCTGTTCGTGGGGGCGGTCGCAATCGCGATCACGATCGAGCGCTACATCACGCTCGCAAAGATGGGTGCCCGCAACCGGCGCACCTGGTCCCGGGTCGAGTCGGTGCTCACCAACGGTGAGTTCGACAAGGCACGCGAGCTCATGGCCAAGGACGACTCGTCGCTGGCGAAACTGCTGAGCATGGGACTCGCCCTGGAGGGCGCGGTGCGGCGGCGCGATGACGTCGAGAAGGCGATGCAGGAAGGGATGATGGAAGTCGTCCCGCAGCTCGAGAAGCGCACCCACTACCTTGCGACGGCCGCCAACGTGGCGACGCTGCTCGGTCTGTTGGGCACCGTGAGCGGCCTGATCCACGCCTTCGCGGCTGTCGCGACGGTCAACCCGGCGGAAAAAGCCAACCTGCTGGCGGCGAGTATCTCGGAGGCCATGAACTGTACGGCCTTCGGGCTCGTGACCGCGGTGCCGATCCTGGTCGTGCACGCCTTCCTGCAGGCGAAGACCACCGGACTCAGCGACGGGCTGGAGACGGCGGCCATCCGCTTCCTGAACGCGCTCGCCGCCCGCCAGGCAGCCCGGGCCCAGAGCCGGCTGGAGCTGGTGCAACCGGAAAAGCGGGCGTCCGCCTGAGGGTAATGCCATGCGCAGTCTCCTGATGCGACGCGAGCACAAACCGGCCGAGCTGCTGCTCGTGCCGATGATCGACATCTTCACCGTGCTGGTCACCTTCGTGCTGATGACCGCGGTGTTCTCGCGCATCGCGATCATGCAGATCGACCTGCCGAGCTCTGCGGCGCCGAAGCCTTCGGAGCCGAAGTTCCGGCTCGAGATCATCGTCCGCCAGGACGGCTTCGAGCTCGGCGACGGCAAGCAGTCGCTTGGCACGATCCCGAAGGTGAGTGGCGCATACGACCTGAACGCACTCAGCGAACAAGTGTTGGCGGTCAAGCGTGAGCATCCGACGTCCGAGGACGCCTCGGTGCTTTCGGAGCCGAAGGTGCCCTACGACGAGCTCGTGCAGGTGATGGATGCGGTCCGCAGCGCCGACCTGCCGGCTTCCGATCCGCTGGTCGCCGGGGCGGTGCCAGCGGCGCCGCCGGCCGGCGCTCCGGGCGTGAGCGCGCCGCAGAGCGTAAAGGTCGCGTTGTTCACCAACATCGCGCTGGGAGATGCGCCATGAAGGTGCTGAAGCGTGGTCTCGGGCTGATGCCGCGCAAGGTGCGCGAGGACGCGCATCTGAACTTGATCCCCATGATCGACATTCTGTCGGTGCTGGTGGCATTCCTGCTCGTGTACTCGACCGAAGTGGAAGTGATCCAGAACTCCAAGGGCGTGGAGATTCCGGAGTCTCGCACCGACGTGCATCCGAAGCAGTCGGTGGTCGTCATGGTCACCAAGGATGCGGTGTATGTGCAGGGCGAGACGGTTGCCACCCTGGCCGAGGTCAACGATCCGCACACGCAGTTGGTTGAGCCGTTGCGCAACGTGCTGCAGCGGCCGATGGCGGGCCTCGACGCGGCGGCGCAGGCTGCGGCGCTCACCTCGCGCGAAGTCACGGTCATGGCCGACAAGGACTTGCCGTACGAAACGCTGCGCAAGGTCCTGGCGACCTGCACGGCGGCTGCCTACGGCAAGATCTCGCTCGCGGTGCTGCAGAAAGAAAAGCCGGTCAGCGGTGTCAAGAGCTAACGGGCTTCTCAGGGGGAACGATGACCGTCATTTCACCTCAAGGTAACAGCATGGATCCCGAAACGGCGCAGGATCAGCAGACGCTCGAGGACCCGCGCACGCCGCAGGATCCGCCGGCGCCGCGCGATGAGTCGCTGAAGGATCAGGAGGCGCTCATTGCGCAGCTCGGCACGCAGCAGGAGTCAATCGACACTCTGGTGGTGGAGCTCCGCGATTTCGATGCGCAGCTGGAAGCTCTCGCGACCGAGCGCAACCAGCACCGCCTGCTGCACCAGGTCTGCGACGCCCTCGGCGAACTCGGCCAGCTCGGCGGCGCGCAGTTGTTCTGGGGCAGTGCCGAGGCGACAACTACCGGTGAGTTTCAGCTGGGGCGGGTGCGCGAGCGCGTGGTCGCCTTCGAGAGTCGCATCGGTGAGCTGGAGGCGCGCCGGCAGAGCACCCGCGTACGCATTGACCAGGAACAGTACCGCGCCGGGCTGATCGAGGACGCGCTCTTCGAGGCTCAGGAAGAGGAGGACCGGCTCCGCCAGGAGTGGATTGTCGAGCGCGAGGTCAGCGGCCTTCACTCCCGTCCACTCATCATGCCCTGGACCTGGGGCGGAGAGGATGACCGGCGCTTTCAGAAGTCGCTCCTTGGCACCCTGGCGGCTTGCCTCCTTTTGGCACTGCTCCTGCTCGTGGTCCATCTGCCCCTGGCGCCACCGCCCGAGGTGGCACCGCCGGAGCAGGTGCTGCACATCACCATGGCGCTGCCGCGGCCGCCGCCGCCGCCGCGCGTGCTGCCCCCGCCACCGAAGCTGGCGGTGCAGAAACCGATCGAGAAGCCGACGCCGCAGCTGGCGCACAAGCCACCCACCGAGGAGCCGGTCAAGCCGGCCGTGGAGACTCCGGAACCGCCGAAGCCGGCGGGGCTGATGGTCTTCAAGCAGCAGCTGGCCGCGCTCGCCAATGCCAAGGTCGATCCGGCGCTCGGCGCTCAGGCAACCATCAACAACGCCAACAGCTCGGCGGGGACGCCCGAGCGCGCAATGCTGACCACCAGCGCGCCCGGCACCAGCGGTGGCATCAACCTCGCGGCCGTGAGTCGCGGCTTGGGCCCGGGCGGCGGCAGCGAGCGCAACGCCATTCACGGCGGCGCGCTCACGCAGGCCTCGAGCGGTATTGGTACCGCCACTGCGGCGAACCGCCCGGTGAGCGGCGGCCCGGGTCCGGGACGTACCGATGAGGAGATACAGATCGTCTTCGACCGTCACAAGGCGCAGCTCTACCGGTTGTACAACCTGGAGCTGCGGCGCGATCCGACGCTGCAGGGGAAGATCATCCTGCGCCTGACGATCGAGCCCGACGGCAGCGTGTCGCTTTGTCAGCTGCACGGCACCAACATGAATGCGCCGGACCTTGCGCAACAGGTGGTGGAGCGGGTGAAGACATTCAACTTCGGCGCCAAGGCCGTACCGCCGGTGACCATCATCTATCCGATCGATTTCCTGCCCGCTGCCTGAGGAAGCGCAATTTGACCTGAGCGATCAGCACTCCCTGGATACGACAAGGGCAAACCCGCCGAAAGGTGGGGACGCAAAGTCACCGGTCTAACGAGCCGCGAGGCCCCACGACAGCGGGACTGCCGAATCTCCAGTCCGAAACTCGGGCTGCCTCGGCCCCTTGTCGCTGCGATTGGTCGACAAGAGGTATGCGATTGAGCACGAGTGGGACGAGGAGCAAAGTTGGAGCGCGCCGCGGCTGGATGGCCATCCTGCTGCTGGGCGCTGCGCTGCTGTTGCTGGGCGGGGCCCGCCCGGCACAGGCACAGAGCACGACCTGCAACGGCACTTACCAAGGCCTCCTCAACGGCAACCGCACTGCGGTGCCGCCGAACCTGCAGATCGATGGCAACTGCACCATCGAGAACTACCCGAAGCGCAACCCGTACGGCGGCAACATCACCTGGTCAGCGGTATCGAACACGCTGCTCGTCTTCAACAACGTCGATTTCACCGGCAACCTTTCGTGCGACGCCCTGGAGCACAACGACTTCGTCTGGTTCACCAACGGCTCGCTCAGCCGCGGTCACATCTACAAGTGCGCGAATCTGTTCGCACCGGTCGACAAGATCGACAAGGAGATCCTGGGCGGACAGACGACGGTCGCGATCGGGGTGCCCTTCACCTACACGCTGACCTTCCCGCAGCAGTACGACCCGCTGACCGGTACCGTCACCAATCCCAACGGCTCAGATCAACCGGTGAGCGGGGTCACGGTCACCGATAATCTGAACGCGACCGGCGTATCGCTGAGTTACGTGAGCAGCAGCGCGGCCTGGAGGGGCGGCGGCGCGGTGCCTAATATCACCGTGGGGAACGCGGGGGGTGTCCTCACCTTCAGCAACTTCCCCAGGATCCCGGCCGGTCAGCAGATCGTGCTCTCGGTCACGGTGGTACTCAACAACACCGTGCCGCCGAACAGCCCCGGCACCAGCTTCGTCAACACGGCGAACTGGACTCTGTCGACCATTGTCGGCGGGACCCCCCAAAGCAACCTGCCGGGTCAGGCCGGAATCTCCCCGCCACTGACCATCGCGACGCCGCCCACGCTGCTTATGACCAAGGGTGGCCCGGCGACGCTGAGCCTCGGGCAGGCCGGGCAGTTCAGCCTCAACGTGCAGAACAGCGGCAACACGGACGCCTGGAACACAACGATCGTGGACAAGCTGCCGACCGGTGCCACCGGCGGCATGTGCGCGACGCCGCCCCAGATCCTCTCGGCGCAGGTGTTCCAGGCGGATGGCGTGACGCCGGTACCCGGGAAGGGACCGCTCACGGCCGGCACGGACTACACGGTCAACTTCGCGGGGACGCCGGCCTGCACGCTCACACTCAACATGCTAAGTGCCGCGGCGGTGATCGGTCCGACGCAGCGCCTCATCGTCGTCTATCAGACGCAGCTCGACCCGAACACCCAGACCGGCGTCACGCTCACCAACGTGGCTGGCGCCACGCAGTGGTACAACGGCCCGAGCGGCGACAGCACCCGCCAGAGCTATAGCTGCGCGCTGACCAACGGCACTCCCGGAGTGCTCGACTGCCAGGACGCGCACACCGTAACGGTGACGGCCGCCTCGGTCACGATCACCAAGCAGGTGACGGTGGTGGGCGGCGGGCTGCCGGTGCCGGGCGCCACGCTCAATTACCTCGTGCACGTCACCAACGCCTCGACGCAAGCCGTGACCCCGGTGGTGATCACGGACAACCTGAACGCGGCCGGTGCCGGGGCGCTCACCTACGTCACCGGCACGGCGACCATGAACGGCTCGCCCAACGGAGTCAGTGTCACCGGCAACGTCATCACCGCGAGTTACTCGGCAACCTACGGCCCGCTGGCCCCCGGGGCCACGATCGACCTGCGCTTCAGCGCCACGCTCGGCAGCACGCTCGCTGCCGGCACGACGGTCACTAACACCGGCGTCGTCGCCTGGAACAACCAGTCCTCGTCGGCGAGCGTCTCGATCCAGGTGGGCGCGCCGACGCCGCCCGCACTCACGCTGACGAAGGGCGGCCCGGCGACGATGAGTCTCGGGCAAGCGGCGCCGTTCACCCTCAACGTGCAGAACACCGGGATGACGGACGCCTGGAACGTGACGGTCGTGGACAAGCTGCCGACGGGTGCGACCGGCGGCATGTGCACGGCCACCCCGCAGATCCTCTCGGCGCAGGTGTTCCAGGCCGATGGCGTGACACCGGTGCCCGGCAAGGGACCACTCGCGCTCGGCACGGACTACGCGGTCACCTACGCGGGCGCGCCAGCCTGCACGCTCACGCTCAACATGCTGAGTGCCGCCGCGGTGGTCGGCCCGACGCAGCGCCTCATCATCACCTACCAGACGCAGCTCGATGCCAACACCCAGACGGGCATCACGCTCACCAACGTGGCCGGTGCCACGCAGTGGTACAACGGCCCGAGCAGCAACGGCGGCCGCCAGAGCTACACCTGCACGCTGACCAATGGCACGCCCGGAGTGCTGGACTGCCAGGACGCACACACCGTAACGGTAACGGCCACCGCGGTCACGATCACCAAGCAGGTGACGGTGGTGGGCGGCGGCATGCCGGTCCCGGGTGCCACGCTTGCCTACCTGGTTCATGTCACCAACAACTCGACGCAAGCCGTGACCCCGGTGGTGATCACGGACGACCTGAACGCGGCTGGTCCCGGAGCGCTCACCTACGTGGCCAACACGGCCACCATGAACGGCTCGTCCACCGGGGTCAGCGTCACTGGCAACGTTATCACCGCGAGCTACCCGGGCTCGCTAGCACCCGGGGCGACGATCGACCTGCGCTTCAACGCCACGCTTGGTAGCACGCTCGTCGCCGGCACGAAGATCACAAACACTGGCGTCGTCACCTGGAACAACCCGCCACAGACCGCCTCGGGGAGCGTCTCGATCCAGGTGGCCGTCCCGACACCGCCCGCACTCACGCTCATCAAGGGTGGCCCGACGACCCTGAACCTCGGTCAGTTGGGGCAGTTCACCCTCAATGTGCAGAACACCGGCACCACGAACGCCTGGAACGCGGTGATCGTGGATAAATTGCCGACCGGTACTACCGGCGGCATGTGCATGACACCGCCGAAGATCCTCTCCGCGCAGGTGTTCCAGGCCGATGGCGTGACCGCGGTATCGGCAGCGCTTGTGGCCGGCACGGACTACACGGCCACCTTTGCCGCAGCACCCACCTGCACGCTGACGCTGAACCTGCTGAGCGCCGCGGCGGTGATCGGTCCGACGCAGCGCCTGATCGTCGTCTACCAGACGCAGCTCGATGCCAACACGCAGAAGGGCGTCACGCTCACCAACATAGCGGGCGCGACCCAATGGTACAACGGGCCGAGCAGCAACGGCGGCCGTCAGTCCTACACCTGCGCGCTGACCAACGGCACCCCGGGCGTCCTGGACTGCCAGGACGCGCATACCGTGACGGTGCCGATCTCCGCTCTCACGCTGGTCAAGGGCGGCCCGGCCACCATGTATCTCGGGCAGTTGGGGCGCTTCACCCTCAACGTGCAGAACACCGGGACGAGCGACGCCTGGAACGCAACGATCGTAGACAAGCTGCCGACGGGTACGACCGGCGGCATGTGCACGACGGCCCCGCAGATCCTCTCTGCGCAGGTGTTCCAGGCCGATGGCGCGACGGCGGTGCCCGGCAAGGGGCCGCTCACGGCCGGCACGGACTACACGGTTACCTTCGCAGGTGCACCGGCGTGCACGCTGACGCTCAACATGCTGACTGCCGCGGCGGTAATCAGCCCGACGCAGCGGCTCATCATCACCTACCAGGCGCAGCTCGATCCAAACTCGCACATCGGCGCCACGCTCACCAACGTGGCTGGCGCGACGCAGTGGTACGACGGCCCTAGCAGCAACCCCAACCGCCAGAGCTCCACCTGCACGCTCACCAACGGCACGCCCGGGGTACTTGACTGCCAGGACGCGCACACCGTGACGGTGTCGACCGCCGCGCTCACGATCACCAAGCAGGTGACGGTGGTGGGCGGCGGCACGGCGGCCCCCGGCGGCATGCTCGAGTACCTGGTGCACGTCACCAACGCTTCCACGACCCCGGCGAGCCCGGTGGTCATCACGGACGACCTGAACGCGACGGGGGCGGGGGCGCTCACCTACGTCGCCGGCACGGCCACCATGAACGGCTCGGTGACGGGCGTGACGGTCACCGGCAACGTCATTACCGCCAACTACTCGGCGACCTTTGGGCCGCTCCTACCCGGAGCGACGATCGACCTGCGCTTTCGCGCCACGCTCGGCAAGACCCTCGCGACCGGCACGATCGTCACCAATACCGGCGTAGTCACCTGGAACAACCCACCGCAGAGCGTCTCGGCCAGCGTCTCGATTCAGCTGGACACGCCGATCGGGGCGCTGACGGTCAGTAAGACGACTCCGTTGGTCAACGTGTCGGTTGGGCAGCTGGTGCCGTACACCATCACCGTCACCAACGTGCTGGCCGGTGCGGTCACGGGCGTGGCGCTCGTGGATAACTTCCCCGCGGGCTTCCGCTACGTCAAAGGCTCGGCGCGCCTCGACAACGTTCCGGCGGAACCCACCGTGTCCGGGTTCCAGCTCACCTGGAACAATCTCAGCTTCGCGGGCGGCGCGCAGCACACCGTCCTGGTGCTGCTGGCGGTGGGCGCAGGGGTCGGCGAGGGCCAGTTCGTGAACCGCGCCCAGGCTTTCGCCGAGGTCGCCGCCACCGCCACGACCATCGCTCAGGCAGGCGCTGCGGTCAGGGGCGCTACGGTGAACCGCGCTCAGCCAGGCACCGCGGTCACGCGCACCGCGGCGAACCGCGCGGCCCCAACCACCATGGTGCTCGGCAATCCGGTGTCGTCCGAGGCCAGCGCCACGGTGGTGGTGTCGCCGGATACGACCTTCGACTGTACGGACGTCATCGGCAAGGTCTTCGACGACGCGAACGGCAACGGCGTCCAGGATCCGGGCGAGAAGGGCATACCCGGAGTGCGTGTCCTGACCACCCGGGGTCTCGCCGCCATCACCGACGAGTTCGGGCGATTCCACATCACCTGTGCGATCACGCCGCTCGAGGGCCGGGGCAGCAACTTTGCCCTGAAGCTGGATGACCGCACGCTGCCGAGCGGCTATCGACTGACTACACCGCAGGTGGTCGTGCAACGCGCCACCCGCGGCAAGGCGCTGCGCTTCGAGTTCGGTGCCTCGATCCATCGCGTCGTGAGTCTCGACCTGTCGGATGCGGTGTTCGAGCCGGGAGCCACCGACATGCGCCAGCAATGGCGCCCAAGACTGGATCTGCTCCTCACGGAGCTGCGCAAGTC